>Ga0079224_100001439_pt1 | contig 27366 bp, 26 predicted proteins | sample Stecom2015_FD_80414 | JGI IMG/M metagenome (GOLD analysis project Ga0079224, IMG submission 80414) | Agricultural soil microbial communities from Utah to study Nitrogen management - Steer compost 2015 | ecosystem: Environmental > Terrestrial > Soil > Agricultural land | place: USA: Utah... | reverse complement strand
GCGGGCGCTCCGTCCAGCGCCGGGCCTGCCCGCCAGAAATGACAAGGGCCCGCCGGTTCGGCGGGCCCGTCGGGATCTGGTGCCGCAAAGAGGAGTCGAACCTCCGACCTACTGATTACGAATCAGTTGCTCTACCAACTGAGCTATTGCGGCAAAGAAGCGGGATTGTAGGCGCCGTGCTCGCAAGGGGTCAACGCGGATCCGGCGGGCCAGCGCGCAGGTGGTGCGCACATGGACGAACGCGCTCAGTCCACGACCGTGATGCGCAGTTCCTTCGGCAGCGCGAACACCATGTTCTCCGGCTCGCCCTGCAGCTCGGTGAGGTTCCCCGCCCCGAGTTCGCGCAGCCGGTCGATCACGCCGCGCACGAGGATGTCGGGCGCCGAGGCGCCCGCGGTGACCCCGATGCGCTGGCGCCCGCCGACCCAGGCGGGGTCGATCTCATCGGCGCCATCGATCAGGTAGGACTCCACGCCCTCGCGCTCGGCCAGCTCGCGCAGGCGGTTGGAGTTGGAGCTGTTGACCGAACCGACCACCAGGATCAGGTCGCAGCGGGTCGCAAGCTCGCGCACCGCATCCTGGCGGTTCTGGGTGGCGTAGCAGATGTCGTCCTTGCGCGGCCCCTGGATGGACGGGAAGCGCACGCGCAGGGCGTCGATGATCTCCAGGGTGTCGTCGACCGACAGCGTGGTCTGGGTGGTGTACGCGATGTTGTCGGGCTGCGAGGGGGCGAGCGTGGCAACCTGGTCCAGATCCTCGACCAGGTAGATGTTGCCGCTGCCGTCGTTGCGCTGCCATTGGCCCATGGTGCCTTCGACCTCGGGGTGTCCCGCATGGCCGATCAGCACCATGTCGTGCCCTGCCCGGCAGTGCCGCGCGACCTCCATGTGCACCTTGGTCACCAGTGGGCAGGTGGCGTCGAAGACCTTCAGCTGGCGGCGCTCGGCTTCGGCGCGCACTGCCTTGGACACGCCGTGGGCGCTGAAGATCACGGTGTTGTCGTCGGGCACCTCGTCGAGTTCCTCGACGAAGATCGCCCCGCGCGCCTTCAGGTCATCCACCACGAACTTGTTGTGCACCACTTCGTGGCGCACGTAGATCGGTGCGCCGAAGGTCTCAAGCGCCCGGTTGACGATCTCGATCGCGCGATCGACGCCGGCGCAAAAACCGCGGGGGTTGGCAAGCACTAGATCCATGGCGCCCATTGTAGGACGCAACAGCCGCCCTTTGGCGGCGTATGCGCCGGAATGGTGAACGGCGGCCTACCCCGATGGCCGGATCCGCCCCGCGCCGCTGTGTCCTACGGCCCCGGGCGGCGAGGGACGAAGCCGGTTTGCAGGCCGAACACCCGGGCAATGGCATCGAGGGTCCGGACGGTGGGGTTGCCGCGGCCGGATTCGATCTGGCGCAGCGCCTGCACGCTGATGCCGCGGTGGCGTGCGAACTCGGGCTGCGTGAGGCCGCTGATGTGCCGCATCCGGCGCACGGCGGTGGCGATGTCGATGCCGCCGCTGGCAACGTCGGCATAGAGGGCGTCCAGGCGGAGGCGCGCTTCTGCGGGATCGGGGCGGGACGGATTCCTCGGCATGGTCAGAGGTTCCCCAGCTGCGCCGCCTGCGCATCGATGCTGTGGCGGCACGCTTCGATGATCGCCGGCTCCACGCCTTGCTCCCGCATCGTGTCCGGCAACGCCGCCACGACCGGCGCGAACGCCTTCAGTTCATAGCGGACGGACTCGAGCTCCAGGTCCCCAAGACCCAGGGCCGGCAGCACTTCACCCCAGGCGTGCAAGCGTACGTCGCGGCTGTCGGCCCAATGGACGCTACGGGGAATGAACTCCGGGTCCAGGTACATCGGTGCGAAGTCGAACAGCGGCGTGAGCTGGATCGTGCCATCGGGCAGGCGCTGGACCGCATGGTTCCGGGCATGGTTGTCTGTGTTGCGCATCGCCAGGTTGAGCACGTCCCTGCGAAGGAACTCGATCGTCTCCAACAGCGGATCCGTGGCGTGGCGACGCAGTGCATCCAACAGGGCATTCTGGCGGCAGGGAACGCCGAAGCCCTGGAGGCCTGCAAGGCTCGCCAGGCTTTCCTGGTGCAGGCGCTGGACGCCCCCGGCATCCACGTGGCGATCGAAACGCGGCAGGAACAGCAGCCCATGCTCATGGGTGACGAGCCCAGGCCGGTGCACCCGCAAGCCGCACGCCGAAGCGACCCGCAGGTACGCGGCTTCATTCCGCAGGACGGTGCGGTCGGCCTCGCTGCTGTTGCGCGGTCCCTTGACCAGCCAGTGAGCCGACGCCTGTGCGTCGTCCAGTGCCAGGTCAGCGTGGAGGCGGCCGTCCCCGTCCTCGGCGAGCAGGAACTTGGGGGAGACGCCCTGCACGCCCGTGGTACCCGAAGCCAACATTGCGTGGGTGGACAGGTGTTCAAGGACGTTGTCACGGCGCGCGGCGAGCTCCACGCGGGTGAAGCCGCGCTCCGAGCCGGCGGGCGGCGGGTTGCGGCGTGCAAAGTCCTGGTAGAACCCGACTGCGCTCTGCACTCGCAACGCCCCAACGGGGTTGAAGGCCCCGGCAAGGACCAGTGGCAACACCAGCGCGTCATGATCGCGCAGCTCCAGCAACTGGATCAGGAGTGCACGCCCTTTCCCCTGCGGCACGAGGTCGTAGAGGAATGCGGGAGCACGTCGCTGGCCCTCCCGGAGCGGAGCAAAGCCGACCGGCAGCGTCAGCGAAATCGGCCAGGGGTCATCGGAAAAGATGTACTCGGGCAGGTAGTCGATCCGGACCTGGTCATCACCGAGCGGCTCCATTGACGCTGCCGGAGTCCAGCGTCCGTCACGGAAGATCTCGATGCAGGTCGATTCCATGTCGCGAGCGTACAACATCCATCAAAATGGTGTTTTTTGCGCCAGCCCACCTCTATTTGCCATTTTGATAGCAATCAGCGACGCGTATGCCGCCGTGATCGCGAACGTGGGCGTCACGCCTGTGTCGTTGTTGACGGTCCGCGCAATACGCCGCGGTGCGGCTATTGCGCCCTGCGGGCAGGGGACCCGGGCTTGTCGGCGAAGAAGCCGAAAAGGGCGATCCCGATCGCGCCACCGACGATCGCGGCATCCGCAATGTTGAACGCCGGCCAGTAATAGTCACCGACATGCCATTGGATGAAATCGACCACGTGCCCGTGCAGGAAGCGGTCGATCACGTTGCCAATCGCCCCGCCGATCACCAGCGCGAAGGGCATCGCCGTCTTCCAGTCCCCGCGCGGCGTGCGGGTGAGCCAGAACGCCAGCAATCCGCTGATGGCGATCGCCAGGGTGATGAAGAAGTACTTCTGCCAGCCGCCGGCATCGCTGAGGAAGCTGAATGCGGCACCGGTGTTGTAGGTGCGGTACCAGTTCCAGAAGCCGTCGATCACCGGGATGGCAGTGTATTCCGGCAGCGAAGTAAGCACCCAGGCCTTGGTGAGCTGGTCGAGGACCAGCACCGCGGCGGAGAGCAGGAGCCAAGGGGCGGCGTTGGGCTTGCGTGCAGTCATGGAGATCCGGGGGAAAGGCGGGTCAGAACCAGCGCCGGTCTTCGCCGGGGCCTTCGACGTTGCTCACGCACCGGCCGCAGATCGTCGGATGGGCGGTGTCTGCACCGACATCGGCACGGTGCTGCCAGCAGCGCCCGCACTTGTCCTTGTCGGTCGGGGCGGCACTGACGGTGATGTCCCGGGCCTCGTCATTGGCGCGCACCTGCACGTCGCCGCTGATGAACAGGAACCGCGGCTCCTCGGCCAGCGGCGCCAGCCAGTTCTGGTCGGCGACCCCGCATTCCAGGCTGATCTCCGCTTCCAGGGCGGCACCGATCTCACCGGCGGCGCGCATCGGCTCCAGCACCGCGGCGACCTTTTCCCGTAGTGCCAGCAGGCGCCCGAACTCCTCGTCGCCCAGGGCGGCACCCTCTGCCATCGGTGCCAGGCCGTCGTACCAGGTGGCGAACAGCACGTTGCCGGCACGGGGCCCGTCGGCGGTCTCCGCCGGCAGGTGCGACCACACTTCCTCCGCGGTGAAGGTCAGGATCGGGGCGATCCAGCGGGCGAAGGCTTCGGCGATGCGGTACATCGCGCTCTGCGCGCTGCGCCGCCCGCGGGAGTCCTCGCGCATGGTGTACAGGCGGTCCTTGGTGACATCCAGGTACAGCGAGCCCAGGTCGACGCTGCAGAAGTTGGCGAGCAGCTGGACGATCGCCGGGAAGTCGTAGCGGCCATAGGCGGCGGCGATCTTCTGCTGCACGCCGTGGGCACGGTGCACAATCCAGCGGTCCAGCGCGACCATGCCCTCGCCGTCCAGCGGAAGGAGGTCGCGGGCCGGGTCGAAGCCGTGCAGGTTGCCCAGCAGGAACCGGGCAGTATTGCGGATGCGGCGGTAGTGGTCGGCGCTGCGCTTGAGGATCTCGTCGGAGACGGTCATCTCCTGGCGGTAGTCGGCCGCGGCGATCCAGAGCCGCAGCACGTCGGCGCCGTACTGGTCGATGACCTTCTGCGGCGCAATGACGTTCCCCAGCGACTTGGACATCTTCCGGCCCTTGGCGTCGACCGTGAAGCCGTGGGTCAGCACCTGCCGGTACGGGGCGGAACCGTCCATCGCCACGCCGGTCAGCAGCGAGGACTGGAACCAGCCACGGTGCTGGTCGGAGCCTTCCAGGTACAGTTCGGCGGGCTTGTGCAGGCCGTCGCCGGGACGCTGCGCCAGCACGCACTGATGGCTGACGCCGGAATCGAACCAGACATCGAGGATGTCGGTGACCTTCTCGTAGTCGGCCGCTTCCCCGCCCAGCAGTTCGGCCGGATCAAGGTCGTACCAGGCGTCGATGCCGCCCTGCTCCACCCGCTGCGCGACCTGCTCCATCAGCTCGACGGAGCGCGGGTGCGGCTCCTGGGTCGACGTGTGCACGAACAGGGCAATCGGCACGCCCCAGGTGCGCTGGCGGCTGATGCACCAGTCCGGGCGTCCCTCGACCATGCCGGCAATGCGCGCCCGGCCCCAGTCGGGGACCCACTCGACCTTGTCGATCGCCGCCAGCGCGTCGTCGCGGAGCCCGGCCTTGTCCATCGAGATGAACCACTGCGGCGTGGCGCGGAACGCGACCGGGGTCTTGTGGCGCCAGCAGTGCGGGTAGCTGTGTTCGAGCCTGCGGAAGGCCAGCAGCGCGCCGCTCGCCCGGAGGCCTTCGACGATGGCGTCGTTGGCCTTCCAGATGTGCTGGCCGGCCAACGGCACCTCGGCGATCGCGGGAGTGCCCGGCAGGTAGACACCACGGCCGTCCACCGGGTTCATCTGCGCTGCCTCGTACTGGTCGACCAGCCCGTACTGGCGACCCACGATGAAGTCCTCCTGGCCGTGTCCGGGTGCGGTATGGACCGCGCCGGTGCCGTCCTCGGCGGAGACGTGCTCGCCGGGCAACAGCGGGATGTCGCGATCGTAGAACGGGTGGCGGGTGACCAGGGCCTCGAGCTCAATGCCCTTGGCGCGCCCGTGGACGGTGACATCCTCGACGCCGTAGCGGGCCAGCACCTGGGCGGCCAGGGCTTCGGCGAGCACCAGCCAGCGGCGGCCGCCAGCCTCGCGGGCCGGGCCTTCCACCAGCACGTAGTCAAGCCCGGGGCCCACGCTGATCGCCAGGCTCGCCGGCAAGGTCCAGGGCGTGGTGGTCCAGATCGGCACCGCCACTTCCACGCCGTCCGGCACCACGGTTTCGAAGGCGGACCCGAACGCCTGCGGGTCCTTCGCCGGATAGGCCACGTCGACCGCCGGCGAAACCTTGTCGGCGTACTCGATCTCGGCCTCGGCGAGCGCCGAACCGCAGTCGAAGCACCAGTGCACCGGCTTGGCGCCGCGCACCAGGTGGCCGCGGCCGATGATCTTCGCAAGCGAGCGGATCATGTCCGCCTCGTAGCGGAAGTCCATCGACAGGTAGGGGTTGTCCCAGTCGCCGAGCACGCCCAGGCGCTTGAAGTCCCGGCGCTGCAGCTCGACCTGTTCCGCGGCGTAATCGCGGCACTTCTGCCGGAACTCGCGCGCATCGAGCCTGGTGCCGACCTTGCCGTACTTCTTCTCGACCGCGATCTCGATCGGCAGCCCGTGGCAGTCCCAGCCCGGCACGTACGGGGCGTCGAAGCCGGCCATCAGGCGCGACTTGACCACGATGTCCTTGAGGACCTTGTTGACCGCGTGGCCGATGTGGATCACGCCGTTGGCATACGGCGGGCCGTCATGCAGCACGAAGCTGCGCTCGCGCCCCCGCACCTGCTGGCGGATCTGCCCGTACAGGTCCTCGGCCTCCCAGCGTGCCAGGGCCTGGGGCTCTCGCCGTGGCAGGTCGCCGCGCATCGGGAAATCGGTCGCCGGCAGGTGCAGCGTGTCCTTGTAGGGGTTTTCTTTCTTGTCGCTCACGCGGGAACTCGGGTTGGGTCTTGCGAAAGGAGGGCACGCGCCCGGGCGGAGTCGTCGTGCATCTGCTCGACTAGGGCGGGAAGGCTGTCGAACCGGACCTCGTCGCGCAGCCTGGCGACGAACTCGACCTCGATCCTGCGACCGTACAGGTCCCCGTCGAAGTCGAACAGGTGCACCTCCAGCAGCGGTTCGACGCCGTCCACCGTGGGACGGGTGCCAAGGCTCGATACCGAAGGCCAGCCCGGCCGGTCCAGGCCGTGGATGCGGGTGGCGAAGATGCCGCTCAGCGGCGGGCGCCCATGCAGGCGCAGGTTCGCGGTCGGGTAGCCCAGGGTCCGGCCCAGCCGCGCCCCATGGCTGACCTTGCCGCTGATGCTGTACGGCCGGCCGAGCAGCCGCGCGGCATGGGCGAACTCGCCGGCCAGCAGCAGCTCGCGGATGCGGGTGGCGGAAATGCGCTCTCCGTCCAGGCTGACGGTGGCGATCTCCCCGGCGCTGAAGCCCTGCCCGGCCGCCTCCAGCTGCTGGCCGAGCCGCTGCAGCACCTGGAGGTTGCCACCACGCCCCTTGCCGAAGCCGAAGCCGGGGCCGGTCCAGACCTCCCGTGCGCGCAGGTGGTCGACCAGGATCCGCTGCACGAACTCCTCGGCGGTGAGGGACGCCATGGCCTTCCGGAAACGCAGCAGGCCGACATGGTCCACGCCGAGGCCGCACAGGCCCAGCACCTTGGCACGGGGGCCCAGCAGGCGGGGTGGCGGGTCGCCCCGGGCGAACAGCTCCCGCGGCAATGGTTCGAAGCTCAGCGCCACGGCCGGAAGCTCCAGGGCCCGGGCACGCGTGACCGCGTGGCGCACCAGGGCCTGATGCCCCAGGTGCAGGCCATCGAACGCGCCGATGCAGACCACGCTGCCGTGCGGGCACCGGGGCCCGCCGCCGACGTCACGAAACAGCCTGTTCATCCGGGGCGATTATAGGACGTCATCCCCGCGTGCGCGGGGTGATGGGGGGAGGACCGATGGCGAGTCAGGCGCGCAGGTGCCGCGGGCGCAGGCCGAGGATCGCCAGCGTCACCCCGTATGCCGCCGCGCCGCCGCCGATCACTGCGAGCAGCCAGATCCAGCGCCACAAGGCTGGCAGGTCGGTCCACTCGCCTACCTGGTTGCGGGCCACCACCACGACGGCGGCCATCACCACGAGCGCGACGAGGATCCGCAGCAGCCAGCGTCCCCAACCCGGCTGGGGCCGGAACACGCCGGCACGCCTCAGGTAGCGCCACAGCAGCGCGGCGTTGAGCATGCCGGCCAGCGCGGTGGCCAGGGCGATGCCGGTGTGCGCGTAGGGGTTGCCGGCCAGCCAAAGGGGGGTGACCAGGGCGATGGTCAGGACGACGTTGGCGACCACGGTCCAGACCGCGGCGCGCATCGGGGTCCTGGTGTCCTGGCGGGAATAGAACGCCGGCAGCAGGATCTTGGTGAGCATGAAGGCGGGGATGCCGGTGGCCATCGCCAGCAGCGCGTAGCCGACCATGCGGGTGTCGAGCTCGGTGAACTGGCCGTAGTTGAACAACGCAGCAGTCAGCGGCTCGGCCAGCAGCACGATGCCCAGCGCCGCCGGCATGCCGATCAGCATCACGGTGCGCAGGCCCCAGTCCAGCGACCGCGAGTAGCCCGCCGCGTCCTCGTCCGCGTGGTGGCGGGACAGCTGGGGCAGGATCACGGTCCCGATGGCCACGCCGAACAGGCCCAGCGGCAGTTCGATCAGCCGGTCCGAGTAGTACAGCCAGGCCTGCGCGGCCGGGACCAGCGCGGAGGCGACCACGGTGCCGACCAGTACGTTCACCTGGGCCACCGAGGACGAAAAGATCGTCGGCAGCATCAGGTTGAAGACCCGTTTCACGCCCGGGTGCCTGAAGTTGAAGCGGAACTTCGGGCGGATGCCCAGCCGTCCCATCGCGGGCCACAGCACCAGCACCTGCAGGATCCCGGCGGCCAGCACGCCCCAGGCCAGCGAGTACTCCGGGATGGGCAACTGCGAGGACAACAGCAGCATCGCGCCCATCATCGCCAGGTTGTGCAGGACCGGGGTCAGGGCCGGCAGGCCGAAGCGGCGGAAACTGTTGAGCACCGCCCCGGCGAAGGCCGTGATCGAGATGAAGGCCAGGTACGGGAAGGTAATGCGGAGCATCTCCGCGGCCATCGGCACCCGCTCCGCGTCGGCCGGGGCCATGGCCAGGAACAGCCGGGCGATCCACGGCGCCGCGATCACCCCGAGCGCGCTGACCACCACCACCGCCGCCAGCAACGCGCCGGCGACATGGTTGATGAAGTCCTGCAGCGACTCCTCGTCGCCTTTCTGCTTCAGTTCCGAGAGCACCGGCACGAAGGCGGAGGCGAACGAGCCTTCGGCAAAGATCCGCCGCAGGTAGTTGGGGATCCGGTAGGCCACGACGAAGGCACTCACCGCCGGGCCGGCACCGAACAGGCTGGCCTGGAGCCAGTCGCGCAGGTAGCCCGCGATCCGCGACAGGAAGGTCATCACGCTGAAGACCAGCGTGGACCGGAGCAGCCCGCCCCCCCTCCTGCCTGCCGGCCCGCCAGGCGCCTGCTGGGCGACTTCCTGCGGGGGCGCGCTCACGATCCGCGCCCTGCAGGCAGGCTGTTGACGCAAGCCATTGACTCCCCCATAATTTCCTGTCTTTCCGGCCGGACTTCGGCGCACCGCCGATCCGCCAGCTTAAGATTTCCAGCACCAACTACACAATCTTCCAGGAATAATCGTGGCCAACATCAAGTCCGCCAAGAAGCGCGCCAAGCAGACTGTCGTGCGCAACGCCCGCAACGCCAGCCAGCGCTCGATGCTGCGCACCTCCGTCAAGAGGGTCCTCAAGGCTCTTGGCCAGAACGACGTCGTCGCGGCCGAGGAAGCGTTCAAGATCGCCCAGCCGATCCTCGACCGGTTCAGCTCGCGTGGCCTGATCCACAAGAACAAGGCCGCCCGCCACAAGGCGCGCCTGAACGCCCGCATCAAGGCTGCAAAGGCTGCTGCCTGATCCAGCGCGGTACGTTCGACAAAAAACCCGGCCCCCGGCCGGGTTTTTTCGTGGGCGGACGCCGCGATGTGCCGCAACGCGCCGCAACCATGCCCTCCGGCGCAATACGCCGCCTGGCGGCTATTGCACCCTATGCCTCGTTGGCGTCGCTTTCGGCGGCCTCGAGGGCTTCGCGCTTCTGGCGGTCGAAGAAGGACATCACCTCGAGCATGATCGGCCAGGTGCCTTCGCGCCCGATGGCCGAGGCCAGGAACCAGCGGTCCTTCCAGCCAAGCGCGGTGACGATTGCATTCGCGCGATCGCGCGCCTCTTCCGGCGACAGCAGGTCGGCCTTGTTCAGGACCAGCCAGCGGGGCTTGCGCAGCAGCTCGGGGTCATGGCGCTCCAGCTCCTTCTCGATCGCCCTCACCTCGCTGGCCGGATCCGGGGTTTCGACGCCCTCCAGCTCCATCGGCGCCATGTCGACCACGTGCAGCAACAGGCGGGTGCGTTGCAGGTGGCGCAGGAACTGGGCACCGAGGCCGGCGCCGTCTGCAGCGCCTTCGATCAAACCGGGGATATCGGCGATGACGAAGCTGCGGTGCGGCTCCACGCTGACCACGCCCAGGTTGGGGTAGAGCGTGGTGAACGGGTAATCCGCCACCTTCGGAGTCGCGGCCGAGACCGCCCGGACCAGGGTGCTCTTGCCTGCGTTGGGGAAGCCCAGCAAGCCGACGTCGGCCAGCAGCTTCAGTTCCAGCCGCAGCGCGCGTGCCTCGCCCGGCAGCCCCGGCAGGGCCTTGCGCGGAGCACGGTTGGTCGAGCTCTTGAAGTGCATGTTGCCCAGGCCGCCCTTGCCACCACGGGCGACCAGCAAGCGCTGGCCGTGCGCGGTCATGTCGCCGATGACTTCCCCGGTTTCGACATTGGTGACCACGGTGCCTACGGGCACGGTCACCACGGCATCGTCCCCGCCCTTGCCATACATCTGCCGGCCCATGCCGTCCTGGCCACGCTGGGCCTTGAACAGGCGTTGGTGGCGGAAGTCGACCAGGGTGTTGAGGTTCTCGTCGGCGACCAGCCAGACGTTGCCGCCGTCACCGCCATCGCCGCCGTCCGGCCCCCCCATCGGGATGTACTTTTCGCGGCGGAACCCGACGCAACCGTTGCCGCCGTTGCCGGCCGTGACCTGGATTTCTGCTTCGTCTACGAGTTTCATGGGCGTGATGTTAGCCGTGGCGGGTGTGTACGGTCGAAAACCCGTAGCGCGCAACAGGCGGAACGCCCTGGTGCGCCGGAGTGGCCGGGGAATGCCGGAAACAAGAAGCCCCGCCAGCGGCGGGGCTTCGGGCAACTACCGGGACGCCTGCCTTATTCGGCGATGACGTTCACGGTGCGGCGCTTCTTCGGGCCCTTGGTGGTGAACTCCACCTTGCCGTCGACCAGCGCGAACAGGGTGTGGTCGCGGCCGAGGCCGACGCCGTCACCGGGGTGGAACTGCGTACCACGCTGGCGGACGATGATGTTGCCGGCCTCGATGGCCTGCCCACCATAGATCTTCACGCCCAGGTACTTCGGGTTGGAGTCGCGGCCGTTGCGCGAGGAACCTACGCCCTTCTTGTGTGCCATGCCTGCTACTCCTTACTTCTTGTCGCCGGCGCCGTTGATGCCGGTGATCTCGATTTCGGTGTAGTGCTGACGGTGCCCCTGCCGCTTCATGTGGTGCTTGCGGCGGCGGAACTTGATGATGCGCACCTTGTCGGCGCGGCCGTGGCCGAGCACCTTGGCGGTGACGCTGGCGCCGTTGATCTCGTCGCCCAGCTTGACGCCATCGCTGTCGCCCAGCATCAGGACATTGTCGAGGGTGAGCTCGCTACCTGCTTCGGCGTCGAGCTTTTCCACGCGCAGGGTCTCGCCCTGCATCACGCGGTACTGCTTGCCGCCGGTGACTACTACTGCGTACATGACCGTTCCTCTGTAGTTATTGGTCCATGGCCCTGCCGCGCGCGGCGCGGACAGAAGCGGGATTGTACGCCACGATGCCCCCCGCCGCAACCCGCGCTGCCGCCCCTCCTGCCGTGGCCGGTGGGGGGAGCGCCGCGTACAACGGCCGTTGCAACCTAAGGTGTACGCTCGTGGGTTTCCCGATAGACCGGATCCTGCCCGATGGCGATGGAGCACATCCGCATCCGCGGTGCGCGGACGCACAACCTGAAGAACATCGACCTCGAGCTGCCGCGCGAGAAGCTGATCGTGGTCACCGGGCTTTCGGGCTCCGGCAAGTCCTCGCTCGCGTTCGACACCATCTACGCCGAAGGCCAGCGCCGCTATGTGGAGTCGCTGTCGGCCTACGCGCGGCAGTTCCTGAGCGTGATGGACAAGCCGGACATCGACCACATCGAAGGCCTGTCGCCGGCAATCGCGATCGAGCAGAAATCGACCTCCCACAACCCGCGCTCCACCGTCGGGACCATCACCGAGATCTACGATTACCTGCGCCTGCTGTTCGCGCGGGTGGGCATTCCGCGCTGCCCCGAGCACGGCTACCCGCTGGAGGCGCAGACCGTCAGCCAGATGGTCGACCAGGTCGTGGCGCTGGGCGAGGAGAACCGCTGGATGCTGCTGGCCCCGGTCGTGCGCTCCCGCAAGGGTGAGCATGCACAGGTGTTCGAAGGCCTGCGTGCGCAGGGCTTCGTGCGGGTGCGCGTGGACGGCCAGCTGTACGAGATCGACGACGTGCCGCCCCTGGCCTTGCGGGTCCAGCACACCATCGAGGCGGTGATCGACCGGTTCCGCCCCCGCGCGGACATGCAGCAGCGCCTCGCCGAGTCGTTCGAGACCGCGTTGCGGCTGGGCGACGGCATGGCCGAGGTGGTGTCGATGGATGACCCCGAGGCGGCGCCGCTGCTGTTCTCGGCGCGCTACAGCTGCCCGGTCTGCGACTACTCGCTGCCCGACCTGGAGCCGCGGCTGTTCTCCTTCAACGCCCCGTCGGGTGCGTGCCCGGCCTGCGACGGGCTGGGCATGGCCGAGCACTTCGACCCCGGCCGCGTGGTGGTGCATCCCGAGCTGGCCCTGTCGGCCGGCGCCGTACGCGGCTGGGACCAGCGCAACGCGTACTACTTCCAGCTCATCCAGTCGCTGGCCAGGCACTACGGCTTCGACGTCGACACGCCCTGGAACCAGTTGCCCGAGGACGTGCGGGAGGCGGTGCTGTTCGGCAGTGGCGAGGACAAGATCGCCTTCGCCTACATCACCGAGGGCGGTACCCGGCACCAGCGCCGGCATCGCTTCGAGGGCGTGGTGCCGAACCTGGAGCGCCGTTACCGCGAGACCGAATCGGCCGCGGTGCGCGAGGAACTGCGCAAGTACATCAGCGAACGCCCGTGCGTGGAGTGCCATGGCACCCGCCTCAACCCGGCGGCGCGGAACGTGTTCGTGGCCGACCGCACCCTGCCCCAGGTGGTCACGCTGCCGGTGGGCCAGTCACTGGAGCTGTTCCGCGAAATGGAGCTGCCCGGCTGGCGCGGCGAGGTCGCGGCCCGGATCCTCAAGGAGATCACCGAGCGCCTTCGCTTCCTCGTCGATGTCGGCCTGGACTACCTGACCCTCGAGCGGCGCGCCGAGTCGCTGTCGGGCGGCGAGGCCCAGCGCATCCGCCTGGCCAGCCAGATCGGCGCCGGCCTGGTCGGCGTGATGTACGTGCTGGACGAACCCTCGATCGGGCTGCACCAGCGCGACAACGAGCGGCTGCTGGGCACGCTGGAGCGCCTGCGCGATCTCGGCAACACGGTGATCGTGGTCGAGCATGACGAGGACGCGATCCGCATGGCGGACCACATCGTCGACATCGGCCCGTACGCCGGCGTGCATGGCGGCGAACTGGTCGCACAGGGCAGCCTGCAGGACATCCTGGATGCGCCGCGCTCGCTCACCGGCGATTACCTCGCCGGGCGGCGTCGCATCGAGGTGCCGGCCACCCGCCGGACGCCCAGGGCGGACATGATGCTGAAGCTGCATGGCGCCAGCGGCAACAACCTCAGGAACGTCGACCTGGAGATCCCGGCCGGACTGTTCACCTGCATCACCGGGGTCTCCGGCTCGGGCAAGTCGACGCTGATCAACGACACCCTGTACCCCATCGCGGCCAATGAGCTCAATGGCGCCTCGCGCCCGGTCGCCCCGTTCCGCGACATCGAGAACATCGATCTGTTCGACAAGGTCGTCGACATCGACCAGTCCCCGATCGGCCGCACCCCGCGCTCAAATCCGGCCACCTATACCGGGCTGTTCACCCCGCTGCGCGAGATGTTCGCCCAGGTGCCGGAGGCGCGCGCCCGCGGCTACGGTCCCGGCCGGTTCAGCTTCAACGTCCGCGGTGGGCGCTGCGAGGCCTGCCAGGGCGATGGGCTGATCAAGGTGGAGATGCATTTCCTGCCCGACGTCTACGTCCCGTGCGATGTGTGCGACGGCAAGCGCTACAACCGCGAGACGCTGGAGATCACCTACAAGGGCTACAACATCAGCGACGTGCTCGACATGACCATCGAGCAGGGCCTGGAGCTGTTCGACAAGATCCCCGCGATCGCACGCAAGCTCGAAACCCTCATGGACGTCGGCCTGAGTTACGTGAAGCTTGACCAGAGCGCGACCACCCTGTCCGGCGGCGAGGCGCAGCGGGTCAAGCTGGCCAAGGAGCTGAGCCGGCGCGACACCGGCCGCACCCTGTACATCCTCGACGAGCCCACGACCGGCCTGCACTTCCATGACATCGAGAACCTGCTGGCCGTGCTGCACCGGCTGCGCGACGACGGCAACACGGTGGTGGTGATCGAGCACAACCTGGACGTGATCAAGACCGCCGACTGGATCGTCGACCTCGGGCCCGAGGGCGGCCATCGGGGCGGTACCATCGTCGCCACCGGAGCGCCCGAACACATCGCCTCCCTGGACGACTCCTGGACCGGCCGCTTCCTGCGCCCGCTGCTTGAGCGCCAGGCCCCTGAAGCGGAAACCGGCGCCACCCCCTCTCCAGCGGCACGCAAGACCCGCCGCAAGCAGCGAGCCCCATGAGCGAAAAAGACAAGCCCGCACAGGACATGCCGGCCAGCACCGCCGCCCGCGAAGCCGGCAGCGCCGCGGACACCGCAGACGGTGGGAAGGCGAAGAAGGCCACCAAGGCGGTGCGAAAGAAGGCGCGCAAGGCGGTAGCGAAGAAGGCAGCTGCCGCGCCTGCGCCCGTTGCAGGACAGGCGGGCGACGAAACCCGCCCCGAACCGCGCAGGCAGGGGGACGACCTGCAGGAGCAAGCCCCTGCCCCTGCCCCTGCCCCTGCCCCTGCCCCTGCCCCTGCCCCTGCCCCTGCCCCTGCCCCTGCACCGGCCCCGGCTCCCGCTCCCGCCCCGGCCCCGGCCCCGGCCCCGGCTCCGGCTCCAAAAGCCGGGCCAACGCGAGGCCGCGACAAGGGCCAGGCGCGCGACAAGGGCAAGAACGCTCCGCCGGCCTCGGCACCTCCGCAGCAGCCGCCCGCCACCTCGCCCCGCCCCCTGATCCGCATCCCGATGCCGGTGCGCTGGCGCGACCTGGACGCGTTCAACCACGTCAACAACTCCAAGTACCTGAGCTACCTGGAAGAGGCTCGCCTGCAGTGGATGCTGAGCGTGCCCGGGATGGGCATGGACGACCATGTCGCGCCCGTGGTCGCCGCCGCCCAGCTGGCCTACCGGCGCCCGATCACCTGGCCCGCCGAGGTGGTGATCGAGCTGTTCGTCGAGCGCCTGGGCAATACCAGCCTCACCGTGGGCCACCGGATCGTGGACGCGAAGGACTCCAGCGTGCTGTTCTGCGACGGGCACGTGGTGATGGTCTGGATCGACCGCGACAGCGGTGCCGCCGCCGAGTTGCCGGCATCGGTCCGCAAGGCCTGCGCCAACTAGCAGGCCCCGGGAAGCGGGGGCACGTGTCAGCGCACTTCGAGCTGCGTGGTGGCGCGGGTCCCGTCCGACATCATGAAGGTGAGTTCGATGCGGTCGCCGGCCGACAACGCCCGCGCCGGCCCCATCAGCATCAGGTGCAGCCCGCCCGGAGCCAGCTCCACCGCCTCGCCGGCCGGCACGGACAGCGACTCGACCTCGCGCATCCGCATCATCCCCTCGACGAGGCGCGTTTCGTGCACCTCGACCGAGTCGAAATCCGGGCTGGATGCCGAGCTCACCACGGCATCGGAATCGCAGGGGTTGTGCAGCACGCCAAAGCCACCCAGCACCGGCATTTCGATTGGCGGCAGGCGCGCCCAGCCCCCATCGAAGCGAAGGGTGCAATCCTGGGCGGCGGCAACCGGGACGTGGAGCACAAGGGCGAGGCCCAGCGCGGCCGTGAGGTGGTAGCGGGGTAGACGCATCGGCCTATGATAGCGGCATGTGAATCCGGAGCCGCCGATGATCCGTCCCCTGCCGTTGCTCGCCTTCGCCGTCCTGCTCGCCGCCTGCTCGCAGCAAGCGGATGGCCCCCGGGAGCAGCAGCCTCCTCCGCAGGCACCGCCGGCGCAGCCTGGCGAAAGCGGTGGCGACGCGGAGGTCGGCGCCACCCGGCTCACGATCTACAGCGGCGACTACGAGGCGCTGCGCGACACCGGCACGGTGGGCCGGGGTGGCCCGGGCCACGCGCTGGTGGAGCGGCCACTTCACTACACCCTCAAGCAAGGCGCGAACTCGATCTCGGCGACCGGCATCCCGGCGTCGATGGACATCGAGGCGGCGGTGCTGCGGGCCGTGACCGGGGATGTCGGCATCCGCTCGCAGCGCTACATCGCGCCACTGACGGAAGCTGGCCCGATCGCCGAGCAGCTGATTGGTCGTCGCGTCGCGGTCGAACACACCTCGGGCGGGGCCAAGCAGACCGACAGCGGCACGCTCCTGTCCGCCGACAACGGGATGGTCCTGGCGCTTGGCGACGGCCGGGTCAAGGTGATCCGCGAATTCGACAGCTTCAGCGTGATCGACGGCACCCGCCTGCTCCCCCAGCAGGCTGAGCTGCGCTGGACCGTGGAGGCCGCCCGCGCCGGCGATGCCGACTTCCTCCTCAGCTATCCGATGGGGGGACTCGCGTGGCGTGCGGAATACCTGGCGCGACTTCAGCCCGACGCGGGGGCCTGCCGGCTGTCGCTGGAGGGCGCGGCGCTGGTGGCCAACCGCTCCGGGGTCGGGTTTTCCGATGCCAGGCTGACCCTTGTTGCCGGCTCGCCCAATCGCGCCGGTGGCGGCGCCAGTCCACAGTTCTTCAAGGTGACCGGCTCGCGCGCGGCCGCGGCACCGATGGCCGAGGCGGCGATGCCGTCCGAGCGACGCTCCGGCGAGTACCACGCGTACGAACTGGCCGACCCGATCCCCATCGCCAACGGAGCGACCGAACGCGTCCCTCTGTTCCCGCCGCAGGCGGCCGTTGCCTGCCAGCGTGACTACGTCGTCCAGTCGGCGAACGGCAACTGGCAGCCGCCGCGCCCGATGGTCGAGGCCGGCTACAACGGCCTGACCGGCACGCTTCCCGTCACCACCGTGGTCGCGTTCGACAATTCCGGAGAAGCGGGCCTGGGCCGGCCGCTGCCGGAGGGTCGCGTGCGGGTCATGGAAGGCAACGACCTGCTCGGTGAATCGATGCTCGGCCACACCGCCAAGGGCGCGGAGCTGCGGCTCGAGGTGGGCCGCGCCTTCGACCTGCGCGCCGAACGCGAGGCCACCGGGTTCCGCGTCGACGCGCGCGGCCGCAACATGACCGAGTCGTTCCGGATCACCCTGGGGAACGGTGGTGAGCGCGATGCGACCGTCCGGGTCATCGAGCCTTTGCCGCGCTGGAGCGACTGGCAGCTGGTCGAATCGAGCCTGGAGCCGTCGCGCCGGGCCGCACGCGAGATCGAGTTCGAGGTTCCGGTTGCCGCCGGCAGCGAGACGGAACTCGAGTACACCGTCCGCTACAGCTGGCCCGCGGGGGTGCAGCCATGAGCCTGGTGCAGCACGTCGAACACGGCCCGATCACCGAACTGCGGCTGTCGCGCCCGCCGGTGAATGCGCTTGATCCCGGCCTGTGCCGGGCGCTGCGCGAGGCGGTGGACAGTGCGGTCTCCCACGGGGCCGGGGCGCTTGTGATAACGGGCGGCGAGAAGGTGTTCTCGGCCGGGCTGGACGTGCCCTACCTGGTCGGCCTGGGCGATGACCGCCAGGCATTGAGCGAAGCCTGGCTGGCGTTCGTGGGCGCTGCACGGGCGCTGGCCGACTGCCCGGTGCCGGTTGCCGCGGCGATCGGCGGCCATTGCCCGGCCGGCGGCTGCGTGCTCGCGCTGTGTTGCGATCTCCGCATCATGGCCGAGGGCGAGTTCCGGATCGGCCTCAACGAGACGCAGGTGGGCCTTGTCGCGCCCGAGGGCGTGCAGCGGCTGATGCGCCGCGCCATCGGCCCCCGCCAGGCCGAACGGCTGCTGGTGGCCGGCGAGATGGTCGACTCGGCCGGCGCGCTGCAACTGGGCCTGGTGGACGAGCTGGCGCCGCACGCGGAGGTGGCCACGCGGGCCATCAAGCGGCTGTCCGCGCTGCTCGACCTGCCCCGCGAACCGATGCTGCAGACCCGCCGGATCGCCCGGGCCGACGTCGTCGCCGCGCCGGATCCCGAGCTGATCGGCCTGGAGCGCTTCATCGAGTCCTGGTACGCGCCGGATACCCAGGCGGCGCTACGGCAACTGGTGGCCCGGCTCGGCAAGTAGGCGCGGGATGATGCTCACCCCCTGCATCGGCGTATGCACGATGAACCCACGGGGCCTATGCGACGGTTGCCTGCGTACGCTCGACGAGATCGCCGGCTGGTCGCAGATGGATGAAGCCGTGCGCGAGCACCTGATGGACCAGATCCTGCCCGCCCGCGCCGAGGAGGAATACCCGTGAACGCCACGGAGCGATGGACCACACTGGTACAGCCCGAGGCACTTGCCGCGGCGCTTGGCCGCGACGACCTCGTGGTGGTGGACGCGCGCGCCTCGCTGGCCGACCCGCTTGCCTGTCGCCGCGCGTGGGAGCTCGAGCACATTCCGGGCGCGCAGTTCGCCGACCTTGACCAGGCGCTGTCCGATCGTGCCCTGCAGGGCGGTCGGCACCCGTGGCCGGACGCCGAAGGATTCACCGCCCGGCTGGGCCGCTGGGGCGTCAGCCCGCGCCACCAGGTCGTGGTCTATGACCACGCCGACTGTGCCATGGCGGCGGCCCGCTTCTGGTTCCTGATGCGTGCCCTCGGCCACGCCGACGTGGCGGTGCTGGACGGGGGCTGGGAGCGCTGGAAGGCGCTCGGCCTGCCGACCTCGGGCGAGGCCCCGCCGTCGGCCGCGGCCGACTACCCGGGACGCTACGACCCGGCGCTGCTGTTGGATTCCCGGCAAGTGCAGGCTCATCTGGATGACGGCGGCCTGCTCGTCGATGCCCGGGCCCCGGAGCGTTTCCGCGGCGAGGTGGAGCCGATCGATGCCGTCGCGGGCCACGTGCCGGGCGCGGTGAACCGCCCGTACACCCGCAACCTGCAGGACGGCCGCTTCAAGTCGCCGGACCAACTGCGCGAGGAGTTCACCGAGCTGCTTGGCGAGCACGATGCCGACGAAGTGGTGGTGATGTGCGGCTCGGCCGTGACCGCCTGCCATCACCTGCTGGCGATGGCCCATGCGGGGCTGCCGGGTGCGCGGCTTTTCACCGGCTCATGGAGCGGCTGGATCGAGGATCCGTCGCGTCCCGTTGCCACCGGCGACGACTGACACGCAGGGTGCGCCAGCCGCCGCCGGCGGCGTACCAGGCCGGACCGGCAGGACAACAAAAAACCACGGCACCCCTCCGACTGGAGGCGTGCCGTGGTTTCGTGGTCGGTGCAATACGCCGCCCTTGGCGACCAGTGCAGCCTACTGGACGCTGGCCAGCTTGATCTCGAACTGGACGGCCACGTTGGGCGGGAAGCCGGTGCGCGGGTCGGCGCCGTAGGCCTGCTCCGGCGACAGGGTGATTTCCCACTTCGAGCCGGCCGGCATCTGCAGCAGGGCCTCGCGCATGGCGGGAAGCTCGATCTGCGACATCGGCATGGCCGGGGTCGGGCGTGCCTGGGCCGCTTCGCCCTCGGGGCGCTCGCCCCACGGGAACGGACCGGCGATCTCGAGCTGCACGGTGCTCGACTCGGTCGGCTTGGCGCCGTTGCCGGCCTCGATCACGCGGTACTGCGCACCGCCGGGCAGGGTCTGCACGCCGGGCTTGCCGCGGTTCTCGGCAACAAAGGCATCGCTGCGGGTCTTGTTCTGGGCAGCGGCCTGCTCCCATTCGGCGCGCGCCTTGGCCGCCTGGCGCTGCTGCATGTTCTGCACCGCCGTGCGCAGCTGCTCGACCGGCACGGTCGGGTCCTTGCGCGCGAAACCGTCGCGCAGGCCCTTGGCGATGGCCTCCACGTCCAGGCTCTCGCCCGTTTCGATGGCGTTGCGACCCAGGTCATAACCCAGCGCGTAGCTGAGCTGGCCCTTCTCGGTCGAGGTGTCCTGGGCTAGCGCGGGGCCGGAAACCAGGGTGGTGGCCGCAATGGCGACCGCGATCAGACGCAACTTCATTCGATGAAACCTCCGGTGGGTGCGTTGTGCGGCAGCCGTCCCCTGCATCCAGTGCTCCGGCGGACGGTCCCGGGCAGACGCGCTAGGATAACGAGGGCCCAGTGGGGCCGCCACATGCCGGACTGTGACACGCGCCGGCGCGCAAAGTTCCCGACCGCCGCCGGATGCGGCGGTTCCTTCATCCACCAGCAGGAATTTCCGTCCCATGAGCGAAGCCAAGCAGCCCGAAGCCCCGGTGCTGGTCGCCGACCACGGCGCCGTCCGGGTGATCACCGTCAACCGTCCGGACAAGCTGAACGCGCTGAACGCAGCCACGCTGGACGCGCTTGCCGTGGCCTTCCAGGCGGCGGATGACGACGGGGCGGTGCGCTGCGTGGTCCTCACCGGAGCCGGCCAGAAGGCCTTCGTGGCCGGCGCCGACATTGCGGAAATGAATACCCTGGCGCCGGTCCAGGGCCGTGACTTCTCCCTGCGCGGCCAGCGGCTGATGCGCCTGGTGGAAACGCTTTCCAAGCCCGTCGTGGCCATGGTCAACGGCTTCGCGCTGGGCGGGGGGCTGGAACTGGCGATGTGCTGCCATCTTCGAATCGCCGGCGACAACGCCAGGCTTGGGCAGCCGGAAGTGAACCTCGGCCTGATCCCCGGCTTCGGCGGCACCCAGCGCCTGCTGCGGCTGGCAGGCCGCGCGGCCACTCTGGAGCTGTGCCTGCTGGGCGCACCGGTGGATGCGCAGCGCGCGCGGGAGCTCGGCATCGTGAACCGGGTGGTCCCCGCGGGGGAGCTCGAAGCCGAGACGATGAAGATCGCCGGCCAGCTTGCCGGGTCGGCGCCGCTTGCGCTGCGCGGAGTGCTCGACTGCGTCAACTTCGGTGGCGAGTGCGGGATCGAGGAAGGCCTGCAGTACGAAACCACCCAGTTCGGCCTGATGTTCTCCACCGGCGACATGCGCGAAGGCACCGCGGCTTTCCTGGAGCGCCGCAAGCCCGCGTTCCAGGGACGCTGACGCAGGGCCGTTGCCATGGGTGCCACCGGGCCCGATGCAATGCCCTGTCGCTGCGGCTGCACCGCCGCCGACGCAGCCGCGCATGCAGTCGCCAATGCCCTGGCGGTCGACGACCTCGACCATGCGCTCGACATCGGCCTGCTGGAACTCCGGCCCTGCCCGGCCTGCACGCCCGGCTGCCGCCAGTCGATCCTGGAGGCGGCGGCCGCCCGCCGCTTCGCCCTGGCGGCGCGTGAGCGGTACCGCGCGCGCGAGGCCCGGCTGGTGCAGCGCGCCGCCGAACGCGCGGCGCGCCGGCGCCCGCCGGCACCCACCGCCCTTCCACCTGCCGCCGCGGCCGCCCTGGCCCGGGCCAAGGCACGGGCGGCAAAACCGTAGAGTGCAGCAGCCGCTTCGCGGCGCATCGGCCGGTTCCTCCGGCAAGGGCGAACACGCCTGCCCGGCAACCCACGGCGTACTTCGCCGCCACGCGGCCACCGCGTTCCATATCACTGTCGACTGCATGTCCCTCAAGCCAACCACCCGCAAGCGCCGTGCGCCACGCTCCCGCCTGACCCGCGCCGAGATCGCCGAGATGTTCGCCCGGCTACGGGCGCTCAACCCCGAGCCGACCACCGAGCTCGAGTTCTCCTCGCCCTACGAGTTGCTGGTCGCGGTGGCGCTGTCGGCGCAGGCGACCGATGTGGGCGTCAACAAGGCCACCCGCAAGCTGTTCCCGGTGGCCAACACGCCGCAACAGATCGCGGCGCTGGGCGTGGAGGGACTGAAGCCCTACATCGCCACGATCGGGCTGTACAACACCAAGGCCGCCAACGTGGTCGCCATGGCCGAGCAACTGCTGCAGCACCACGGCGGCCAGGTACCGCGCAGCCGCGAGGCGCTGGAAGCCCTGCCGGGTGTCGGGCGCAAGACCGCGAACGTGGTGCTGAATACCGCCTTCGGCGAGCCGACCATGGCGGTCGACACGCACATTTTCAGGGTCTCCAACCGGACCGGGCTGGCCCCCGGCAAGACCGTCCGCGCGGTGGAGGACCTGCTGGTGCGGGTGATCCCCGACGAGTTCCTGCGCGATGCACATCACTGGCTGATCCTGCACGGACGCTACACCTGCAAGGCCCGGGTGCCGGATTGCCCGCATTGCCCGATCCGTGACATCTGCCGGTATCCGGACAAGACGCCCGGCGCGCCCACCTTGCCATAGGGCGTTGTCCGCCCTACCGGAACGCGCGTTCGCGCAGCCATTTGGTGGCGACCCACTTCTCGCCCTCCAGCACGGGCGAGCCGGCGTGCAGGGTCCGCGTGATGGGATGCGGGCGGTCATAGCTGAAGAACACCGCGTTGCCACGGACGGCGGGGACCTCGTAGCCGGCATCGGGAAAGCTGGTGGAACCGCCACGCGTGGGAGTGTTGAGGTACATCACGAGCGAGGCGACACGCTGGCCGCCGCGTGACAACGCGGCATCCGCCCCGGGGGTCTCCGGGTCGAAATAGTCGTAGTGCGGCCGGTACTCGGCGCCCGGACCATAGTGCAGCACCTGCAGGGTCTCGCCGTTTTCCACCGGCCAGTCCAGCAGGACGGCGATCCTTCGCTCGATGCGCTCCAGCAGCGCGTCGTCCTGCGATGGCAGGTGGATGCCCTGGCTGGTACGCGAGGCGTGCACCTCGTCGCGCCCGGTTGCGGCATTGAAGGTGGCCGACGGCCGAAGCCGGCTGCGCGCGCGCTCGACCAGGCCATCGCACTCGTCTTCCGACAGCAGGCCTCCGAAGACCACCAGCCTGGGTACCTGCAGGTTGCCCAGTACCTGGATGCGCCGACCCTCGATGTCCAACTCGGAGCTGCCATTGAAGCCGACGGGGACCGGCACCGGGACCGGCTGCGGCAGTCCGTTCTCGCGGGCATGGTCGGCAACCAGGCGCTCCAGCGCCGTGGCCACGGCGTCCGCCGCGATGTCCGGGTCCCATCCGGCCTCCACCAGCGGCTGCAGGATTTCCTCCGCGGGACGGCCCGCAGCCGCCTGCTCGACGATCCAGCCGGTCAGTTCCGGGGTGATGGCCTGGGTGTGCATGCGCCCGAGGGTAATCGCAGGCGATGACGATTTCATCGACCCGGAACGGCGGTGGAAAAGCGGGGTCATCACGCGCAGTAATGTCATGGCTCTGAAACATGGCCGCCCTACCGTGCGCGGATCGTCACGCCTTGGACCTTACGCCTGCCATGAAGAAGCCCCCCTCGCTCCTGGCCGTTGCGGTACTGCTTGCCACCGCCCCCGCGGCGCACGCATTCGACCTGGGCGAGTTCGCCGGCTCCAGGGTGAGCTTTTCCGGACTGCTGCAGTCGGACCACTACTGGTACGACACCGACCGTGCCCCGCTCGACGGCGACCCCGGCGATGGCGATGACAGCGACCATGGCATCCGCCGCGCCGAACTGGTGATCAAGGGAGCCGGTCCCAACGGACTCGACTGGGTCGTGGGATACGACGTCGAGGCGGAGAACTGGCTTGACGTGAATGCCGGTTTCGACCTGGGCGGGGGACACCAGCTCCGCGTCGGCCAGTTCAAGCAGCCCAGCGGGCTGGAAGAGCTGTCTTCGACCAAGAACAACGACTTCATCTCCAAGGCCGCGGCCACCAACGCCTTCGCACTGAGCCGCCGCCTCGGCGCGAGCTATGGCTATACCGGCGACGACTGGTCGGTGACCGCCAGCGCCTTCGGCCGGCACCTGACCTCGGGCGGTGCGCACGGTGCCGGCCACGCGGTCCGTGCCACCTGGGCGCCGATCAACTCCGGCGACCAGGTCCTGCACCTGGGCGCGTCCTACCTCAGCCACGACACCGACGCCGACCAGTGGCGCCTGCGGGTTCGCCCGCAAGCCGACATGGCCGGTGACCGGCTGGTCGATACCGGCACCTTCAACGATGCCGACCGCGCCACCATCGGCGGGCTGGAAGCAGTGTGGACCCGCGGACCGCTGAAGCTGCAGGGCGAGTACATGCAGGCCCGCGTCGAGCGCCTGGAAGGCGCCGACTACAAGGCCGATGGCGGCTACCTCAGCGCGCTCTACAACCTCAGTGGCGAAGGCTGGTCCTACCGCAAGGGCATGCCCGGCACCGCCTCGCCGGCCGATCCGTCACGCGGCCTGTGGCAACTGGGGCTGCGGCTGGACCGGGTCGACCTGGACGACGCCGGCATCGACGGCGGCCGGATGGACGCGGCCACCCTGGGCGTGAACTGGTACTGGCGCGAGAACTTCAAGCTGGCGCTGAACTGGTCGACCATCGACAGCGAGCGCGCCGGGATCCCCGACGACCCGTCGGTCGTCTCGGTACGCGCCCAGATGCACTGGTAAGGCGATTCGTGTCACACGTCTGCAACCCGTGTGTCATTTCGGTTCGCTTCAATGTGCGTGCGCAAGCAGCACATCTCTCCATCTCCCACGTTCGGCGCGCCCCGCAGGGGGCGCGCTTTTTTTCGCGCCTGTCATCCGCGCGTAACAAAAACATCATTTCATGGACGCGACCGGCCCCGGCCGCCCCTTTTTCTTTCCGGAGCACCCCGATGAACAAGACGCCGATCCGCATCGCCGTTCTTTCCCTGTCCCTCGCGCTCGGCCTGGCCGCCTGCTCGGGTGGCAACGAGGACACCACCCGCAACACCGCCGCCGACGACAAGGTCAGCGCGCAGATCACCGGCGCCGGCGCGACCTTCATCTTCCCGCTGATTTCCAAGTGGTCGGCGGACTACAACGCCGCCACCGGCAACATGGTCAATTACCAGTCGATCGGCTCGGGCGGTGGCATCGCCCAGATCAAGGCCGGCACGGTGGACTTCGGCTCCTCGGATGAACCACTGTCCAGCGAGGAACTCGACGAGGCAGGCCTGGTCCGGTTCCCGTCGGCGATCGGCGGCGTAGTGCCGGTGGTCAATGTCGAAGGGATCGGCGCTGGCGAGATCCGCCTCAACGGCGAGGTCCTCGCCGACATCTACCTCACCGACATCACCCAGTGGAACGACCCGGCGATCGCCGCGCTCAACCCCGACCTGCCGCTGCCGGCGACCAAGATCAACCTGGTCCACCGCTCCGACGGCTCGGGCACCACCTTCAACTTCACCAACTACCTGAGCAAGGTCAGCCCGGCCTGGCAGGAGCGCATCGGCCAGGGCAAGCAGATCCAGTGGGTCGACGGCGTGGGTGGCAAGGGCAACGAGGGCGTCGCATCGTACGTGCAGCAGATTGATGGCGCGATCGGCTACGTCGAACTGGCCTATGCGATCCAGAACGACATGGCCTATGCCAGCCTGCAGAACGCCGCAGGCAACTTTGTCCTGCCAAGCCTGGAGTCGTTCCAGGCCGCCGCCGCGACCGCCGACTGGGCCAGCGCCGAGGACTTCAACCTGGTGATCACCAACGCCCCGGGTGCCGATGCGTGGCCGATCACCGCGGCCAACTTCATCCTGCTGCACAGGGATCCGGCCGATCCGAAGCGCACCGCCGACGCGAAGGCGTTCTTCGAGTGGGCACTCGACAACGGCCAGTCCCAGGCCGAGGAGCTGCACTACGTGCCGCTGCCCGCCGAACTGGTTGCCCGCATCAAGGACTACTGGGCCACCGAGTTCGCCGCGGCCGAGTGACCACAGGGCCGCAATGGCCGCCCCCCGGGGCGGCGCATTGCGCCGGACTGCACCACGAGACACGAAGACCGCCGCCCTCCACCCGACCGGCCATGCATGCAACGCATGGCCGGTCGCCTGGCATACGGCCCAGGACGCTGCCTCCGGCAGCTCCTGCGCCCCACCGGTATCCCGCAATGAACCAGATCGCCTTGCCAGCCCCACGCGACCGCAGCGACGCGCGGAACGACCGGATGTTCCGGTATTTCCTGGTCGCCACGGTCGTCTTCGTGCTGCTGGCGCTGGCCGGGGCCGCCCTGTCGATGCTCTGGGGAGGACGCCAGGCCCTGCAGCTGGCCGGGCTGGACTTCTTCTTCAGCGCGGACTGGAACCCGGTGGAGAACCGCTACGGGGCGCTGGTTCCGATCTACGGCACCATCGTCACCGCGATCATCGCGATGGCCATCGCCGTGCCGGTGAGCTACGGCATCGCCTTCTTCCTGACCGAGGTCGCGCCGCGCTGGCTGCGGACCCCGGTCGGCACCGCCATCGAACTGCTGGCGGGCATTCCCTCGATCATCTACGGCATGTGGGGCTTGTTCGTGCTGGTGCCGGTGATGACGACCTACGCCACCCCCTGGGCCAACGCGCACCTGGGCTCGCTGCCGGTGATCGGCCCGATGTTCCAGGGCCCTCCGATCGGCATCGGCATGCTGACCGCCGGGATCGTGCTGGCGATCATGGTGATCCCGTTCATCGCCGCGACCATGCGCGAGGTGTTCCTGACCGTCCCGACGCGGCTGAAGGAATCTGCCTACGCGCTGGGTTCGACCCGCTGGGAAGTCAGCTGGGACATCGTGCTCCCGTACACCCGCTCGGCCGTGATCGGAGGCGTGTTCCTGGGCCTGGGCCGGGCGTTGGGCGAGACCATGGCGGTCGCTTTCGTGATCGGCAACTCGACCCGCTTCACCGCCTCGCTGCTGGAACCATCGACCACCATCGCGGCGCTGATCGCCAATGACTTCGGCGAGGCGACCGAAACCTACCGCTCCGCTCTGCTGCTGCTGGGCTTCGTGCTGTTCATCGTCACCTTCCTGGTGCTGGCCGCCGCCCGCTTCATGCTTGCCCAGCTCAAGCGCCGGGAGGGCAACTGATGGCCACTTCCACCCGTGATGTCGCCGAGGTGCTGTACCGCCGCCGGCGGATCAAGAACTCCGCGGCGCTGCTGCTGTCCTGCGCCGCGGCGATCTTCGGCCTGGTGTTCCTGGGCTGGATCCTCTGGACGCTGGTCTCCCGCGGCCTGGGCGCCCTCACCCCTATGCTGTTCACCCATGACACGCCACCGCCAATGGTCGACGGTGGCCTGCGCAACGCGTTCTTCGGCAGCGCGGTGATGTGCCTGATGGCGATCGGCATCGGCACCCCGCTGGGCATCGCGGCCGGCACCTGGCTCGCCGAGTACGGGCGGTCCACCCGGCTTGGTACGACGGTGCGCTTCGTCAACGACATCCTCCTGTCGGCGCCCTCCATCGTGCTCGGCCTGTTCGTCTACACGCTGATCGTGATGCAGGCCGGCGGCAGTTTCTCCGCCGTTGCAGGTGCCGTCTCGCTCGCCTTCATCGTGCTGCCGGTGGTGTTGCGCACCACCGACGAGATGCTGCGGCT
>Ga0079224_100001438_pt1 | contig 27384 bp, 22 predicted proteins | sample Stecom2015_FD_80414 | JGI IMG/M metagenome (GOLD analysis project Ga0079224, IMG submission 80414) | Agricultural soil microbial communities from Utah to study Nitrogen management - Steer compost 2015 | ecosystem: Environmental > Terrestrial > Soil > Agricultural land | place: USA: Utah... | reverse complement strand
CTGCTGCTGGCGGGCGGTGTCGAGTCGATGTCGCGGGTGCCCATGGGCAGCGACGGCGGTGCGATGTTCACCGACCCCGCGACGAACTACGACACCTACTTCGTGCCGCAGGGCATCGGTGCCGACCTGATCGCCACGCTCGAGGGCTTCTCGCGGGAGGACGTCGACCGGTTCGCGGTCCGTTCGCAGGAGCGAGCCGAAGCCGCCTGGTCGGGCGGGTACTTCGCCAAGTCGGTCGTGCCCGTCAAGGACATCAACGGCGTCACGATCCTCGACCACGACGAGCACCGTCGCCCCGGCACCACCGTCGAGGATCTGGCCAAGCTCAAGCCGGCGTTCGAGGGCATCGGCGAGATGGGCGGCTTCGACGCGGTGGCGCTGCAGAAGTACCACCAGGTCGAGAAGATCGACCACGTGCACACCGGCGGCAACTCCTCCGGCATCGTCGACGGCGCCGCGCTCGTGCTGATCGGCAACGAGCAGGTCGGCAAGGACCTCGGCCTGACCCCGCGCGCCCGCATCGTCTCGGCCGCGATCACCGGTTCCGACCCGACGATCATGCTCACCGGCCCCACGCCCGCCACGGAGAAGGTGCTGGCGCAGGCCGGACTGACGACCGACGACATCGACCTGTTCGAGCTGAACGAGGCGTTCGCCTCGGTCGTCATGAAGTGGATGAAGGACCTGAAGCTCCCCGAGGAGAAGGTCAACGTCAACGGCGGTGCCATCGCCATGGGCCACCCGCTCGGCGCCACCGGCGCGATGATCCTCGGCACGATGGTCGACGAGTTGGAGCGGCGCCAGGAGCGGCGCGCGTTGCTGTCGCTGTGCATCGGCGGCGGCATGGGTATCGGCACGATCATCGAGCGTGTGTGAGGGCGAGCGAGAACAATGACTGAAGCCAAGACCATTCGCTGGGAGCAGGACTCCGACGGCATCGTCACGCTGACGATGGACGACCCGAAGCAGTCGGCGAACACCATGAACGCCGACTACCGCGAGTCCATGGGTGTCGTGCTGGACCGCCTGGAGTCCGAAAAGGACTCCATCACCGGTGTCGTGCTGACCTCGGCGAAGAAGACGTTCTTCGCCGGTGGTGACCTGAACGACCTGATCAAGGCGACGCCCGAGGACGCCGCCGAGATCACGGACATGACCAACGAGCTGAAGGCGCAGCTGCGCAGGCTCGAGACTCTGGGCAAGCCCGTCGTCGCCGCCATCAACGGTGCGGCACTGGGCGGCGGCCTCGAGATCGCGCTGGCCTGCCACCGTCGAATCGTCGCCGACGTCAAGGGCACCGTCATCGGCCTGCCCGAGGTGTCGCTGGGCCTGCTTCCCGGTGGCGGCGGCATCGTCCGCACGGTCCGCCTGCTGGGTATCCAGAGCGCCGTGCTGAACGTGCTGGTGCAGGGACAGCGGCACAAGCCGGCCAAGGCACTCGAACTCGGCCTCGTGCACGAGCTCGTGTCCTCTGTGGACGAGCTGCTGCCGAAGGCGAAGGCGTGGATCAAGGACAACCCCGAGGGCGGCGTGCAGCCGTGGGACCAGAAGGGGTACAAGATTCCGGGCGGCTCGCCGTCCAACCCGAAGTTCGCCGCGAACCTGCCTGCGTTCCCCGCGAACCTGCGCAAGCAGCTCAAGGGTGCGCCGATGCCGGCTCCGCGCGCGATCCTGGCCGCCGCCGTCGAGGGTGCGCAGGTCGACGTGGAGACCGCGGGCCTGATCGAGACCCGCTACTTCGTCAGCCTCGTCACCGGCCAGGTCGCGAAGAACATGACGAAGGCGTTCTTCTTCGACCTGCAGGCCATCAACGCAGGCGGCTCGCGGCCCGACGGCTACGAGAAGTACCAGGCCAAGAAGGTCGGTGTGCTCGGTGCGGGCATGATGGGCGCGGCGATCGCCTATGTGTCGGCCAAGGCAGGCATCGACGTGGTGCTCAAGGACGTCTCGCAGGAGAACGCCGAGAAGGGCAAGGGCTACGCGGTCAAGCTGGAGGAGAAGGCCCTTAAGCGCGGAAAGACCACGCAGGAGCGCTCGGACGCGCTGCTGGGCCGCATCACGCCGACCGCCGACCCCGCCGACCTCAAGGGCGTCGACTTCGTCATCGAGGCCGTCTTCGAGAGCACCGAGCTCAAGCACAAGGTGTTCCAGGAGATCGAGGACATCGTCAACCCCGACGCGGTGCTCGGCTCCAACACCTCCACCCTGCCCATCACCGGCCTCGCCGAGGGTGTGCAGCGGCAGGAGGACTTCATCGGCATCCACTTCTTCTCGCCGGTGGACAAGATGCCGCTCGTGGAGATCATCCGCGGCGAGAAGACCTCCGACGCCACGCTGGCGAAGGTCTTCGACTACACGCTGCAGATCAAGAAGACGCCGATCGTCGTGAACGACAGCCGCGGCTTCTTCACCTCGCGCGTCATCGGCACGTTCATCAACGAGGCCGTCGCCGCGCTGGGTGAGGGTGTCGAGCCCGCGACCATCGAGCAGGCGGGCGCGCAGGCCGGCTACCCGGCTCCGCCGCTGCAGCTGATGGACGAGCTCACGCTCACCCTGCCCCGCAAGATCCGCCTCGAGACGAAGGAAGCCGTCGAGGCCGCGGGCGGCACGTGGGAGGCACACCCGTCCGAGGCCGTCATCGACAGGATGATCGACGAGTACGACCGTAAGGGCCGTTCGTCGGGCGCCGGTTTCTACGAGTACGACGACGAGGGCAAGCGGACGCGGCTGTGGCCGGGCCTGCGGGAGGCCTTCAACTCGGGCAGCGGCGACGTGCCGTTCGAGGACCTGAAGGAGCGCATGCTCTTCGCCGAGGCGCTCGAGACGGTGAAGTGCTTCGACGAGGGCGTGCTCAACACCGTCGAGGACGCCAACATCGGCTCGATCATGGGCATCGGTTTCCCGCCGTGGACCGGTGGCGTGATCCAGTACATCAACCAGTACGAGGGAGGCCTGAAGGGTTTCGTGGCGCGGTCGAGGGAACTCGCCGAGCGCTACGGCGACCACTTCCAGCCGCCCGCCTCGCTGGTGGAGAAGGCCGAGAAGGGCGAGATCTACGAGTGATCGCCCCAGCCTGAGCCGAACGCACCCGGCCCCGGTCGCCACAGCGACCGGGGCCGTGTTGCGCCTTCGGGGTCGCGTGTTGCGCTTACGGGCGCGCGTGTTGCGGTTCCCGGGAGCCGCTCGCGTCGACGCGTAGGTGGGCGAGCGGGTTACAGCAGGGGCGGGATCCGGGCGTCGATGAGGTGCGGACCGGGTTCGGCCACGGCCTTGCGGAAGCGGTCGGCGAGTTCCTCCGCGGTGGTCGCCGTGGAGGCCGGCACACCCATGCCCTCGGCCATGCGCGCGAAATCGAGGTCCGGTGCGGACAGGTCGAACAGGCTCGCCGACGCGGGGTCGGTGCTCGCCGTCGCGCCGACCCGCTGCAGCTCCATGCGCAGGATCGCGTAGGCGCGGTTGTTGAGAATGACCGTGGTGACGTTCATGTTCTCGCGCGCCTGCGTCCACAGTGCCGAGATCGTGTACATCGCACTGCCGTCGGCCTGCAGGCTGATCACCGGGCGCTCGGGTGCCGCGACCGCGGCACCGGTGGCCGCCGGAAGTCCCTGGCCGATCGCACCGCCGGTGAGGGTCAGCACGTCGTGCGCGGGTGCGCCCGCCGTGGCGGCAGCCAGCAGGAGGCCGGACGTGTTCGTCTCGTCGACGACGACGGCGTGTTCGGGCAGCAGTGCGCCGACGACCTCCACCCAGTTCTGCACGGTCAGCTCGCCCGACGGCAGTGCGGGGCGGTGTGGCTCGGCGAGCACGGGCGCGACGCCGGGAGCGAGGTCGTCGGCCAGCGTGTCGAGCGCAGCCACCGCGTCCTCGGCCGGCGACGCGAGCGTGTGCAGCTGCGCCGCCTCGGGGACGAGGTCACCGCGCTTGCCCGGGTATGCGAAGAACGAGACCGGAGGCTTGGCGCCGGCGACCACGACGTGCCGGACGCCGTCGAGCTGGTGCTCGACCTGTTCGGCGAGGTAGCCGAGCCGCTCGACGTTCGGCAGTCCCGCGCCGCGCTCGATGCGGGCGGGAAACGTCTCGGCCAACAACCGCGCGCCGGTGGCGGCGGCGATCCGGCTCGCGGCGCGCAGTCCGGCACCACGGCAGGCCGCCCCACCGATCAGCAATGCCGTCGGTTGCCCGCTGCGCAGCACCTTCGCGACGGAGTCCACTGTGGAGGACGGCTCGGGTGCGCGCGACGGCAGGGCGGACGCTGCGACACCACCCTCGCCCCACGACGCGTCGGCCGGCAGGATGAGCGTGGCGACCCCGCCGGGTGCGTCCTGCGCGGCGGCGAGTGCGGCCGCGGCGTCGGCGCCGACGTCCGTGGGACTGTGCGACCGGCGCACCCAGCCGAGCGTGCCCGCGACCGAGTCGATGTCGGATTCGAGGGGAGCGTCGAAGGCCTTGTGGTACGTCGCGTGATCGCCGACGACGTTCACCACGGGGGAGTGGGCGCGGCGCGCGTTGTGCAGGTTGGCCAGTCCGTTGCCCAACCCCGGGCCCAGGTGCAGCAACGTCACGCCGGGTGTGCCGGTCATGCGGGCGTACCCGTCGGCCGCGCCGGTGACCACGCCTTCCGCCAGCCCGAGGACACCGCGCACCCGTGGGTTCTCCTCGAGGGCCGCCACGAAGTGCATCTCCGAGGTCCCCGGGTTGGCGAACACGACCTCGACGCCCGCATCCGCCAACGTCGTCAGCAGTGCCTGCGCGCCGGTCGTGGCCTCACCCATGCTCTTCCCTCCGCTTCCGAACCGTGTGGTCAGCCCGCACTCGCGAGTGCCTGCCCGGCGCGACGTCCGGTGAACAGGCAGCCGCCGAGGAACGTCCCTTCCAACGATCGGTAGCCGTGCATGCCGCCGCCGCCGAATCCGGAGGCCTCGCCCGCCGCGTACAACCCCGGCACGGGCTCACCGTCCGATCCGAGCACGCGCCCGTCGAGGTCGGTCTCCAGGCCGCCGAGGGTCTTCCGGCTCAGCAGGTGGAGCTTCACCGCGATCAGCGGACCGGCCTTCGGGTCGAGCATGCGGTGCGGTGACGCGACCCGGATCAGCTTGTCGCCGCGGAAGGTTCTGGCCCCGCGCAGTGCCGTGACCTGAAGGTCCTTGGTGAACTCGTTGCTCATCTCGCGGTCGCGGGCCACGACCTCGCGGCGGATCGCCTCGACCGACAGCATGTCCTCGTCGGTCTTGGAGTTCATGCCGCGGACGAGGTCGTCGAGGTTGTCGGCGACGACGAAATCGGCGCCCCGGTCGAGGAACGCCTGCACCGGGCCCGGCGGTCCCGGTTTGACGCGCTGGAGCGTCATGCGCAGGTCCTTGCCGGTCAGGTCGGGGTTCTGCTCCGAGCCGGACAACGCGAACTCGCGCTCGACGATCTTCTGCGTGAGCACGAACCAGGAGTGGTCGTGTCCGGTGCGGCGCAGGTGAGCCAGCGTGCCGAGGGTGTCGAAGCCGGGGAACAGCGGCACGGGCAGGCGCTGTCCGGTGGCGTCGAACCACAGCGAGGAGGGGCCGGGCAGGATGCGGATGCCGTGCTGCGGCCACACGGGCGAGTGGTTCGTGATTCCCTCGACGTAGTGCCACATGCGGTCGCGGTTGATCAGGTGTCCGCCCGCGTCCTCGCTGATGCCGAGCATGCGGCCGTCCACGTGGGCTGGCACGCCGGAGAGCATCGACTCGGGCGGCGTGCCGAGCCGGTCCGGCCAGTTCCTGCGGATCAGCTCCGGATTGCCGCCGATACCGCCGCTGGCGACGAGGACGGCAGGGGCGTGCAGTTCGAACTCGCCGGCGACCTCGCGCGAGCTGCTCTCGCCGCGGGCGACGTCGCTCGGCGCCAACACCGAGCCGGCGACGCCGTCGACCGTGCCGCCCTTCGTCGTCAGTGCGTCGACCCGGTGGCGGAACCGCAGCTCCACCTGTCCCCGTGCCGCGGCGTCCCGGACGCGGCGGACGAACGGCTCGAGCACTCCCGGCCCGGTGCCCCAGGTGATGTGGAAGCGCGGGACCGAGTTGCCGTGACCGATGGCGCCGTAGCCACCGCGTTCGGCCCAGCCGACGACGGGGAAGAACTTGATGCCAAGGGAGGAGAGCCAGGCGCGTTTCTCACCGGCTGCGAAGTCGACGTACGCCTCGGCCCAGCGGCGCGGCCAGTGGTCCTCGTCGCGGTCGAAGCCCGCGGTGCCGACCCAGTCCTGCCAGGCGAGTTCGTGGGAGTCGCGGACGCCGAGCCTGCGCTGCTGGGGGCTGTCCACGAGGAAGAGGCCGCCGAACGACCAGAAGGCCTGACCACCCAGGGACGACTCGGGTTCCTGGTCGACCACGACGACGCGGCGGCCGGCCTCGGCGAGGGTCGCCGTCGCGACCAGACCGGCCAGTCCCGCGCCGACGACGATGACGTCCGCGTCCATGACACCTCCGCTGTGAGCCGCCTGCAGGTTACCGCCGCCCGAGCCCGGGTGGCACCCCTTCGCTCCGGCGGTGGGGAGCCGGGTCGAGGGCGATGTCGATCATCCTGCCGAAGCGGCGGCCCCGGCATCGGTGCCGGCCCACGGAGGTGTGTGGGTGGGCCGGCACCGGGGAGAGCGAGTGGTGGGGTCGATCCGCGCCAACGTATCGACCCCGGTGGTCACTCTCGGTTGCTCACCTGGATCAGACCAGCCAGCCGAGCAGGTGGGACAGCGAGGCCAGGATGTTGGTGATGACGTCTCCACCCTGCATGGCGATGAACTGCATTCGAGGGGCTCCTTCTGGAGTTGAAGTGAACATTCCGATCGTGTGCGCACACGTTGCTTTCGAAAGCACGGCAACGTTTTCAGCGCTGACCGGTTTGTGTCAAAACGCGTAGGAAGGCCCCGATCGGGAACGTGAAATCCCTTCAGTCTAAACACGTAAGGCTTTCGTGTTCGAGGTCGGGTGGGGGCGCCGCGGGTGGTGATCACGCGCCGTGATGACAACGCTTGTGGTCACCCTCGGTGATATTGATCTTGGTGGTGCACTGCTGTCGCGGCTTCCCCGACGGGTGACGGCGGACTACGCGAAGTAGTTTCACGTCAACCACCCGTTCGAGTGAGGAGAAGCCGGGTCGGGCGGGCCTCGGACACGCGTCGGGGCGGGCACATCGCGTGTGCCCGCCCCGTGGTTCGCGCTCGTTCAGGCGCGCGCGTAGGTCAGCGTTTCGCCCTCGACGCCGCGCAGCCACATGTCCTGGGCGGCCGAGGCCATCTCGTCGAGGCCCTCCTCGATCGTGGCGAAGACGTTGCCCGGCACCCAGCCCGCGTCGCCGTTGATGAGCAGGTTGTTGCGGCCGTAGAAGATGGCCAGGTCGGTGGCGCCCTGGTCGCCGTGTGCCGCGCTGCCCTCGTCGTAGCCGTAGGCCGGGTTGCCGATCTCCCACGCCTCGAAGCCGAAGTAGCAGACGTCCCCCGGGATCGGGGTGATCGTCGGGTTCTCGCGACCCGGCTTCGGCTGCGCGAAGGGCGGCACGAGCGTGTAGATCTCGTTGCGCGCGTACTTCGCGTGGTAGGCCGCTCCGCTCTGCGGCAGCGCGTCCACACGGCTTGGCACGTCCGCGGTGCCTCGTCGTCGAGCAGGCGTGCGCGGCACGAGACGCCACGCTTGTCGAGTGTGATGGTGATGTAGCGAGCCACTGTCGTTCCCTTCCGGTGTCCGCAACCCGCTCAGGCGGTGACGTCGGCGACGACGCCCGACCAGATCTCGAGCGCCTCGTCGATCTGCTCGGCGGTGACCACGAGCGGCGGGATCATGCGGACCACGTTCATGTAGGCGCCGCAGGTGAGCATCAGCAGACCGCGTTCGGCCGCCAGTTTCTGTGCCGCCTGTGCGGTGGCGTTGTCGGGCGTGCCGTCCGCGGCCGTGAACTCCGAGCCGACGAGCAGCCCCAGCCCTCGCACGTCGCCGATCGCCGAGGTCTTGTCGGCCACGGCGCGGGCGCCGTCCAGCAGCTGCTTGCCCCGTGCCGCCGCGTTCTCCACGAGGTTCTCGTCGTTGATGACGTCGAGTGTGGCCACAGCGGCGGCGCACGAAACCGCGTTGCCGCCGTAGGTTCCGCCCTGCGAACCGGGGAAGGCCTTGGCCATCAGCTCCTCGGAGGCGGCGATGCCCGACAGCGGGAACCCGCTCGCGAGGCCCTTGGCGATCGTCATGACGTCGGGGCGGACGTCGAAGTGGTCGTGTCCCCAGAACCGCCCCGTGCGGCCGAATCCGGTCTGGATCTCGTCGATGACCAGCAGGATGCCGTGCTCGTCGGCCCTCCGGCGCAGGCCGGCCATGAACTCCGAGTTGGCGGGCACGTAGCCGCCCTCGCCCAGCATCGGCTCGATGATGAACGCGGCCGTCTCGTTGGGCGCGGTGACGGTGGCGAAGAGGTAGTCGAGCTCGCGCAGTGCGAACTCGGTGGCGGTGCGCTCGTCCCAGCCGTAGTGGTAGGCGAACGGGAACGGCGCCACGTGCACGCCGCCCATGAGCGGCGAGATGCCGGCGCTGAAGCGCGTGCCCGACGTCGTCATCGTGGCGGTGGCGACCGTCCGCCCGTGGAACCCGCCCTGGAACACCACGACGTTGGGACGTCCCGTGGCCTGCCTGGCCAGGCGCAGGGCCGCCTCGACGGCCTCACTGCCGGAGTTGGCGAAGAACAGCGAGTCGAGACCCGAGGGCAGGACGTCACCCAGTCGTTCCGACAGTTCGAGCAGCGGTTTGTGCATGACCGTCGTGTACTGGCCGTGGACGAGCTTCCCGATCTGCTCCTGCGCCGCCGCGACGACCCGGGGGTGGCAGTGGCCGGTGCTCGTCACGCCGATGCCCGCCGTGAAGTCGAGATGCCTGCGGCCGTCGGTGTCGTACAGGTAGGCACCCTCGCCGTGGTCGACCACGACCGGCGTCGCCTGCTTGAGCAGAGGGGAGAGCTTGGCCATGACTGCGGACTCCTTCTGGGTTCCGTTGCGGGACTCGGCGCGCGTGCTCGGTGGCGAACGCGGGAGATCGGGTCCAGGCTCGGGGCGTCCGAGCTGTAGCTCCGGTTGTAGTCGGCAGGGTTGTAGATTGTCAACAATGTTCGTAGCATTGCCGCGGTGGTCGGCGGGGTGCGCGGACACCCGCGGTGGTGGCAGCGTGGTACCGGGTGACAAGAGCTCGGAGTGTCTGGACGATTCGACGAACTTGGGAGCTGTGGCATGAGCACGGTCAGTGAAGCCGGCGTGGTCTCGGCGGTGAACAAGGAGCTGTTCATCGGCGGCAAGTGGACCCCGGCGTCCGGGAACGCGACGCTCGAGGTGACCGACCCGGCGACGGGCGAGACGCTGTGCGCGATCTCCGACGGCTCCCCGCAGGACGGGGTCGCCGCTCTGGATGCCGCCGTGGCCGCGCAGGACGAGTGGGCCGCGCACGCACCGAGGGAACGCGGCGAAATTCTGCGCCGTGCCTACGAGAAGCTGATGGAGCGGCAGGAGGAACTCGCCCTTCTGATGACCCTCGAGATGGGCAAGCCGCTCGCCGAGGCCAAGGGTGAGATCGCCTACGCGGCCGAGTTCTTCCGCTGGTTCGCCGAGGAGGCCGTGCGCATCGACGGTGGCTACGCGGTCGCGCCGAACGGCACCGGCCGGTTCCTCGTCACCAAGCAGCCGGTCGGCCCATGCCTGCTGATCACGCCGTGGAACTTCCCGATGGCGATGGGCACGCGCAAGATCGGACCGGCGATCGCCGCGGGCTGCACGATGGTGATCAAGCCTGCCGAGCAGACGCCGCTGTCGATGCTGGCGCTGGCCGAGATCCTCGCCGAGTGTGGACTGCCCGACGGCGTGCTGAACGTGGTGACCACCTCCGACGCGGGCGGGCTGATCGAACCGCTGATCCGCGACGGCAGGGCGCGGAAGCTGTCGTTCACCGGATCGACCGCGGTCGGCAGGAAGTTGCTGGAGCAGTGTGCGGGCACGGTGATGCGCACCTCGATGGAGCTGGGTGGCAACGCGCCGTTCCTGGTGTTCGAGGACGCCGATCTGGACGCCGCGGTGGACGGTGCGATGCAGGCCAAGATGCGCAACATCGGTGAGGCGTGCACGGCGGCCAACCGGTTCTACGTGCACAGTTCGGTCGCCGACGAGTTCTCGCGCAAGCTCACCGAGCGCATGGAGGGCCTGCCGATCGGCCGGGGCACCGAGGACGGCGTCGTGGTCGGTCCGCTGATTGACTCCGACGCCATCGCGAAGGTCTCCGAGCTCGTCGCCGACGCTGCCCAGCGCGGTGCGAAGGTGCTCACCGGTGGGGCCACTGTGGACGGTCCGGGCAACTTCTACCAGCCGACCGTGCTCACCGGCGTGCCGTGGGAGGCGCGGATGAGCTCGGAGGAGATCTTCGGCCCGGTGGCCCCGATCTCGACGTTCGAGACCGAGGACGAGGCGCTCGCCGCCGCCAACAACACCGAGTACGGGCTGGTCGGCTACGTCTACACGCAGGACCTCACGCGGGCGATCCGGGTCAGTGAGCGGATGGAGACCGGCATGGTCGGCCTGAACCAAGGTGTCGTGTCGAACGCGGCCGCTCCGTTCGGCGGCGTGAAGCAGTCCGGTCTGGGCCGCGAGGGCGGCAGCGTCGGCATCGGCGAGTTCCTCGAGACCAAGTACATCGCCATCGGCGGCCTGTGACCGCGGTGCGGCTTCCTTCCGTCCTCGGCGGCGTCCGTGTCACGTTCGCCGCCGGGGACGGCTGACCTGTGTGGTTAACGGTCAGCGCGGGCCCGGCTCCGGCCGGCCGCCGAGCGCGCTCATGGCGAGACGAACCCGGTTGTCGGTTCCCGTTTTCGCCAGCAGATTGCTGATGTGGGTCTTGACCGTCGTGACGCTGACGTGCAGCCGCGACGCGATCTCGGCGTTCGACAGGCCCTCGGCCACCAAACTCAGTACCTCCCGCTCCCGGTCGGTGAGGTCCGCGGGCGGCGCGGGTGGTGGTGCGGCGCGCTGGTCCACGGCGCTGCGGACGAGCCTGCGCAGCACGTGCGGGCTGAATGGACTGTCGCCCGTCGCGGCACGGCGGATGGCGTCGAGCAACGCCTCCGGGGTGGCGTCCTTCGCGAGGAACCCACAGGCACCCGCGGACAGCGCGGGGTAGAGGTGACCGTCGTCGTCGAACGTGGTCAGGACCAGAACCCGCGCCGGTGATCCGCGTTCGATCAGCCGCCGGGTGGCGGTGATGCCGTCCATTCCCGGCATGCGCAGATCCATCACGACCAGATCGGGCCGCGTGCGTTCGGCCTCGGCCAGTGCCTGCTGGCCGTCCGCCGCCTCGCCGACGACCTCGATGTCCGTTGTGGACTCGCACAGCATCCGCAGGCCTGCCCGGACGAGCTGTTGGTCGTCCGCGAGGAGGACCCGGATCATGCGCTGCTCCTTTCCGCGTCGACGGGCACCTCGGCGTGCAACCGCCATCCTTGCCCGTGTCGTTCGGCCTCGAGTCGTCCGCCGACGAGGGCGACGCGTTCGGCCATGCCCACCAACCCGTGTCCTCCGGCCTCCGCGACGTGGGGGTCCGGTGCGCCCGATCCGCCACCGGAGTCGGCCACCTCGACGACGGCGACCGAACCGGCGGCCCCGTCGTCGTAGTGCACGGTCAGCCGTGCCTGGGCGCCGGCACCGGCGTGTTTGAGCACGTTGGTCAGGCCCTCCTGGGCGATGCGCAGCACGGTGGCTCCGCAGAGCGCGTCCAAGGCGGGTGGTGTCGGTGCGATGTCGGCGGTGACGTCGATCCCGGCGCTGCGTGCCCGCTGCGCGGCACCGCGAAGCTCGGCCTCCAGCGCCGCGGGCTCGGTCAGCGCCAGCCTTCGGGCACCGCTCCCGGCGCTGTCGCCGGGAGCGTCGTCGGGACCGCCCCGTAGCACCGCCACGAGCCTGCGCAGGTCGGTCAGTGCGGTGGCAGCCGTGGCGTGCACGTCGTCGAGCACCGCCGTGACCTGAGGGTCCGATGTGGACACCACGTGTCTGGCGACGCCGACCCGCAGCGAGATCGACGCGACGTGATGCGCCACGACGTCGTGGAGTTCGCGCGCGATGGCCGTTCGCTCCTCCGCGCGTGCAGCCTGCTCGCGGATCAACTTCGTCCGCTCGGCCTCCTCGGCGCGCTCCTCGGCCTGACGCATGTAGCCCCGCTGGGCGCGCAGCCACGCCCCGGCGACCACGGGCGAGCCGACCGCCAACAGCACCCGCACCACGCCGAGTGGCGGATCGGCCCAGTCGATCAGCGGTGCGACCACGCCGGCGGCGCCCGCGACACACGCCCAGAGCACCGGTCCGCGGCGGCGGTAGACGAGTTCGGCCAGTGACGCCGCCGCGAACAGCGGGACGAGGTGGCTGGCCGACACGGTGGTGTGCACGGCGAGGAGGAACAGCGGCGCCTGGGCGAGCGCCACCACCGTGGGCAACCGTCCGCCTGCCAGCAGCAGTCCGGCCGACGCGAGACTCAGCGCCCACTCCCGCGGTCCGGCGGGCGTGCCCGCCAGCACCAGGAGGTAGGTGACCGCGTAGATCGGTGCCAGTGCGCGCACAGCCAGCGGCGGAACCCGCGCCCACCACCGCGCCGGGCGCGCGGCGGCCTGCTGTTCCCGGTTCGGCCGCGCCGGGTGCTGCTGCGCCGGATCGTCCGGTGTCGACTGCGAGGGCACGATGCGGACTCTAGGCATCGTCTCGGGGTTTCTCCTCCTCCCCAGGGAGGAGTACCCGCTCGTGCGAGTGGCCGGCGATCACGGCCGAGAGGCCGATCCGCCCGGGGCGTTCTCCCGTGATCGTGGTGGCATGACGAAATCAGCCACCCCGGCAAAGAAGACTCCGGCAACAGACACGACTGTCCCGCGGTCCCGTGATTGGGCTCGCTTCTTCGCCGCCGCACTGCGGCACCCCGGCCTGGTCGGCGCGATCGCCCCGAGCTCGCAGGCCCTGGCCAGGCGGATGAGTGCGCACGTGCCCACGAGCGGCAACCCGACCGTGGTGGAAATCGGTGCGGGTACGGGGGTGTTCACCCGCGAACTGCGCAGCCGCGTCCCGTCCTGGGGACGGGTGATCGCCGTGGAACGGGACGCCGGACTGGCCGCGCACGTCGAGGCGACCTGCCCTGGTGTGGACGTCGTCTACGGGGACGCGGCGCGGCTGCGCGAGCTGCTCGCCTGCCGAGACGTGTCCACCGTGGACGCGGTGGTGTGCGGCCTCCCGTGGTCGCTGCTGCCCGAGGCCGACCAGCGCGCCGTGCTCGGCGAGGTCGCAGGCGTGCTCGCGGAGGGAGCGTCGTTCACGACCTTCGCCTACGCGCACGCCACGGCTATCGCGGGCGCCCGGCGGTTCCGGGCGGTGCTCGGGGAGACGTTCGCCCAGGTGCGCGCGGAACCCGTCGCGTGGCGCAACGTGCCCCCGGCGTTGACGTACGTGGCCAGGGAACCCGTGGCGGGCGGACCGGTGGCCACGGCCGGATGATCGACCTGGGTGTCGCCTGCCTCGATGCGGTAGGCCGGACGGCTCCGCCGCTGTTCGTCGGTGTCGCGGCGGTGCTGATCCTCTGCGAGACGGCGCTCGTGGTCGGGCTCGTGCTGCCGGGCCTGAGTGCGCTGCTGGCCCTGGGCTTCGCGATCTCGACGGGGCTGGTTCATCCCGGCCTCGGCTATCCCGCGGCGGTGGGGGCCGCCATGGCGGGCGGGCAGATCGCGTACCGCCTCGGCAGGCGGGCGGGGTTCGCCCGCCTGCTCGCGCGGGTTCGGCGGCGCGCACCCGGGGAGGCCGCCGTCGACCTCGTCGACCGGGGGCCGAGGACGGCCGTCGTCGCCGGACAGTGGATCGTCGGCGTCCGGACCTTCGTTCCGCGCATTGCGGGTGCGCAGGGCATGCCGTACCGGGTGTTCACGGCCTGCCAGCTCACGTCGGCAGGGGTCTGGGCCACGACGGGCACGACGGTCGGGTTGCTGGCCGGAGAGCTGTACCAGCGGGTGGGGACGGCGGTGACCGTGGCGGGCGTCGCGGTGATCGTGCTGCTGGCCGTGTTCGTGGCGGGCTCCCGGCGCTCGCGAGTGTCCGAAGTCGACACGGCAGGCGCGGACGAATCCGACAGGCCGTGCGATGCGAGGACAGAAGCCGAAAGCGGCACCCGGGTCGGCGAATCGGACACTCCGTGCGCGACTCGGTACACCCGGTGAGTGTCCGATTTGGGCGGATATGGGCGAAGGCGTGACCGGGGTTTCGAGGCGCACACCGTCGGATTCTCGGGCGTTTGTCGTGGTCCGGACCGAATGTGATCTGCAACACGAAGCGCGGCGCGGATGGATCCCGGATCGTGGGGGCATGATCGATGCCCTGAAGCGCTCGCTGCCCCCGTTCGTGTCGGCGGCGGTCCGCAATCCGAAGACGGTCGGAGCCGCGGCGCCGAGCTCGCGTGCTCTCGCGGCGCGCATGGCGTCCGCCGTCCCGGCCGTCGAGGCACCGACCATCGTGGAGATCGGCGCCGGCACCGGCGCGTTCACCAGACTCCTCCAGGAGCGTGTGCCCGCCGACGGGCGCTACCTGGCCGTCGAGCTGGACGAGCGGATGGCCGACCACCTGGAGCGCACCTTCCCGAACGTCGAGGTCGTGCACGGCGACGCCGCCGAGCTCGGCACCCTGCTCGCCGATCGGGGTGTGACGTCGGTGGATGCCATGCTCTGCGGGCTCCCGTGGTCCCTGTTCCCCTCCGAGCTGCAGTGGAAGCTGCTCGGCGAGATCACCTCACCGCTGGCTCCGCACGGTGTCTTCTCGACGTTCGCCTACGTCCACGCGGCGCGGATCCCCGGGTCGAAGCGGTTCCGTGCGGCCGTGGAGGCGACGTTCGAGGACGTGGAGGTCCAGTCGCCGGTGTGGCGCAACCTGCCTCCCGCGATGACGTACGTGTGCCGCGGAGCCCGTCGCGACGGCTGACGGTTCCGGGCCGCGGAGAGCAGCGCCGGGGTCGAGGCGCGCCGGGTCGAGTCGCCCGAGGCCGGCTCGGTCTGAACTCGAGTCGCCTCAGGCCGAGTCGCCGATCCGCTCGTCTCCGTCGGCGTGCAGGCCGGTGCCGGGTGCCAACCGGTGCACGGCGTCGGCCATGTGCTCCTCGATGAGGCGCAGGAGCCGGGGCTCGTCGCCTGTGCGGACGGCGTCGATGATCGCCCGGTGCTCGGCGATGCGCTCGTCGGCCCCGTAACCGCCGGTGTAGGTCCGCTGCAGGGCGGAAAGGCACATCCGCGTCTCGATCATCAGCGTCCTGGCCATGCGGCGAAGACGAGGGCTGCCCGACGCCTCGATGAGCGCCTCATGGAACCGGAGGTCGGCCTCGGACAACGCGGTGGCGTCACCCTCCTCGTCGGCCTCGGCCATGGCCTTGACCGCGTCGTCGAGCGTCGCGGCCACCTCGTCGCGGTCGGTGGATCGGACCACCAGGGTCGCCGCCGCCCGTTCCACGGCCGTACGCGCGGCGTAGATGTCCTGGACGTCGCCGGGTTCGAGGTCGATGACGAACAGGCCGCGGTGCCGTTCGCTGCGCAGCAGGCCCTCGGACACGAGCCGCTGCATCGCCTCGCGCAGCGGACCGCGGGAAACCTGGAACTGGGCGGCGAGGTCGGCCTCGCCCAGTTGCGCGCCCGGCTGCAGTGCGCCGTTCATGATGGCCTCGCGCAGCTGGCGGGCGATGATCGCGGCGGTGGACTCGCGGTTGACCGGTTCGATGTCGGCGATCATCGTCGGCCCTCGGTACGCAGCAGTGTGCCGAGTCCGTCGTAGGCGCGGGTGACGCCGGCGATCCGCAGGCCCTCCCACACGGTCACCTGGTTGGCCGTGAGCACCGGCTTGCCGATCCGGGTCTCGATGTCGTCGACCAGTCCGAGGGTGCGCATGGCGGTGTCGGGCACCAGGAGCGCGTCGGCGTCGGGGTGGTCGCGGTCGACGGCGAGCGTGACCACCTGCTCCGGAGGCAGCTCGCCGACCTCGGCGGCCGTGTCGATGTCGGCCGCCGACATCGAGACCACGTCGACACCGCCGCGCCCGAGGAACTCCACGAACAGCTTCGCGACGTCGTCGGGGTAGCTCGCGGCGACGGCGACCTTCCGCACCCCGAGCGTCTGTGCGGCGTGGACGAAGGCGAAGGACGTGCTCGACGCGGGTTTGCCACCCGCGGCCTCGGAGAGTCCGGCGACCTGTTCGGCCGCGCCGTCCCAGCCGTAGACGAAGCTGCCGCTCGTGCAAGCCCACACCACGGCGTCCGGTTCGTGCCGGGCGAGCAACGACGCGCCTTCGGCGAGGCGGGCCGGCGATCCGAGGTCGAGCAGCTCGGGCACGGCGTGCAGGTCGGTGCCGTAGATGTGCTCGACGGGCAGCGCCGTGCCGTCTCCCAGGATCCGTTCGGCCAGCGGGTAGTCGTCCTCGGCGGCGTGATCCGGATAGATGAAACCGATCGTGGGCACGATGAACCTCCTCGCAGGATTGTCAACAATCCTCGGATCTCGGTCAAGTGAGCTCAGGCGACCTCACGCAGCCAAGCACCGGGGCCCACGATCGGCAGTCCCATGCGTTGCAGGCAGGCCCACATCGTCAGCTGGTTCGCCGTGAGGACGGGCTTGCCGAGGGTCTGTTCCAACGGCTCGATGAGGTCGTAGGTGGGCAGGTTGGTGCAGCTGACGAAGATCGCCTCGGCGTCGCCGTGATCGGCGGCCAGGATGCGTTCGGCGATCGTGGCGTAGCTGACCTTCCAGATGCCGCCGCCGAGACCGAGGTGGTCGCTCGACACCGTGCGCACGCCGAGCTCGGCGAGGAACTCGTGCAGTTTGCCGGTGAGGTCGGCATCGTAGGGCGTCAGCACCGAAACCCGGTCGAGGCCGAGCAGGTCGAGCACCTCGGCCAGTGCCCCGGACGTCGTCACCGCGTCGGGCGCGCCCGCGCCGCAGATGACCTTGCGCAGCGTCCGCTCGGCGTCGACCCCGGCGACGAAACTGCCCGACGTGCACAGGTAGGCGACGACCTCGGGTTCGACGTGGAGTACGTCCCGCGTGGCGGCGGCCAGGTGCTGCGAGTTGCTGACCAGGTGCGCCATCTCCATGCTGACGGGCACGGGTTCGTACGGCGTCCTCGCCAGATGCAACGAGACCTCGAGCGGAACCCAGCGCCACAGCTCCCGTTCGAGTGCGAGATCGAACGGTGCGATGATCCCGATCCCTCGTTGGGCGAGTGGCCCTTCGAAGGATTGGAAGTCCACGGCTGGTACGTCCAAGGTTCGACCTCCGGGCGGCGGCACAGATGCGGGAGCAGGCAGAAGTGGGCCTCCGGGGGTGTTCCTCGGATTGTTGACAATCATACGACCTGCTCATAGCGTGTCAACGGTGACTGCGACGGTGACCGATGCCCGCACGCCCGTGCTGACCGTGTTCCGCGGCGACGAACATCCTCCGGACATGGGTCCCATCGAGGACGTGGCCGAGGTCCGTTACACCGACGCGGCCGGCCTCTCCGACGCGTTGCGCGGCGCCGATGCCCTGTTCATGTACGAGTTCCTGTCCACGGCGCTGCCCTCGGCCTGGCACGCGGCCGACCGCCTGCAGTGGCTCCACATCGCGGCCGCGGGTGTCGACCCGGTGATGTTCCCCGAACTGCGCGCGAGCGACGTGGTGCTGACCAACTCGCGCGGCGTCTTCGACGACTCGATCGCCGAGTACGTCCTCGGCCAGATCCTCGCGTTCGCCAAGGACATGCCGCGTTCGCTGCGGCTGCAGGACGAGCGGACCTGGAAACACCGCGAGACCGAGCGCATCGCGGGCACGTCGGCACTGGTGGTGGGGACCGGGCCGATCGGGAGGGCGATCGCGCGGATGCTGCGCGCCGCGGGACTGCGCGTCTCGGGGGCGGGCAGGCGAGCCCGTGACGACGACCCCGACTTCGGCACCGTGCACGCGACCGACCGGCTCACCGACCACCTTCCCGATGCCGACTACGTCGTGGCCATCGCGCCGCTGACGGACCAGACCAAGGGCATGTTCGACGCGCGGGCCTTCGCCGCGATGAAGCCGTCGGCACGGTTCGTCAACGTCGGGCGAGGCGAACTGGTCGTCACCGCGGACCTGGTCGCGGCGTTGCGTGCCGGCGACATCGCGGGCGCGGCGCTCGACGTGTTCGACACCGAGCCCCTGCCCGCCGACCATCCCTTGTGGACCATGGATCAGGTGCTGATCTCGCCGCACATGTCGGGTGACGTCGTCGGGTGGCGCAACGAGCTGGTGGCGGTGTTCGCGGAGAACTTCCGCCGCTGGCGTGCGGGGGAACCCCTGCGGAACGTGGTGGACAAACAACTGGGTTACGTTCCCTCGGGGAGCTGACGCATCGGCGCGTGAGGAGAGGCATGGAGAGCACTCCGTCCCTGTTGACGGCCAGCGAACTCGTGGCCGCGTACTCGACGGGGGAGCTGTCCCCGGTCGAGGCGACCCGAGCCGCGTTGGCGGCGATCGAGAAGCGCGACACCGAGTTGCGCGCCTACACCCGGGTCGATCCGGAGGTGGCGCTGGACGCCGCGCACGCCTCCGAGGAGCGTTGGCGTGAGGGCAACCCCATCGGCTGGCTCGACGGCGTGCCGTCGAGTGTGAAGGACATGTTCCTCACCGAGGGCTGGCCGACCCTGCGCGGATCGCGGTGCATCGATCCCGACCAGCCGTGGGAGATCGACAGTCCGGTGACCGCGCGGATGCGCGAACACGGTCTCGTGCTCCTCGGTAAGACGACCACACCCGAGCTGGCCTGGAAGGCCGTGACCGACAGCCCGCTCGACGGCATCACCCGCAATCCGTGGAACACCGCGCTCACCCCGGGCGGGTCGAGTGGCGGCAGTGCCGCGGCCGTCGCCGCAGGCATGGGCGAGTTGTCGGTGGGCACCGACGGCGGGGGATCGGTGCGGATCCCGGCCTCGTTCTGCGGCATCGTCGGTTTCAAACCGACGGCGGGCCGCATCCCGCTGTACCCGGCGAGCCCGTTCGGCCCCCTGTCGCACGCCGGTCCGATGACGCGGTCCGTGGACGACACCGCGCTGTTGCTCGACGTGCTGGTCACCGCCGACCACCGCGACCCCAACGCGCTCCCGCCGCCGCTGAGCACCTATCGCGAGGCGGTGCGCAGGGACGTGCGGGGCCTGCGCGCGGCCTACTCGGCCGACCTCGGATACGTCGACGTCGATCCGGAGATCGCGCAGGCCGTCGTGTCGGTCGTGGCCAAGCTCGGCGAGGCCGGGCTGCACGTCGAGGACGCCGACCCCGGATTCAGCGATCCGGCCGACGCGTTCGGGGTGCTGTGGTCCACCGGTGCCGCCAAGTGGCTCGACACGTTCCCCGCGGGCTCGGAGGACCTCGTCGATCCCGGACTGCGCCGCGTCTGGGAGCAGGGCCGCACCTACTCGGCGAGCGACTACCTCGAGGCCAGCGCCACCCGTGCGGAACTCGGCATCCACATGGGCGAGTTCCACACCCGTTACGACGTGCTGATCACCCCGACGATGCCGATCCAGCCGTTCGAGGCAGGCCACGACGTGCCCCCGTCGGGGCCGTACGAGACGTGGCCGGAGTGGACGCGGTTCACCTACCCGTTCAACATGACCCAGCAGCCCGCGATCACGGTTCCCGCGGGGTTCACGTCGAAGGGACTGCCGGTGGGGCTGCAGATCGTCGGGCCACGGCACTCCGACGACCTGGTGCTCGCCGTGGCCAAGCTCGTCGAGGAGATCAACCCGTGGCCGACCGACCGGCCAGCCGAGCGCCCCTGAGCCGGCGCACCTGAGCGCCCCGGGGTCGCGCGGTGTCGGGCGGCGTTGCGGTCGGCTCGCGGGTGTATTCCCGAGGGTGAGAAGGCGGACGTCGCCATGCGCCATGCGCCCGTTCGGAGTAATCCTGGGGGTATGCAGACGATCACTTTGGGCAGGAGCGGACTGAACGTGTCCCGGATCTGCTTCGGGACCTGGCAGATCGGTGGCGACTGGGGCTCGTTCGACGAGGACGCGGCGATCGGCGCCATCCGGCAGGCACGCGAGCTCGGCGTGACCTTCTTCGACACGGCGCAGGCGTACGGATTCGGCGCCTCCGAGGAGCTGCTCGGCAAGGCGCTGCGACCGGACCTGGAGCGCGATCGCGACAGCGTCGTCATCGCCACGAAGGGCGGCATCGACCCGGGCAGCGACCGGCCCCGCAAGGCCACGCGCGAGTACCTGCGCAGCGGCGTCGAGCAGAGCCTGCGTCACCTCGGGGTCGACCACATCGACCTGTACCAGGTGCACTGGCCCGACGAGCAGACCCCGGCCGAGGAGACGGCCTCGGCGCTGCAGGAACTGGTCGACGAGGGCAAGATCCGCCACGCCGGTGTGTCCAATTACGACTCCGCGCAGCTCGCCGCGTTCGACCGCACCCGTCCCGTCGAGACCCTGCAGCCGCCGTACCACCTGCTGCGCAGGGACATCGAGACCGACCCGCTGCCGTACGCACGCGAGAACGACATCGGTGTGCTGGTCTACAGCTCCCTCGGCAGCGGACTGCTCACCGGCGCGCTGACGGCGGACTCGACGTTCGAGGAGTCGGACTGGCGTTCCCAGTCGTCGGCGTTCCAGGGCGAGAACTTCAGACGGAACCTGGCCGTGGTCGACGAGCTGAAGGAGTTCGCGGCCGGCAAGAACGCGAGCGTCAGCCAGATCGCGATCGCCTGGACGCTCGCGAAGCCCGGCATCCACGTGGCCATCGTCGGCGCGCGCCGGGCACGCAACATCGCCGACAGCGTCGCAGCGGCCGACGTGCAGCTGACCGCCGACGACATCGCGGAGATCGAGCGCATCACCGCGGCCGGCGTTCCGGTGACCGGCGCCAGCCCCGAAGGCATCGCCTGAGCCTGCCGCGGACGCGCACAGGACGGTCAGGCCACGGCCTTCTCCAGGTCCGTCAACGCGGTGTCGAGGTGGCTCAGCAGGCGTTGCAGGTGCGGCACGCTGCGCCGGCATCCGGTGATGCCGACGTCGAGGTCGTCACCCGTCGTCGTCAGCGTGATGTTCAGCGCCTGCCCGTCGAGCAGGACCGAGGCGGGATAGATGCCGTCGAGCCGTGCGCTGTTCCAGTACATCTGCCTGCGCGGTCCCGGCACGTTCGAGATCACCAGGTTGAACGGCGGACGCGTGGCCGTGGCGAACCCCGGCAGCGGACTCGCCGCGAGCGGTGCCACGTTCAGCGCCGACAGCAGCAGTGCCTGCAACGGCGTGAGTTCGCGGAACAGGCGTTTGCCCTCCGCCGTCGACCGCGCGATCGTGGCCAGCCGGTCGGCGGGATCGCCGAGGTCGGTGCCGAGGTTCGCCAGCAGCGCGCCGATCTGGTTGCCCGACGCCTGCGGCGCGGCGGTCGAACCGGCCGCCGAACCCGAACCGGACGCCGAGGACCCCGAGCCGGAGCGCATCGACACCGGCACCATCGCGGTCAGCGGCGCGGACGGCAGGGCGTGGGCGTCGATCAGGTACTCGCGCAACGCTCCGGCGCACATCGCGAGCACGACGTCGTTGCGGGTCACCGACGCCGCCGAGGCCACGGCGCGGACCCGCTCCAACGGCCACGACTGCGCCGCGAACCGCCGCGCGCCACCGATCGGCACGTTGAACATCGTCCTCGGCGCCTGGAGCGGCAACGTCAACGCCTGCGCGCGGAAGGCCTCCTTGGCGATCCGCGCCGCCGCGGCCGGGGTGCCTGCCAGCTGCCGGGCCGCTCCCGTCACCGCACGGATCGTGTCGGCCGGCGTGACCGTCGCCCGTGGCGAGGGCGCGGCCGCGCGGCGTTTGCCCCACGGCGGCGGACAGTCGCGGTCGGCCGGGTCCTCGGAGAGCACGTCGGTCAGCTGCCGCAGTGCGGACACCCCGTCCATCACCGCGTGGTGGATCTTGCTGTAGAGGGCGAACCGCCCGTCGGCCAGCCCCTCCACCAGGTGCACCTCCCACAGCGGGCGGTGCCGGTCGAGCAGCGTGCTGTGCCAGCGTGAGGTCAGTTCGAGCAGTTCACGGATCCGGCCGGGACTGGGCAGTGCCGAATGGCGGAAGTGGTAGTCGAGGTCGAGTTGCGGATCCCGTTGCCATGCCAGGTATCCGGCCGTGTTCACCGGTCTGCGCAGCCGCTGTTGGAAGGTGTCGCGCACGCTCGTGCGCTCGAGCAGCGTCTGCCGGAGTTCGCGCAGGTACTCGGGCCCGGCGTCGTCGGGAGGGGTGAACAGCTGGAGGCCGCCGACGTGCATGGGGTGTTCGCGGCTCTCCACGGCGAGGAACATCGAGTCGGTCACGGGCATCAGCGACATCGGCGCCACCTCTCACGTGCCGCGACCGCCCGCCCCGTTGCGGCCGGTCGCCTGCGGTGGGCCGAGTGTACGCACTAGCGTCGGGGTCATGACGATTCCGACGGATCCGGACACCGGCGAATTCCACCGCGCCCCCAACGCCTTCACCGCCCGCATCACGGCCGACGGGAGGGACGGCTGGCCCGTCGAACCGGGCCGGTACCGGCTGGTCGTCAGCCGTGCGTGCCCGTGGGCCAGCAGGGCGCTCGTCGTCCGCAGGCTGCTGGGACTGGAAAGCGTGCTCTCGCTGGCGGTGGCCGACCCGATCCAGGACGAACGCAGCTGGCGATTCACCCTCGATCCCGGTGGCGTCGACCCGGTCCTCGGCATCGGTTTCCTCCACGAGGCCTACGAGAAGGCCGATCCGCACTACGACGGCGGGATCAGCGTGCCCGCGATCGTCGACGTCCCGAGCGGCAAGCTCGTTACCAACGACTATCCGCAGATCACGCTCGACCTCGACACCGAGTGGACCGCCCACCAGCGGGACGGCGCTCCCGAGCTGTATCCCGAGGCACTGCGCGACGAGATCGACGCGGTCAACGCCGACGTTCACCGCGACGTGAACGCGGCGGTCTACGAGGCGGGTTTCGCCACCAAACAGGCCGCCTACGAGGACGCCTACGACCGGCTCTTCGCGCGTCTCGACGCGTTGTCGGAGCGGTTGTCCCGGCAGCGTTATCTCGTCGGGGACACGATCACCGAGGCCGACATCCGGTTGTTCACCACGCTCGTGCGGTTCGACGCCGTCTACCACGGGCACTTCAAGTGCAACCGTCACAAGCTGACCGAACTCCCGGTGCTGTGGGCCTACGCGCGCGATCTGTTCCAGACTCCGGGATTCGGCGACACCGTGGATTTCGACCACATCAAACGGCACTACTACCAGGTGCACGAGCAGGTCAATCCCACGCGGATCGTGCCGAAGGGACCGGATCTGGCCGGTTGGACGAGCCCGCACGGCAGGGAGGAACTGGGCGGACGGCCGTTCGGCAACGGTACGCCTCCGCCCCCGCCACCCGAGCAGGAGGCCGTCACCCCGCACGGGTGAGGCGTGCCCGTATCCTCTCGGCGTGGCAGCGAGCGGAGGACGTACGGGAGGCGGGCGGCTCGCCGACGCGCTGTGCGAGCTCGAGGTCGACCGCGTTTTCGGGTTGCCGGGCGTGCACAACCTGCCCGCATGGAACGCGTTGTCGGAGCGGGCGATCCGGCTGTTCGGGGTGCGGCACGAGCAGTCGGCGGCGTTCGCCGCGGACGGCTACGCGAGGGCCACGGGCAGGCTCGGCGTCGCACTGGTGACGACCGGGCCCGGTGCGGCCAACACGCTGGCCGCCGTCGGTGAGGCGCAGGCCTCGGCGTCCCCCGTGCTCGTCATCGCGACCGACGTACCGTCCACATTGCGCACTCCGGGTGTCGTCCGCGGGGTGCTGCACGAGACGTCCGACCAGCAGGCGATGTTCGCCCCGGTGACGAAGGCGGCGTTCACCGTCGAGGATCCGGACGACATCGCGCGGGTGGTCCGCAGGGCGGGCCGGGTGGCGCGGCGTCCGCAGAGCGGTCCGGTCTACGTCGGCATCCCGGCCGATTTCCTCACCGCGCCCGCAGCCGATCCGCTGCCCGCGGACGTGACCGAGGTGATCCACCGGGTCGACGTCGCGGATCTGTTGCAGGCCAGGGAATTGCTGAGCACGGCGCGCCGTCCGCTGATCTGGGCGGGCGGTGGCGCGTTGCGCGCGGGCGCGGGCGAGCCCCTCGGCGCCCTCGCCGAATGCCTGGCCGCGCCGATCGTCACCACCTATGCCGCGCGCGGAATCGTGCCGCCCGACCATCCCTGCCGCGCACCCAACCCGGTGCACACGCCTGAGGTCGGCGCGCTGTGGGACGAGGCCGACGTGGTGCTCGCGGTCGGCACCGATTTCGACGGCATGATGACCCAGAACTGGCGGATGCCGAAGCCGCCCACGCTGATCAGCATCAACATTGATCCCGTCGACGGTGCGAAGAACTACGTTCCCGACGTGCAGCTGACCGGTGATGCCAGGGAGGTCACCGAACAGTTGGCGCTCGGGATGCCGCGTCGGCAGGGACTGCGGGAGCTCTCGCGCAGGCTGGCCGACATCGAGACCCGGGTGCGCAGGCGGATCCGCAGGGAGGAGCCGCAGGCCGCCGAGTTCCTGTCGGCACTCGCGGAAACCCTGCCCGACGAGGCGGTGCTGGTGTCGGACATGTGCGTGGCCGGCTACTGGATCGGCGGCTTCTACCGCGTGACGGCGCCGCGGAAGCTGGCCTATCCGATGGGCTGGGGCACGCTCGGATTCGGGTTCCCCGCCTCGCTCGGGGTGGCCGCGGGTGCCGGCCGTGCCGTGTGCGTAACCGGTGACGGTGGCTTCCTGTACGGCGTGGGCGAATTGGCCACGGCCATGCAGGAGAAACTGCCCATCACGGTCGTGGTCGTCGACGACGGCGGGTACGGCATGCTGCGCTACGACCAGACCCGGGCGGGACTGCCGCACGAGGGCGTCGACCTCGTCACGCCGGACTTCGTCGGGCTGGCCAAGTCGTTCGGGGTCCACGCCGATCGGGTCGACGGCTTCGGCAGGGCGTTCCGTCGACGGCTGCGCGAGTTCACGCGCTCCGACGAGCCGAACCTGCTGGTGGTCGGCGCCGAGATGGCGCCACCGCTGAACACCTCACCCCGCTGGTATCGCGATTAGGCTGGTCGCCATGAGTGATACCGCGACCGCCGAGCGGGTGCTGTCGGAGGCGTCGACGATCGCCGTCGTCGGCCTGAGCAGGGATCCCGCCAAGTCGGCGCATTCGGTGCCCGCGGCGATGCAGTCGGCAGGGTTCCGGGTGATTCCCGTGCACCCCAGCGCGGACGTCCTGCTCGGTGAGCGGGTCTACCGCTCGCTGGCCGACATTCCCGAGCACGTCGACATCGTCGACGTGTTCCGTCCCTCGGGCGAGGCGGCCGCGGTCGCCAGGGACGCCGCGGCGATCGGCGCCACCGCGTTGTGGCTGCAGCAGGGCATCATCTCCGAGGAGGCACGCACGATCGCGGCCGAGGCGGGGATGGACTACGTCGAGGACCAGTGCATCGCGGTGGTCCGAGCACTGGCCGGCATCACGCGCTGAGCCGGGTAACGCTGCCTGGACTCGGGAGCGCCGACGGGCACCCACACCACAGGGGAGCGGGCGTCCTCAGTCTCGCGTGGCACCCGGTGGGTTGTCGAGTGTTTCGGTCACCGAGGCGCCGAGGCTGTTGTGGATGTGGGTGCGCACGAGCTCGGCCGCTCCTCGCCCCTCTCCGTTGATCACCAGGTCGAGGATCTGGTGGTGCTGTTCCAGATCGAGCCCGCGCGGTTCGTCGCCGACCGGGAGCTGCAGGCCGACGTGCCGGTACCGGTCGGCCTTGTCCCACAGGCCGTCGAGCATCCGGATCAGCACGTGGTTGTGCGAGGCGCGGTAGATCGCCCGGTGGAACTCCCGGTGTGCCCGGATGGCCTCCTCGCCCCAGGTCCTGGTGACCGGCAGGAGCGCCTCGGCGGCGGCCTTCATGGCCGAGACCTCCGCGTCGGTGCGCCGTTGCGCGGCGAGCTCGGTGGCTGTCGGCTCGAGCAGTAGCCGCACCTCCAGCAGTTCGCGGGCCTCCTCCGCATCCACCGGGGCGACCCGGACGTCGCGGTAGGTGTCCATGTGCAGCCACTCCTCGCTGGCCAGCTGCCGGATCCCCTCGCGCAGCGGCGTGATGCTCATCCTGAGCTCGTCGGCCAGCTCGTACTGCGACAGGCGGGACCCCGGCTCGAGTTCGCCGGAGATGATGCGCCTGCGCAGCTCGCGGTAGGCGAGCGCGCCTTTGCTCGAGGACCCGTCCACACGGTCATTCTGGCTGACGATGGCGGACCCCTTTCCCATTCCGTTGTGTCACGCGTCACAACGTCTGTACGGCCTACGTCTTCTTATAAGACTCTTATAAGAGTAGCTTCCTGCGGCATCGGCCGCATCAACGCACGGCCCCGGCACGACAGAAAGAGCACCATGCGAATCGTCTCCGCCCACGTCGGCACCATCCCGATCAGTTCGCCGATGCGCAACGCGTACATCGACTTCTCCAAAATGGACTGCACGATCGTCGCGCTCGTGAGCGACGTGGTCGTCGACGGCAAGCCGCTGGTCGGCTACGGCTTCAACTCCAACGGCCGCTACAACGCCACGGCCATCATGAACGAGCGGATGCTGCCGCGGCTGCAGGAGGCCTCCGCCGAGGAGTTGCTGGACGAGAACGGCGAGCTCTCCCCGGCGAAGGCCTGGGACGTCATGATGCGCAACGAGAAGCCCGGCGGCCACGGCGAACGGTCGGTCGCGGTCGGCGTGCTCGACATGGCTTTGCACGACCTGGCGGCCAAGGCCGCGGGCGTTCCGCTGTACCGCTGGATCTCCGACCACTACGGTGACGGCGAACCCGACGACGACGTCTTCGTCTACGCGGCGGGCGGGTACTACGCACCCGGCAAGACGCACCGGGACCTGCAGAACGAGATGCGTGGTTTCCTCGATGCCGGATACGACGTCGTGAAGATGAAGATCGGTGGTGCGGACCTGTCCGAGGATCTCCGGCGCATCGAAGCCGTCCTCGAGGTGCTCGACGGCGCCGGATCCCGGCTGATGGTCGACGTCAACGGCAAGTTCGACCTGGACACGGCTCTGGAGTACGCGCGGGCGATCGAACCGTACGGCCTGTTCTGGTACGAGGAGGTCGGCGACCCGCTCGACTACCGTCTCAATGCGACACTCTCGGAGCACTACCGTAATCCCATCGCGACGGGCGAGAATCTCTTCTCCCTGCAGGACGCACGCAACCTGATCCGTTACGGCGGAATGCGCCCCGACCGCGACTACATCCAGGTCGACCCGGCGCTGAGCTATGGGCTGACCGAGTACCGCAGGGTGCTGGACATGCTGGCGTTGCACGG
>Ga0079224_100001437_pt1 | contig 27392 bp, 23 predicted proteins | sample Stecom2015_FD_80414 | JGI IMG/M metagenome (GOLD analysis project Ga0079224, IMG submission 80414) | Agricultural soil microbial communities from Utah to study Nitrogen management - Steer compost 2015 | ecosystem: Environmental > Terrestrial > Soil > Agricultural land | place: USA: Utah... | reverse complement strand
GCACCTCGTCGGGCAGTGCCCACCCCTTACTCATCACACCCCCATCACCGAATCGGCACACAGTTTCGCAGCCGACCCGCCAATCGGTCGAGTGTGCCACGGCGGTAGCCGCCGACTCGACGTGCAGTTCTCCGCTGGGACAGCCGTTGTTCTCCGTTGCGTCGCGCAGTGTTTCCCGCCCGAAGCGCGCGGTGCTCTTTCGGAGATGGGGGCGTTCCCCTGCGGGAGAGGGGCGCCGCTGATCCGGGAGAGATCAGGGAGAACACGGGAGGCGAAAGCGACATTCGCTCCGTAGGCTGTGGCGCGTGACGATCATCGCTACCGATGCGCTGACCAAGACGTACGGCGGTCGGGTCACGGCATTGTCCGATCTCACCGTCGCGGTGCCGGCGGGGATCGTCGGCTTGGTCGGCGCCAACGGTGCCGGCAAGTCGACCTTCATCAAGATTTTGATGGGGTTGCTCACCCCGACCAGCGGCCGGGTCCGGGTGCTCGGTCTCGATCCGACGACCGAGGCCGCCGCGGTGCGGGCCCGGGTCGGCTACATGCCGGAGCACGACTGTCTGCCGCCCGACCTCTCAGCCGCGGAGTTCGTGACGCATCTCGGGCGCATCAGCGGGCTGCCGCGCACCGTCGCCCGGGAGCGGGCCTCGGAGGTGCTGCGCCACGTCGGCCTCTATGAGGAGCGGTACCGGCAGATCGGCGGTTACTCCACGGGCATGAAGCAGCGGGTGAAACTCGCCCAGGCGCTGGTCCACGACCCGGACCTGCTGCTGTTGGACGAGCCGACCAATGGGCTCGACCCGGCGGGTCGCGACGCCATGCTCACGCTGATCCATCGCATCGGCACCGAGTTCGGCATGTCGGTGCTGGTTTGCTCGCACCTGCTCGGCGAGATCGAACGGATCTGCGACATGGTGGTCGCGATCGACGGTGGACGGCTGTTGCGCGCCGACCGCGTTGACGCCATGACCACCGTCACCGACGTGCTCGCCGTGGAAGTCAGTGAGGGGACGGAGGCGCTCGCCGCGCGCCTGGCCGCGCTGCGTCTGCCGGTGACCCGCGAGGGCCGGCAGCTGCTGGTGCCGGTGGCCAACGAATGGACGTACGACGCGATTCTGCGCGCGGTGGCGGACCTCGACTTGCCGTTGCACCGGCTAGACCACCAGCGGCACCGCGTGGCCGAGCTGTTCGCGCAAAGGGAGATCGACAGTGCGAGCTGAGACAGGCGCCTCGGCCCCGGCCGGGGTCATTCACGACATCGGTTACCAGCGCTATCGGGGGATTCGGCTCGGCCGGCGGTACGTGTTCGGCGCGCTGTACGCGCACGCGCTCCGCACCGCGTTCGGGCTTGGCCGCACCGCCAAAGCGAAGATCTTTCCTTGGCTGATCGTCACGATCGTCGGGGCGGTCGCCGTCGGGGCAGCCATGGGCCACCAGCTGATCGGCCATCGGCTGTTCACCTACGCCGAGTTCGCCGATGTGATGAGCTGGCTGGTCTTCTTCTTCGTCGCGGCGGTCGCCCCGGAGCTGGTCTCCCGGGACCTGCGCAGCGGTGTGCTGCCGCTGTATTTCTCCCGGCCGTTGCCGCACACCGACTACGTGGTGGCGAAACTCGCCGCCCTGGCCACCGCGGTCTGGGTGTTGCTGGGCGGGCCGCAGCTGCTGATGTTCAGCGTGGCGGTGTTCAGCACCGACCTCACGCCGCGTGTGGTGTGGCGGGAGTTCACCGACTTGCTGCCTGGCCTGGCGTACGCCGCGGTCTGGGCGCTGCTCTTCGCCAGCGTCGGCCTGCTGGTGGCGTCGTCTACCGGCCGGCGGGCGTTCGCCGCCGGCGGGATCGTCGCGGTGTTCCTCATGACCACGCCGATCGTCGGGGTGCTGTCGGTGATGCCGTCGGAGACCATCAACGCGCTCGCCGGGCTCGCCGCGCCGTTGACGCTCGTGCAAGGGGTCGGGCTGTGGCTGTGGCGCAAGTGGCTGGTCACCAACCCGGACCAACAGCCCGCGCTCGACATCGGTGAATTCGGCCCGCTGTACGGTCTGGTCACCCTGATGGTGATCGTCGCCTGCGTCGGGTTGCTGTTGGCCCGTTACCGGAAGGTCGCCGCCCAATGAGCACCGCAGTCGTGACCCCGCACACCCGGCTGTCCACGTTGGAGCTTCGTGAAGTCTCCCGCTGGTACGGCAACGTGGTGGCCGTCAACAACATCAGCATGAGTTTGGGGCCGGGCGTGACCGGACTGCTCGGCCCGAACGGCGCCGGCAAGACGACCCTGCTGCACATGATGGCCGGTTTCCTCGCCCCGTCCCGCGGCACGGTGACCCTCGACGGCGAGCCGACCTGGCGCAATCCGGCGATTTATCGCTGGCTCGGTCTGGTCAGCGAGCGGGAGTCGGTGCACACGTTTCTCACGGCGTACGAGTTCGTCCTCGCCAGCGCCCGGCTGCACCGCCTGCGCAACCCGGAGGCGGCGACGGAACGGGCGCTCGAATTGGTCGAGATGACCGAGGCGCAAGACCGCCGGATCGGCACGTACTCCAAGGGGATGCGGCAGCGGACCCGGGTCGCCGCCGCGCTGGTGCACGACCCGGAGGTGCTCCTGTTGGACGAGCCGTTCAACGGGATGGATCCCCGGCAGCGGCTGCACATGATGGAGCTGCTGCACCGGCTCGGCGAGGAAGGGCGCGCCATCCTGTTCAGCTCGCACATCCTGGAGGAGGTCGAGCAGATTTCCGGCACGGTGCAGGTCATCGTCGCGGGCCGGCTCGCCGCCTCCGGTGACTTCCGCACCATCCGTCGGTTGATGACGAACCGGCCGCACGTCTTCGCCATCCGCTCCAGCGACGACCGAGCCTTGGCGGTCGCTCTGATGGCCGAGCCGTCGGTCACCGGTGTCGAGATCGATCGATCCGGGCTCACCGTCCGGGCCAGCGATTACGGCCGTTTCACCCGCGTCTTGCCCAAGATCGCGCTCGCCTCCGGCATCCGGGTGCGCCAGTTGGTGCCCGCTGACGAGTCGCTGGAGAGCGTCTTCTCGTACCTCCTGGAGGCCTGACGTGTCGACGATTGCCTGGCTGACCGCCCGCAGCCTCTTCGGACGCCGCCGAGTGTGGCTGCTGGTGCCGCTGCCGGCTTTGGTGATCCTGCTGGCGATGTTGGCGGCCTGGGTGGGCGTCTCTCCGGAGTATTGGGCCGGCCCAGTGATCGCCGGGCTCGGCCTCGGCGTCGTCCTCCCGGTGATTCCGCTGATCGTCGGCACCAGTGTCCTCGGCTCGGAGATCGATGACGGGACGATAGTCCACATCCTCACCAAGCCGCTGCCGCGCTGGCAGATCGTGATGCCCAAACTCGCGGTGGCGATCGGCGTCAGCGTGGTCACGGTGGCGGTGCCGCTCTACGCCGCCGGGGTGCTGGCGGACTCGGTGCGGCTCGGAGTGGCTCTCGTGGTGGCGGGCGTCATCTGCGCGGTCGCGTATTCGGCGCTCTTTGTGGCGCTCAGCCTGGTGACCCGTCGGCCGGTGCTGCTCGGCCTGCTGTACGTGCTGGTGTGGGAAGGGCTGCTCGCCAACTTCATGATGGGCGCGAGGATGCTGTCCCTGAAGCAGTACGCGATAACGATCGCGGACCGGCTCGCCCCGACGCCGCTGTTGGGCACCAATGTGGAGGTGCCCTTGGCGCTGGTGATGTGCGCGCTGATCGCGGTCGGCTCGACCGTGCTGGCGATCCGTCGGCTCGGGACGTTCAGCATGGCCGGCGAGACGAGCTGACCGAGGCGGAGAGCGCGCACGGCGGCGCGCAGCCACGGACCTCGCGGGGCCCGCCCGACGGCGCGGGCCCCGCGACACGTCAGCTGGGGAGGCTCAGCCGGTGTTGCGCATGCCGGCGGCGATGCCGTTGATCGTGGTGAGCAGGGCGCGCTCCAGCGCCGCGCCCTTGCCGGGCTCGCGCCGGCTTCCGGGCACGGCAGACAGCGCCCGCTCCGCCAACCCTGATTCGCGGTACTGCCGCAGCAGCGCCACCTGCAAGTGGTGCAACGGCTCCAGGTAGGTGTCGCGGACCGCGAGGGTGCGCTGCAGCACGGGGTTGTGTTCCAGCGGCTCCCGCTCGCCGGTGATCGCCAAGACCTCGCGCACCGTCAGGGCGTACTCCTGCTGGATCTTCGTGAAGATCGGGTGCAGGGCGGGGGGCACCAGCGTCTCCACGTAGCGGCGCGCGATGTCCAAGTCGGTCTTGGCCAGCATCATCTCGACGTTCGACAGGAACGTGCGGAAGAAGTGCCAGCGCGCGTGCATCTCGGCGAGCACGTCGGTGAGCCCGGCCTTGCGCGCCGCGGCCAAGCCGGACCCCACGCCGTACCAGCCGGGGACGATCTGCCGAGACTGCGTCCAGCCGAAGACCCACGGGATGGCGCGCAGCCCCGCCAGCCCGGCCCCGGTGTTGGGGCGCTTCGCCGGCCGGGAGCCGATGTTGAGCGCGCCGAGCAGCTCGGTCGGCGTCGACGCCCAGAAGTACTCGGGCAGGTCCGGGTGCTCCACGAGCTCGCGGTAGGCGCGGTACGCGGCGTCGGAGATGAGGTTCATCGCCGAGTCCCACCGTTCGAGCAGTTCGTGCGGCTGCCGGGGCGCGGTGTGCAGCAGCGTGGCCTGGAGCACCGCGGCGACGGTCAGCTCCAGGTTCTCCCGGGCGAGCGCGGGCAGCGTGTACTTGTCGGAGATGACCTCGCCCTGCTCGGTCACCTTGATCGCGCCGTCGAGGGTGCCGTACGGCTGGGCCAGGATGGCCTCGTGGGTCGGGCCGCCGCCCCGGCCGACGGTGCCGCCGCGGCCGTGGAACAGCCGGAGCCGGACGTTGTGGCGCTGGGCGACGTCCCGCAGCGCCCGCTGGGCGCGGTGAATCGACCACTGTGACGTGGTGATACCCGCTTCCTTATTGGAGTCGGAGTAGCCCAGCATCACCTCTTGGACGTCGCCGCGGGCTTCGACGATCGCCCGATAAGCCGGAAGCGACAGCAGCTCGTCGAGGAGGTCGGCGGCGGCCTCGAGTTCGGCCGGCGTCTCCAGCAGCGGCACGAAACCGATCCGCGCCCGCTTGGTGTGCACGTCGAGCAAGCCCGCCTCGCGGGCCAGGACGGCGGCGGCGAGCACGTCGTCCGCGCCGAGCGTCATGGAGATGATGTACGACTCGATGACCTCTGGGCCGAACCGGTCCTGCGCCTCGCGGATCGTGGTGAAGACTTCGAAGGTGCGCCGGGCGGACTCGGTCAGCGGTGTGTCCAGAGTGGTCAAGGGCCGCCGTCCCGAGAGCTCCTCGGCGAGGAGCTTGGTGCGCTCGGCTCGGGACAGCGCGGAGTAGTCGGCGACTTCGCCCACCCGGGCGTAGAGCTGGGCGAGCACGGCGTGGTGCGCCTCGGCGTGCTCGCGGATGTCCATAGTGGCCAGATGCAGGCCGAAGGCGGAGACCGTCCGGATCGCCCGGGCGAGCTTGCCGACCGCGGTGAGCTGCCCCGAGTTGCGCGCCAACGAGGCCCGCATCACCTCCAAGTCGGCGAGGAGCTCCGCGGAGCCGAGGTAGTCCCGCCCCGGCACATGCGGCGTCCCCTCGGCGAGCCGCTTGCGGGTGTTGGCGAGCTTCGCCTTGATGCAGCGCGCCTTGAGCCGGTACGGCTCCTCGGCGTTGACCCGGCGGAACCGCGGCGCGACCTCCGGCAGCGCGTCGAGGTCCTTCGCAAGGCTGGTCGACAGGTCCAGGGACACGTTCCGCAGCCGCCGCGACACGGAGATCGCCTGGATCAGGTCGTCCATGGCCTTCTCGGTGGCCTGCAGCCCGTGCTCGTGCTGGATGAGCAGCACATCCCGCGTCACCGCGGGCGTGATGAACGGGTTACCGTCCCGGTCGCCGCCGATCCAGGTGCCGAACGTGAGCGGTCGCGCGGTTGGGGATGTCTCCACCCCGAGCGCCCGCAGCGTCTCCGCCAAGTCGTCGAGCACCTGCGGGGCCGCGTCCGCGTACAGGTCGCGCAGGTAGTAGATCGCGTTGCGCGCCTCGTCGGTCGGGTGCGGGCGGTCCAGCCGCAGCTCGTCGGTCTGCCAAAGCAGGTCGAGAAGCTCCGCCAGGCGCCGGTCGGTGTGGCTCGTGTCGGTGGCCCCGTAGAGCGTGCGCTCGGCGTGCTCCGCGTCCAGTTCGTCGGCGACGAGGCGCAGCTTGGAGAGGATCGACCGACGGGCGGCTTCGGTCGGGTGAGCGGTGAAGACCGGACGGACCGCCAGGCGTCGGGCCGCGGCCGCGATCTCGTCCGCCGGCACGCCCCGCTCGGCGATCAACTTCGCCGCCTGGTCTAACCAGCCGCCGTTCTTAGCGCGCAGCCGGCGCAGCTCGCGGGCCCGGTGCACCTGCTCGGTGATGTTCGCGAGGTGGAAGTAGGTGGAGAAAGCCCGCGCGAGCTTCGTGCCGGTGGTCACGTCGAGGGAGGCCAGTCGCGCCGCCGCGGCGTCCGCGTCCGTGCGCACCAGCGCCCGCACTTCCTCGACGAGATCGAGCAGCGGGCGGCCTTCCTGTCGGGCGAGGGTCTGACCGAGAAGGTTGCCGAGCCGTCGGATATCGGCGCGAAGCGCGGCGTCAGGACTGTCAAGGGCGGCGTCGGACACTTCGCTCACCAAACGCTCCTTTGAATCACTGCGGAGGACGGCGCTGTCCGACCTCCCCGCATGGTATCGGTGGCTCCGATCGAGCCGGTGTGAGTCGTGATTCGCGTCTCACCTGTCTGGACGGGTGTGACCGTGCGGACGCGCTCGGTGAGGAAGCGGGGTTTCCCAGTAGGCGGGCGATAGCCGGACGATTACGCTGAAGCACAACCCCCACCCCCGCGGAGTGCGGGGGCGTTGTCGTGTGCCCGTAAACCCGACTGAAGGTTCCATTTATGCAGCTCTCCGGCCTGCTGGCCGCCGCTCTCCGTGACCCCGGGTTGGCCCGCGTCCGGGACCTGGCGCGCACCGACGCGTCACCTGATGACCTCGACCTGACCGCGCCTCCGGCGATGCGCCCCTTCGCGGTGGCGGCGCTCGCCGCGGACGTCGCGCAAGGGGGCGCCGGGCGGCCGGTCTTGGTGGTGACCGCCACCAGCCGGGAGGCGGAGGACCTCGCCGCCGCCCTCGGCGGTCTGCTGCCCCCGGAACAGGTCGCGGTCTATCCGTCGTGGGAGACCCTTCCGCACGAGCGGCTGTCGCCCCGCGCGGACACCGTCGGCCGTCGGCTGGCGGTGCTGCGTCGGCTGGCACACCCCGAGGCGGAGACCGCCACCGGCGTCACCGGGCCGCTGCGCGTGGTGGTCACGCCGGTCCGGTCGGTGCTGCAACCGCAGCTCAAAGGGCTCGGCGACCTCGAACCGGTGCAGCTCGCGCCTGGCGACGAGGTCGACCTGGAGGAGGTCGCCCGCCGGCTGGCCGACCTCGCGTACACCCGGGTGGACCTCGTGACGAAGCGGGGTGAGTTCGCCGTCCGGGGCGGCATCCTCGACGTCTTTCCGCCCACCGACGAGCACCCGTCCCGGGTGGAGTTCTGGGGCGACGAGGTGGAGGAGATCCGCACCTTCGCCGTCGCGGACCAGCGGACCATCCAGCCGGTGGACCGGCTGTGGGCGCCGCCGTGCCGTGAGCTGCTGCTCACTCCGGCGGTGCGCGAGCGGGCGAGGGCGCTGGTCGAGCAGTATCCGGCGCTCGCCGAGATGCTCGGCAAGCTCGCCGAGGGCATCCCGGTGGAGGGGATGGAGTCGCTCATCCCCGTGCTGCTCGACGACGCCTCTGGCGAGGCCTCCGCGTCCCTGGAGCTGCTGCTGCACTGCATGCCGAAGGGGACACATGTGCTGCTGTGCGACCCGGAGCGGATCCGCACCCGGGCGCACGACCTGCTGCGCACCTCAGCGGAGTTCCTCGAAGCGAGTTGGGCCGCGGCGGCCGTCGGAGGCAAGGCGCCCATCGACCTCGGGGCGACCGCGTTTCGCACGTTGGCCGAGGTGCGGGCCGCGGCGCGGGAGCTTGGGCAGCCGTGGTGGACCCTGTCGCCGTTCGGTTTGGCTGAGGCGGAGCCAGCGCCCGAGGCCGCGCCTGAGCAGGCGCGCGACGTGGACTCGCCGCTGTCTGTCACCCCCGACCCCGGCGAGACGATCGTCCTCGCTGCTCAGCCGACCACGCGCTACCACGGCGACACCGGCCGGGTCGTCGACGACCTCAAGCGGTGGTCCGGCGCGGGCTGGTCGATCGCGCTGGTCTTCGAGGCCGATGGGCCGGCGCAGCGGGCGGTCGAGGTGCTGCGCGACGCCGGGCTCGGCGCGACCAAGGTGGAGCGGATCGAGGCCCCGCCCGCGGCGGGCGAGGTGCTCGTGGCCTGCGGCTCCCTCCAGCACGGCTTCCTCGACGAGGCGGCCCAGGTGGCGATCGTCACCGGGTACGACATCAGCGGTGGCCGCGGAGCGTCCACCCGGGACTTGCAGCGCAGGCCGACCCGGCGACGCACCACGATCGACCCGCTGGAGTTGCGGGCCGGCGACTACGTGGTGCACGAGCAGCACGGCATCGGCCGCTACGTCGAGATGGTGCAGCGCACGGTCAACGGCGCGAACCGGGAATACCTGGTGATCGAGTACGCGCCCTCCAAGCGGGGGCAGCCCGGCGACCGGCTCTTCGTCCCCACCGACCAGCTCGACCAGCTCTCCCGCTACGTCGGCGGTGAGCAACCCACGCTGCACAAACTTGGCGGGACGGACTGGCAGAAGTCCAAGGCGCGCGCCCGCAAGGCGGTCCGCGGCGTCGCCGCCCAGTTGATCCAGCTCTACGCCGCCCGCAAGGCGGCCAAGGGGCACGCCTTCGGCCCGGACACGCCGTGGCAGCGGGAGCTGGAGGACGCCTTCCCGTACACCGAGACGCCCGACCAGCTCGCGGCGATCGAGGAGGTCAAGCGGGACATGGAGCAGCCGATCCCCATGGACCGGCTGATCTGCGGCGACGTCGGCTTCGGCAAGACCGAGATCGCGGTGCGCGCGGCGTTCAAAGCGGTCCAGGACGGCAAGCAGGTCGCCGTGCTGGTGCCGACGACGCTGCTGGCCCAGCAGCACTACAACACGTTCACCGAGCGGATGGGGCAGTTCCCGGTCCGCATCCGGCAGCTTTCCCGCTTCCAAACGCAGAAGGAAGCGGAGGAGACGATCGCGATGCTCGCCGACGGCAGCGTGGACATCGTGATCGGGACTCATCGGCTGCTGTCGGACACGGTGCGGTTCAAGAGCCTCGGTCTGGTCATCGTGGACGAGGAGCAGCGTTTCGGGGTGGAGCACAAGGAGTACCTGAAGCGGCTGCGCACCTCGGTGGACGTGCTGTCGATGTCGGCGACGCCGATTCCGCGCACGCTGGAGATGGCGATCACCGGCATTCGCGAGATGTCCACTATCGCCACTCCGCCGGAGGAGCGCCACCCGGTCCTCACCTTCGTCGGCCCGTACGACGACAAGCAGGTGGCCGCGGCGATCCACCGCGAGCTGCTCCGCGACGGCCAGGTCTTCTACGTGCACAACCGCGTCGAGACGATTGAGAATGCGGCGCGGAAGCTGCGCGAGCTGGTGCCGGAGGCGCGGATCGCGGTGGCCCACGGCCAGATGGGCGAGGACGCCCTGGAAAAGGTCATGATCAGCTTCTGGCAGAAGGAGTACGACGTCCTCGTCTGCACCACGATCGTAGAGTCCGGCATCGATATCCCGAACGCCAACACGTTGATCGTGGAGCGCGCCGACCTGCTCGGACTCGCCCAGCTCCACCAGATCCGGGGCCGCGTGGGCCGGGGCCGGGAACGGGCGTACGCTTACTTCCTCTATCCCGCCGACCGGCCGTTGACCGAGCAGGCCCACGAGCGGCTCGCCACCATCGCGCAGCACACCGAGCTCGGCGCCGGCATGTACGTGGCGATGAAGGACCTGGAGATCCGCGGCGCCGGCAACCTGCTCGGCGGGGAGCAGTCCGGGCACATCGAAGGGGTCGGCTTCGACCTCTACGTGCGGATGGTCAGCGAGGCGGTGCAGGCGTTCAAGGGCGAGCGGCTCGATGAGGAGGATGCCGAGGTCAAGATCGACCTCCCGGTGGACGCGCACCTGCCGCACGACTACATCGGGGTGGAGCGGCTGCGGCTGGAGATGTATCGCAAGCTCGCCGAGGCGCGCGACGAGGAGGCGCTGCAGGAGGTCGTCGCGGAGATGACCGACCGGTACGGCGAGCCTCCGGAGCCGGTCGCCAACCTGGTGGCGGTCGCGCGGTTCCGGCTGCTGGCCCGGGCGTACGGGCTGACCGATGTCTCGATGCAGGGTCGACACGTGCGGTTCAGTCCGTTGTCGCTGCCGGATTCCAAGCAGATGCGGCTCAAGCGGTACTACCCGGACGCGGTGTACAAGGCGGCGCTGGAGCAGGTGAGTGTGCCGCGTCCGGCCACCCGGCGGGTGGGCGGCGAGCCGCTGCGCGACCAGGCGTTGCTGCAGTGGTGCGCGCGGCTGCTCTCCGACGTGCTCGGGGAGCCGGAGGGCGCTCCGAAGGTGGTCGCCGCGGCCCCGGCAGGGGCGAGCCGGTGACGCGAGAGCGTCCGCGGAGGAGGATGACTGTGGTCATTACGGCCAAGCTCACGACGACGATGGGTGGGTCGGGCCGCCCCCCGTCACTCGCGCATGAGAGAGTGTCCGTCATGCAGCATGTCCGTCGTTTGGCATCGATCCCCGCCATCGCCGCGGTCGGCCTTCTCGCGCTGGCCGGGTGTCGCAGCGAGCCGGGGGTGGCCGCGTACGTCGGTGACACGAAGATCACTGAGGATCGGGTGACGGCGATCGTCGACGAGGCGGTCCGCAGCCGCAGCGACGAGGCCGGGGACGCCATGCCCGTGGATCGCGGCACGGTGGTGAGCACGCTGATCCTCAATGAGGTCTGTGCGCATCTCGACCTCGCGCCGCAGCCCGACCAGCCTCCGGTCACCGCCGAACAGGTCGCCTCAGGGTTTGGGATCTCGGCGGACACGGAGTTCGCCCGCCGCGGCGCCGAGATGCAGAACTGCCTGCGGTCGCTCAAGGTCGGCCCGCCGATCGCGCCCACCAAGGAGGAGCTCGCGGATTTGATGAAGCGGGCCCGTGCCGCGGGGGCGATTCCCGACGGCATGAGCGATGAGGACGCGGCGCGGCAGTACGACAACCGCACGCTCCGCGGCGCGCTAGCCCAGCGGAAGGTGCTGAGCGACGCCCTGACCGAGCACGACGTGTCGGTGAATCCTCGGTACCGCCCGCTGGAGTTTCCGCTGCTCTTCTTCCAGACCGGGAAGCCAGCGGTGGTGGTGATGCTCGGCGAACCGGGCTCGGACGCGATCGTTGAGCGTCGCTGAACGATGACCAACCGGATTGTCCTGCTGGTGACCTCGCCTCGGCTCCCGGCCGGCTTGCTCAGCGCCGCCGCGTGGGATGTCGTGCGCGCGCATCCGGTGTTGACCGCGGCGGAGAGTGAGCAGACGGCGGCGCTGCGCGCCGCGGGGGCGACGGTGACCGTGGTGGGGGAGCGGCCGGCGCAGGCGCTGCTGGACGCGGCCGCCGAACACGGCACGGTGGTGTGGTTGGCCGGTCCGGGCGGTGACGAGGAGCTGGCGCGCGAGCTCGGGCTGCGGCTGGCGCAGCAGCCGGGATTGGCTGAGTTGGAGCTGCTCTACGGTTCCTGGGACCCGCCCGGCGCCCGGCTGCTTGACGCGGTCGCGGTCATGGACCGCCTGGTGTCGCCGGGTGGGGACCCGTGGAAGCGGGAGCAAACCCACGCCACGCTCGCCCCGTTCCTCCTGGAGGAGGCGTACGAGGCGTACGACGCGATCGTCGCGGGGGATCTCGACGCGCTTCGCGAGGAGCTCGGCGACGTGCTGCTTCAGGTGGTGCTGCACGCGCGGCTCGCGGAGGAGCTGCCCGGGGATCGACAGTGGAGTGTCGACGATGTCGCCGCTGGGCTTGTGGAGAAGATGATCCGGCGAAATCCGCACGTCTTCGCCGGGGAAGAGGTCCAGACGGTCGAGGAGATCACCGAGAACTGGGAGCGCATCAAGCGGGCCGAGAAGGCGCGCGGGTCCGCGATGGACGGCATCGCGCTCGCTCAGCCCGCGCTCTCGCTCGCCGCCAAGATTCTCGCGCGGGCGACGCGGGCCGGGGTGGTGCCGCCGTTGCCGCCCGCTCCTGCCGGGCTGGGTGAGGTGCGGCCCGAGTCTGCCGAGAGTCTGGGCGCGGCGTTGCTGGCCCTGGTGGCTCGGGCGCGGGAGGCCGGACTGGACGCCGAAGCGGCGCTGCGTCAGGCGGCGCTCGCCTACGCCGACGCGGTGCGGGCCGCGGAGCGTTCCACCGACTGACTATTCAACCTGCCCATTTAGCCTTGCCATTCAGCCTGGCCTTTCAGCCTGCCCATTTATCCTGGCCATTGGTCCTAGCCATTTAGCCTGGCCGTTCATTGCCATTCACGTACTCGTCGGAGTGCCGTACGGCGGCCCTGCTACTTGCCATAAGGCATCAATAAATTTGAAATATTCGAAAAATAGTCTCGAACTCTCGCCTGCCGGCACTAGGGCGAGACGACACGAGAGCGAGGATCGTGACGTGGGGATCACGCCAAATTGCACCATGTCCACTGTCCTCTACGGCGACCTGGTGGACCACCCGTGGCGTGATCCTCACGTCGACGAATCCGACCCCTACAGCCTTTTCGTGTCTCGCTCCTCCGCGCTCGGGTGGCTCGACGACCCCGGCGCGTCGGCCGCCGGCGGGCTGTGGGGCATGAACGACGCCGGACGCGGCAACGGGCGTGGTGAGGCCAGATCCGCCTCTCTTGGCCCTGACGGAGGTCCCGACACACGGCCGCCCGCCATCGCCTGGTTCCAAGTAGGACTGGTCTGGCCGTTTCCCGCGGGCAGGCCGCTGCCGGTCCAACCGTTTCTGGCGTGTGCCGGCGACGTCGTCTCGCGTATCGGCACGCCCCGGGTGGATGCGGTGCGCCTGCTGCTGCCCGTCGGCGTCCTGCGCGCCTGCCGGGGCGCGCCCACCGGCCGAGACATCACGCCACGAGATGGCCTGCGGAGTCTGCTGCAGGACGCGCGGTGGTTCGTCGACCTCGGCCCGGACGCGCGGCGGGAGATCGACGTCACGTTCGACGCGGGCGCCGCCGATGACGTGCGGCCGGCCGCGCCCGGCATGCGGCGGTGGCTGCGGGAGATCCAGCAGGACGTCTTCGTGTGCGAGGCCGTCACGGTCGGGAGCGAGGACCCGCCCGTGGGCGCGCCCCGCGCGGGATGGCCCGAGCCGTCGCCGAACCGGGTGGCTTTCCGCGGGACGCTCAGCGAGTGGTCCCTCGACGCGGTCGGCTGGCTCGCCGCGTACCTCGCCGAGGCCGCATACCACCACGGTGTGGCGACGCCGGTGACGCTCACCGTCCGCCTGGCCGGTTGACCGAGGGGAGCGGGCGAAGCCCGGTGCGGCTCACTGCTCCCGCGCGGAGGAGCGGCGATCGACGATCTCGGCGTTCTTGGGCACCTCGAAGATCTCGGGATCGACCGTGTCCCGGTAGTGGCTCATCGCAATATCGATCATCGTGCCGTGGACGACGCCGCTGAAGCTGCCGAGCACCCCCTCGGTGGTGATGCAGGCATCGAAGTTGGACGCGGGCGCCTTCTCCACTTGCCGCACCTTCACGCAGGTGGCGTGCCGTCCCGCGATGGTCGTGTCGTGTTGCTCGATGATCGCCTCAGCGTCGAGGGCGGCCGCGGTGAGCAGACTGATGACCAAGGTCGGGGTGACCAGTCCGTGCTCCGTGGGGGCGGTGAAGTAGCGTGACGACGGCGCGGCGCCGGGCGACGGCGGCGGGTTGATCGTGCAGGTCTCCCGACCGCCCCGGGTCCGACACTCGGTGATCGCCTCCTCCGTGATGATCAGCCGCCCGCCGGGGTAGAGGTACGCGGACCGCGGCGGACTCGGCGTTTGCGCGATCGTGGCGCTGCGGGATTCGGGCAGACGGTAGTCGATCGAGTACGTGAGCTCAGCGGAGCGGTCCAGCCGCGCCGCGAGGTCGTTGACCAGATCAGAGCGCCCGATCACCTGGCCGGCCTCGGTGAGTGTCTGGCAACCGGCGCTGGCGAGCAGGGCGCCGACAGTGGCGCAGGCCACCAGAGCGCGAGTCGAGCGTGACGGAGCGGGCATGCGGTCCAGCCTGGCCGATGGGGGCAACTCCGCGCAAACCGGTTGGCACTCTCCTCGGCAACCGCCCAGCTGTTCAGGAACAGCTACCGCGTGAACACGCTGGGGAGGCCGCCCACACGGTAGCGGAGACCTCCGCTGAGTGGTGATTCCACGGCGCCGGTGGCACTCGCCGAGGCAGCGACCAGTCTGGGGGTGACGCCCGATACGCTGCCACGGGAACGGTCGCACCGGCGCGACCCGAGAAACGACCACGAGGAGCGACACAGTGGCCACCATTGAGGGAATCGTCGCCAGGGAGATCCTCGATTCGCGGGGAAACCCGACCGTCGAGGTCGAGGTTGAGCTCGATGACGGGACCGTCGCCCGCGCGGCCGTGCCGTCGGGTGCGTCGACCGGCGCTTTCGAAGCGTTGGAGCTGCGGGACGGTGACGCGGGCCGGTACGGCGGCAAGGGCGTCGAGCGGGCCGTGAGCAACATCGAGGACCGCCTCGTTGATGAGCTGATCGGTTACGACGCGAGCGAGCAGCGCCTCATCGACCAGCGGATGCTGGACATCGACGGCACGCCGGACAAGTCAGGGCTGGGCGCCAACGCCATCCTCGGCGTCTCCCTCGCGGTGGCGAAGGCGGCGGCGGCTAGCGCGGGCCTGAGCCTCTACCGCTATCTCGGTGGCCCGAACGCCCACCTGCTGCCGGTGCCGATGATGAACATCCTCAACGGTGGCGCGCACGCGGACTCGAACGTCGAGGTCCAGGAGTTCATGATCGCGCCGATCGGCGCGCCGTCCTTCCGGGAGGCGCTGCGCTGCGGCGCGGAGGTCTACCACGCGCTCAAGTCAGTGTTGAAGAAGAAGGGCTTGAGCACCGGGCTGGGCGACGAGGGCGGTTTCGCCCCCAACCTGCCGGCCAACGCGGCCGCGCTGGACCTGATCGCCGAGGCGGTGGCGGCCGCGGGCTACCAGCTCGGCAAGGACGTGGTGCTCGCGCTGGACGTGGCGGCCACGGAGTTCTACAAGGATGGGGCGTACCAGTTCGAGGGCTCGGCGAAGTCGGCGGAGGAGATGACCGACTACTACGCCAAGCTCATCGAGACCTACCCGATCGTGTCCATCGAGGACCCGCTGGCCGAGGAGGACTGGGCGGGGTGGACGCAGCTCACCGCCCGGCTCGGCGACCGGATTCAGATCGTCGGCGACGATCTGTTCGTCACCAACCCGCAGCGCATCGCGCGGGGCATCGAGGAGCGGGCCGGCAACGCGGTGCTGGTCAAGGTCAACCAGATCGGCTCGCTGACTGAGACCTTCGACGCGGTGGAGCTGGCGCACCGCAACGGCTACCGCTGCATGATGAGCCACCGCTCCGGCGAGACCGAGGACACCACGATCGCGGACCTGGCGGTGGCGACGGGCTGCGGCCAGATCAAGACGGGCGCGCCGGCTCGTTCCGAGCGGGTGGCGAAGTACAACCAGCTCCTGCGCATCGAGGAGGAGCTGGCGGACGCGGCGCGGTACGCGGGCGCCTCCGCGTTTCCGCGTTACCGTTCGGCGTAGCGAGCTCGGATTCGAGTGAGCCAGGGGCGTGCCACGAGGAAGGGGTCCAGGCGATGACGCAGCGCCGCACGCTGAGCGGTCAGGGGCCGGCCCGGCGGCCGGGCGTGGGCCGTGACAGCGGGCGGACCCGTGTCGCGTATCGCGGCGCGGGGGCGCGCGTGGACCCCCGAGGCGTGGCCGCCCGTTCGGCGAGACGTCCCGCGGCGGCACGACGTGCCGCCGCGGGCGGCGCGGCCAAGCGGACCTCCGCGCCGCGGCCGCGCCGCTACACCGGCCGGGCCATGGTCCTTGGCGCGGTCCTGATCACGCTCGCCCTCGGTTACACCTACCCGGTCCGGCTCTATCTGAGCCAGCAGGCCGAGATCGCCGCGTTGGAGGCCGCGCAGGAGGCGCAGCGCCGGCGTATCGGTGAGTTGACCGAGGAAGCGGCGAAGTGGAAAGACGACGAGTACATCCGGATCCAGGCCCGCAAGCGGTTCTACATGGTGTACCCCGGTGAGGTGCCGCTGCTGGTGCTCACCGATTCCGAGGAGGCGGCTGGCGACGCGGGGAAGACACCCGCTCCCCGGACTCAGCCGCCGGACCCCTGGTACGAGACGCTGTGGTCCAGCATCCAGGCAGCCGATGACGAACGGCCCGAGGAGTAGCCCGTGACCGTGTCACCGCCGGAGCAGCCGGCGGCGGAGCTTGTGCCCCCGCCCACGCGAGAGCCCGCCACGGAACGTGACCTTGAAGTGGTCGCGAAGCAACTCGGCCGCCGACCGCGCGGCACCCGCGCGGTCGCCCATCGCTGTCCGTGCGGCCTGCCGGACGTGGTCGAGACCGCGCCTCGCCTCGCCGACGGCACCCCGTTCCCGACCCTCTACTACCTGACCTGTCCGAAGGCCGTCAGCGCGTGCAGCCGGCTGGAGTCGGCCGGCTTGATGAAGGAGATGACGGCCCGACTGGCCAGCGATCCCGAGTTGGCGAAGCGGTATCGCGCGGCGCACGAGGACTACCTGCGCCGCCGGGAGGCGATCGCCCATGTGCCGGAGATCGCGGGGGTGTCGGCTGGCGGCATGCCCGGGCGGGTCAAGTGCCTGCACGTGCACCTCGGGCACGCCCTCGCCGTCGGGCCGGGCGTCAACCCTTTCGGTGACGAGGTGCTCGGGCTGATCGAACCGTGGTGGCAGGCCGGTCCGTGCGTGGAGCTCGACTGATGGCAGAGGACGGTTCCGAAAGGCCGAGCGAGGCGTCGACAGCAGCGTCGGAAGAGGTCTACGTACGCCGGGCCCGTACTCCGGATGTCCGCGGCATTCGCCGGCTCATCGACATCTACCGGGGTCCCGGCCCGCGGCTGCTCGACAAGCCGACGGTCACCCTCTACGAGGACGTGCAGGAGTTCCGCGTGGCGGTCCGCGCCTCGGATGAGGAGGTCGTGGGCTGCGGGGCGCTGCACGTGATGTGGGAAGACTTGGCGGAGATCCGGACGGTCGCGGTTGACCCGGCCTACCGCGGCCGGAAGATCGGTCGCCGCATCGTCGAGGAGTTGCTCGACGAGGCCCGGGAGCTGGGCGTGTCCCGGGTGTTCGTGCTCACCTTCGAGACGAAGTTCTTCGCGTCGTTCGGCTTCGTCGAGATCGACGGCGCGCCCGTGCCGCCGGAGGTGTACGAGCAGTTGCTGCGCTCGTACGACGAGGGGGTCGCCGAGTTCCTCGAACTGGACCGGGTGAAGCCGAACATCCTCGGCAACACCCGGATGCTGCTGCACCTGTGAACGAGCCGCGGGGCGCGGGTGCCCCGGCGGTGGCGCGGCGCGAAGCGGCACTAGGGTGAGTCCGGTGACGACCCGAGTAGCGGCGATCGACTGCGGCACGAATTCCGTCCGGCTTCTCGTGGCTGATCTGCCTCCGGCCGGCAGCGGCCCGGACGTGCCCCTGACCGAGGTCGTGCGGCGGATGCGCATCGTGCGCCTCGGCGAGGGCGTGGACCGCACGGGGCGGCTCTCCGCTGAGGGAATCGAACGCACCCGGCTCGCGCTGGTCGACTACGCCGCCGAGATCGAGGCGTTGGGCGCGGAGCGCGTCCGCATGTGCGCCACCTCGGCGACGCGGGATGCCCGCAACGGCGACGAGTTCGCCTCGATGGTCCGCGCGACGCTGGGTGTGTCGCCGGAGGTGGTCACCGGCGCCGAGGAGGCCCGCCTGTCCTTCACGGGCGCGGTGCGCGGGTTGGCCGCCGACGCCGCGCCGCCGTACCTGGTCGTCGACATCGGCGGTGGCTCCACCGAGTTCGTCCTCGGCGACACCGAGGTGCGGGCGGCGACCTCTGTGGACGTCGGCTGTGTCCGCATGACCGAGCGGCACTTCCGCGGCGATCCGCCGACCGCGGCGGAGATCGCCGCCGCCGAGGCGGACATCGCCGCCGCGGTCGACCAGGCGCTCGCCGCGGTGCCCGGCTGGCAGGGCGCCACTGTGGTGGGGCTGGCGGGTTCGGTCACCACGGTGGCCGCGATCGCCCTCGGCCTGGCCGAGTACGACTCGCAGCGGATCCATCGGGCCCGGGTGTCGTACGACGACGTGGCGGCGGTGACGGCGGATCTGCTGCGCCGCACCGTCGCGCAGCGCTTGGAGCTGCCGGTGATGCATCCCGGGCGGGCGGATGTGATCGGCGCGGGGGCGCTGGTGCTGCGGATCGTGCTGGAGCGCACCGGCGCGTCCTCGCTGATCGTCAGCGAGCACGACATCCTCGACGGCATCGCCTGGTCGCTGGCGTAGCTGTCCGTTGTGGACAGCGACGTCGGTCGCCGTCCGCGCGCCGGGCTGCGCCGCGGGCGGCGCGGAACCGGCGGTGTGGGTAGGCAAGGTCACGTGGAGGCGTTCGCCACGTCTCTCTTCCCCCCTCTCGCTGGGCATGGGACGCTACGCGCACACGGACGCCACTGCGAGTAGCCAACGATGTCTAACCAGCAGGAGGACGGCCGATGGGGCAGAAGGTGACCTATCGCGGCGACGGAGGGATGAGCGAGGGTTACCTCGCCCTGCCGGCCACCACGAGCAGTGACGGCGCTCCGGCGGTCATCGTCATCCAGGAGTGGTGGGGTCTGGTGCCCCACATCACGGCGGTCGCGGACCGGTTCGCCGACGCGGGGTTCGTCGCGTTCGCCCCAGACCTCTATCGGGGGATCGAAACGCGTGAACCGGACGAAGCGGGGAAGCTGCTGATGGGCCTGGCGATGGACCAGGCTGCCGCGGAGATCGCACAGGCGGCGAGCTACCTGCGGGCGCGGCCGGAGGTGACCGGCAAGGTGGGTGTGGTCGGTTTCTGCGTCGGCGGCAGCCTCGCGCTGTGGTCCGCCACACGCTCCGAGGACATCGTCGCCGCCGTCGGCTTCTACCCGCTGGTGCCGTGGGAGCGGATGCGCGCGGACTGGTCGGACTACGTGGGCAAAATCGCGATGATCCATTGCGCGGAGGAGAGCGGGCAGTTGGCGGCCGAGGGGATGCAGGCCGTCAAGCGCGGCATCGAGCAGGCGGGCGGCAAGTGCATCCTGTACGACTACCCGGGCACCCGGCACGCGTTTTTCAACGACGACCGACCCGAGGCGTACGATCGTGCGGCGTCGTCTCGCGCCTGGGCGCGGACGCTGGAGTTGTTTCGGTCTCAGCTCGGCTGACTCGCCGCGCAGGCCAGGTCACGCGCGGGCGGCGAACGCGCAAGGGAGGTGACCGCCGGTGAGCCCGACGGCCCACGTTGCCGCCCGGGCACAGCTCGCGTCCAATTTGACCGAACTCGACGCCGCCATCGCGGACTGCTTCGCCTGCCCGCGGCTCGTGGCGTGGCGGGAGGAGGTGGCGGCGACGCGCCGCGCGGCTTTTCGCGACCAGGTGTACTGGGGACGGCCGGTTCCCGGTTTCGGCGTCGACAAGCCGCGGATCGCGATCCTCGGGCTGGCGCCGGCCGCGCACGGGGGCAACCGCACCGGCCGCATCTTCACCGGCGACCGCTCCGGGGACGTGCTCTTCGCGGCCTTGCACCGCGCCGGGCTCGCCAACCAGCCGACCAGCGTGGCGATCGACGACGGGCTGACGCTGCGGGAGACGCGCATCTTCGCCGCGGTGCGGTGCGCGCCGCCGGCCAACAAGCCGACTCCGGCCGAGCGGGACACCTGCGCCCCGTGGCTGCACCGGGAGATCGCGCTGATCCGGCCCACCCTGCGGGTGGTGGTCGCGCTCGGCGCCTTCGCGTGGAACGCCTGGTGGCCGGCGCTGCGCGCCGTGTACGGCGTGCCGCTGCCCACGCCCCGTCCCGCGTTCGCGCACGGGGCGTCGTGGTCCGCGCCGGGGGCTCCCGCGCTGCTCGGGTGCTACCACGTCAGCCAGCAGAACACCTTCACCGGCCGGCTCACGCCCGCGATGCTGGACGAGATCCTCTCGCGCGCCAAGGAAATCGCCGGAATCCCCTGAGCATCCGATGTGGATGTCGCCGTGCTCTGTCGACTGTGGCCGGTGACGTTTTCGCGGTTCGTTGGGAACGCGGCCAGCCGCGGTCTGGACGAGGGCGGCGCGGGCGTGCGCCCGCTTAGGTGTAGACCGGCCACACCCAGGCGTCGGCGACCCGCCGCCCCGGGCCGAACAGCGCGTCCAACAGCATCCGCAGGTTGTCCTCATGCGGGGTGCCGTCGGCGAGCACGAAGCAGGAGGCGCCCCAGAACGCGACGTCCTCCTGCGCCTGCCGCCGCTCGACGTCGCCGACCGTGCGGACGCCGCCGGTCGCCACGTCGTGGATCAGGAGCGAAGTGGGGCGCTTGTAGGTGCCCATCGACGCCCGGCCGCCCGGCAAGTACGGGCCGATGAAGAATCCTTCGGGGAGGCCGAACTCCGCGTTCGCGGCCGCCGCCCAGCGCATCGGCCACGGGTCCTTCGGCGTCGGTGGCGGAACCGGGACCAGCACCCCGCCCGGCGGCACGCAGGAGCGCCAGTGCCCGGCCGTGATGAACGTCGGCAGCGGTGGCCGCTCGGCGGTCGGCAGCGGCAGGGGGAAGGTGGGCAGCAGCGCGGCGGCGACCGCCGCCGGAACGAGCAGCCGGGCCGGTCGCCCGCGCGGCCGCGGCGCGCGGTCGAGCGCGAGCGCCAGGATCGTCGCCGCCAGTGGAATCACCGCGAGCGCGAACCGCGTCGGCAGGGCGTTTTCCACCACCGGGAGGCCTTCGAGGAGCGCGTATGGGCCGGGAATCGCGGTCCGCGCGCCGTCGATGACGAGCCGGGGCCCCAGGCTGAGCGCGGCCATCACCCCCGCGGCGAGCGCGCAGGCGATCACCAGCGGATGGCGGCGGAGCCAGATCACGATGGCGGCGAGCAGCAGCAGCAAAGGCCAGCCGAGGAAGGCGTTGTACTCGGCGGGGCCGGTGCTGAGCCGGGCGGCCGCCTCGCTGCCGGCGAGGGAGAGCGGCGAGAACGCGAGCCAGCTCACCAGATCGGCCGAGAAGTAGTACGGGCTGAAGAGGCCGCTCGCCACGCTCTGCGGCCCTTGGAACTGAAACCACAGCGGGTACGCGAGCAGCGCGCTCGCCACCACGAGCGCGGTCAGCATCGAGACGGTGAAGCCGGGGAGGACCCGCCGGGCGTACGCCGGGCGGGCGAGCGCGTACCCCACGGTCATCACCGCCAGGGTGAGCGCGGTGAGGAAGAGGACTTCCTCGCCGATGAAGACGTGCGCGGCGACGGTGAGCGCGAGCGCCACCCCGGAGGTGAGCAGCCGCCGCCAGTCCGGGCCGGGGGCGTCCGGCCGGGCGAGCGGATCAGCGGCGCGCAGCATCCGGGCCACCAGCCAGACGATCACCGGCACCAGCCACAGCGCGGTCATGTGGAGGTGGCTGTTGCTCTGCGAGACGATGCCGGGGGCGAAGCCGCAGAATCCGCCGCCGACCGCGGCGGCGGCCCGGCGGACCGTGAGGACCCGGGCGTAGAGCAGGTACCAGGCGATCGCGTTGCCGGCGAGGTTGCCGGTGACCAGCAGCGCGAAGGTCACCGGCGCCCCGAACAGCACTGAGATCGGGGCGAGGACCACCCCGAGGGCGATGACCGTGGTGTTGGCCATCAGGTTGACGCCCTCGGGCGCGTTGAGTCGGTCGCTGAGCAGGGCGAAGTCCCCGAAGAGGACCCGGCTGTCGTACGCCAGGAACCACTCGTACAGGGTTTGGTCTTCGGGGTTGAGCGCGAGCACGCGGGAGGTCGGATCGGGCCACAGCCCGTGGGTGAGCCACCCGGCGAGCGCCACGAAGAGCAGGCAGATGACCACATCTGGGCGGTGGGCGCGAAGCGCGTGTCGAGCCCGATCGAGCCGGGTGGGCCGGTCCGCGGTGTCGCCGGTGGGCGTGGCCTGTGGGGCGTCGTGGGCCGCCGGGGCTACGCGGGTCACGCATGACGACCCTAATTGCCACGCTGTCATAGTGGGCCTGTGGACGTTGAGCCGCTACGGTGACATTCTGCGGTTGCGCCTGCGATGCCGGACACTATGCCGGTCATCGTCGGGCGGTCGTGCGCCCGGGTGGTGGAACGGCAGACACGGCCGCCTTAAAAGCGGCTGCCGAAAGGCGTGCGGGTTCGAGACCCGCCCCGGGCACGAGCTGAATACCGTCCAGGGTGGCCGCGATCTCCCCAATGTCGGTGGCGGCGACTACCCTTGACGTGCGCGCCCAATCGTGCACAAAGCCCGTAGGGAGGCTAGAACGTGAGAACTTCCAACCCGGTGCTGACCCGGCTCAGCCAAGCGGCTGAGCGGGAGCGGGCTGCCGGGTACGCGCCGGCCGGGCCGTACGGCCAGCCTGGCTACCCCCCGCCGGGGTACCCGCCACCGCCTGGTTACGGGCCGGCGTACCCGACAGCTGGAACGTACGCGCCGGCGCCCTCCGTCGCCGCGCCGATGACGATCGACGACGTTGTCGTCAAGACGGTGATGCTCCTCGCCGTGACGGGCCTGTCCGCGGTCGCGGCGTGGAACCTGGTGCCGGACGCGTTGCTCGGCGCGGCCTGGCTCGGGTCTGCTCTGGTCGGACTCGTCCTCGGGCTGATCATCTCGTTCTCCCGAGTGGCCAACCCCGCGCTCGTCGTCGCCTACGCGGTGGTCGAGGGCGCGTTCGTCGGGTTGGTCAGCAAGTTCTTCCAGGAGATCGCGGGCTACCAGGGGATTGTCCTCCAGGCCGTGATCGCGACCTTCGGGGTCTTCTTCCTCATGGCCATGCTCTACAAGGCCAGGGTGATCCGCGCGACCCCGAAGTTTGTGCGCGGCATGATCGCCGCGATGGTCGGCATCTTCGCCGTCATGATGATCAACCTGGTGCTCGCGCTCTTCGGCGTGGAGACCGGCCTGCGCAGCAACGGCGCGCTCGGCATCCTGTTCAGCTTGGTCTGCATCGTCGTCGCGTCCCTCAGCTTCGTGCTGAGCTTCCACGAGATCGAGGAGGGCGTGCGCATGGGGCTGCCCCAGCGTTACGCCTGGACCGCGGCGTTCGGGATTCTGGTCAGCTTGATCTGGCTGTACCTGGAGTTCCTGCGTCTGTTGAGCTACTTCCAAGGCGACGACTGACGCCGCGTGACTTGACCGAAGCGTGGTGGCGCCCGTCCCGGCTCGCTGGGGCGGGCGCCATTGTTTGTCGAGCTCCGGTGTGTCCTCACTTTTAGACTGCCCGCCATGAGCGTCGGGAACGCGAGCCGCGACCTGGAGGCGAGCGCCGCCGCGCTGACGCTCGAGGTGGAGCGGCTGATCCGCCAGGTCGCGCACTGGACACCTGCCCGCTGGAGCGCCCGGGCCGAGGGCGGCACGGCCTCCCGCGCCGAGCTCGTGCACGCGCTCGTGCAGCGGATCGCCGACCGGGCGGCGGACGCCGAGGGCGAACCTCGCCGTCGCGTTCCCCGGCTCGACAACGATCTCGTCTTGCCAGATCAGCTGCGGGTGGTCACCGCCGACTTGGTGCGGGCCGAGCGGTCGCCGCAGGTGCTTGACGCGACGACCGCGGACGTCTCCGCGACCCGGCACGCGCTCTGACTTTCGCGTACAGGCCAGCGAGCGGATACGTCCGCGTGGCGAAAAGACGGAAAAGGGAGTGGCGGCTAGCGGGTGGTGGTAGCCGCGGCCGCCGCCACCGCCGGCAGCAGGGCGTGCGCCCAGACCCGGTAGCCGTCCGCTGAGGGGTGGAAGCCGTCGAAGCAGAAGGTGCTCGGGTCGGCGCGGAACACCGCCCCGGTCTCGGCAGCGAGATCCACCGCGGTGCCGCCCGCCTCCCGCACCGCGCGGGCCTGCGCCTGGGCGGTGCGCCGGCCGAGCACGCCGATCAGGTGCCGCAGCGGCGGGGCGATGGCGCGCACCGCGCCGAGGTCGGGGCAGGTACCCACCACCACCTGCACGCCCGCTTCGCGGAGCCGGCGGACGGCGGCCCCAAGGTGAGCCGCCACCTCGGCGGGCCGTCGCAGGCTCGTGACGTCGTGGGTGCCGATGAGGATCACCGCGACGTCGGGACGCTCACCGACCAACGCGCGGGCGACTTGGGTGGAGAGGTCGACGCTGCGCGACCCGACCACGCCGACGCTCGACAGATGCACCTGGCGCGCGTCTGGGCCTTGGTTGGCGAGCAACTCGGCGAGCTGCCCGCCGAGCGTGTCGCTCAGCCGGTCGACCCCGACACCCAACGACGCCGAATCACCGAGTAGGACGAGACGCAACGGTGGGGCGTCGTCCCGCCCCACCGTGGCGCGTAGTCCGAGGTCAAATCGCGGCTCCGCGTATTGGCGTCGGCGTGCCGCCGCCACCTCCACCGCCAGCAGCGCGGCACCGCCGAGCGCGCCGGCGATCAGCGTTAGCGCGGCGGCGCGGGCGACCGGAACAACTTTCATGGGCTCTCCTGTGCGGTGGCCAGCCTACCCGCTGACGCGGGTTCCGGCTGCCCCGCTGGCTGCCCGCCGCGCGCGGCGCCCAGCAGTCGACTGAGCGCGCCGCCGGGCAGCGGCGGCCGGTACCGCCGAAGCCGCACCCACCGTCCCGCCGGGCCGCGGTCGCGGCCGGCGACCTGAGCGCCGCTGATCGCGGTGCCCGCCCGGCGCGCCGCCTTCTTCGCCGCCTGCGGCAGCGACCGCACCTCGCCGGTCTGCTCGACCGGCACCGGACCCCGGTCGCGCTCGGTGAGCGCGGCGATGACGGTCGGCAGCATGGTGGCGACGGCGATGGCGTACCCCTCCGCGGAGGGGTGGAAGCGGTCCCACGCGAACAGTCGGGTCGGCTCCGCGGCGAACCGTGGGCCGAGCAGGTCGCCGAGGGAGACCGTCCGCCCGCCTGCTTCGATCACCGCCACCGTCTGAGCCGCGGCGAGCTGCCGACTGCGGCGCCGCGCCAGCCACCGCAGCGGAGGTTTGATCGGTCGGATCGTGCCCAGGTCGGGGCAGGTGCCGACGACTACCTCAGCGCCGGCGGCGCGCAGCTTCCGTACGGCGTCGACGAGGTAGCCAACCGCCACGTCGATCGGGATGCGGTTGGTGACGTCGTTGCCGCCGATCAGGATGACCGCGATATCCGGCTTGTGCTCCAGCGCCGCCTCGACCTGGTACGGAAGGCCGGACGAGAGCGATCCCACCACGGCGAGCCGGTGCAGCCGGACCGGCCGGCGCAGCCGTCGGGAGATAGCGGTGGCGAAGAGGGCGCCTGGCGTCTCGCGAGGCCGGTGCACCCCGTAGCCCGCCGCCGTGGAGTCGCCGAGCATGACCAGCGTGATGGGCGGGCCAGGGAATCGGGCGCCGTAGAGCCCGTCGCCGCGTGGCGGTGGGGCTTCGGCCGCGGGAATGACCCGCCGGGCCTCCTTGGCCTGGCTGTACAGCACGGCCGAAACGGTCGCCACAAGCCCTGCGACGACTCCGCCGCCGAGCGCGGCGGCCTTCGCGACGCTGGCTGCGGTCCGCCACCGTGAGTCCCGACACACCGCAACCGCATCACTCATCGACTCGATCACCTGCCATCTCGCTTTTTTCGCGAGGTTAGCTCGCGATGCAAGTCACCGGCTCACCCAGGCACTGGGCCACGTGACCGCGCCGGCTCGCTGCGGCTGACTCGTTACGTTGGAGTCAATGAATCCCGCTGTCGAGGGCGCGGGCAATCAGCGGTGGAGGGAGGTGCCGGCTATGGGCAAGAAGTTGCGGCGGGTGAGTGCGTTCGCCGCGCTCGCTCGGGCGTTGGCCAAAGGAGCCCGGGGTGGTCCTCCACTGCGCCGTCGGATTGCCGCGGTGCCCCGAATGATTGTGGCGAGCGTGCGAGGGGAGTACGACGGCCGGCTGCGGCTCGCCCTCATGGGGCTCGCCCTGGCGTACGTGCTCTCCCCGCTCGACGCGGTGCCGGAAGCCATTCTCCCCCTGCTCGGCTTGATCGACGACGGCGTGATCATCGCCTGGCTCGCCGGCAGCGTCCTCGCCGAGACCGAGCGCTTCCTGTCCTGGGAGGCCGCGCGGGCGCGCGTCGTGCCGGGCGAAATCGTCTCCTGACGCCCGAAGCGGGTCGCACAGTTTGTGCGACCACCCACCGTGTTCTTGAGGTTCACTTGCCGTACGGGCGGTGGGCTGAGCGACGGCCCCCGGCCGGACGCGGTCGGCACGTTGCCCTCTGACGGGCGGGCCGCGGGACAACTCCAGACGTTGCCCCCAGCGGTGAGCCGGTGGTGTGTCTCCGCCAGCACCACTGTCGCCGCACCTCCCACCCACTCGGTTGGCCGGCTTGCCTCCGCCGGTCCGACGCCTCCGGCCAGGCGTCGTCACGGGTGGGGCGGCGGGCGAGGGTACGTGACCACCCGGTTTCCCCCGCACTTACCAGGCCACGTACCCTCGCCCGGCCACGTCGCGCGAGAGCGTGGGCGCGGGGCCACGTTCGGCGTTTGGGCCGGGCCTACCGGTCGGCCTCGCGTGATTCCGCCGAAGCTTCCGCCCGGGCTTCTGGTGGCGGCACGGGGACGCGCAGCAGATCCTCGGCGATGACGAGATCCCCGTCGAAGTGCTCTCGTGCCTCGTCGAGGAAACGCGCGGGGTCGTCGTACCGCTGGGAGAAGTGGGTTAACACTAACCGGCGTACGCCGGACTCGGCGGCGACTCGCGCGGCCTGGCCCGCGGTCAAGTGGCCGACCTCCGCGGCCAGCGCCGCCTCCGAGCGGAGGAAGGTGGCCTCGATGACCAGAAGGTCCGCGCCTTCCGCGAGCGCGTACACGTTGTCGCAGAGGCCGGTGTCCATGACGAACGCGAAGCGCTGCCCAGGCCGAGGCGCGCTCACCTCGTCGAGGGTCACCCGTCTGCCGTTGACCTCGATCGCGCCGGTGCGGCGCAGTTCGCCGACCGCCGGTCCGTGGACGCCGTGCCGGGCCAGCGCCTCGGGGAGCATCCGCCGCTCGTCCGGTTCGATCAGCCGGTAGCCGTACGTCTCCACGGGATGGTGGAGCCGGCGCGCCTCCAGCGTGCCGATCGGCAAGGTGATGACCTGCCCGTCCCGGTCGATTGGCTCCGGCCGCACCTCCGCGACCTCGCGGAACAGGCTGGCGTGCCGCAGCCGGTCGAAGTAGACCTGGTCGCCGCCGGGGTAGTGGACGGTGACGGGGTGGGCGACCT
>Ga0079224_100001436_pt1 | contig 27398 bp, 22 predicted proteins | sample Stecom2015_FD_80414 | JGI IMG/M metagenome (GOLD analysis project Ga0079224, IMG submission 80414) | Agricultural soil microbial communities from Utah to study Nitrogen management - Steer compost 2015 | ecosystem: Environmental > Terrestrial > Soil > Agricultural land | place: USA: Utah... | reverse complement strand
GAGATGTCAGGGCTGGTCCCGTGCGTTTTGCTGTACTGGTGGTTGATGAAGGAGAAGTGAAATGACGCAGCTGTTAGAGAACATCAAGGTCGTTGAGGTCGCTATTTATGGGTTTGTGCCCTCGGCTGCAGCTGCGCTTGCCGACTGGGGTGCGGCGGTCGTGAAGGTGGAGCATCCGGAGACCGGCGATCCGGTACATGGTCTTTCGGCCTACGGCGTCAATCCTGGCGATGGCGGTGTCACGGCGTTGTGGGAAGTGTTCAATCGCGGCAAACGCAGCGTGGGCATCAATATCGGCACGCCCGAAGGTTTGGAGCTGCTGATGCAGATGGTGGATGAAGCCGATGTGTTTCTCACCAATTTCATGGGTTCGGCGCGCCGCCGCCTGGGTATCGACGTCGATGCCGTGATGGCGCGCAATCCCCGCATCATTTACGGGCGCGGCACCGGCCACGGTCCGGTCGGTCCGGATGCGGAGAAAGGCGGGTTTGATGCCGTCTCTTACTGGAGTCGACCGGGTGCCAGCATCGCTGCGATTTCTCCCGGCGGCGAGTGGCCGGTGATGATGCCAAGCCCCGCTTTCGGCGATCTTCAGGCGGGTCTGCATCTGGCTGGTGGCATTGTCGCTGCGCTTTATCAGCGCGAAAAAACCGGCGCGGGTTCTGTTGTCGATGTATCTCTGCTCGGCTCGGGATTGTGGGCGATGCAGGGCAGCATCGCGGGTTGTTACGTTAAGAACTCCAGCAGTCTGGAACAGCTCGATCGCCTGCGCCCGCCGAATCCCATGGCCAACATCTACCGCACCAAGGACCGGCAGTACTTTGTGCTCGGCATGCTCGAGAGCGACAAGTATTGGGAGCAGTTCTGCGCGGTATTCGGTCGCCAGGATCTTGCGAAAGATCCGCAATTCATCGACAGCCGGCAGCGCGCGAAAAACAACGCAGCCTGCGTAACGGCACTGGATTCAATTTTTGAACAGATGACGCTGGCGCAGGTGCGCGAGATTCTGGATACGCAGGAAGGGCAGTGGGCGGTGATTGCGGCGCCGGGTGATTCGGTGCATGACCAGCAGGCGCTCGACAACAACTACATCCAGTTCGTTGACTATCCCAATGGCGCCAGGCTGCCACTGGTGCCGTTGCCAACACGTCTCAACGGCGAAGAAATCAAGCTGCGGCCCGCACCGGCACACGCCGAGCATACCGATGAAGTCCTGACTGCCATCGGCAAAACCTCCGACGAGCTGATCGAATTGAAAATCGCCGGCGTCATCTCCTGACGTTTTATCGGCGGAGTCATTGTTTGAATCGCTATCCATCCATTTGTTATTCGCGTCAGGTTGCGCTGGCGCGCGTATGGAGACCAGAAAAATGATCAATTTAATTGCGGGCACCCGCTTGCGCAGTGCTGTCTGCGATATGGAAGGCATTGTCATTCGACAACCTGAACACCCCGCCATTCTCGCGTGTGGTGGCGTACCGATGGTCGATGTAAAAAATCCGGCGTCGGCTTCGGCCGAGCGTATCGCGCAGGCGGAACCGAACCGCGCGTTGATCGGCAAACGCTACGTCGACGAAGAGTCCGGGCTTGAAGTGTTGTGTTCCAAGCAGGGGCTTGGCGGACTGAGTTTTGACGGGCGACCGTTGACGTTGAAGCAGGCGAAACCGCTGCCTGCGTCGGACTGACTGCCATGAATATTCATTTGTTTCTGGAAATGGCCGCGGACGCGGCCCCCGATCGCATCGCGATCGGCACGCGGGCCACAGGTATCACTTACGGCGAATTGCTCGCGATGTCGCGCCGTGCTGCGCAGAAAATGACAGAAGCGCCAATCCGCACGGTGACCTATTGCGGGCTGAACCGGCCTGAGGTGCCTGTCGCGCTGTTCGCCGCTTCGTTAGCGGGCAAGCCATTTACACCACTGAATTACCGACTGCCGGATGCAGATTTAAAGCGATTGCTCGAACGATCGGCGCCGTCGCTGACACTTTGCGATGCCGATATCGTGAAGCGTTGTGAAGGTGTTGCCGATATTCATCTGCAATCCGTAGATGCATTTTTTGCAGAGTGCGCTCACCGCGACACTGATGCACAAGAATCCGGTGCGCAAGAACTTGCCGAAAGCACTGAAGACATTGCCGTTGTTTTATTTACCAGCGGCACCACCGCCGAACCGAAGGCGGCCATTTTGCGCCATAGCAATCTTGTCAATTACGTGCTGTCGACACTGGAGTTTTTAAGTGCAGATGAAAGTGAGGCCGCGCTGATCAGCGTGCCGCCTTACCACATCGCCGGCATGAGCGCGCTGCTGACTTCGGTGTACTGCGGGCGCCGTATTGTTTCTCTGCCGGCGTTTGACCCCGGCGTCTGGGTCGATACGGTAATCGCGGAAGGCATCACCCACGCCATGGTCGTGCCCACCATGCTGAAACGCATCGTGGAAGTGATTGCAGAGCGCAACGTAACACTCCCCAGCCTGCGCGCGCTGTCGTATGGCGGCGGCCGCATGCCTGCCGCCGTGATCGAGCGTGCGATGGATCTGTTGCCCGAGGTGGGTTTCGTCAACGCCTATGGCTTGACCGAAACCAGCTCGACCATCGCCATTCTGGATCCAGCCAGTCATCGCGAAGCCAAAGCGTCCGGCACACCGGAGGGCCGCAGACGGCTGTCGTCCGTAGGTAAACCGCTGCCGCATCTGGAGCTGGAAATTCGCGACGAAAATGAAGCCGCGGTGCCGGCTGGTGTGGTCGGGGAAATCTGGGTTCGTGGCAGCCAGGTATCCGGTGAATATGAAGGCAGGAAGGTGATTCGGGATGACGGCTGGTTTCCGACCAACGACGCCGGCTGGATCGACGACGAAGGATTCCTGTTTGTCGAGGGGCGCCTCGACGATGTGATCGTGCGCGGCGGTGAAAATATTTCGCCGGCGGAAATCGAGGATGTCCTGATCACCAATTCGCAAATAGACGATGTCGCCGTTGTCGGACTCCCGGATGAGGAGTGGGGCGAAAAGATCGTGGCCGCCATCGTGGTGAACGCGCCTGTGTGTATTGATCAGCTTAGAAATCAAGTGCGCGAGCGTTTGCGCTCGACGCGTGTTCCGAGTGTTTTCGTGCTGCGCGAAACGCTGCCCTACAACGATACCGGCAAGCTTTTAAGGCGTCAGCTGCGCCAGGAGCTGGCGGCGAATATTTCTGCAAGCGACGCGGCGGTGGGTTAACGGCACCGCTAACGGTTCATATTTTTAACTCACGGTTCATTTGCTGAAACAGGAGAATAACGATGGCTGAAAAAGAGGCGAAGTTTGGATTTGGCGAAGTTGTCGACACTAGCGAAGTCGGCGGTTGGCTGGTGGGAGCATTCAGGCCGGGCGGTACGATCAAGCCGGGCGTCGATCTGAAGGGCACCACGGAGCTGACCAAGGGGCTCAAGATTATTGATGTGGACACACATTTTTCCGAGCCTTCGGATCTGTGGTCTGCGCGACTGCCGCAGTCGATGAAAAGCCGTGCCCCCTACATCAAGAGGGTGGGCGACGTCGATTACTGGCATATCGGCGACCAGGCGATTTCCCCGGGCGGCGCTTCGGTGATCAATCGCAATCGCGACAAGGTGCTCGGCCGGCTCAGCATTCCGCATGCCGACGATATCCACCCGGCGGCGTACCACGTCAAGGATCGTCTGAAATTCATGGACGACATGGGGATCTGGGCGCAGATCTGTTACCCCAACTCGTTTGCGGGTTCGTCGGTGAGTCTGCTGAATTTCTGCGACAAGGAATTTTCCGAGACGCTGATCAAGATTTACAACGATGATCGCGGCGATCGCCAGCGCGAGTCGAACAATCGTCTGTTGCCGATGGCTTTGCTGCCAGTCTGGGACAGTAAGGCGATGGGAGCCGAAGCGCAGCGTTGCGTCGAAGAGCTGGGCGCCAAGGGGTTCAATCTGCCGGATCGTCCGGAACAGTTCGGCCTGCCGTGTTTTACCGATAAACACTGGGCGCCGCTGTTTGAAATCTGCGACAAGCTGGCGCTTCCCATCAATTTCCATATCGCCACTGGCGGCATCGACGGGTTCTCCGTTACCTGGAAGGACTTTGATTTCGGTCGCAAGCTGGCGATCGGCGCGATGCTGTTTTACATCGGCAATGCCGCCACGATGGCCAACTTCATGCTCAGCGGCATTCTCGACAAATACCCGCGCATGAAAATGGTTTCGGTGGAAAGCGGCATCGGCTGGATTCCTTTCCTGCTTGAGGCTTTGGAATATCAGGTCGATGAAATGATGCCGGATGTGAAACTCCAGCGTCGTCCGATCGAATATTTCCGCGATCAGATGTATGCGTCGTTCTGGTTCGAGAAAGTCGCGCCGCAGAAAATGCTGGACATCATCGGTGTGGACAATGTGATGTTCGAAACCGATTTTCCGCATCCGACCTCGTTGTACCCGGATCCGCAGGCGCATATCACCGAAGCATTGGGTGGCGTCGATGCTGTTACCCGACGCAAGGTTCTGCAGGACAACGCGGCGCGCTGTTACAACATTGATCTGTAACACAGGTATCGATCTGTAACTCAGGCATCGACCTGTAATACAAATATCGATTTGTGACGCAAACATGAAATGTGTAGCGCAGGCTCACCGGCGCAGCGATGGCTGCGCCGGTGGTCAAGGCCTGTCGCGTCAGTGCCGGTACCGCGGCGGGACTCCTGACTCATGTCTGACAAGAATGACAAAAGCGTGGTTGTTTCCGTTGACTGGGAGCAGCAGCGCCTCGAATTGACTTCACGCTATTCGTTCAAAACACTCAATGCCAGAAATCCCGGTGTTGCCACCCGCACGCTGGCGAATGGCGACATCGTTCTGAGTGCGCCCGCGCCGCAGCAATGCGAGCGGACGATAGTCGCGTACCTCCGATCTCACGCCGCCAACCATCCGGCTCGAACCGTGCTCGCGGAGCGCGATGCGTCGGGCTGTTGGCGGCGCGTGTCCTACGCCGAGATGAAAAATTGGGCGGACGCCATCGGGCAGGGTTTCATTGATTTCGGTTTAACGGCGGGCGGCGCCGTGCTCGTGCTGTCGGATAACTCGATCGAACACGCGGCAATCGCGCTTGGCGCGATGACGGTCGGCGTCACGGTCGTGCCGGTGTCGCCGGCGTATTCACTACAGGATATGACGTATAAAAAACTTCATCACGTTGTCGATGTCGTCAAGCCGGCGTTGATTTTCGTGCAGGATGCACAGCGTTACGCGCCGGTGTTACGCGAGTTGGCGAAGACCGGTGCAAAAGTTATTGCTGTCGACAATGCCGGTGATGAGCTTGGGGTGTGGCGTTTTGCCGACATGCTCCATCGTTCACCGACGCATGCGGTGGAGCAGGCGTATGAGCGCACGGGTCCCGATACCATCGCCAAGGTATTGTTTACCTCGGGATCGACGGGCAGTCCGAAAGGCGTCATCAATACCCAGCGCATGCTGTGCACCAACATGGCTATGCAAGATGCCATGTGGCAAGCCGAAGAAAATGAATTTCCCTATGTGACGATCAGCTGGATGCCATGGAATCACACCATGGCGGGCAATGGCCTTTTTCACCGCTCCCTGCGTCAGGGCGGTACCTACTACATTGATCACGGCAAGCCGTTGCCTGGCGCCTATGCGCCGATGGTCGCATCACTGCGCGAGATTTCTCCGCATTCCCACTCCGATGTGCCGGCGGGTTTTTCGATGCTGGCCGATGCACTCGAAGCCGATGCGGATTTGAACAACCGTTTCTTCGCGAATCTGCGTTTTCTGCAATACGCCGGCGCCAGTCTGCCGGAGAGTCTGTGGGTGCGTTTGCAGCGATTGTCTGTCGCCGCCACCGGCAAGCTGACGCCCTTTATCACGGGTTATGGCTGCACGGAGGCAGGCCCGCTGATCACGCAGTTGTACTGGACGATTTCGGGCAGCGGAGTTATCGGCCTGCCGGCGCCAGGTATCGAGGTCAAGTTGACGGCGGTCGATGATCAACGCTACGAGTTGCGCGCGCGCGGGCCGAATATAACGCCGGGTTATCTCAACGATGCGGCTCGCACCGCGGCAGCCTTCGATAGTGAAGGTTTTTACCGCACCGAGGATTCCGTCACTTTCGTCGACGCGAATGCTCCGGAAAAAGGCCTGCGTTTCGCCAGCCGTGTTTCCGAGGATTTCAAATTGCAGACCGGCACTTTCGTCGCCGCTGGACCGGTGCGCGCGAATGCGCTGCGTTATCTGTCGCCGCTGATTCGCGATGTGGTGCTGGCCGGTGAAAACCGTGCCTATCTCGCGTTGCTGGCATGGCCCAATATCGCGGAGTGCAGGGTAGTGGCCGGGCCGGCCTGCAGCGACCTTTCCGACGTGGAAATTATTGCTCACCCGCGTGTTCTGGCCACGATCCGTGCCGCGCTGGAGCAACACAATCAGCAGCACGCGTCCACGTCGCAGCGGATCGCGCGTCTATTGCTTCTGCATGAGCCGCCATCCTCCGCCGAGAACGAAATTACCGAAAAGGGTTACGTCAATCAGCGTCGGGTGCTGGAGCGGCGCGCGTCCGATGTGATGGCCCTTTACGGCGACCAGCCCCTTGAAAATCTGGTGCTGGCCGAGGCACTCCAGGAGACAAACAATCGATGAATAGCAGCAATGGCGCGTATGTCGCAGGGATCTACGAACATCCAACCCGCAAGGCGGATGGCATATCACTCGCGCAGTTGCACGCCGATGTGGCGAAGGGTGCGCTCGCGGACGCGGGCTTGAGTCTGAGCGATGTCGATGCCTATTTCTGTGCCGCCGATGCGCCGGGTATCGGTGCGATGACGATGGCGCAATACATGGGCCTGAAACTTCGCTACAGCGACAGCACCGAAACCGGAGGCTCCTCATATCTGGTGCACGTGCGCCACGCGGCGCAGGCGATTATCGATGGCAAGTGCGATGTCGCATTGATTACCTGCGCCGACAATCAGGTCGCTTCGGGCAAATTTCTCGGGCTGGGCGGCGTGTCCTGGCGCGAAGCGCCGGAAGTGCAGTACGAGGATTGTTTTCACACCGGCCCGCTCGCGCTGTACGGGCTGGTCGCGCAGCGACACATGCATGAGTTCGGCACGACACCCGAGCAGCTGGCCTGGGTCAAGGTCGCCGCTTCGCATCACGCCCAATACAACCCGCATGCGCTGCTGCCCAAAGTGGTGAGCGTTGAAGAAGTGATGGCGTCGCCGATTGTCGCTGCGCCATTGCGACGCATGGATTGCTGCGTCATGTCCGATGGCGGCGGTGCGGTGGTATTGACCCGCCGCGATATCGCGAAAAGTCTGAAACGTCCGCTGGTCAAAGTCAGGGGCGCGGGCGAGGCAATCAAACATTCGAATGGCGGCAAGCTCGACATCACACTGTCGGCCGGCAGGGAGTCCGGGGCGCAGGCCTTCGCGGAAGCCGGCGTGTGTGCATCCGACATCCAATACGCCTCGCTCTATGACAGCTTCACGATCACCGTCATTGTTCAGCTCGAAGATCTGGGCTTCTGTGAAAAAGGCCGCGGCGGGCAATTTGTCGCCGACGGCAATCTGATTTCCGGCAGCGGATCGCTCGCGGTGAATACCGACGGCGGCGGTCTTTGCAATAACCATCCGGGCAATCGCGGCGGCATCACCAAGATGCTGGAAGCGGTGCGCCAGGTGCGCGGCGAAGCGCATCCACGGGTGCAGGTCCCCGATTGCGAGCTGGTGCTGGCGCATGGCACTGGTGGATCGCTCGCCGGTTATCACGGCGCTGCGACCGTCATCCTGGGGAGGGAATAACCATGTCCGAGCAAAATGCGGCGGCGGCATCGCGCAATCGTCGCGGTGATTCCGGCGAATACTGGCAGGCGTTGAGCGAACGCCGGTTGATTATTCCGCAATGCCTGAGTTGCGGTGAAACCTATTTTTATCCGCGACCTTTTTGTCCTTTCTGCATGAGCGACGACATCGCGTGGGTGTCGGCATCGGGCAAAGGCACGGTTTATTCATTCACCACCAGCGCGCGCGCACCGCAATTCAAAGTGCCGGCGATGGTGACACTCGACGAAGGCCCGACACTGATGACCGCGATTGAGGGCATCGATCCGGCCAGTGTTTTTATCGGGCAGAAGGTCGAAGTCGTGTTTGCCGAGCTGGCCGATGGCACGGTGGTTCCGGTGTTCGCGCCGGTTGCCGCCAGCGTCGCCGACGGAAAAAGCGTCGACTGAAAAAATACGCCGATCGAAAAGAGACGCCGACTGAAAAGCGGCGCTTCGCCGAAAATTCATTATCGAGGAATGTGTCAATGTCAGACGAACAGGCCGTGCAATTGCAGCGTGACGGCAATATCGGAATCGCCATCGTCAGCCGACCACCGGTCAACGCGATCGATGTCGCGGCAAGACGGGGTCTCATCGACGCAATCGATGCGTTTGAACGCGACGACGCGATCGCAGCCGTCGTCATTTGCTGCAAGGGAAAAACGTTTTTTTCCGGCGCCGACATGGCGGAATTCGACACCGGCATCGCTGCGCCGACCTACCGCGAGACATTGGTGCGGCTGGAGCAGTGCCGCAAGCCTGTTGTCGCCGTGATGCACGGAACCGTTCTCGGCGGCGGGCTGGAAGTGGCGATGGCCTGTCACTGGCGTGTCGCTCGCGAAGGCACCGCGCTCGGGTTGCCGGAAATCAGTCTCGGTGTTATTCCCGGTGCGGGCGGCACACAACGATTGCCACGGCTGGTGGGCATGTCTGTTGCGCTCGATATGCTGATTTCCGGCAGCGCAATTTCCGCCGAACGGGCGGAAGCTGTCGGGCTGATCGACGGCTGTTTTACCGGCGATCCCCTTATCGAAGGCATTGCCATGGCGCGCAAGCTGGTTGCCGATGGCGGCGGCGTGCGCCGCACCTGTGACACGAACTTGCCGCGCGATGCTCTCGATCCGGTGCTGTTCGATGAGGTGCTTGTCCGCTATAAAAAATCCCTGCAAGGCCGCACCACGCAGAAGCTGCTGGTCGATGCGCTGCAGGCGGTTACGGAAAATTCGTTTGAGCAGGGCCTCGATGTTGAGGCTGCGCTGTCGCAATCCGCGGTGGCGACGCGTGAGAGCGCAGCGCTGCGGCACGCGTTTTTTGCCGAGCGCAAATGCGCAAAAATTCCGACGTCTCTCGGCACTGCAGCGGCGCGTCCCGTGCGCGCGGCCGCCGTGATCGGCGCCGGTACGATGGGCAGCGGAATAACCATCGCGCTGCTGAGTGCACGTCTGCCGGTGGTGCTGGTTGATGCAAACCCGGCTGCTCTGGCGCGCGGTCTCGATATGGTGAGCGGCCATTTCCAGTCTGCAGGCGCGAAAGGCCGGATGACGGCCGATGCGGTCGCAGAAACGCTGGGTAGATTGCAGACGGCGGATGATCTGGCCGCAGTGCGCGAGGCCGATCTGGTGGTCGAGGCTGTGTTCGAGGATCTGGCGCTGAAACAGTCGCTGGTTGCCGATCTGGATAAATTGCTGCCCGCGCACGCGATCATCGCCAGCAATACATCGAGTTTGTCGATTGCCGAAATTGCCAAGGGCGCCAATCATCCCGAGCGTGTCCTCGGCATGCACTTTTTCTCGCCGGCCAATGTCATGCGACTGGTCGAAGTGATTCGCGGTGAACGCTCCTCCATAGAGGCCATCGAGACGGCGATGGCGGTGGTACGTTCGATGCGGAAAATCGGCGTGCTCGCCGGTGATGCCTTCGGTTTCATAGGCAACAAGATGATGCTCGATGGTTATTTCCGCGAAGCGGAGCAATTGCTGCTTGAGGGTGCTACACCGGCGCAGATCGATTGCGCGATGGAGGCATTCGGTTTTGCGATGGGACCTTGTCGTGTCAACGATCTCGGCGGCATGGATGTCGGTGCGGCGGTGCGCGAGCAACTGTTTAAGCGTGAGTCCAGGCTCGATCCGTACTGTGTTGTTTCCAATCGTCTGGCCGAGCTCGGACGCCTCGGCCAGAAGACGGGCGCGGGTTTCTACCGTTATGAGAGCGGCGCGCGCGGCGGTGTGGAAGACCCGGAGGTCAGTCTGATTATTCAGCAGCTGGCTGCGGAGCGCGGCATTGCGCAGCGCGCTATCGACGAACGCGAAATCATTGAGCGCTGCGTGCTGCAGTTGATCAATGTGGGGGCCGGGATCCTGTCGCAAAAAGTTGCGTACCGCGCCAGTGATATCGATGTGGTCTGGCTGGCGGGGTACGGATTTCCGCGTTATTTGGGCGGGCCCATGTTTTACGCCGACACACTCGGCCTCGATCATGTCGCGCAACGTATCCGGCATTATCACGATCTGCACGGCCATTACTGGACGCCGGCGCCACTGATTCAGGAGCTGGCACAGCGCGGATCGTCCTTTCAGCAACTGGACGCGTGAGACGGCGACAATGATGCTGGTCGAAAAACCCGATACAGCCACACTGATTTTTGAACACATGCGGCTCGCGCCCGGTGTGGGGCGCTTGCAGGTGTTGAACGCTGCATTTGCCGAGATAGGTATCGAGGGGCTGGAAGCCATCGTGGCCGAAGCGGCCCGATTCTCGGAGAAACATCTGGCGCCGCTCAATGTCGTCGCGGATCGCGAGGGGTGCAGCCTGATCGACGGACGCGTAACGACGCCGCGCGGATTTCCCGCCGCATGGCAGGCGTTCGTCGAAGCCGGATGGCCGACGCTCGATCATCCGATCGAGCACGGGGGACAAGGTCTGCCGCTGCTACTGGCGATTGCCGTCCAGCAGCTTATCGACGGTGCCTGCATGGCGCTGGGGATGCTGCCGGTGTTGCAGCGTTCAGCCGCGAGATTGATACAGGCCTACGGCGATGAAAACGTGCAGCGCGAATGGGTGCCGCGACTGGTTTCGGGTGAGTGGGCGGCGACGATTTGCGTGTCCGAGTCCGATGCCGGCTCCGATGTGAATCGCATTCGCACGCGTGCCCGGCGCCGTGAGGATGGCAGTTGGGCCATCACCGGCGAAAAGGTCTGGATCAGTTTCGGCGATCACGATCTCACCACGCGTATCGGTCACTGTGTGCTCGCGCAAACCGAGGAAGGGTTGAGCCTGTTTCTGGTGCCCTCGCTTCTCAATGAAACCGACGGTGCCGAAACGCGCAATACCATTACGGTTCGTCGTATCGAAGACAAAATGGGGCTGCACGGTTCGCCGACGTGCGCCCTGGGTTTTGACGACGCGACCGGCTGGCTGGTCGGTGCGGTTGGGCGCGGCCTGGCGCAGATGTTCGTGATGATTCGCATCATGCGTATTTCGGCGGGCGTGCAAGGCGTCGCCGGCGCGGCAACGGCGATGGATATTGCATTCTGTTATGCACTGGAGCGCCGGCAGGGCGGTGCAGCCGACGCGCAGGCCGTTCCGATCATTCGCCATGCGGATATTCAACAGCAGCTGATGAAAATGGCGGCCGGCGTCGAGGTGGTACGCGGCCTGGCCAATCTGGTGGCGGTTCAGGCGGAACTTGCGCAACTGGAATCCGAACCGGCAGCCCGCGATGCCGCAGCGGCGCTCACGCAGTGGCTGCTGCCGATCCTGAAAACGCTCGGTGCTGAAGCAGGTTTCAATACGGCGAACGGTGCGATTCAGGTGCTTGGTGGTGCGGGATACACGGCGGACTGGCCGGTCGAGCAGATGTTGCGCGATACCCGTGTGCTGACTGTCTACGAAGGGACTACCGGAATTCAGGCGCTTGATCTGCTGCATCGTCGTTTGTGGCGAGAGCAGGGCAGCGGCCTCAAAATTTTTCTCGCGAGCGCTCGCAACGATCCTGCCTGTGACGAGCCGCATCGAGCGAAATTGGTGGCCTGTCTCGTTATGCTTGAGGATGCGGCGGCACAACTGGTCAAATCCAAAGATCGGGTTGCAAACGCCGAAGCCGCGGCAACGGCTTTTCTGCATCTCGCCGGTCTGGGTGCAACCGGATGGGTTGCGGCCAGGTTGGCATCCGTGAAAGGGGATTCGCCGTCGCAACGCTGGCTGTCGGCGTGCGGTAAATATTGGCTGGCGGCATTGCCGGCCAGGGCTGCGGTGTTGCACCGCGATATTCTCGACGTACACCAAGACTGCGCAGTGCTTAAAGAAGTGTTTGGCGATGCGTAAACGCGCCGCGTCACTGGATTTGCGGTGGTGACGCTGGCGCGCATAGGCGAGACTGCGTTCTGATACGCGGCTTTTTTCAAGGTATTTGCATGTCGACCGTCATCAACACTGTCGCCGAGTTCGAATGCGCCGTGGCAACAGGCGACTATATCGAGCGCTGGTCGCCGCTATCGGGCGTGCCTCTGGTTGCGGTTGATCTTGCCAGTGGTCATCTGTCTCCCGACAGCATTCGCAAGCTGCGCCTGCTGGCCTGCCCGCTGATCGGGGTTGGCCATGGCGACGCCGATCTCGCCGCAGCCTGTGATTTGCTTGCGGATGACACGGCAGAGCTTGAGCAGTTGGCGGCGGCAATTACAACATCACCAATCGCTGCACTTACGCTGATGCAATTGCTGCGAGCCACAGAAAACCTGCCGCTGGAAGCTGCGTTGAATATGGAGTCGCTGGCGTATGCGACCCTGCAGAGTGGCCCCGAGTTTATACGCTGGCTCGAATTGCCCCGCACACCGGTGGAGGTTGTCGCTGCAACAGAGCCGCCGGTGCTGATCAGTCGCGCGGGTACGGAGCTTGAAATCACCATCAACCGGCCTGCGCAGCGCAATGCAATCGATGTTGCGGTGCGCGACGGGTTGATTGAGGCGCTGCGATTGGCTGTCGCCGATAGCGAAGTGACGCGGGTAACGCTCAGCGGTGCCGGCAAATGTTTCAGTATCGGTGGTGCACTGGAGGAGTTTGGTTCGGTTGCCAGTGCAGCGCAGGCCCATGCCATCCGTTCGGTGCAGCTGCCGGCGCGCTGGCTGTCATTGTGCGCTGACAGAACAACGGCCTATCTGCACAGCGCCTGCATTGGCGCCGGCATTGAACTGCCGGCATTTGCCGCGCGCGTCGTTGCGAAAAAAAATACGTTCATTCAATTGCCGGAGCTTGCCATGGGGCTAATACCCGGCGCAGGCGGTTGCGTCAGCATTCCGCATCGCATCGGTCGTCAGCGCACCGCGTGGCTGGTTGTGAGCGGGCGTCGCATCGATGCGACGACGGCGCTGCAATGGGGGCTGGTCGATGAGCTCGTGGAATAAAAACGCAGGATATCGCCTTAAGCGCGACTGACTGACGATGGCGTCGCGGCGGAATCGTTGCGGCTGCGACGCACCCGCATCAAGGTTTCGGAAGGCAGCTCGCCGTGAATGCGCCGGTATTCCATCGAAAATCGACCCAGATGGCCGAAACCGTAGTCGGTGGCGATATCGGTCACGGTGCGGCCATTGCAGGCGGTCTGTTCAATGGCTTTTTTCACGTGCTGAAGTTTGACGGATTTGATGTAAAGCAGCGGCGTCGTTTGCAGGTGCAGCTGGAAAATCTTGAAGAGTCGGCGTTCGCCAATGTTTACCTCGGCAGCGAGGTCGGCAACCGAAATATCGTCTTGTATGTTGGCGGTGACATATTCCGCTATGCGGCGAATGGCCGGATCGGGGCCGTCTTCCTTCGCCAGCAATTCGGAGTGGCTGTTGCGGGCGCACAGGATGATGGCGTCGGTGACCGTATCGCGCATGATCTGATTGACCGCAGCGAAGCCGGATTGCGACGCCTGCAGATCCCATGTTTCGCAATATGCATTCAGCAGGTTGAGAAGGAATGTGCCGTCGCAGGTGCTGCGATCGATTAATCCGCTGAACTCCAGTCGCTGCGTTGTCATAAAGCCGAGCCGCGAATTGAGCTTGGCTTCCAGCAGATTCTTGTCGATGGCGACGATGAGTTTTTCGCAGCCTCCCTGGTAAATCGATCGGGTCGAATAGTAGGGGTTGATGAGGACGGCCTCACCGGTTCGAAGTTCATAGTCCTGCTTGCCGTGCGATAGCCGACAGGTTCCGCTTCGTATCAGTTGTATCTGGTATTTGGATATCTGCGGCGGGCCGCTGATTTCAACTTCGACGCCATACCGCAAGAGGCTGAATGAAATTCCACCATCCGCCTGATGGCGCAGCGACGATGTAGCGTTGCCGCCGTTTGCCGTCAGCGGAATCATGCGGTGGGTGCCGACATTTCTGCTGACAAACTCTGAAACAAGGCGCGGTTGAGCGTCCAAAAAAATAGCCTGGTCACTGAGCATTTCACGATCCATGGCGTCGAGGCGGCGCATTTTTGTTAGAAAATATCATATCGTGTTATGTTATTGTTGCCATGGTCGGTGCCATTGTCAACGTTTGATCAGGATTTTTGTCAGCGCGATTACTAACCGGCGGCGACAACGGCAGATACGCTAAAAACAGGAGTTTTTATAATATTTTTGTAATTTTCTGCAGGAGCTTTGGCGTTTGTGCGGGTTTCGTGGCACGTGATTACGGGTTGCGCGCGGCCTCTTCGGGGCTTGACAGGGCGTTACCTTCGGTATTAAAAAACGACACGCGTTTCATTTAGTTTGCCGGTGCAGTCAATGTGCGCAGTGCGCTCTTCAAGCGATAAACATAACTTTTGAGTAGTGGTTCATATGGCGATCGAACTGAGTGGCGGCCTTTCCCTGTGGGCTGCCGAAGCTAGAAACATCAACTGGTTTGCTGCACCGAGAACGACGATTGATGGCAGCCGGCCGCCTTTTTATCGCTGGTTTCCGTCGGCAACCTGTAACACCTGTTTCAACAGTCTCGACCGTCATGTCGAAGCGGGGCGGGGCGATCAGGTCGCAATTATTTATGAAAGCCCGGTCACCGGTCAGCGCGCCGAATACACCTACCGCACGCTGCTGGAGCGCACCGCGCGGTTTGCAGGCGCGCTGCAGGACCTCGGCGTCGGCAAGGGCGATCGCGTCGTGATTTATATGCCGATGGTTCCGGAGGCTGTGATCGCCATGCAGGCGTGCGCGCGGATCGGGGCGATTCATTCGGTGGTGTTTGGCGGTTTTGCCGCGCAGGAGCTGGCGTCGCGCATCGATGATTGTCGGCCTGCGCTGATTATTTCAGCGTCCTGTGGTATCGAGCCATCGGGGACTGTGGCCTACAAGCCGCTGCTCGACAAGGCGTTGACCCTCGCCACGCATCAACCCGGCGCTTGTGTGATTTTGCAGCGCGATCAGCTGCAGGCGGACCTCGTCGAAGGGCGTGATCTGGATTGGGTTGCGGTTGAAACATCCGGAAAGCCGGTGGCCTGCGTGGAGCTAGCGGCCAGTGATCCGCTTTACATCATCTATACCTCCGGCACGACCGGCAGCCCGAAAGGCATTGTTCGCGACAATGGCGGCCACCTGGTGGCGATGAGCTGGAGCCTGCGCAATATTTACGGCATTGGCCCCGGCGATGTGTTCTGGGCCGCGTCGGATATCGGCTGGGTGGTTGGTCATTCCTACATTGTTTACGGCCCGCTCATTGTCGGCGCGACGGCAGTTCTGTTCGAGGGCAAGCCCGTTGGAACACCGGATGCCGAAGCGTACTGGCGAGTCATCGAGCGCAATCACGTCAAGGCCATGTTTACGGCGCCCACCGCGATACGCGCCATCAAGCAGTGCGACCCCGCAGGCAACGGTCCAAAGAATTACGATCTCAGCAGTCTGAAAACACTGTTTCTCGCCGGTGAGCGGGCGGACCCGGAGACGGTGCAATGGGCCGAGCGACATATCGGCGTGCCGGTGATCGATCACTGGTGGCAGACCGAACTGGGCTGGCCGGCAGTGGCCAATTGCGCCGGCCTCGGCCTGTTTCCCGTGCGTTATGGCTCCTCCGGCAAACCGGTCCCGGGTTTTGATATCGCCGTGCTCAGTCCGGAAGGTGAAGAGTGCGCACCGGATGTCATGGGTGCCCTCGCGATTCGATTGCCGCTGCCACCGGGTGCACTGACGACGCTCTGGAATAACGACAACGGTTTCGTCGACAAATATTTCAGTGAGTTCCCAGGCTATTACAGCGCCGGCGATGCCGGATTCATCGATCGCGATGGTTACGTTCACATCATGGGGCGTACCGATGACGTGATTAATGTCGCTGGACATCGATTGTCCACGGGGCAGATGGAGGAAGTTGTTGCTGCGCATCCTGATGTCGCCGAGTGCGCGGTGTTCGGCATCAATGATGAACTCAAGGGTCAGGTGCCGTGTTGCGTGATGGTCCTGTCTGCCGGCGTGACAACTCCGGTGCCGGAAGTGGAGGCGCAGGTCGTCGCGTTGATACGCGATCGCATCGGGCCGGTCGCTGCTTTCAAAATTGCGCGCGTCGCGCGAATTCTTCCGAAAACGCGTTCGGGAAAAATCCTGCGCTCAACCATGCAGAAAATTGCCAACGGTGAGCCCTACACCGTGCCGGCGACGATTGAAGATCGCACTGCGCTTGACGAAGCAATCCGCTTATTCGGTCCCGACACCGCCAACAGATTCGCCCGCGTGCAATAGCCGTGATTCGGCTGCATCACCGCAGCCGAAGCCGCCCAGTTTTCGTTAATTCGCCGAGACAAAAAATGAGTCCGAACAGACATCAGGATTTAAGTATTTATATTTTGCCGGGACGCGTTACCGATGCGTCCGTCGGCCTGCAGGAGGCCAAGACGGCCGAACAACTGGGCTTTGGAGCGGTATACCTGAGTGAGCGGCTGGATATGAAGGAGGCCGGTGTCGTCTGCGGCGCAGTTTCCGCAGTCACCGATCGCATCCATATCGGCACAGGTTTGATTCACCCGATTACGCGACATCCGGTAACGATCGCGGCGATGGCGGCAACGCTGCAGCAGATGAGCGGTGGTCGGTTCGTGCTGGGTATCGGCCGAGGCATCGGTCCGCTGGCGCCGTCGCTGGGGATGGCGCCGCCAACGCTGAAATCGCTCGAACACTTGGTCGGTGTTTTGCGCCGCCTGTGGGCTGGCGAAAGAATTTCGGAAGACGGGCCGCTCGGCAAGTTCAGCGGGCTGCGGTTTGTCGATCAACTCTCTGTGCCACCACCACCGGTGATATTCGGCACGATGGGACCGCTCGGTCTCGATCTGGTTGGCCGGTGTTTCGACGGGGTTCTGCTGCACCCCTTTCTTACGGTGGATGCGGTCGAGTCTGCCGTCAAGCGCGTCCGTGCTGCTGCCGAAGCTGCCGGGCGAGATCCGCAAAGTGTGCGTGTAATTTCCACGCTTATCGTTGCACCGGATCTCGATGAAACTCGCATCGACATTGCCGTGCGCGCACGCGCCATCAGTTATTTCCAATTAAAAGGCCTTGGCGAGCAACTGGTCGAACTGAACGGCTGGGATAAAGACATTCTGGAAAAAATCCGCTCGCACTCCACGCTGGCTGGCAAGGGAATGGCCGATACGGCGATGTCGCGCGACAAATTAGTCGACGCGTCACGCGTGATTCCCGACGAGTGGTATGCAGCGGGCGCAGCAATCGGTAGCCGCGACTTTTGCGTTGAACGGGCGCGCGCCTATCGCAACGTCGGCGTCGATGAAATTCTGTTGCACGGCGCGTCGCCAGCAGAAGCGGCGGGTATGGCGGAAATCTGGGGTGCGTCGTGAGCCAGATCGAAGGATCCATGCCCGGCGGCGAACAGGACGCACTGGTCGGCATGTTGCGCGTAGCGCTGGGTGCGGATGTAAAAGTCGAAGCGCTGCGGCGCTTGAAAGGAGGCTTCTCGCGGGAGATCTGGGCCTTTGATGCGATTGCCTCGGGCCAGCTGCACGAGCTTGTGTTGTGCAAGGACGGCCGTGGTGGTGCGGTACAGAAGGGCAACGAATCCTTATCCCGGATCGAGGAGGCTGCGCTCTTGCGCACTCTGCATCATCGCGGCATTGCCGTTCCCGCAATTCTCTGTGCCGGGGACGAGCGCGATGGACTGGGTGGTGATTATCTGGTCATGACGCGAGTGGCAGGGGAGAGTGATGTTGCACCGCTGCTAAAGAATCCGATCTATCTCGGAAAAGAAATGGAATTCACGGCACAGATCGCCACGGTGCTGGCAGAGATCCAGCGTTGCCCGATACCGCAAGAACTTGCGGCCAAACATTCGGCAATTGGCGGGCCGTTGGCGCGACGCGAACTGGATCGCTGGCAGCGCGCCTGCGCGACCATACCCGACGCGATGACACCGGTTATCGATGCGGCTCTGCGCCGTCTTGACAGCGATGTTCCCACGGACCTTGCGCGCGTAGTCGTCGTTCACGGCGATTTTCGTGTCGGGAATTTTATCTACGGCCCCGAGGGGCTGCGCGCGGTTCTCGACTGGGAAATGGCGCATGTGGGCGATCCGCTCGAGGATGTCGCATGGGCGCAACTGGTCACCTGGACCGGGCGTGTGGGTGCACTTGTCGACAGCGCGCAGTGGTTGGCGTTTTACGCTGACGCTGCCGGCGGCCATGTCGACCGCGATCGCCTTGCCTTCTGGGACATTCTCAGCATGGTGAAGATGTCCTGTCTGGCGCGGCGGGCCAGCCTGAAGGCGCGCGACGTCAATGAAAAGCGATTTCTCGATCATCTGGTCGGAATGCTTGCAGCGGAACTGCAAAAACGACTTTGATCGGAACGCGCAGGCCGCATATCGAGGCCGGATATCGAGGTCGCTATGCGGATAGTTTGTTCCCGGCGGAAGGCTACGATGGGTCCATGTTCGCGGCTCTTGCAGGTGAAACTTAATGAACGAAGATATCGCAAAAAAAATTGGCTCCATGATGGAAGAAGATCAGGAGCGTGGTTTGTATCGAGTCAATCGTCAGGCATTCACCGACGAACAAATCTTCGAAGCTGAAATGAAATACATCTTCGAAGGCAACTGGATTTATGCAGCCCACGAAAGCCAGCTCGAAAAAGCCAACGACTTCTACACGCTCTATGCGGGGCGGCAGCCGGTGGTTCTGGTTCGCTCAAAAAGTGGCGGCATCGATGGCTTCATCAATTCCTGTACTCATCGGGGCGCGAGACTCTGCCGTTCCCGGCGCGGCAACAAGGCCGTATTTACCTGCACTTTTCATGGCTGGAGTTTTCGTTCGAGCGGCGAATTGTTAAAGGTCAAAAAGCCGGAAGGTTCAGGTTACCCGGAATGTTTTAATGAGAACGAAGATTTCAATCTGCGAAAAGTTCCACGCGTGGAGTCCTATCGTGGATTTATTTTCATCAGTCTCAGTGACGATGTCCTGCCACTCGAGGAATACCTCGGCTCCACGAAACAAATCATCGACCTGATGGTGGATCAATCGCCGCAGGGCTGCGAAATTCTGAAAGGCAGTTCAACGTATACCTACGACGGCAACTGGAAACTGCAGGCCGAAAATGGCGCCGACGGCTATCACATCGATTCGGTGCACTGGAATTACGTTGCCACCAACGCGCGTCGCAAGACCGGCCACTCGCTGAACAATATCGAGGCGATGGACGTAGCCGGCCTGACGAACCAGAAAGGTGGCTTTTACGCATTTGAGCACGGTCACATGTTGCTGTGGGGCAAGTGGGCGGATCCGAGCACGCGACCGAATTTCAACAGCCGCGCCGCATACGAGCAGTCATTCGGTGCGGAGAAGGCCGACTGGATGGTCAACAATTTCCGCAATCTCTGCGTTTATCCCAACCTGTTTCTGATGGACCAGACCAGTTCGCAGATTCGCGTCTGGCGGCCGATCTCCGTCAATAAGACTGAAGTCACCATTTATTGCATTGCGCCCAGAGGTGAGTCAGACGCTGATCGCGCGCGCCGGATTCGCCAGTATGAAGATTTCTTCAACGCCACGGGCATGGCAACACCGGATGATCTTGCGGAGTTTCGCGAGTGCCAGGTTGGATATGCCGGCAGCAATCTGGAGTGGAGCGATATTTCGCGCGGTTCACAGCACTGGATTCAGGGCGGCGATGAATACGCACAGGCGCTCGGCATCAAGCCGCTGCTTTCCGGTGTGAAGATGGAAGATGAAGGGTTGTATGTCATTCATCACAGACATTGGAAAAATTATCTACTCGATTCAATCAAAAAGCACGAAGCGGAGGCCTGATCGCGATGAACATCGGCTATGACGAAATTCGGGATTTCATCGCTCGCGAAGGTTACCTGCTGGACGCTGGTCGGCTCGAAGATTGGCTGGATCTCTACGCCCAGGATGCGACTTATTGGGTGCCGGCGTGGGATGACGATTCGGATCAGCAGACGCAGGATCCGCAAAAGGAAATATCGCTGATTTATTATTCGAATCGCGATGGACTGGCTGACCGGGTGTTTCGGATAAGAACCGGAAAAAGCGCGGCGTCGAATCCGCTGTTTCGCACCACGCATATCAGCGGAAATATCGTGGTCGAGAAATCCGACGAAAACCAATGCACGGTCAGTTGTGCCTGGATTGCGCATAGTTACAGGCAGGAAAAAATGCTGACCTATTTCGGCAATGCCCAATACAAGCTCTGTCGTATCGGCGACGCGCTGAAAATTTCTTACAAGAAAACGACTCTAAAGAATGATCGAATCGATCAGGTGCTCGATGTCTATCAAATCTGAATTATTCGGCCTGGTATCGCCCACGGCAGTGTCTTCGCGCGGTTGGGCGTCGCTATGAGCGGACACCGAATTGCCTTCAATTTTGAAGATGGCGTTACCCACTTCGCTGAGGCGAAGGATGGAGAGAATATGGTGGACGCCGCCTACCGCAGCGGCATCAATATTCCGATGGATTGCCGGGATGGGGTTTGTGGCACCTGTAAGGCTCAGCTTGTATCTGGTGTGCCCAAGCAGACAGATCAGCTCGGAATCCTGGACGAAGCCGAGACCGCCGCCGGCTGTTTTTTGCCGTGCCAGTATCAGGTGGATTCAGATTGTGTTGTCGACCTTGCCGTTGAGTCCTTTGCGTGCTCAAAAAAGAGCGTGGCGAAAATGGCTGCAAACATCGTCAGCGCCGAAAAGATTGGTGTCAGCGTTTACAAACTGCGGATTGCTGGCGAAGCGCTAAACGGGTTTGATTTTCTACCTGGCCAGTACGCCAATCTTTACGTTCCGGATACATCGGAAAAGCGTGCTTATTCGTTTGCGAATGTTGCCGCAGATGGAGACCTGGAGTTTCTTGTGCGCGAGATACCCGGCGGGGTGATGAGCCGCTTTCTCGCCGAGCGCGCGCGCGCCGGTCAGGCGATCGAGCTGGAGGGGCCATTCGGATCGTTTTATTTGCGCGGCCGCTCCAGGCGCATTGTATTTATCGCCGGCGGTACCGGGCTTGCGCCCATATTGTCGATGTTGAAGTCGATTGCCGCGAAGCCGGATAAATCCGCGTATTCGCTGACGGTACTCTACGGTGCGCGTCAGGCGAGTGATCTTGTCGAAATATCAACGCTGGAGAAATTTGCGGAGCAGGGTTTCGAGTTTCATTTTCAAACGATTGCCGAAACAGGAAACAGCGATTCTGCACAGCAGTCCGGTTACGTGACACAGCTTTTGTCTCCAGACCTTTTTTCCCAGGGTGACGTCGATATCTATCTGTGCGGCCCACCGCCGATGGTCGATTCCACCCTGGCGTGGATGAAGGCACATGCATGCCATCCAAGAGAAATCCATTACGAACGTTTTGCGCCCGCTGAATGAGTTTTCCGCGTGTCAGGTACCGTTATGTCGAACTGTAGAAGATTTGTCGGAAAGAATGTGGTCGTCACCGGTGGCGCCCAGGGTATCGGGCGCGCGGCACTGGAGCGTTTCGCCGACGAAGGCGCTCGGGTCGTGCTCGTCGATCGTGCGGAAGAACAGGCGCGGATCGTGGTGGCGCAACTGGCCGAGCGCGGATTCGATTGCGCGATGGTGCTGGCTGATCTCGAAACTTGCGAAGGGGCTCAGGCGGCGGTTGCGGAGGCGACCGAAATTCTGGGTGTCATTGATGTCTGGGTAAACAATGTTGGCGGAACGATTTGGGCCAAGCCGTTTCTGGAGTATGAAAAAACGGAAATCATGGCCGAGGTACAGCGTTCATTGTGGCCAACGATGTGGTGTTGCCATGCCATCACGCCGGTGATGGTGCGGCAACGTTCCGGTGTGATCGTCAACGTCAGTTCGCTGGCGCCTAGAGTGACACATCGAATTCCCTATTCGGCTTGCAAGGGTGGCGTCAATGCCATTACCACCTGCCTGGCATGGGAGCTGGGTGAATATGGTATCCGCGTAATCGGTGTCGCACCCGGTGCGACCGACGCTGGTCCGCGAGCTGTGCCGAGGCGGCCGGGTGGCATGACCGAGCAGGAGCAGCGAGTTTGGCAGCACCTCGGCGCGCAATATCTTGAGCGGACCATGTTGGGCCGGAATGCCCGACCGGAAGAGCAGGCCGCAGTAATTGTATTCGCGGCGTCTGACGATGCGTCGTATATCACCGGCGAGACGATACCGGTCGGCGGCGGCTATCCCGCGTGACTTATGGGCGATCACATCATAGCGATCGTCGAAACCGGCGAGCACTTCGAGTGCAATAGCGATGTGAGTGTGATCGACGCGCAGAGACGGTGTGGCCTGCGGGTAATTTCAAACCAGTGTCGAAGCGGCGGGTGCGGGCTGTGCAAGGTGCGGATAATTTCCGGGACATATGAAGCCTTGCCCATGAGTCGCACCCACATTTCGGCGCATGACAGTGGGGCAGGTGTTGTCCTGGCCTGCAGGATCAAACCGCGCAGCGCATTGCTTATTTCTGTGACGGCGGGCGCGCAGCGTTTTGTGTGGCCTGCGTGAGCGAACAATTTACCCGGGTGTGCCTGTGGCATGCGACACACGGGAATTGAGTAACGAGGATGGCGAATGGACAAGAAACGCATTGAAGAATTGGGCGATGAACTCTATCGGGCATTGCGCACGCAGGCACCGGTGGCGCCATTGACCGAGCGCATACCCGGAATCAGCATTGACGACGCCTATCAAATTTCATTGCACATGCTAAAGCGTCGGCAGGAGATGGACGGCGAAATTGTTGTCGGGAAAAAAATCGGCGTCACCAGCAAGGCCGTACAAGACATGTTGAGCGTGCGTCAGCCGGACTTCGGATTTCTCACCGATGTGATGGAGTATGCCAACGGCGCCGATGTGCCGATCGCCGGCCACCTGATTCATCCCCGCGCCGAAGGCGAAATTGGTTTTCGTCTGAAGAGTGATCTGATTGGTCCCGGCGTGACCGAAGCCGACGTGTTGAATGCGACGGACTATATCGTTCCATGTTTCGAGATTGTTGATTCGCGCATCAGGGACTGGAAAATCCGGATCGAAGACACCATTGCCGACAACGCCTCCTGCGGTGTTTTTGTGATGGGGAGCGAAACCGCCGATCCGCGCACGCTGGATCTGCCTGCACTGCATATGAAGATATGGAAAAACGATGTCCTCATCAGCGAGGGGCTGGGTAGCGCGGTGCAAGGCAATCCGTTGACGGCTGTCGCGTGGCTGGCGAATACGCTGGGTAAATACGGCATTCCCTTTCGCGCGGGCGAGGTCATTCTGTCGGGCTCGCTGGTGCCGCTGGAGGATGTCAGAAAGGGCGATCGCATGCGTCTCGAATTGACGGGTGTTGGCAGCGTCAGCGTCAGTTTTGTTTAGGCCGCAGCGTCAGCGTCAATTTTTTTAGGCAGTTGTTGCAATCACTTGAAAGACGGGATAGCTGGAAATGAGCAAAAAAATCCGTGTAGCGATTATCGGGCCGGGAAATATTGGTACGGATTTACTGATGAAGGCGCAGCGTTCCGATTATATCGAACCGGTCTGGATGGTCGGCGTCGATCCCGATTCGCCGGGGCTGGCGCGAGCGCGTGAACTGGGTATCAGGACAACCCATGATGGTGTCGATGGTCTGCTGCCCCATATCGAATCCGACGCCATCCAGGTCGCGTTCGACGCCACCAGCGCTTATGTGCACGCGGACAATTACCGCAAACTCAAGGCAAAAGGCGTGTTGATGATTGATCTGACGCCGGCGGCGATTGGCCCCTATTGCGTGCCGCCGGTGAATCTGAATCAGCATGCCGGCCGGCGCGAAACCAATGTCAACATGGTCACCTGCGGCGGTCAGGCGACAATCCCGATCGTCGCGGCCATCAGCCGGGTTCAAGCGGTGTCCTACGCGGAAATCGTCGCCACTGTCGCGTCGAAGTCGGTGGGCCCCGGTACCCGTAAAAATATCGATGAATTTACGCGAACCACCGCGGCTGCAATCGAAAGTGTGGGCGGCGCACAGCGTGGCAAGGCCATCATCATCATCAATCCCGCTGATCCGCCGCTGATCATGCGCGACACAATTCATTGCCTGACGGCCGATGCGCCGCAGCGCGACGCCATCGCTGAATCGATCAACGCCATGATCGCCGAAGTGCAGCAGTACGTGCCGGGTTATCGATTGAAAAATGGTCCGGTGTTCGATGGCAATCGTGTGTCGGTATTTCTCGAAGTGGAGGGGCTCGGCGATTTCCTGCCCCGTTACGCCGGCAATCTCGACATCATGACCGCGGCGGCGGTGCGCACCGCCGAGATGCTCGCGCAGGGGATGCAGGCTGAGGTTGTTGCACGTGACAGCTCTGTCGCTGCTAGTCCAGAGACAGTGCGCTAATTCAGCGACCGTATGTAAATACAGTGACCGTGATAAATACCAGGACAGTGGAGAGTGATGTAATGAATATTCAAGTCGGTCGGCTGAAGCTGCACGACATGTGTCTGCGCGATGGCATGCACACCAACCGGCATCAGATCACGGTTGATCAAATGAAGCGTGTAGCCGCAGCACTTGACGATGCGGGAATACCGCTGATCGAGGTTACACACGGTGACGGTCTCGGTGGCGCCTCCGTCAACTATGGCTTTCCGGCAGCGACGGACGAAGAATATCTGCGGGCGGTAGTCGGGGTTGTCAAACGCGCCAGGGTATCGGCCTTGCTGTTGCCCGGTATCGGTACCATCGATGATCTGAAAATGGCCCGTGATTGCGGCATTCATTGCATCCGCGTGGCGACTCACTGCACCGAGGCCGACGTGGCAGAACAACACATCGGCATGGGCAGGGAAATGGGGCTGGATACCGTCGGGTTTCTGATGATGGCCCACATGATCGGGCCGGAGGAGCTGGTGGTGCAGGCGAAGCTCATGGAGTCCTATGGAGCGAATTGCATCTACGTCACCGATTCCGCAGGTGCCTTTCTGCCGGCCGATGTCGAGGCGCGTATCCGGTTAATGCGGCGCGAGCTCAAGGCTGACACCGAACTTGGTTTTCATGCGCACAACAACCTCTCGCTGGGCGTATGGAATACCGTGGTTGCTGCACAGAACGGCGCGAATCGCCTGGACGGCTCAGTGGCCGGGATGGGGGCCGGAGCGGGCAACACTCCGCTGGAAGTTTTGGTGGCTGTGCTCGATCGTCTGGGGGCTGACCACGGTGTCGATCTATTTAAGATCATGGATGCGGCGGAAGATGTTGTACTGCCGGTAATGGAGCGGCCCACGCGGATTGATCGCGATTCGTTGATGCTCGGATATGCCGGTGTTTATTCTTCATTTTTGTTGTTTGCTAAACGTGCCCAGGAGCGGTACGGCGTCTCCAGTCGCGATATTCTCATCGAGCTTGGGCGTCGCAAGACGGTCGGCGGGCAAGAGGACATGATCGAGGATATCGCTCTCGATCTCGCGAGAAAAATCCATCGCTAGATTGCCATGCTTGCATTCAGGCATGCGAAGAGATATGCGTGAGCAGAACGATGCATCGAAAGCAGAACGGTGCATCGAAAAATCGTCCTCGATGCAGCGGGCGATGCGTGTCAGCACTGCAGTAGCCACGACATGATGTGCATGATCAACTGCGCCGGTTCTTCCTGCGGGATCAGATGGCCGGCGTTTTTGATGGGTATGCAAGTAATCGCCGTGCAGTGGGGCTGTATTTCGTGCGTGAAATAATCCGCGCTGAAAATCGGCGAGCGTTCTCCATGCAATATCAGACACGGCATTTGCAGTTGAGAATAATATGGCCAGATAGAAGGTGTGGAGCGAAAGTTGTGTGCCTCCCATTGCGGGGCATATTTCAATCGCACACCGCCGTTCGCGATGTCTGCAAGCCCGGCGAAAGCGTAGTCATCAAGCGATTGCCGGAGAAAAGTTTTATAAGGCGCGCGGCTGGCAAGATAGCTCAGGAATTCTTCACGATTTGACCACTCGGCTTTCCGATACAGGGATCTTTCGGCGAGGTCGTTGACGCTGGCTGCGGATGTCGGGTCATCTTTTTTATCGTGGTGTGAGTCTGGTCCCAGCGACGCCGGATCGATGAGAATCAGGCGGGAAAACAGGTCCGGACGCTTGATGGCAGCAAGCACGGTAACGGTCGCTCCGATTGAGTGCCCGACACCAATGATCGGCTTTTGCAAATAACTCTCTGCCGCCTGGTAATCCAGGAATGCGATTAGATCCTCGGCGTGATCATTCCATGTAAAGTCGTGGCACGGTGCCGGTTGTTCAGGCCACATGCCGCGATTCTCCAGCGCGAGCATCGAGTAGTGCGGAGCCATCATCTGCAGGAAGTGCTTATAACCACCGACGGGGAAACCGTTTGCAGCTAAAAAATGCATGTTTGCCGGGCCTTGCCCAATGTGTTGCCACAGGGCTTCACCGCGCCCAAAGTTTTTTGTATGTGCATGCAATTGGGTTGACTCCAGATTCATTAATATGGATTCACCATAGCGGATTTTCGTTACGATGACGGACAAAAAATTCTGAATTATCTTTGGCGAACTGAATCGACATCAATGTGCCGGATATGTTTTTGACACACTGAAATTTGGGGGAGGGCAGGGCTTGCGCATTGCAGTTATTGGTGGCGGGGGAATAGGCGGATTCTACGCGGCCAAACTGGCTGGAGCAGGCCACTCACTTGTTGTGTGCGCGCGCGGGCAGCATCTGCTGGCAATACAGAACAATGGGCTGACAGTGACGCACCCGGAATTTCGATTCTCAGGCGAGGTGGTAGCGGTGTCGCTTGGTGAGTTTTTCAGGTGTTGGTCGCCCACTCATCTCGATCTTGTGCTGTTGTGTACGAAATCTGATGCGACGGATGCTGTCGGTCGGCAGTTGGCTCACTGGTTCTCCAGTCGAGGTGTTTGTGTACCCGTGTTGTCGTTACAGAATGGTGTAGACAACGAACGGCGACTCGCCTGCCATATCAACCCAGGTGCGGTATTGGGTGGGCTTGCAGTCCGGATCGGTGCGCGGGTATCCGAGCCGGGCTGTATTGATGCAGTGGGCGCTGCACAGCTGATTGTCGGTGCCTGGCCGAATGCAATCGATGCTGCTGCAGGGCCGGCGCTCGATTTCCT
>Ga0079224_100001435_pt1 | contig 27398 bp, 30 predicted proteins | sample Stecom2015_FD_80414 | JGI IMG/M metagenome (GOLD analysis project Ga0079224, IMG submission 80414) | Agricultural soil microbial communities from Utah to study Nitrogen management - Steer compost 2015 | ecosystem: Environmental > Terrestrial > Soil > Agricultural land | place: USA: Utah... | reverse complement strand
ATGGGTATTGCCGAAATCCGCGAACTAATCAAGAAGATCGCAAGTGGAGGTAAAACCATCATCCTGGCTAGTCACCTCCTCGACGAAGTTCAAAAGGTGTGCTCCCACTTCGCTGTAATGAAGCAGGGAAATATGATCTTCAGTGGTCCCGTCAACGGAGTGACTGAGGGCTCGGAAAACGTGGAAGTCGTTGCCGACGCGCCTGATCTTCACGAGACGCTTCTTGCGTTTCCCGGGACCTTCGCCGTGGATAACGAAAACGGTGTATTTAACGTGACCCTCCGCGCCGGCTACTCCAGCCGCATGCTGAATGAATACCTCTTCTCAAAAGAAATCATTGCGAGTCACCTTGCCTCGAAAAAGAAAAGTCTCGAAAAACAGTTTCTGGAAATCCTCGCGAACGCCTGAACGAAATGCTCCACCTCCTGCGTATCGACCTGAAAAAGCTTTTGCACTACCGTACCTTTTGGATTGTGTGCGGTCTCTACTTCGTCACGCTTACTGTGGTGACAGCCAGCGGCATGGAGTTTCTCAAGTGGCTGGCCCGGACCGTCGGCGGTTTCGGAGGACACATCAACATCAACCGAATCCCTTTATATCATTTCCCGGACGTGTGGCTCAACCTGTATTACATCAGCGGCCTTTTTAAAATCGTCATCGGAATACTCGTAGTTATTTCCGTCACCAACGAATTTCAATACCGCACCGTCCGTCAAAACGTCATTGACGGAATGAGTAGAACTGAATTTCTGATGAGCAAGGTGCTGACCAACGTGGTCCTTGCCAGTGCGAGCGCGCTGTTGATAACCCTGATCGGTCTTGTTACCGGCTTCATTTACTCTCCGTCTTCGGCACTCGAGTTTATGCTGACCGATGTTGAATTTGTGATCGCCTATTTCCTCGAGGTATTCGGCTATCTCTCTCTCGCCCTGATGTTGGGCGTATTGGTTCAACGGGCCGGTCTCACGATCGTTCTGCTTATGACTCTTCCGTTGCTGGAACTGATTGTTCGTGAACATCTGGACGACTATCTGCCGATGGCCATCCCGTTTCTTCCGCTGGAAAGCTTGCGCAACCTCGTCCCAATGCCTTTTGAGCGTTATGCCTTTCAGGAGATTCGCGACTACCTGACCGCTGCATCATTAGCAATCGCCGCAGCGTGGACAGCGGTATTCAATGGCGTCAGCTATCTCAAACTCAAACGTTCCGACCTCTAGTATTTTGCTCCTGCGGTTTCGAGGTACCTGGCGAGATAATTCTGAAGTGTGCTGCAAGGAATCATAAAAGGTTTGGAATCGATAGAGACATGCAGCGCTTGTCCCGCGATGTTGTAGGTTCCCCGAATTGTACTGCCCAGGACCGAGAGTTCAAACACCCCTGATGAATCGTCGCCCTGAAAATGGCCGCCCTGCTCATGTACAGCTGTACGCGCTTTCTGATAAATATCCGAGGGAACACCGGAAAACGGAATACTGAAATTGCATGCCGACATAACGTTTCCTTTTTACCGATACAATTAAAACTTCATGCCGGGGAAGCGGCGGTTACCTAACATTCGTTAACCGATTATCAAAAATATTTTCCGGCATTCCCTTGAATGATTATGGTTTATTCGTGAAAATTGCAGTGTAGCAAAACATTATGGCAAGGAACAACGACATGACACACCGCTTTACCCTCTCCGCAAACGTGGGAAATCCGGAGTATGTGCTTCTCGTCGTGCTTAGCGTCTGTGGGAAACCTCAGGAGGCGTTCTTTGCGTAAGTGTCTAAAAAGAAATTGACTGACCGCCCCTGAGAATTCCGGGGCGGTTTTGTTTTATACGGCAGTAAGCAAACTAACAGTTGTAAATATGTACTTCTCCAGGGATACAGTCCTGTTTCTGAATGGCAAGTTCGTGAGAGCGGTTGATGTGCATATCGACCCTTACAGCCAGTCGCTGCACTACGGGTTTGGTGCGTACGAAGGAATTCGTTCCTACAAAACCCTCAACGGCGTAAAGCTGTTCAAGGCCTATGAACATTTTGAACGCCTCAAGAACAGCTGCTCCCTCCTGGGGATCCCGTTCAACTACGACTCGGAGGAGCTTACGCAGGCGGCTTACCAGCTGCTTCAAAGAAACAACCTGACCGATGCCTATCTGCGGCCCCTGGTTTTTCTTGGACCGAACATGCGTTTGACCCAGACACCGGAGGTCAACCTGATGATGGGCGCGTGGAAATGGGAGAAGTATCACGGGGAGCGACAACTCAAGCTTTGCGTGTCTTCCCATCTGCGCCCCGACCCGGCAACTACAAAAGTGGAAGGTAAGATCACCGGCTATTATGTAAACAACATACTGGCGACTACCGAGGCCAAGTCGCGGGGATACGACGATGCCTTGATGCTCGACATTCACGGAAATGTCGCATCCGGTACCGCGGGCAACTTTTTCCTGGAAAAGGACGGAGTTTTATATACCGCACCGCTCGGCAATATTTTTCCCGGTATCACCCGGCAAGTTGTTTTGAACATTTGCCGCGCCCTTGACATTGCTGTGGTAGAACGCAATATCAATCCACACGAACTGGAATCCGCCGACAGCGCTTTTCTGTGTGGAACCGCAGTTGATATTGCAGGTGTCGAATCGATCGACGCCAACACGTTTAGAAAAAGCTGGAAAGACAGCCTGGGAGCGATTGTGCAGGAAGCCTATAGATGCCAGGTGCTGGAACGCTCATTCAGCTATGTAATAATCTAACGGATTCATAACCCTTGCCGCGCAAGGTTAAACAATAGTGTTGATATTATTTTTTTGAACTTTGAACAAGTACAGTAGAACGCTCACTCAAGACCCGACCTTACCTGCAGCACAAGCGATGTTGTACGGAATAGGATTGTCGGACGCCGATTTGCAAAAAGCACAGGTGGGTATCGTTAGCACAGGCTACGATGGTAATACGTGCAATATGCACCTCAACAAACTCGCCGAAGAAGTAAAGACTGCCGTCTGGGACAACGAACTCGTCGGTTTGATGTTCCATACCATTGGTGTCAGCGATGGCATGAGCAATGGAACGGAAGGCATGCGTTACTCGCTTGTCAGCCGTGAAGTGATCGCCGATTCAATCGAAACAGTATGTGGCGCGCAGTACTACGATGGTCTCATCGCTGTAGTAGGGTGTGACAAGAACATGCCCGGCGCTCTTATCGCCATGGCTCGTCTCAACCGCCCCGCCATCATGGTGTACGGAGGTACGATCGCCGGCGGAAACTGGAAAGGTCGCGAACTCAATATTATCTCGGCATTTGAAGCACTGGGAGAACGCATCGCAGGAAAGATAACACCCGAAGATTTCAAAGGCATCGTCAAGAACGCTTGCCCTGGTGCGGGCGCCTGTGGTGGAATGTACACCGCCAACACCATGGCTTCCGCAATAGAAGCAATGGGAATGGCGCTGCCCTACTCTTCTTCCAACCCTGCTCTTAGCCCGGAAAAATCAGACGAATGTCGCCAGGCCGCAAAGGCGATGTATCACCTGCTCAAAGAAGACATCAAACCTCTCGACATCATGACCCGGAAAGCGTTCGAAAACGCGATCACCGTCGTCATGGCACTTGGGGGATCAACCAACGCCGTGCTTCACCTTATTGCCATGGCGCGGACAGCCAAGGTCGACATTACGCAGGACGACTTCCAGCGCATTTCCGACAAGACTCCGCTCATCGCAGACTTGAAGCCCAGCGGAAAATATCTTATGGAAGAAGTTCACCGTATCGGAGGTATTCCTGCGGTAATGAAGTATCTCCTGGAAAAAGGTTACCTGCACGGCGATTGCATGACCGTTACGGGCAAGACAATTGCTGAGAACCTTGCAGGCGTTCCTCCGCTCGATTTCGAAAAGCAGGATGTCATTTTCCCAGTCGAAAAACCGATAAAACCTACGGCACACCTTCAGATTCTTTACGGCAATCTCGCCAGCAAAGGATCTGTCGCGAAAATTACCGGAAAAGAAGGCGAGAACTTTACGGGGCCGGCACGAGTATTTGATGGTGAATTCGCACTGACCCATGGCATTGAAAGCGGAAAAGTGAAAGCTGGTGATGTAGTCGTGATCCGTTACGTAGGGCCGCGCGGCGCACCCGGTATGCCCGAAATGCTGAAACCCACCTCTGCAATCATGGGAGCAGGCCTGGGAAAATCAGTAGCACTGATTACCGATGGTCGTTTCTCGGGTGGGACGCACGGGTTTGTTGTGGGCCACATTACTCCCGAGGCTGCCGAAGGAGGAGTCATCGCGCTTGTTGAAGACGACGACATTATTGAAATCGATGTAAAAAATCACGCGATAAATCTCAAGGTTGATGAAGAGACGTTGGCAAAACGCAGAGCTGCCTGGAAAGCTCCTGCGCCTCGAGCCAACAGCGGGATATTATTCAAATATGCTAAACAAGTAAAAACTGCTGCAGATGGGTGCGTTACTGACGAAGACTGAACCAACACAAGAGGCTAATACGCAAGCTGCCCGCAAGGTTTCGGGAGCTGAAGCGTTGTTGCAAGCTCTGATTGCGGAAAACGTAGACACTGTCTTTGGCTATCCGGGCGGTGCTATTATGCCCGTGTACGACGAGTTGTACCATTATCAGGACAGGCTGCGGCATATCCTCGTTCGTCACGAACAAGGGGCCATCCATGCAGCTCAGGGTTTCGCCCGCGTCTCGGGTAAGCCAGGTGTTGTCTTCGCTACATCAGGACCTGGAGCCACCAACCTGGTGACGGGTCTTGCCGATGCGCTGATTGACTCAACACCCCTGGTTTGCATTACCGGACAAGTATTCGCCCATCTTCTCGGAACCGATGCCTTCCAGGAAACCGATGTCGTGAACACGACGATCCCGGTAACTAAGTGGAATGTTCAGGTCACCGAGGCTAAAGATATTGCCCCTGCGGTAGCAAAGGCATTTTACATCGCCACTTCCGGACGACCGGGCCCCGTTCTGATCGACATAACAAAAAATGCCCAGAACGAACTCATCGAAGAATCGAAGTACGTTCCCTGCACGGAGGTTAGAACCTACAAGCCCAAACCTGTACTTCAGCAAAGTCAGATTGAAGAAGCTGCCGAGTTGATAAACCAGGCAAAGCGCCCCTATCTACTCGTTGGCCAAGGAGTACTCTTGTCCAATGCTTCAAAGGAACTGCTTGCCTTTGTTGAAAAAACAGGAATCCCGGTTGCATCCACACTGCTCGGCCTTGGAGCATTCCCCGCCGACCATCGGAATTACGTTGGTTTCCTGGGTATGCACGGTAATTACGGACCCAACCTCAATACCAATGAGTGCGACGTACTGATCGCCATCGGAATGCGGTTTGATGACCGGGTCACCGGAAACGTGAGCCGCTATGCGCGACAGGCGAAAATTATTCACGTCGATATCGACAAAGCCGAAATCAATAAGATTGTCAAAGCCGATGTCGCGGTTCATGCCGATGCGAAAGAAGCCTTGAAAGCACTCACTGAATATTGCTCGAAAAATGATCACGAGGAATGGCTGCAAAGCTTCCATCGCCTCAATCAGGTCGAGTACGAGAAAGTGACACATAAAGAACTCAACCATCCGACCGCCGAGTTGAAGATGGGCGAAGTCATCAATCACCTTTCAAGAATCACCGAAGGTCAGGCTATCGTCGTTACAGACGTCGGTCAACACCAAATGACTACCTCGCGGTATTACAAGTATCGCAACCCGAGAACCAACGTGACCTCAGGAGGCGCAGGTACTATGGGTTTTGCCCTTCCGGCAGCCCTGGGGGCAAAAGTAGCCCAGCCCGAGAAGCAGGTTATTGCGGTGATCGGCGACGGAGGCTATCAGATGACTTTCCAGGAGCTCGGCACGATCATGCAATACGAGATTCCGGTCAAGATTCTGGTGTTGAACAACAGTTTCCTCGGAATGGTAAGACAGTGGCAGCAGCTCTTCCACGGAAAGCGCTACTCCTGCACCGAGATGGTCAATCCCGACTTCATCAAAATTGCGGAAGCTTATTCCATTCCTGCGCGACGCGTCAATCAGCGGGAAAATCTACAGGATGCGCTACGGGAAATGCTCGAATCGCCTACGTCGTACTTCCTTGAAGTTGTCGTGGGCCGTGAAGACAACGTATTTCCGATGGTTCCTGCGGGAGGCTGCGTCACAGACTGTATGCTTGAACCGCCTACGGCATAACACTGAACAATAACCTTTTAGATATGAAACAGGAGTTCACACTGGAAATTCTGTCCGACAATAACTTCTCGATCCTGAATCGAATCGTCAATGTCCTGAACAGAAGGCGGGTCAGAATCAAAAAGCTGATCGCTCAAGAGAACGAGGAGGATTTTAAGCGTGGCAGTGCGACGCTGCTGGTCTACACCACAACCGACCTAATGGAAAAGGTGAAACACCAGATCGAGAAACTTATTGAGGTAGAGGAAGCTAACTATTATGAAGGAAGCTCCCGCTATTACTCGCTCCTTGAAAAAAGTAACAAACAAGTGGCCTGACAGCCTATTAACTAAAACAATAAATCAGACAAACTAAATACCACTATGGCAAAGATCAATTTTGGAGGCGTTGTTGAAGAAGTAGTTACCCGGGAAGAATTCCCCATGGAAAAAGCTCTCGAAGTACTGAAAGATGAGACGATCGCTATCCTTGGATACGGCGTACAAGGGCCGGCTCAGGCGCTCAACCTCCGCGATAACGGATTCAAAGTAATCGTTGGACAGCGCAAAGGTTCCAAGACCTGGGACAAAGCCATCGAACACGGATGGGTAGAAGGTGAAACGCTGTTCGATCTTGAAGAAGCAGCCCGCCGCGGTACTATTCTCCAGTACCTGTTGTCAGATGCTGGTCAGATCGCCCTTTGGCCTACTATCAAGCCGCACTTGACCAAAGGCAAGACACTGTACTTCTCACACGGCTTTGGCGTTACCTTCAACGACCAGACAGGTATCGTTCCTCCGGCTGAGGTCGACGTCATTCTCGTTGCCCCTAAAGGATCCGGAACTTCAGTACGCCGTCTCTTCCTTCAAGGTAAAGGCATCAACTCCAGCTACGCGATCTATCAGGACGCCTCTGGAAAAGCACGGGAGAAAGCCTACGCCCTCGGTATTGGCGTTGGCTCAGGCTACCTTTTCGAAACAGATTTCAAGAAAGAAGTATACTCCGACCTTACCGGCGAACGTGGTACCCTGATGGGTGCTATCGCAGGTATCTTCGAAGCTCAATACGAAGTACTTCGCGCCAATGGCCACTCGCCGTCTGAAGCTTTCAACGAAACGGTCGAAGAGCTTACTCAAAGCCTTATGCCGCTCGTCGCTGAAAACGGTATGGACTGGATGTACGCCAACTGCTCTACTACAGCACAGCGCGGTGCACTCGACTGGAAAAAGCGCTTCAAAGAAGCTACACTCCCTGTATTCCAGGATTTGTACAAGAGCGTTGCTACCGGAGCCGAGGCGAAACGTACAATTGATACCTGTAGCAAGCCCGACTATCGCGAAAAGCTCGCCGAAGAACTTAAGGAACTCCGCGAAAGCGAACTGTGGCAAGCCGGCGCTGCCGTCCGTCAGCTTCGCCCTGAGAAGCAAACCGTAGAGGCAAGCATGATCAACTAACCTGCTTCAGTCGACAACCGGTGGAACTATCAGCCGGTTGTCGACTGTTGTTTTCGGATGACAACCACCCATCTGACGCGCCAACTCAACTTTGACACCGCCGCAGAAACTCTTCAGGGCGTTGTGTTAAAGACTCCCCTGCAATACCACCGCAAACTTTCAGAAAAATACGGGGCAAAGATCTACCTCAAACGGGAAGATCTCCAGGTCGTAAGATCTTACAAACTACGCGGTGCCTACAACCTGATTCAAAGTCTGACCGCTGAAGAACGCGCAAGCGGTGTTGTATGCGCCAGCGCGGGAAATCACGCACAAGGCGTCGCCTACGCCTGTAAACACCTCGGCATTCAAGGCGTGATCTACATGCCGGCCATTACGCCTAACCAAAAAATCACGCAGGTCAAAATGTTCGGAGGCGATCTTATAGACATCGTGCTTACCGGCGATACTTTTGACGACTGCCAGGCCCAGGCGGTAGCATTTGCGCAAGAGCACAAACGGGTCTTCATACCTCCGTTCGATCACCTTAAAGTAATCGAGGGACAAGGAACCGTGGCCGCCGAGATACTCGAAGAATTGGCCGACATCGACTTTGTTTTGGCCCCTATCGGAGGAGGCGGACTGACAGCAGGCATCGGTCAGTACTTCAAACTGCATTCACCAAAGACAAAAATTATCGGCGTAGAACCAGAAGGGGCAGCATCGATGAAAGAAGCCCTGCGCGCGGGGCACCCGGTACGGTTGGAAAAGATCCAGCGCTTTGTCGATGGTGCCGCCGTCCAACAGGTAGGTGAACTCACCTTCGCGTTGTGTCGGGAAGTATTGCACGATGTACTGCTCGTCCCGGAAGGAAAGGTGTGCTCTACTATCCTCAAACTGTACAACGAAGACGCCATTGTCGCTGAACCGGCCGGTGCCCTTTCGATTGCAGCACTTGACCAGTATGCCCACTTAATGGAGGGCAAAACAGTGGTGTGTATTCTAAGCGGCGGTAATAACGACATCGACCGGATGCAGGAAATCATGGAGCGTTCGTTGTTGTACGAGGGATTGAAACATTACTTCATCGTGCGATTCGCCCAACGTCCCGGCGCGTTGAAAGAATTTGTCAACGATATTCTGGGCCCGAATGACGATATTGTGCGCTTCGAATTTATCCAGAAACACAACAAAGAAACGGGGCCGGCACTTATCGGAATAGAAGTAAAATCTCCTGAGGACTTCAATGCGCTGATTGAACGTATGGATGCGCGCAAACTGAATTACACGCGTGTGAATCAGCATGAAAACCTCTTTGAGTATCTCGTCTGACAGTGCGAGAAGGCGATAGATAAAATTTTTGATGATTTCTTTGATCCGCGACCTGTTTTTTGGGATATTCGAGGTTTAGAAGGTCTCATACAGACAATATTACAGGCAATCGTTTTCGATCCTACGAAAATAATCCTCCGCCCCTTCGGCTTCCCCCGAAGGGGCGGTTTCGTTTCGATAAGCGGGAGCCAAACTAACACTTGTAAAGCTTTAGCAAGAAGGACAAAATGAGTTCAGGCAAAACACTGTTCGACAAGATTTGGGATGCGCACGTGGTTAAACGCAGCGAAGGATATCCCGACGTACTCTTCATCGACCGTCACTTCATCCACGAAGTGACAAGTCCGCAAGCCTTCGATGGCCTGCGCAAGAGAGGAATTAAAGTATGTAACTCCAGCCGTACTACGGCGACGGCCGACCACAACGTGCCTACCAAAGATCAGCATCTTCCGATCAAAGAAGCGCTGTCACGCCATCAGGTAGAGACGCTGCGGAAAAACTGCGCAGAGTTTGGCATTGATCTCTATGACCTCGGTCACCCTTTCCAGGGGATTGTCCATATCATCGGGCCTGAACTGGGACTTACTCGCCCGGGCATGACGATTGTATGCGGTGATAGTCACACCTCAACACACGGAGCGTTCGGCAGCATTGCCTTTGGAATCGGAACCAGTGAAGTAGAACAGGTTCTCGCAACGCAGTGTATCCTCCAGTACAAGCCGAAGCGCATGAAGATTGAAGTGAACGGCAAACTTGGTAAGGGCGTGCTGGCGAAAGACATCATCCTGTACATCATCTCCAAGATCTCCGCCAGCGGAGCTACAGGGTACTTTGTGGAATACGCAGGCGACACCATCCGCAACCTGTCGATGGAAGCGCGGATGACTATCTGCAACATGAGCATTGAAATGGGTGCACGCGGTGGACTCATCGCCCCCGACGAAACAACTTTCAACTACATCCGCGGACGCAAATTCGCTCCCCAGGGACAAGAGTTCGACAAGCTTGTCGAGCAGTGGAAGGAACTGAAATCAGATGATGACGCGGCGTTCGACAGCGTACTGACTTTCGATGCGGAAGATATCGCTCCCATGATTACCTACGGAACAAACCCGGGTATGGGTATCAAAGTCACCGAACGGATCCCCACCCTCGAAGAACTGAAGGACATCAGCGAACAACCTTCTTTCAAGAAATCTCTTGAGTACATGGGGCTTGAACCCGGCTCACAGCTCCTCGGAAAACCCATCGATTATGTCTTCATCGGAAGTTGTACCAACGCCCGCATTGAAGACCTCCGTCTCGTGGCTGAGATTGTAAAAGGGAAGAAGAAAGCCGACAACGTTGAGGTGTGGGTAGTTCCCGGTTCCAAGCAGGTCGAAGAACAAGCGCGCAAGGAAGGTCTGGACAAAATATTCGAAGCGGCTGGGTTTGAGCTGCGCGGCCCCGGATGCTCCGCATGTCTGGCCATGAACGAAGATAAGATTCCTGCCGGGAAGTATTGCATTTCCACGTCGAACCGAAACTTCGAAGGCCGTCAGGGACCCAAGTCGAGAACATTCCTCGCCAGTCCGCTGAGCGCCGCCGCCGCCGCTATCACCGGTAAAGTGACTGACGTGCGTGAGCTGAATCTATTCTAAACTGCGTTACGAAGAGAGTTTATGAGCAAACAGAAATTCACAATCCTGAAAAGCCAGGCAGTGCCCCTGCCTATCGAAAATATTGACACTGACCAGATCATTCCTGCCCGCTTTCTGAAGGCAACAACCCGCGAAGGTTTCGGTGAAAACCTCTTTCGCGATTGGCGCTATGATGGCGAGGGCAATCCGAAAGATTTCGTCCTCAACGATCCAACGTACTCCGGCCAGATTCTTGTCGCCGGAAAAAACTTTGGTTGTGGCAGTAGCCGCGAACACGCCGCCTGGGCAATTGTCGACGGTGGTTTCCGCGTAGTAATATCCAGCTTCTTTGCTGATATTTTCAAGAACAATGCACTGAACAACGCACTGCTCCCCTGCCAGGTATCTGATGCTTTCCTCGCAACGATATTCAAGGCTATCGATGCAAATCCGAAGACCGTTGTTACTGTCGATCTCGAGAACCAGAAAATTGTATTGGAAGACGGTAGCGAAGAGAGCTTCGATATCAACCCCTACAAAAAAACCTGTATGATTAACGGATACGACGATATCGACTATCTGCTGAACCTAAGAGACGAGATCAAGAAGTTTGAAGTGACACAGCCCTGATAAAAGCGATGAAGAAAAAAATCACAATTGTTCCCGGCGACGGGATCGGAAAAGAAGTAACGACTTGCGGAAAGAAAGTCCTCGAGCAGATAGCAGATTGCTTCGGTCATGAATTTGTGTTTGACTATGCCCAAATCGGTCACGAAGCTATCGAAGCTACCGGTAGCCCGCTCCCCGAGGAGACATTGACCAAACTGAAGAACACAGACGCTATTCTCTTTGGCGCCGTAGGCCACCCTAAGTATGACAACGACCCGACACTTCCCGTACGTCCGGAGCAAGGTCTTCTGAAAATGAGAAAGGAACTCGGGCTGTATGCGAACCTGCGTCCTATCAAGCTTTTTGACGAACTGCTCGGGGCATCAAGCATTAAAGCTGATGTGCTGAGAGGCGCCGATATTCTCTTCTTCCGTGAACTGACGGGTGATGTTTACTTCGGTGAGCGCGGACGTCAGAACAACGGCGACACCGCTTTTGACACGATGATCTATTCAAAGTTTGAAGTAGAACGCATCGCGCACAAAGCTTTTCAGTCGGCCCAAACCCGTAGGAAAAAAGTAACATCTGTAGATAAGGCCAACGTGCTTGAAAGTTCACGCCTCTGGAGAGCTGTCGTTCAGGAAGTAGCGGCCCAATATCCGGACGTTGAAGTAGAGCACATGTTCGTCGACGCGGCGGCGATGAAACTAATTCAAAATCCCCGCAGCTTTGACGTGGTAGTAACAGGCAATCTGTTCGGCGACATTCTTACCGACGAGGCCTCGCAAATCGCCGGGTCGATGGGTATGCTCGCCTCAGCTTCCATTGGAGACAGCGTTGGCCTGTATGAACCCATACACGGAAGCGCGCACGACATCACAGGAAAGGGCATCGCCAATCCGTTGGCTTCTATCCTGTCAGCAGCGCTTATGCTTGATATCTCCTTCGGCATGAAAGATGAATCGACGGCCATTATAAAAGCTGTGGAAAAGACCTTGCAGGAAGGATACCGTACGCGTGACATTGCTGACAGCACAACTGCACACGAGAAAATTCTCGGAACAGAAGTGATGGGTATTGTAGTCTGCAACCAGGTGAGAATGGTTGCCAATGTTCTGATCAACAATTGAACCCCAAACTAAAGGATCATGAGTCAAAAGATTGAAATCTTCGATACGACACTGCGTGATGGAGAACAGGTTCCGGGCTGTCAGCTCTCAACCGACGAGAAAGTAGTCATTGCCCGCGAGCTTGAGGCTCTCGGTGTTGATGTGATAGAAGCAGGATTTCCGATATCCAGTCCCGGAGACTTCCTCTCCGTTATCGAGATTTCGAAAGCCGTTAAGGAACCTACGGTGTGCGCATTGACACGCTCCAAGAAAGACGACATCGACGTCGCCGCGGAAGCGCTTCGTTATGCTGCGCGTCCGAGAATCCACACCGGCATCGGCTCATCCGACATCCATATCAAGCACAAATTCAACACATCGCGCGAGAAGGTCCTCGAACAAGGCGTGTGGGCAGTCAAATACGCCAAAGAAAAAGGTGTTGAAGTAGAATTCTTCGCCGAAGACGCCGGTCGCGCTGACCTGGCCTTCCTGGCCCAGATGGTCGAAGCCGTCATCGCCGCAGGCGCCGATGTTGTCAACATTCCCGATACAACCGGATATTGCCTGCCGCATCTTTACGGCAAACGGATTCAGTACCTGTACGAGAACGTTAAGAACATCCACAAGGCGAGAATTTCCGTGCATTGTCACAATGACCTGGGTCTCGCAACAGCCAATACAATGGCAGGGCTCATAAACGGAGCGCGGCAGGCGGAAGTCACCATCAATGGTATTGGCGAACGCGCCGGAAATACTTCGCTGGAGGAAGTTGCGATGATCATCAAAACTCATAAAGATCTCGGCCTTCACACGAACATCAAGTCGGAAAAACTTTTCGGAATCAGTCAGATGGTCTCTGAAATGATGCGTATGCCGGTCCAACCGAACAAAGCAATTGTCGGTGCCAACGCGTTCGCACACTCTTCAGGTATCCACCAGGATGGCTTCCTGAAAAACGCGGAGAACTACGAGATCATCAACCCTGAAGATGTCGGCGTTCCTTCATCAGCCATTATTCTGACTGCACGCAGCGGTCGCGCAGCGCTAAAGCACAGACTCGAACTGCTCGGCTACCAGCCCAACAAACAGGAACTCGACCAAATCTACGAGCACTTCCTTATTCTCGCCGACGAGAAAAAACAGGTGGAGAACGATGACCTCATCGCCCTTGTCGGGCAAATGGCCGTGTTCTCCAAGTAGACCGACGCCCTTTTTGCAGAAGTACACAGCCACGGCTATCTTGCCGTGGCTGTTTATTTTTGATATCATGAAAATCATTGCTCCCCTCCTCGCGTTCCTCGTGCTCTTTTCGTGTCAGAAGAAGACGGAACATCACCACAACCATCAATCGGAAAGCGACATCACGCAACTCCCTCTGTATCGGGAAGTTATGGACATTCACGACGAAGGAATGTACAAGATGGACAGCATGTACCTCATGAAGCGGAAGCTGCAGACACAGCTTGAAATGCCAGGCCTGTCGTCCGATACCAGGGAAGAGCTGCAATTGAAAATCGCCCGTCTCGATTCAGCCGATCAGGGCATGCGAGTGTGGATGCGGACATTCGATCCTCCGAAAGATTCCAGCGAATGGAAATCGTACCTCGAATCTGAACGGATTAAGGTAATTAAAGTACGCGACGACATCCTTCGTGCACTGAAAACGGCACAATAGACCTGGCCTAACTGCCGCTCACTAAACGTCCCGAAAATTATCTTACCTTTGTGCACCAAAAGTGCGCAATGGAGCTGAAAACCATTCCCCTAAACGACGTACACGTCAATCTAGGTGCCCGCATGGTGCCTTTCGCCGGCTTTAATATGCCCGTGCGATACTCGTCCGACATCGAAGAGCACCTCACAGTGCGAAATGCCGTTGGCGTCTTTGATGTCTCCCATATGGGAGAATTTATCGTCCGCGGCCCGCAAGCCATTGACCTCCTTCAGCGGGTAGCGTCAAACGACGTTTCCAAAATCACCGAAGGCCAGGCCCAGTACGCCTGCCTCCCCAATGAGCAGGGAGGTATCGTTGACGATATAATCATCTACAAACTCGGCGCTGACGAGTACATGCTCGTTGTTAACGCCTCCAACATAGAGAAAGACTGGAACTGGATTCAGCGGCACAATACGCAGCAGGTTGACTTGCAGAACATCTCCGACGATCTCTGCCTCTTTGCCGTGCAGGGACCAAAGGCTATCGCCGTGCTGCAAAAGCTCACAGCGGTTGACCTGTCATCCATCCGCTATTATCATTTTGTAAAAGATGTCTTTGCGGGTGTTCGCGATGTAATTATCTCCAACACGGGTTACACCGGCGCCGGTGGTTTTGAACTGTACATTCCTAAAGAACACGCTGAATCGGTCTGGAACGCTCTGTTCGAAGCCGGGAAGGACGAAGGGATCAAACCCATAGGCCTTGGAGCACGCGACACACTACGCCTCGAAATGGGCTTTTGTCTTTACGGGAACGACATCGACGATACCACGTCACCGCTGGAAGCCGGATTAGGCTGGATTACCAAGTTCACAAAAGACTTTGTAAACGCCTCCGCACTGAAGAAACAGAAAGAAGAAGGCGTCAAGCGCAAGCTTGTCGGTTTCCGCATGATCGATAAGGGAATTCCCCGTCATGATTATCCTCTCAAAGACAGTTCAGGCCAGGTGATCGGAAAAGTCACCTCAGGGACAATATCACCGGTTCTCAACTATGGTATTGGCCTCGGCTACGTCGAAACACCCTTCGCCAATGAGGGTACTGAGATTTTTGTCGACGTAAGAGGTCGGAGTCTCAAAGCGGTAGTCCAGAAAACGCCTTTCATTTCCCGCAATTAGTTCCGATGAAGCGTACAATTGACGTTTGTCTCTCGCCAGACCTGATGCACCTTTACCCGGTCGAAGGTATTACCGTTGTCGTCGTCGATATCCTTCGCGCAACATCGTGCATGACCACCGCTATCGCCCACGGGGTCAATAGTATCAAGACTTTCGCAAAGCTTCCCGAATGCCTCGCGTGTCGCGAACACGGCTATCTCGTCGCCGGCGAGCGCGACGGGAAAAAGGTCGACGCATGTGATCTTGGCAATTCACCGTTCGAATACATGGATCCTGCGCTGCGGGGAAAAGACATCGCCTTCACCACGACAAACGGTACGCTCGCGATTTCACGCTCAGCGGGCGCCGACCAAATCGTCATTGGCTCATTTCTCAACATGTCGGCCGTTGCAGCTCACCTCAGAAACGCCTCAACCAATGTGTTGATTGTTTGTTCAGGATGGAAAGGGAAAGTCAACCTTGAAGACACGCTGTACGCGGGAGCTTTGGTTGAACTACTTGCCGATTCCTATGATCACGCCTGCGACGCTCCGGCGATCGCTCAGCGTCTCTACGAAGCAGGCAAATATGACATGAAGGACTTCCTCAAAGACTCAAGTCATATAAAGCGACTGAAACGCCTTAACATCGAAAAAGATATTGACTTCTGTCTGACCCCAGACCAATATGATGTCGTTCCCGTAATCTACGAGAACACCACCATCACACGTTGATTTATACTTTTATGTAGATCCTTTTCCGGTCAAGGATATAGCCTACACTCCAGTTAAAGAGCATGTAGAGCAGCGCGAACAGAAACGACGCAAGCACCGGACCACTAAAACTTCCAAGCACGTCGGCATGCAACCAGGCCACCATGTTCTTGTCGTTGACGGTCAGCAAGTACATTGTCGTCAGCACGACATCGGCAAGCAGATAAATAAAGAGGGGGTTACGGCCGAATACAACGAAGAACTTCGTCCAGCGACGCGAATGTTGAAGCTCAATCACATAGATAAGAATCGGGAGAATCAATAAATCGAGTCCGATGGTCAGCAACGCAAAGGAGCTTGTCCATATCTTCTTGTTAATAGGGAACCACAGATCCCATACAAAGGCGGAGAACAGGACAACGCACCCCGCAATCATCAGTTTCGCCACAGCTTCGTAAGAATTGCCCTGGCGACGCAGATAATCTCCAGCGAGGTATCCTGCGATGACGTTCACAATAGCCGGCAACGTACTTAAGATTCCTTCCGGATCAAAGGGCATTCCTTCCCCGTCATACAAGTGACTCGGCCCCAGCAAAAAGAGGTCGAGTTTCAAAGCCGCATTACCGGTCAGGCTATAGGGGTCGGAAGCCTCTCCAAAGGCATAGGCAAGTATCCAATATCCGACAAGAGCTACACCACCAAACCACAGCGCCAATTTCTTTGTACCGTAGTGAATGATAATTGATGCGAAGAAATAACAAAGAGCGATACGCTGTAAAACACCGAGGATACGTGTCTCGGCCAGTGGTTTTAATTCAAGCCCTCCACCCTCTGCTTCACGAAAGAAGGGGAACCAATACATCAGGTAGCCCAGAGCGAAAATGATAAAGGTGCGCTTGAATATCTTGGTCCAGAATACCGACCCGGGTTGATGGTCGTATTTGTGCATTACAAAAGCCATCGCATTTCCAACGGCAAAAAGAAAAGAAGGAAATACGAGATCGGTAGGTGTAAATCCGTGCCAGTCGGCATGGAGCAACGGACCGTACACATGCTCCCAGCTTCCTGGAGAATTGACGATGATCATGAAGCACACCGTCATTCCACGAAAAACATCGAGAGCAAGATAACGCGCTTGAGACTCCCCCATAAGAAGTTTAGGTTCAGACGAAGCCCTAAAATATCAAAACGAAAAAGCAATGGAAACAGCTCCAGGGCGCATTTAACGCAAACTCAGTCTCAAAGCACGCAAAAAGCCCCGATTCCCTCAGTACAGCTTTTCATTATCCTTATGGCGGTCGCGATCGCGCGACGACTTCTTCTCAAGATTGCGGCGAAAAGCTTCAGTGAGATCGACGCCCGTTTGGTTCGCAAGACAAAGTATAACCCACAGGACATCAGCAAGCTCGTCGCCGAGATCGGCGTCCCGGTCAGAAGGCTTCTCCGATTGTTCTCCATAACGCCGCGCCATAATGCGCGCTACCTCTCCAACCTCCTCGGTGAGGATAGCCATATTGGTCAGTTCATTGAAATAGCGGACACCAGTTGTCTTGATCCATTGGTCGACCGTCTGTTGGGCTTCCGAAATTGTCATGTTGTCTGAATTAATACACCGTGAAGATAACATGGACATGAAAAAAGGCCGTCAATATCGACGGCCTTTTCTTAAACCTGTAGAAAAACGATCGGCCTAATCCGGATAAGAGTGGAAATGAAAACGATACACTATACTATATAGTGGTACTAATTTAGCTCGGGAAACTCGATGTCGAGAATCTCAAAACGACCCCAGCCGCGAAAGTCAAAGTGCCACCACTCGGACGAGTTAACACGAAAGCCCTCCTCCGACATTACCTCTATCAGTAGTGCGCGGTTACGTCGAACCTCCGGATCCGCTATTGATGTGGAGGGCCATGCTGCCCGGGAAAAATCATCATATCCCGTCGGCATTCGTAACTCCTCCCCTGAAGCGAGGTTGATTAATGTAAGATCAATGGCACAACCCCTGTTGTGCCGGGATCCGCGATAGGGTGACGCGACATAAGTAGTATCTCCATAAATTTCGTAGAACCTGACTGTAGCCCGATAGGGACGATAGGCATCATATATCTTCAGGCCCAGACCGCGAGACTTCAGCTTTTCCTGAACACGGCGTAACGCTTCGGCTACCGGACGACGCGCGTACGCCTTAGCCTCTTCATACACGCGTTCGCCGGTAAAGTTATTGATGGTCGCATAACGAATATCGAGAACTATGTCATCGATAAAGGATTCCAGATCGATAAGCTCTTTGCTGTTATCGGCGGCGATCGCCCGCTGATAATCGTCAAAAGTTTGGGGCGTTAACCCGTATCGGTATTGAGGTTGTCCGATACCTTCATGAGCAAGAACTGCGAACAAAAGAAAAAGTACTTCTGCGATTTTCACACCTTGTTCTTTGAATCGATAACTAAAGTGACGGGACCATCGTTTACAAGTGCTACTTTCATGTCCGCTCCAAAACTTCCAGTGGCGACTTTCTTGCCCAACAGCTCAGTCAACTTTCGTACAAAATCTTCATATCTTGGAATAGCAACTTCAGGTCGGGCCGCCCGTATCCAGGAAGGTCTGTTTCCCTTCTTTACACTTGCATGCAAGGTAAACTGACTCACCACAAGCAAGTCTCCTCCAGCCTCCAGAATATTAACATTCATAACACCGGCTGCATCGTTAAAGATACGAAGGTTCACAATCTTGTTGGCTAGCCAATCGATGTCCTCCTCACCGTCGGCATCTTCAATACCAACAAGAACAAGAAGACCGGGACCGATCTCCGCGTGGACACGTGCGTCGATCGTCACAGAAGCGGACAGTACGCGTTGAACAACAACAATCATGATATAACTATACAGAAGTGCGGGCTTGCATTTCAGCGGATGAATGAACGAAAATACCCGTTCGGTCAGCAGCGGCTGCGTCAAGCATCGCTTCCGCCACGCGCGACCCTTCTATCGCTTTGTATTTCCGCGGAATGAGAAAGTTAAAGAACCGATAAACCTTCTTCGCCATGTCCTCTCCGGCCCGCTTTTCATCGCGTTCGCCGAGTAACAAGGAAGGACGAAAAATATGAACAGTTGAATATCCAATCCCTTTCAGCGCTTCTTCAACCTCGCCTTTTACCCTATTATAAAATATAGACGATTTGTTGTCTGCTCCCAGCGCCGTAACGATCAGATATTGTTTCGCCCCCAACCCCAACGCGGCTTGGGCAAGCCGAACGGGAAAATGATAATCGACTTCGTAGAATTTCTCGCGACTACCTGCTTTTGCCATTGTCGTCCCCAGGCAGCAAAAGACGTCGTCTATTCGTCGACCCGAAAGATTTTCGTCGAGATTATTGAAGTCGTGACTGATGATGGGGATAATCTTCTCATGCACGAGCTCAGGCACCCGACGCCCGATCACCACCACCTGGGTATATCGCTTGCTGTCGACAATTCGCTGAAGCAACGCATTCCCTATTAGTCCGGTCGCACCGGCAATTACGGCAGTTTTCATAGGCGATCGATCTTTGGCGCGTCTACACCGGGCGGACTCGATTCTTTTCCCAGGTCAGGAACTTATCGATCTCGTTACTCAGTGTATTATAAATCCAGACCAGGATGGCAAAATCGTCGGTCAGGCCCGTTAAAGGAATAATATCAGGCACAAGGTCAAGTGGATTCACAAAATAAACAACCGCCGCTACGATGAGGAGGATGCTCTTCCAGGGGATATCGCGGTATTCGCCGAGTGCGTAAGCTTTTATCATTCGGCCGAACACAAAAAGTCGGTCGCGCACGGCTGTAGCGTTCAGGCTACTCCAGTTGGTACTCTGCAGTTTCACCGCCAGGCGTGAAAGCAAGCCGAATAATCGCGAGCGTCGGCCTGTCAGCGTAGCGGCATTGCGGAGCGCGGCATCGAAGAACTTATTCATAATAAACTATTCAAAAGATCTTCTGGATCTCACGCTTAAGTTCACTTAAAGCATGTCCCAGTGGATCTATGGGTTTAGCCAGCGACTTCTCAACAATCTTCTTTGCCAGGTCAAGACTTGTCGAGTCGTCTCCCATTTCGCTGGCTGCGTCGTTAATGGTAACGATCAGGTCTTCTTTGGCGTTCCTGATCAACTCCCATACCTCTTCACTCATATATATCTGCTGCGTAACGTTGTGGTTGTACTCGTTTCGCACTTCGGCAAGCAGCAGTTGATGAAACTCCCTGGCGGGAATAGTTCCCGAATTTAGTCGCACCAGGAGGTTTTGGGGCGACATGCGTTCGAGAAAGAGGGTCATTCGTTCATACGCCACAAGGCGGTTGGGCAATACCGTCTCGATTGCCCGACCTCTTACTTCAAGCGTTTTCAGACTTACATCTTTCTGAACAAATGATCTGACCATCAGAAAAGCGGCGTACAGTACAACTGAGGCGGGGAGCAGGATCTTACCAAACTCGATGAGAGCATCCATAGAATTTATCAAGCACTAAAAGTGTTCTGAAATTAAATATTTTTACGCAACTATAGCGATCATGTTTGACAACATCCAACCGGTCACCCTGTCCGAACGCGCATGTGCTGAAATCCGGCACATTATGCAGACCAAGGGAATTCCTGTCGACTACGGCCTTCGCGTGGGTATTCGCGGTGCTGGCGGATGTGGAGTCTCCCTGATTATCGGCTTCGACAAAAAGCGCTCATCCGACATCGCCTACGACGTTAGCGGCATACCCGTTTTCGTCGATAAGAAGCACACGATGTATCTTATAGGCAAACAAGTTGACTTCGTCGATAGTGACGAAGGAAGAGGATTTACCTTTAACGACGTTCCGGCGCAAAAATAGCGATCTAACGCCGTTTGGAAACTGATACGGAGGCCTTTTTACACTTTCCTCCAATAGGGGGATGAAGTTTTGCAACCTTGAGATCAACCTGCCTTACTGCGGGAAGCTGTTCTATCACCCGACCCGCGATATTCTCAACAACTGTCTCAAGTAAACGCGAGGGTTTTTCCATTTCTTCCTTTACGAAACGGTAGAGGGTCTCGTAGTTGACCGTGTTTTGGATATTGTCGTCGAGACTTCCTTCGACAAGGTCAACCTCGACGGTTATATCCACTTCAAACCAGTTTCCGGATTCGCGTTCGTGCGGGTAGACACCGTGGAAAGCGTGGAATTCAAGGCCCTCGAGCGAAATTCTTCCAGTCATGAAAGGATTATCCGATCTGGTCGAAAAAAGACTTCTGTACCTTTCGCACCGGTTCGGCGCGTTCGGTCAGGTCAGCCACGGGCTCGGGCTCGGAAGGAGTAACTGCTTCAGCTTCCTTCTCCACCTTATCGAAGTCATGGTTTGGGAACGCAATTTTTCCCGCTTCACGGCGAACTTCCGCCAAATGATGATCAGGTTCAAAATCGCGGGTGCTTTTTTGCGCACGGTCCACTTTGTCCATCACCTCGCCCGCCATACGCTTCAGTTCGCTGATCAAGTCATCGCGCGTTGACTCGAGCTTTTTGTACTGTTCGACAAGAAGCTTAAGTCGGTCTTCCATATCGGCGATGATTTGGCGTGCCCGCATTTCCGACTCTTCAACCGTATCCCGGGCCTTTGCTTTTGCCTCGTTGATTAGCTGCTCGGCCTTCAACTGCGACTCTTTCAGGTGGAGGTCGGCCGCCTTTCGCGCCTGTTCTATAACACTGGCGCCGGTATCTTCGGCGGTCTTCAGTGTTTTATAAAGCGAACTTTCGACTTCGCGCAGCTTTTGAATTTCGCGCTCCGTCGACTCATACTTAAAGCGCAGTTCCTTGTTCTCGTCGATAACCCGCTCCCATTCCTGGGACAGCGTCATCAGGAAGGCGTGTACCTCTTCCCGCTCGTACCCCCGAAAATTCCTTTCGAAGGTTTTCTGGCGTATTTCAAGGGGTGTGATTCTCATAAGGCGATCAGTTTAAAAAATAATCTGCCACACTGAAATAGATCGGTCATCGCTGGCGCTGAGTAATTGGTCGCGATGGGATGTCCAGAGCACTTTGTTTACCGATGTGGCGTGTCCGGCGTGTCGGGAACGATCGATGACCTTCAGGAGTTTCAGAGCATCGGCATCCCAGACTTTGATGGACTTATCCATGCTACAAGTTACAAAATGTTTGCCATCCGGGCTAAAGTCGATATGATTAATTGCATACATGTGGGCGATGACCTCGCCAGCCTGACGGTATTCGTCGGCCGCGTCCCAGGCCTTCAGCCGTGCGTCCCGTGAGCCACTCAACAGCAACCGGTAGTCAGGGGTATATCGAAGGGTAAAAACGGAGTTAAGATGGGCAGACCATTCGCGAATGAGACCAAGATCCCGGTCAAAAACCCGAATGTAGTTATCGCTGAATCCGACGGCAATCTCGCCGGTGTTCGGATTGATGGCAATGGTCCTGGCGCTCTTTTCAGAGCTTTTGACCTGTCGAACAACCCGCAACCCCCGATCGATCTTATAAACGGTGCCATCGCCGGTCCCTACTACAAGGTGGTCGTCGGCCGACTGGATATCAAAGACAGCCGCTGCAGAAAGTTTGAGAGAACCCTGTTCGCGCTTGTTGCGCCAGTCCAAAAGGTGAATCCCTTCATAGTTATGCCCCACAACCAGCAAATCGTCAGCGGGGAGGTAATGCATGGCATACACGGAATTGGGAAGGCGGGCTATCAGCTCACCATTTTCCGGATCGTCCAGATTCCACCGCACCACCATTCCATCGCCGGCAGCTGAAAAAAAATATTGCGGAGTGTCGGCAGCGTGAAGTGTGTAAATGGCGTCTCGGTGTCCTTTGAGGGAGTTTAATCGTGAAACCTGGATGGAGCTCATATTTTCTTGACGTTCCTGCGGCTTTTTTTTGTAAAGAACAGCAATTTATTCCTCCCCTAACAACGGTACCGATGTATTTTGCGTTCGCAAAAACGACTGAAACAAACCTGGGAATGCCGGTCTTTCATATATCTCGATCGTCCGCCTCGCTTTGGGGTATTTGGCAAATTGCCGAAGACGAATCTACATTAGCTTCAGCGCTGGGAAACGAACAAGTACCTGCTGACATCACCAATCCCCTGAAGCGTCTTGAATACTTGTCGGTACGCCTGTTGCTCAAAACGCTACTTGCTGAATGGTCACTACCCTATAACGGTTTAAGGAAGGATAAATTTGGAAAACCATTTCTTATTGACATCGACGCCCACATTTCCCTGAGTCATTCCTATCCATATGTAGCGGCTATTCTACATCGCGACAAAAATGTGGGGATTGACCTGGAACAGCCAAAGTCGAAGCTCCTTCGGATAGCACCACGCGTTTTGTCTGGAGAAGAGCTGGCCGACGCAGGAGACGACCTGACAAAACACTGCATTTACTGGTGCGCCAAGGAATCACTCGTAAAAATTTACGGCCAGAAAGACCTTGTTTTCTGCGATCATTTGAGGGTAAATCCCTTCGAACTCCAACCTCAGGGCGACATAATGGGACACATCATTGCGAATAACAACGAAACTCCTATACCTTTATCTTATCTTGTATTTGAAAGCTTTGTACTGGTCGTGTCTGCCTGAAGTGTTGATTCATGCTATTCCGAGGCGTCGCGCCCCAAAAGTCACCCTATGAAAGTTCTTGTCTTCGCTATCGCAACCGTGATACTCAGCAACACGGGATTATCCGCACAGGAGGTAAAAGACTTCAATCTCATTAACGTTGTCGACAATCAGTCCGTATCGTTAAGCGCATATCCTTCCTGTGAAGGCATAGTCCTCATTTTTACGAGTAACACCTGTCCGTACGACGAACACTACAGAGGCCGCATAAGCGCCCTTGCGAATGCCTACGCCGGTCGTGTACCTGTGGTTCTCATAAACGCACATACCGATGCCGGCGAGACTCCCGAAAAAATGGCCGCCAAAGCGCGGGCGCTGGGCCTCACAATCCCCTACCTAGCTGACAAAGACCAGACGGCCTCATCACAGCTCGGCGTGAGAAAAAGCCCCGAGGTCTTTCTGCTCCGAAATGACAATGGAAAATTCCGTGTGGTATATCGCGGCGCGATTGACGACAACGCACAGGTAGAAGCCGACGTTCGACACCATTATCTCCGCGACGCCATCGACATCATGCTCGCCCGGCAGTCGATCGAAACCCCGGAAGTTCGCCCTGTGGGATGCAATCTTAAGCGAAAACTCTAACGTATACCAGCGCCTTTTGCGGCCGATTTGACGGCCTGCTTGTACACGGCCTGGTAGTGCTTAAGAAGGTTGTCCCAACTGAACGCCGCAGCGTAGTTCTCTACGTTCGTCCGCTGGATAATACGTTCCCGCCTGCTAAGCATAAGAAACTTGTAAAGGAAGGAGGATAGTTGCCGGGCACTCCGCTCGAAGGTGCGCTGTCCCCGTTCAACGACGTACATCCCATGGCGTTCGTGATCCGGCATGAACCGAAGAAGATAGTCGCCAAATCCCGACAAGTCACTGGTAACGGCGGGAATACCACTAGCCATGCATTCCAGAGGCGTGTAGCCCCAAGGTTCATAGTAACTGGGAAAAATCCCGAGGTTGCATCCTCTGACGAACTGCAAATACTCCATCCCGAATAACGGATTGGTAACGGAAATAAAATCCGGGTGATAAACGATCTTTACTTTATCCGACTTTGCGTTTAACAGATTCGCCCGACGCAGATACGAAAGAATTTCGTCGTTGTCCTCATCCACCAGACGATGCGTGACAACCGCAGGGCGTTTGTCGGTTTTCCACGACTGGACTGTGCGCCGGTAACGCAGCTTCCAGTATTCGTCTACAAACTCATTCAGATCCGGGAGTCGATGGTCATCGCGCTCGGTACTCGCACGGAAAAGATGCTTCCCCACCTGCTGAAGAATTGCATCACATGTTTGCCTGATCTCAGCCATCATTGCTTTCGAGTGCAATACTTCCGGCATCAGGCTGTGATAATCGCGTTTGCTTACAAAAAACATTACCACCGTAATATCAGCGCGGTCGCGCTTCAGCTGTTCATTGAGAAGACTCAACGCCTCCAATGTCAGATCAAAACCCTTGTTCTTAAACTCGAAACGTCCCGAGGTAAAAAAGTATATCGTCTTGTCGAGATCAAAGGCATAAGAATGAAAGAAGTGCGCCGTAACAAACTGATGAATGCATTCCTTAAACTGAGAATGCAGAATTTGTACTTCGTGCTCCGTCTCAAAACGATGGATGTTCAGTCCGTTTGGCAGAACCGCATCGGGTTTCCGGTGCAGAAGATGAAGACATTCCTGCGCCGTAACCTCACTAACCGTTGTAAAAAAGTCGCACGCCTGAGCACTGTGATATTCTATCGCCTCCTCGACTTCAACTCCGAACTTGCGCGCCTCTGTTTCCCGATCAAAAAACGGAAGATGAGAGTAGAACTCGGGTGAATTGATCGCGAGATGCCTGCCTAATTGGGTGGCGTGTGTCGTGAATATCGTTCGCGCCCGCGATTGCGTCTTCTTCAACCAGACAATAGGTAGACTCGCCATCCACTCGTGAAAGTGAGTGATTACTTCCTGATCAGGAGAGATAGCGATGACCTCTTCAACAAACAGGCGTGTAAGGATTGAAAAGGCGATAACCCTATTAACCAGCGGAGGTGCCTGAAGCGTACTGATGCCTGCGTGTTCCCACAGCAGGTACTTCTCCTCGTTCAGTAATTGCTCTTCTACGCTTTCAGGATTGAGCAATATTACCCGTGGTTTTCCCGTAACCAGCCATTCGGCATAATGGACATCGTAGCCGCGGGCGCGAAGAGCCTGAGCCGCCATCCCGAATACATCCTGGACGTCGTTCATGAGCTCCAGTTCAGCCTGCACCGACCGACCAAGATAGGGCCCGACTAGGCAATAGCGCCCGGCCCAACGCTCCATTACTGACGGAACTTTCGAACGAATGACGGTGTAAATTCCGCCCACCTGGTTGCAGACCTCCCAAGCCACCTCCAGCAGGCAGGCCCTTGCCTCCGACGAACTTTTTGACATAGATTAAGCCATTTTGGCCACTCCCATCTTCCGTTCTAATTAATTCAATGCCAAACTTTCACAATGGAGTTACTAATCTTCGAATGGACTGCAATTTGTCGAACGGGAGAAGAACATTGACATTGAAACGGATACCCTCACTATGAAATTTGATAAGTATACCATTAAGTCCCAGGAGGTTCTTCAAAAGTCCGCCGAGATCGCTATGGCGAATAACAACCAGGCGATTGAACCGGGTCACCTCTTGCAAGCCATTCTCGAAACGGACGAGAATGTTGTGGGATATTTGATTAAGAAGCTCAACATCAACGGTGTGTTGCTGAAGACGAAGGTGGAGGAGGCGCTACGCAGCTATCCAAACGTAACGGGTCAGCAACCGTACCTGTCGAATGCCACGACGGCTGCATTGCAGCAGGCGGAAAAGGAGCTGCGTGAATTCAAGGATGAATACATCGCAGTGGAGCACCTGTTGCTTGGTCTTTTGCAGGGAAGCGACCGTATTGCAACGGCGATGAAAGACGTTGGCTTTAGTCGAAGCGCTTTGCTGAAAGCGATAAAGGAACTTCGCGGAGGCGCCTCGGTCACCGACCAGAATGCGGAAGCGAAGTATAAGTCACTCGAGCGCTACTCGAAAAACCTGAACGACCTGGCGCGGAAGGGGAAGATCGACCCGGTAATTGGCCGCGACGACGAAATTCGTCGTGTATTGCAAATCCTGTCGCGACGCACGAAGAACAACCCTATTTTGCTTGGGGAGCCCGGTGTCGGAAAGACGGCAATTGTGGAAGGCCTTGCCCAACGGATTGTAGACGGCGATGTGCCGGAGAACCTCAAGAGCAAGACTATTATTTCCCTCGACATGGGGTTGCTCGTTGCCGGAGCGAAATATAAAGGCGAGTTCGAAGAACGTCTTAAGGCTGTCATTAAGGAAGTCACCGATGCCGAGGGCGAAATCATTCTCTTTATCGACGAGATTCACACGCTCATTGGCGCCGGAGGCGGCGGAGAGGGCGCAATGGATGCAGCGAACTTGCTGAAACCTGCCCTCGCCAGAGGCGAGCTTCACGCCATCGGGGCAACGACACTGAAGGAGTACCAGAAATATATCGAGAAAGACAAAGCCCTTGAACGCCGTTTCCAGACGGTAATGGTCGATGAACCCTCGATAGAGGATTCCATCTCGATCTTGCGCGGCATCAAGGAAAAATACGAATTACACCACGGCGTGCGGATTAAGGACGATGCTGTTATCGCCGCCGTCGAATTATCCTCTCGGTACATATCCGACCGTTTCCTTCCGGATAAAGCCATCGATCTCATGGACGAGGCCGCAGCGCGGCTGCGTCTGGAGATGGATTCCCTCCCGGAGGAACTCGACGAGCTCAACAGGAAAATCATGCAGCTGGAAATTGAGCGGGAAGCTATCCGTCGCGAAGACGATCGGGAAAAAGAAGCGCTCCTCTCAAAAGACATCGCTGATCTTACTGAACAGCGGAATGCGCTTAAGGCAAAGTGGGAAAGCGAGAAGGAGGT
>Ga0079224_100001433_pt1 | contig 27424 bp, 34 predicted proteins | sample Stecom2015_FD_80414 | JGI IMG/M metagenome (GOLD analysis project Ga0079224, IMG submission 80414) | Agricultural soil microbial communities from Utah to study Nitrogen management - Steer compost 2015 | ecosystem: Environmental > Terrestrial > Soil > Agricultural land | place: USA: Utah... | reverse complement strand
TGGTCACCAGCCAGGCCCGCGCTCTTGACCCCAGCGCGACCGGGGCGACGTCTCCCCACCGTTTGCGCAAAGTGGTCCAGGCGGTCTCGGTGTCGCGCGCCGAGAGCATGTCGGCGAGCAGCGGGACGTCGACGGGGTCGTGGAGGCGCGTCGGCGGGCGGCCGGCCCACGACCTGTGGGGTGCTGCGTGGCCGCTCGCAGCCTGGTTCGTCATTTCTCACTTCCTCTGGGGTGGTCGGTCAGCTGGCGGCGAGCGCCTGGGGTGCGTGCTGTCCGAAGTGGGTGGTCAGGAGGTGGACGACGCGCTCGGAGGCGCTGCCGTCGCCGAACGGGGTCGTCCTGGGGTGCCAGTGCGTCGGTGCGTCCGGGTCGGTCAGCCAACCGGTGGCGATGAGGGGGATCTGTCCGGCGGCCGGCACCGTCCTGGTGCCGGTCAGCCGTTCGGCCTCGGGTCGCTCGTTGCTGCGCCGCACCACCAGTAATGGCCGGCCCAGCACCGTGGCTTCCTCCTGGATGCCGCCGGAGTCGGTCACCAGGCCGGCCGTGTGCCGGATGAGGGTCAGCAGCTCGGGGTAGCCCAGCGGCCCGCACAACTGCAGCCGCGCCGCCAGACGGCTCAGCCCGAACCGCTCGATGCTGGCTGCGGTCCGCGGGTGCAGCGGGAACAGGACCGGCGCGGGGATCTCGCCCAGCTGACGCAGGATCGCGGCAAGGTTGCCAGGGTCGTCGGCGTTCTCCGGACGGTGGATCGTCGCGAGCACGAACCGGCCCGGCTCCAGCCTGAAGCTCTCCAGTACCCGGGTCTGGGCGACGTCGCCCGGGAGCGCCGCGAGTGCCGCCTCGACGATGGTGTTGCCGGTGAGGTGGATGCGATCGGTGGGGATGTTCTCGATGACCAGGTTGCGCTTGGCCTGGATGGTGGGGGCACAGCACAGGTCGGCGAGGTGGTCGATGAGGATGCGGTTGTGCTCCGCGGGCATGGTGCGGTCGCCGCTGCGCAGCCCGGCCTCGAGGTGGGCCAGGGGGATCTGGTGGGTGTTGGCGGCCAGCGCGCCGGCCAGGGCGGAGGTGGTGTCGCCCTGGACCAGGACGGCGTCGGGTCGCAGGTGGTCGAGCTCGTCGGCCAGGGCGGTGATCAGGTGGCCGAGCTGGTGACCGCGGGTGGGGTGGGTGGTGGCGGGGACGGTGGTGTGGGGGGTGATGTGTCCGGTCATGCCGGGGCTGTGGTGCTGGCCGGTGTGGATGACGTGGGCGGCGGCGCCGAGGAGGGCGATGACGGGGGCGAGCTTGATGGCTTCGGGGCGGGTGCCGACGACGACGGCGATCTTCACGGGGGCGGGTTCTCCTCTACCAGAACAGGTGGCGGCGCTCGCCGGCGGAGAACCTGCGAGCGGTGACGAACAGGCGCAGGTAGAGCTGGTCGCCGCGCAGGTAGTTGGGGACGAGGTCGTCGCGGGTGAGGGCCCCGTCGGTGTAGGTCATGCCGGTCTCGGTGCGGGTGGCGTAGCGGGCGGGCGCCTGGTCGGTGGTGCCTTCGGCCAGGGCGATCGCGTCGGACAGGTTGAGGTCGACCAGGCCGGAGAGCTCGGCATCGGCGAGGGGGATCTGATCCAGGTCGAGGTCCAGGGGCAGCAGGTGCCAGTGCTGGAACTCGCGCTCGAGGTAGTCGGGGGCGAGGGTGACGGCGGTCTGGCGGATACCGATGGGGTGCAGGTCGGTGTAGGTGACGGGCAGGCCGAGCTCTTCGTGGACCTCGCGGATCCCCTGGGGGATGGTCTCGCCGGCGTGGTAGTGGCCGCCGACGGTGATGTCGGCGTAGTCGGGCCGGTCGAAGACGTACCGGTCGGGGGTCTTCTTCTGCAGGACGACGCGGCGGGTGGTGGGGTTGAACGCGAGGGCGGAGAAGGTGCGGTGCCACTGGCCTTGAGCGTGAGCGGCCTTCTTATCCATCGTTCCGGTGTGCTCGTAGCGGTCGTTGAAGATGTCGATCTCGGCCATGGTCGGTCTCCTCACGGGCGGGTGGCGGGCTGGGCGCTCCAGTAGGTCTGGAGGGCTTCGTAGTAGCGGTGCGGCTCTCCCACGGTGACCCACTGGCCGGTGATCCGGTGGACGAGCACACGGCCGCGCGCGGCGAGCTCGCCGACGGCGACGCCGAGGTCGACCTCGCCGCGCGCCGCGGCGGCGGGGACGATCAGGTCGAAGATCGAGGGCCGCAGCACGAGGCGGGACACGACGGCGAGCGGCTCGGTGACCGTGGCGGGGTTCGGGCGCTGCCGGATCCCCAGGACCCGGTCGGTCTCAGCGGGGACGAGGTCGACGACGCCGAAGGAGGAGATGCCGTCGCGGGGCACGACCTGGGCGGCGACGACCGCGTCGACGTCGGGCCGGGTGGCCAGGGCGCGCATGGCGGCCAGGTCGGCGCCGCCGAGGATCACGTCGTCGCCGAACGCGACGGCGAACGACTCGGCGCCCTCGAGCTGGTCACGCAGGGTCAGGACCCCGGCGCCGTTGCCGTACCCGTGCGCCAGGTCCTCCGGGACGCACCGCACCGGTGTCCCGTCGCCGGCGAGCAGGTCGACGAACGCCGGGACGACGGTGTCGTCGGGGCGGGTGATGACCACGACGTCGGTCGCTCCTGCGGTGAGCGCCTCGTCGATCACATGCGCGAGGGCCGGGGTGTCGCCGACGGGCAGCATCTCCTTGGGCACCACGGTGCTGAACGGTCGGAACCGGGTCGCTTGCCCGGCGGCGGTGACGACCGCGGTCCAGCCGCCGCTCACCGCACGACTCCGGTCAGGTCCGCGAGCGCCGCGGTGAGGTCACTGGTGGGGTTGCGGACGCCGAAACTGACCTGGACACACGGCAGCGACGTCAGGCGGTCGATGGTGGCGGTGGCCTGGGCGGTCAGGTCGGCGTCGCTGGTGTGGCGGGGCAGGAGCCAGGGGCGCCAGAACTCGTCGCGGGGGGTGAAGCAGTTCTCGGCCAGGAGCGTGCGGGCCTGGTCGGGGTCCAGGGAGCGGGTGGCGACCGGGTCGGTGGTGTCGGTCAGGTTGGGGACCACGATCAGGCCGGGGCGGGTGCGGTCGGTCAGCGTGGCGTCGAATGCGGTGGCGAACTGTCGGGCGGTGAAGACGTGCTTGATCCGGGACCCGAACTCTGGGGGCAGGGTGGCGGCCTTGCCGTGGACGGCGGCGGTGAGCGGGTCGAATGCCTCGATGGTGCCGCGGCCGGTCGGCACGGGCAGCGGGACGGCCAGCAGCTGCCCGTCGGGGGCGGCAATGAGGCGGTCGTTGGACAGCAGGGACGTGCCGGGCTGGGACAGCAGGGCGGCGGTCATGGTGGTCTTGCCGGCACCGCGGGGGCCGGTGACCATCACGCCGGTGCCGGCCAGGTCGATGCCAGCGGCGTGGAACAGAGTGCCACCAGCGTCTTCGTGGGTGCGGATCATCGCTTCGCGCACCAGGCGGATCGGGTAGCGGTGCTCGGGCTGGCCGGGCGGGACGACCAGGTCGATGTGCCGGCCGGTGACCCGCACGGCGTAGGCGCCGGGCCGGTGGTCGACGTCGTCGGAGGCGATCGCGTACCAGCGCTGTCCGGGCTCGGGGCGGGCTTCGCGCAGGACCACGCCCGGCACGGGCTCGAGGTCGCGGCCCGGGGCTTCGTTGACGACCTGGGTAATCGTGTTGAAGTAGCCCTGGGACAGGTACACGTCGAGCTCGACGCCCGGTAGCGAGGCAGTCGGGGTCGAGGCGGGGATGCAGTCGTGCAGGTGCCGCTGCTGGTCCGTCAGCCAGTCGGCGGGGCCGGTCAGGGTGAACGGCACGTCCCCGGCGTGGAAGGACAGGGTGCTCTGGGAGGGGGGCGTCACAGCGACAGCTCCTTGATCATCTGGTCGACGTGGGCCACGCGGGCGGCCTGCTGGTCGGGGGTCAGGGCGGCGAACCCCAGGACCGAGGTCGCCGCGAAGTAGTCGTGCACCGTGTGGGCCGGGACCTGGCCGGTCAGGCCTCGCAGCGCGAGGACCGCCCGGGAGCGGAACCACTCGGCCGCGAACGGTGTCGGGGCGGCGGGCGGGCCGGTCCGCAGCCGGGCCAGGCGCGCGACCTGGTCGGCGGGCACCGGGGTATCGGCGCGCAGCAATGCCCGGGCGGCGTACCCGACCAGCGCGTCCAGGGTGACCGGCGTCTGGAAGCACAGGGCGTCGAACAGCTGCCCGAACGGTCCGTGCGGGACCGGGCGGGCGCTGGGGACCAGCGGCGGCAGCACGTCGACGAGCACGACCCGCCCGGCAGGCGTCAGGCAGAAGTTCGCCAGGTTCGTGTCCAGGCGCGCGTCGGTCTCCTCCAGCGCGCGCACCCAGCCGGCGATCTGGACGACGGCGTCGACGAACATCGTGGCATCCTCGGCGGCGTCCAGGAGGACCGGGCCGGGCACCCACCGGTGGGCCACCGCCAGCTCCGGGCCCTGGTCCACGACCCGCAGGCCCGGCACCAGCCGCACCCCGGCCCCGGCCAGGGTGCGCAGGTAGGTGGCCAGCCCATCCGGGCCGACCGCGGCCATCGCCTGCGGGAACCCGGCCCCGGCGGGGTGGTCGGTGGCCAGCCGCTTGACCACCTGGTCCCCGTCGCGTTCCACGATGCTCACGACGCCTCCCACCCGGCCAGGAACCGGTGGGCGTCGACGGCCATCGCATCGAACTCGGCGATCAGGTCCAGTCCGAGATCCCCGGCCAGCACCTCGCAGGCAGTGATGACCTCGGCGCTCGCGGCCTCGATGGGCGGCGGGGTGCCGGTGGGCTGGTGGCGGTAGTGGTCGTGCCGCATCGCGGCCTCGGACAGACGGCCGGCAGAGACCAGGAGCAGCAGGAACGCGATCGTCTCATTGCCCGTGCCGGCGGGCTCGGTGGGGACCGGGTCGGGCTGGGTGCCGGCCAGGACGGGGATACTCAGGGTGGCCAGCAGGACGTCGGCGAGCTCGTCGCCGACGTCCGTGATGGGCCGGCCGGGGTCGTGCAGGTCGCCGGTGTCGGCGCCATGGCGGGCTAAGAGGCACAGGGCCAGGTGCCCGAGCTGGACGTTCAGCTCGGCGGCGGCGGTCGCCGGCGTCCAGGGCTCGGGGGCGGTGGGGGCGAAGCCGGTGCGCAGCTCGCTGGTGACCTCCAGGGCACGGGTCAGGTGCTGGGGTGTCATCGGGGCTCTCCGATCACGAGCGGGAGGGCGCCGGCGGTGCCCGAGGCCCAGTAGGAGTCGGCGACCTGGCGGGTGACGTGGACCTGGGCGGACAGGTCGTGGGTCAGGGCGGCGGCGACGTTGGTCGCCAGCGCCGCGTCGACCACGACGGTCCGGGTGGCGCGGTCCAGGGTGAACGCGACGTCACCGATGCCGCGGGCGGTCAGCGCAGAGACCACGATGTCGTCGGTCAGGGCCGGGCGCAGGCTGACGGTGGTGGCGCACCGGTCGCGCTGGGCGGGCGGGCAGTTGTTCCGGTCGGTGCACACGCTGGTGCCGTGCACCCCGAACCGGTCGCCCTGCCCGGTCACGTGCGCGAGTGCGCAGGAGTTGGTGTGGAACAGCGGGTAGTCGGGCCGAAGGTCGGCGGTGGCGTGGATGAAGTCCCAGAACGGGGCCGGGTAGACGCCCTCGGCCGCGGTGACCCCGGGGGTGGTCGCGAGCTCGGGCCAGTCGCCGGACAGGCGCGCCAGGGCGGCGTCCTCGACCTTCAGTCCCGCGGCGACCGAGCAGCGCGAGTAGGTCGCGGCGTACTCGAAGACCGCGCGCATCGTGTCCGGGACGGCGGACTCGGGGTAGACGGGCCGCCAGTAGTGCACGATCGGGATCCCCGAGGCGGCCAGGCGGGGGAAGTTGGCGCGCAGCTCGTCGTGCCGGATGCCGCGCTCGATGCTGCGGTCCAGGCCCGAGTAGGACAGGTAGACGATCACCTCCAGGCCTGCGGCCCGGGCGGCGACGATCGCCTCGATGGTGACGTCCGGGACGTGGCACTTGGTGATCAGCACGACCGGGTTGGCCACCTGCCGGGCGGCCAGGACCTCGAGCATCCCCACCAGGTGGTCGCGGGAGGTAGGCAGCGCCATCACGTCGGTCCACGTGTACAGAGCGACCGCCCGGTCGGGCGCGTAGAACGGCGATGCCAGCAGCAGCTCGACGGTCTGGGCGGGGTCGGCCAGGTGGTCGGGGCGCACGGCGGTCTGGCCGCGCTCGTTCAAGAAGCAGTAGGAGCAGGACTTCGGGCAGCCCTGGACCGGGTTGACCGCGATCCACGTCGCGTGCTGGTCCACGATCGGGGTCCGGGTGCGCTCCGGGCGCGGGACAGGCGACGAGCGGCGGGAGTGCTGGGGGTGGGGCACTTGCTCACCTCTTCCGGGTCGGTCCGGTGGTCATGCACGTGCTGGGCCCTGGGGGGTACGGGCCCAGCACGCGGTCATCCCGCGGGGGTCATCGCGGGGCCGCGGCGGGACGCGGGGCCGGCGCCCCGCCGCGAGTCGGGCACGAGGATCGCCAGCTCGAAGCTGTCGGGCTCCTCGGGGAACGGGTTCTCGGACTCCAGGCGCCGCCACGCGGCACGCAGCCCCAGGTCGGTGGTCGCGAACGTCATGCCGGCCTTCTTGATCGCCTGCTCGACCATCCGCATCGGGCGGCCGACGCCGGGCGGCAAGTCGCACACCTTGGCCGGCGTGGGCGGCTTCTGGGCCGCGTGCGCACCAGACCACAGCGTCGGGGTCGCGTCCCGGCGGTCGATCCACAGCTCGCAGATCGCCAGGTTGTGCCCGCTGCCGTGCTGGACCCGGATCCGGGGCGCGCAGTCATGGGGCAGTCCGCTCAGGTGGATCCGCAGCAGGGCCGCGAGCTCGTCGACGTGGCTCATGGGTGCCTCACGTCCAGGACGTAGGTGGTCGGGGCGGTGCCGGCGTCCACGCGCCACCGGGTGCGCCCGTCGTGGGCCGGGACGATCTGCCAGCCCGCCTCGCGGACCGCGTGCTCGACGTCCTGGAGCGTGATCGCCGACGTCGCGGGGATGGGGATCTCGGCGCGACGGGCCCAGCCGCGGGGCGCGTCGGACCACACCTCGCACGTCACCAGCGCCTCGAGAGTCCGGGGCGCGGCCGGGACGCGGGTGGCGCGCAGCGCGACTTGCCGCCCGGGGAAGTAGTTCCCGTCCAGCGCGGCTGCGAGCGCGGAGCTGAACACGGTCGCCTGCCCTGTCTTGGTCATCGCGCCACCGCCTTGCCGGCGAGCAGGGAGTCCAGCACAGGGATCAGGCCGGCTTCGTCGATGGTGCCGGTCACCTCGTCGGCGGCGTCCAGGACGGCCTGGGGTGCGTGGCCCATCGCCACGCCGCGGCGGGCCCACCGCAGGACCTCGATGCCGTTGACGCCGTCGTCGACGGCCACGGTCCGGTGCCGGGCCACCCTGAGGGCCTGGCGGATCGCTTCGGCGGCCGAGGCCTTCGACAGCCCGGTGGGGGTGACGTCGATGTGGTCGGGCCCGGCGGGGTTCGCGGTCAGGCCCAGGGCCCGAACCTTGTCCAGCAGCCGGGCGCAGATCCCGGGGGCGCGCAGGATGATGCGCGGGGCGTCCATCGTGCGCAGCTCGTCGGTAGGGGCCACGCGCTGGTGGCCGTTGATCAGGCCCGCGGCGAACCGCGAGGACACTGCGTAGCCCAAGCCGATCTCCTCCACGGCGACCAGCAGCTCGTCGGCGCCCACCTCGGCAAGCGCCATGGCGATCACCTCGTCGCCGGGCAGTGTCTGGCAGGCCGTGACGGCGTAGCCGCCGGGCTCGTCGGGGGTCAGCTGCGCCGCCACAGCGCCGTTGGACGCGATCATCCAGCCCTGGGTCAGGCCGACCGCCCGTGCGATCGGCAAGATCCCCACCAACGAGCGGCCGGAGGAGAACACGACGTGGTGCCCGGCCTCGACCACTCGCGTGATGGCCGCGACCGTGGGCGCCGGGACGTCCATGCTGGCCTCGGTGGTGGTCGTGCCGTCGATGTCGAGCGCGATCATGTAGGTCGGGGTCTGGTCGGTGTCCGGGACGACGGTGCAGGCGGCGCCGAACTCGCCGAGCTGCTCGGTCAGGCCGTTCGCGGCCTGGGCCATGGTCGCCGAGGCCGGCATCAGCAGGCGGCTGGCGCCGAGTTCCCTGACGATCTCGACGAGCTGGCCGATGGTCATGCCGTCGCGGGAGTCGTCCTGGAGCGGCTCGACCAGGGCGAGGCCCTCTGCGTGGGCGTAGGCCTGCAGCGCGGCCAGCTGGTGGGCTCGGTCGGCGCGGTCGCTGGCGGCGACGTACCCGACGGCGAGCGGGCGCGTGAGCACGGCGGTGTCTGAGGTCGTCATCGTCCTGTCTCCACGGGCGAGGTGTCAGTGAACGCGGCCAGGAAGTCCGCGGTGGGCCTCACCGTGACGGTGAGCTTGATCTGGTCAGTGCCCCGGGCGGGACGGGTCCAGCCGCCCCAGGTCATGGACCCGTGCTGCGGCGTCGGCTCCAGACCGAGGTCGGAGGCCAGGACCCGGGCGCTGACGATGTCGGCGGCCTGGACGTCCACCGCACGGGCAAAGGGCGCGGTCTGGCAGACGGCCACCGCGGCGATGTCGATCCCCATGCCGCCGCTGATCGCGTTGACCGCGGTGGCCAGCGTCGAGATCTGAGCGGCCCGGCCCCCGAGCGCGCCGTCGAGGTGCGGGTCGTGGGCGCGGACCGCGCACCGGATCGGGGCGGCCGAGCCACGCGGCGAACGGATCCAGCCGACCCACGCCCGCTCGTCGCCCCCGGGACTCAGGTCGAGCTCGCGGGCCAGGAGCGCGGCGCCGGCAGCATCGGCGGCGACGACGTCGAGCAGCAGCGCCAGCTCCAGATCGCCGTCGCCGGCGTCGAACGACGTCGGGGCGACCCAGACGGTCGCGACGTCCACGCCGGCGCCGCCACTGATCGCGGTGACAGCGCCCGCCGCGACGCTCAGCCCCATGCTCTGCATCCCGCTCCCCCTCCGGATCTGGCAGGGGACCAGGGTGCGCGTGAAAGGGGTGCAACGACCCCCCTGTGTCTGGAAATTTCCGCGCGACATGCCGTCGAGCCTCTGACCTGCGGCGACGTCGGTGTGCGAGCGGAAATTTCCTGGCTCCGGAAGTTTCCGCACGGTCTTGGGCCCGTTCATCAGGCCGCGGCCGGGTGGTAGGTGGCGTGGACGTGCACCTCGATGCCATCGACCTCGCCACTGAACTCCTGCTGGGCAGGGTGGGTGTGCAGGTGCAGGACCGGCGAGCGGTCCGCGATACCAACCGCGGCAGCAACGGCGGCACCGTTCTCCAGCCGCCAGGGCTTGACGTGCACAATGCCCGTCCCCGTGACCGCGAACGACAGCAAGCCCACGTCGGGACCGGCCGCCTGGAGGATCTGCTTGGCGACGTCGAGCGCCCGCTCGGCATCGGTGGGCTGGATGTACACGCTCTCGGGCGCTACCGCTTCGTCGACTGCCACGCCTACCCCAATCTCTAGTCAGACTGGATGTGCTAGAACATCTAGTGAGTGAGTAGATCACGATGTGAGCGACCCGTCAACGGCTTGTTCTAGACTCGCTAGCAGTTGAAGAGGAGAGTGGGATCTATGGCAGCCCAGACACGTTCCCGGATCGGCAAGAAGGAGATCGCCGACGACCTGCGACGCAAGATCCGCAGTGGCGAGCTCGCCGAGGGGGCCAAGTTGCCCACGCTGCGAGACATGACCAACCAGTACGGCGTCGCCCCCATGACGGTGCGCGACGCGCTGTCCACCCTGATCAACGAAGGCTTGCTGCGATCGAGCCGCCCGCACGGGACTTTCGTGCGCACCCGCCACCGCATGGAGTACCGCCCACAGTCGGACCTGGTGCGCCGACCTGACGACCCCCTCCGCGACGGGTTCCTCACCGACCAGGAGAACGCGGGCCGCACCCCCACCCAGACCATCGAGGTCGCGATCGTCCAGCCACCCGAGGACGTCACCGAGCGCCTGCGGCTCGGGCCGGGCGACGTCGCAGTTGTCCGCCGACGCGTTCGGTTCCTCGAGGGCGAGCCCTTCCTCACCAACGACAGCTATTTCCCCCTGCCGCTCGCCCAGGGCACCGAGATCATGCATCCGAGCGACATCGCCCGCGGCGCCAGCCAGGTCTTGGCAGAGGTCGGCCACGTCCAGGTCCGCGCGACCGACGAGTTCGTCGTCCGCATGCCGACGCCCGAGGAACAGCAGGTCCTCGACCTCGCACCCGGCACTCCGGTCGCCTACCAGCTCACCACCGGCTACGCGTCCGACGACACACCGCTGCGGGTGGCCGTCACGGTGCTACCTGGGGACCGGCACGTGATCGTCCTGGACCGCCCCGGCCTGACCCCGCCAGAGGGCTCCGACCGATGATCTCCATGACCTCTGCGAGCGCCACCGACGAGGACGTCGTGCGCAAGCTCCAGGACGAAGCCATCGACTGGTTGCGCGGCCTTGGTACCGATCAGTGGCAGGACCTGCGCCCTGGTCGGCACGGCACCGGGCGTTCCTTGCGCGAGGCGATCGCGCGCGGCGAGGTGTTCCTTGCCCGTGACGCAGGGCATGTCGTGGGGACACTGACCCTTGACACCTTCGCCGACCCCGAGTTCTGGGGCCCGCGGGACGACCCCAACGACGCCCTGTACATCCACCGCATGGTCGTCGCGCGTGCCGCCGGGGGCCGCGACGTCGGGGGGCGGATGATCGACTGGGCGCTCGCGCGCGCGGCGGCCGACGGCAAGAGATGGCTGCGGCTGGATGCCTGGCGCAGCAATACGGGCCTGCACGCCTACTACTTGCGCCACGGGTTCACGCACGTCCGGACCGTCGATCTGCCGCACCGCGGCTCCGGCGCGCTCTTCCAGCACGCCACCACCAGCCGCTCGCGGCAGGCTGCCTAGGCGCGAGCATGGCCGCGGCGCGGAGCACGAGGGCGGCACGAGAGCGGCTGCGTGACGAGCTGCGCGCTGCCGGGTGCACGGTCGCCCAGGTCGCGGCCGAGATGCGCCGCCGGCTACAGGTCCGTCCCCGGGTCGCGTGGCGCTACGCACTGGGCTGGACCCAGGAAAAGCTCGCCCTGGAGTTCCGGGTCGCCAGCCCTGGGATCCCGATCGCCACCAGTCGCGTCTCGGAGTGGGAGAACTGGCCCCACGGCTCGGGCGCGCGCCCGACCTTGGAGGTCCTCGGCGCTCTGGCCATGACGTTCGGCAACGGGTGCAGGGTCCACGACCTGGTCGACGAGGTCGATCTGGACCACTTATCCCCCGCCGAACGGCAGTGGCTCCTGGACGAGCGGCGCCCGCAGCCTGGCCGCGCCCTCGAAGCCCGCCCGGTTCCCTTAACCCGGCTGCACCCGGTCACCGCGGCGGGGCGCTCACCGCACGCCGCGGCGATGGAGTCCTTCCGCCGGGCCGACCGGCAGGTCGGCGGCGGCCACCTGTACGCCACAGTCCTGACGTACCTCAACTCCACCCTCGCCCGGGACCTGCTGGCCGTCGGCCGACCGGACGCCTCGCCGTTCACCGCCGCAGCCGCGCTGTCGGAGATGGCTGGCTGGATGGCGCACGACGCTGGGAACGACGTCGACGCCCGGCAGCACTTCGCCCGCGCCATCCAGCTGGCCGCGGTCGACGGCGACGCCCAGGTCACCGCGCACGTCCTGGGCAGCGCAGCGCACCTGGCCCTGCTGCAGGCCGACGTCGAGCACGCGCGCGCCCTAGCCGCCCAGGGACTGGACGTGGCACGCGACCCCGCACTGCCCGGCGCGCTACGAGCCCGGCTGCTGGGGATGCAGGCCCGCGCGGCCGCCGCCCGGGGAGATGTCCGCGAGCGCCTGACGTCGCTGGCCCAGGCCGAGGTCGAGGTCCAGCGGTCCGGGACGGTCGAGATCTCGCCGTGGGTGAGTCCGTTTGACGAGGCGTCACTGGCGATGGACGCGGCCAGGAGTCTGCTCACCAGCAGGGACATTGTTGGGGCACGTGAGCACGCTGAGCGCGTCGTTACGCTGCGGCCGGCTGAACGGGCACGGTCCCGGGCGCTCGGACAGCTGCTGCTGGCCACGGCGCTGCTGGAGTCCGGCCGGGGAGACCAGGCGGCGGCGCTGGCGGCCGACGCGCTGGCGTCAACCGCGCACCTTGGGTCAGAGGTAGTCGTGGGTCAGCTGCGGGTCGTGGCCCGCCGGTTGGCGCACGAGGACCACGGGCAGGTTGCCGGCGACGTCGCGCGGCAGATCGAGCAGGAGACCCGGTGGCGCACTGCACCTGTGACGAAGGGACTGCCCCAGTGACCGAGCGCCCCCTGTACGAGACCGACCCTGGCGCGTGGGAGGCGCGGCTGGCCGAGGGGAACGCCACCCAGCCGCGCAAGCGGGCGGCCGCGGACGCCCTGGTCCGTGACGAGGCTGGCCGGATGCTGATCGTCGATCCCACCTACAAGCCGGGCTGGGACACCCCGGGGGGCATGTGCGAGGCGAACGAGCCGCCGCACCAGACGGTGCGGCGCGAGCTGCGCGAGGAACTCGGGGTCGACATCACGGTCGGGCGCCTGCTGTGCGTGGACTGGGTTCCGCCGCACGGACCTTGGGACGACACCCTGTTCTTCGTATTCGACGGCGGCGTCCTCGCCCCGGGCCAGGTCTCGGCCCTCCGGTTGGCGGACGGCGAGCTCGCGGGGTTCGAGTTCTGCTCCCCTGCTGTCGCGGGCCGACGGCTGGGGTCACGCACCGCGCGGCGGATCGCGGCAGCCTGGGCCACCCTGACCGACGACGCTCCACCGCTGTACCTCGTCGACGGGGACGGACGGTCGCACGATGGTCTGGAGCCACGCGTGCCGGCACCGGACTGAGCTCGACGACGATCCTCCGCACCGCCGCACCACCCACCCGGACCACGACGGCATAGGACAACCACCATGGCGCGCAGCGCGAAAGCAGAACGTGAGCACCTGCGCGCCCAGCTGCGGTCGGCCGGTTGCTCGCACGCCCAGATCGCTGCGGAGATGAGCCGCCGGTTCGGGGTGCGCCCTCGTCTGGCATGGCGCTGGGCGATGGACTGGACCCAGTGGAAGCTGGCCATGGAGTACCAGGTCGCCAACCCTGGCGCTTCCCTCTCCTCGTCCAAAGTCTCGGAGTACGAGGCCTGGCCCCACGGTGGGGTCGAGCCGCCGCTGGAGTACCTGGCCGGCCTGGCGCTCACCTTCGGCCACGAGTGCGCCGTGGCCGACCTGGTCGACGCCGTCGACCTCACCCACCTGCCGCCCGCCGTCCACCTGGTCATCGGCCAGACCACCCCATCGCCCAGGACCGCACCCATCCGCGCGCTGCAGGATGTCGTCGTCGACCAGGAGGTCGCCGAGGTGGATCTGCGGCGCGCCTGGCTCGCATCGCTCGACGTCGACGACGCCAAGCTCACCTACCTCGGCTCGGCCGTCGAGTGGATCATCGACCACGACGAGCACCTGCCGGCCACGCAGCTGCGCTCCCGGGCCCGCGAGCTGCACCAGCACGTGCACCGGCTCCTGCTGTCCCCGCAGCACCCGCCGGCCCGCAGCCACCTGTACACCCTGGCCGCCTACCTCTCTGGCGTGCAGGCCGCGCTCGCGCTCGACCTCGGCCGGATCGGTCCGGCACGCGCCTACGCCCAGGAGGCCTTCGACCTGGCCGAAGCCGGCGGCATCCCCGACATCGTCGCCTGGGCGCGCGCCGCACAGAGCCTGGTCTCCTACTACGACGGGCACTACCTCGACGCTCTGGCCTACGCCCAGGACGGCCTGGACCGCAGCCCCCACGGCATCCACGCCGTGCGCCTCGCCGTCAATGGGCAGGCCCGCTCGCTGGCGAAGATGGGCGACCACGACGCCGCAGCGCGGGCCGTCGACCACGCCTGGACCGTCATGGACCGCCACGACCCACCCCACCACGACCTCACCGCGAGCCTGACCACCGGCATCTACTGCCAGCCCAGGACCGCAGGGAACGCCGCCACCGCGTTCCTCGCCCTCGGCAATACCGCCCAGGTCGAGCACTACGCCACCCTCGCCCTGGACGCCTTCGACCAGACCCGCACCCCCGGCCCTCAAGCCATGACGCGGATCGACCTGGCCACCGCCCTGCTGCAGCCCGGCGCCCGCGACATCGAACGCGCCACAACCCTGGTCCGCGAGGCGCTCGCAGTGACCGATGTCCGGCCGTTCCCGGTGCAGCAGCGCGCCATACAGTTCCTGCAGGCTGCGGCGCCGTGGCAGGCGCTCCCTGCGATCAAGGACATCCGCGAGCTCGTCGCGGAACCCGCCCCTCACCCCCTGGAGGACCCCGCATGACCACCGAGCTGGACGACTTCGAGCAGCGCTGGGCCGAGTTCGCGGACCTCGAGCACCTGGTCAACCACTGGTGGTGGCGTCCGGGCTGGAAGCCCGGGCGCTCCTTCTACACCTGGCACCTCACGTTCGACCACCCGGGCGCCGCCCCGCTGCATGAGCTCGTCGCGCGCCTGCAGCACGACCTGGCCGACGTCGACGGACTGGACCTCATCCCCCAGCAGTGGCTGCACCTGACCATGCAGGGCCTCGGCTTCACCGACGAGGTCAGCGACCAGGACGTCGCCGACATCGTCGACGCGGCACGCGACCGCCTGGCGTTCGTCCCGGGATTCGATCTGGTGCTGGGGCCGGTGGAGGGTGACGACGAGGCGACAGGGCTGCTGGTGCGGCCCCGGGCGGCGATTACTTGGGTTCGAGACCTCGTGCGGACAGCGATCAGCACCGTGTGGGACGAAGTCCCCGAGGGAACGGAGTTCCGTCCGCACGTGTCGATCGCATACAGCAGCGCCGATGTCCCCACCGGTCCGCTACGTCAGCGGCTGGCGGCGCTCCGAGGGCTTGAGTCAGTGACGGTTCCGGTCCGGGGAGTCCAGCTGATCCGGCTCAACCGGGACGAGCAGATGTACACGTGGGACGTCGTCGCGGAGGTGGCGCTCGGGCCAGCAGGAGACGACCGTGACGCGTAGGAGTCAGAAGGCCGACCGCGAGGCGCTGCGCGGCGAGCTCGCGGCGTTGGGCTGCACGCCGGCGCAGATGGTCGAGGAGTTCGTCCGTCGGCTGGGCGCGCGCCCGCGGCTGGCGTGGCGGTGGGCGATGGGCTGGACCCAGTGGAAGCTGGCCATGGAGTTCCGGCTCGCCAACCCGGGCGTCCCGGTCAGCGAGAGCCGGATCTCGGAGTGGGAGGCGTGGCCGCACGGCGGGACCCAGCCCAGCCTGGAGGTGCTCAGTGCGCTGGCCGCGACCTTCGGTGGCGGGTGCACGGTGGCTGGGCTGGTGGACTCGGTCGACTTGACGCACATGAGTACCGAGCAGAGACGACGTATGCAGGCGGCCACGAGCAGCGTCGCCGCCGATCCGGGCAACAGCCCTGCTGAAGAGGAGACGATGATCGTGCCGTTCTCGACCGCTGACTGGACCCGGCGTGAGGCGCTCGGCGCCGCCGGCGCCGCAGCCATGGCGGCCCTGTCCTGGGGTGCACCCCGAGCACATGGCGCTGCGAGCGCCACCGGGAAGGTCGGTGCGGTCGACGTCGCCCGGGTCCGGTCGGCCGTGACCGGCTTCTCGCGGGCGGATCAGCGGCACGGTGGCGGGCGGGGTCGCCAGGAGATCTCCGCATACCTGGGCGGGGAGGTCCGGCCGCTGCTCGAGGGCCGGTTCGCGAGCGACGCGGTGCGCCAGGCGATGTTCGCCGCGGCCGCCGAGGCCGCCTACCTGGCCGGGTGGATGTCGTTCGACGACGCCCAGCACGCACAGGCCAGCAGCTACTTCACGATGTCGCTGCAGCTCGCCGACGAGGCCCGCGACCCGGCGATGGCCGCGCACACGCTGCGCGCGATGGCGCATCAAGCCATCGAGCTCGGGCGCGTGCGCGACGCGCTGGGCATGGCCGAGGCGTCGGTCAGCCACGACCGGTACCTCGCGGCCTGCCCCCGGGAACGGTCCCTGCTCGGTGTCGTGCACGCGCGTGCCCTGGCGACCGCCGGCCTGAACGGGGCCGCCGGTGCCGCGCTGGTCCGCGCAGAGGACGACCTGGCCGCCGCCGAACCGGGCGACGACGAGCCGGGACGGGTGTTCTTCTTCTCCCAGGCCGCGCTCGCCCACGAGACCGGTCGCACCCTCTACGCGGTCGGGGACCTGGCCGGTGCCGAGACCGCGCTGGCCGCCAGCGTCCGGCTCCGGGGTAGCCAGTTCACGCGGACCCACGCGGTTACGCTCGGGTACCTCGGCGAGATCCAGGCGACCGCAGGGCACCTCGACCAGGCGTGCGACACCTGGTCCCAGGCGCTGGAGGCCATGGGCGAGGTCCGCTCCGCGCGCGCGAGCCAGGCCGTGACCACCATGCGCCACGTCCTGGAACCGGTCCGGGACACCAACCCCGACTGGGCCGACCTTGACCACCGCGCAGCCACCTACCTGGCCACGGCCTGAAGGAGACCCATGGACCCGATCGAGATGACCCCGCTGGCCCGCGTGGTCGGCGGACGGACCGAGCCGACCGACGACTACTGGGGCGGCACCCGGGCGATCATCCGCATCGACCCAGACCTGTTCCCGCCCGAGGCGACCAAGGGCCTTGCGGACTTCTCCCATCTGGAGATCGCGTTCTTCTTCCACCTCACCGACCAATCCGACCTCAACCCCGGCGCCCGCCGGCCGCGCGACAACCCGGACTGGCCAGAGGTCGGGGTGTTCGGGCATCGCAACATGCGCCGGCGCAACTGGCTCGGCATCTCTCGCTGCAGGCTGGTCGAGGTCGACGGCCTGGACCTGCACGTGGAGGACCTCGACGCCGTCGACGGGACCCCTGTGCTGGACATCAAGCCCTGGTTCACCGAGTTCGGGCCACGCGGACCGGTACGCCAGCCCGCCTGGACCACGCAGATGCTCAGCGACTACTTCGCCCCCCGCCGCGACTGACGCAGGCCATGGCGCGCAGCGTGAAGCAGGCCCGAGACCAGCTCCGCGAGGAGCTGGCAGCCCTGGGGTGCACCCAAGGTCAAGTTGCCGAGGAGATGGCCCGTCGGTTCGGCTTGCGCCCGCGGGCCGCCTGGCGGCACGCGATGGGCTGGCCGCAGTGGAAGGTCGTCCAGGAGTTCCGCACCGCCAACCCTGAGCTGCCGATCTCCGCCATCCGCGTCTCGGAGTGGGAAGTCTGGCCCCACGGTGGCACTCGCCCCTCTCCGGAAGCACTTGCGGGCCTGGCCGCGGTCTACCGGTGCGCCGTCGCCGACCTCGTCGACGCGGTGGACCTGGCTCACATGACTCCTGGCCAGCGGACGCTGCTGACCTCGCCGCCGTCACCATCGGCTCCCCCTCGCGTGGCGCTCGCGGACCGGGTCACCGGCGCGATCCGCGACCCGGCGCGGTTCCTGGACAGCGAGGTCCTGGCCGCGATCCGCCTGCAGCTCGACGTCGCCCAGACGCTCGACGGGCGCCTCGGCGCGGCCGCCGCGTTGCCCGGCGCACTGGGGGCGGTCAGCGCCGTGACGGCCCTGGCCTCCGACGCGCCCGAGCCTGTCCGCCGCGACACCCTCGTGCTGGCTGCGCGGGCCGCTGAGTTCGTCGGCTGGTGCTACCGCGACCTGGCCGACACCGACCGGGCACGGCTCTGGTATGACCGCGCGATGGAGTGGGCGCAGGCCTCCGGCGACCTGTTCCTGCAGGGCTTCCTCCTGATCCGTAAGAGCCAGATGGCCTACGACCAGGCCGACGGCGCCCGCGTCCTGTGCTCGCCCGCGCAGCGCTCGAGGGGCCCTGGCGCCTGACGGGCATGCATCGCGCCGAGGCGCTGCTACAGCTGGCCAAGGGGCAGTTGATGGCCGGACGGCAGGTCGCCGTCGACGACGTCGTCGCCCGCGCCCGCGACACCGCCGCGGACCAGGCACGCACGCTGGCGGTGCGCGAGGCGACCTGCTGGACGGAGGCTGGCCAGCCAGAGCGCGCCGTCGAACTCTACGACGCCGCGCTCGCCGGCGAACTGTCCCGGCGCGACCGGGGCTTCTTCAGCGCCCGCCGGTCGGCTGCCCTGGCGCGAGCCGGACAGGCAGACGACGCCGCCAGCACGGCCGCCGCGGCCCTCGCCGCCGGGAAGCAGGCCGGTTCGGCCCGTACCGAACGGGTCGTGCGCGGTGCACTGAACGACCTCGCGCCGTGGCACGCGCGGCCAGCCGTCCAGGAGCTGGCCGCGGCGCTCACCGTGCGGTGAACCAGTCGGCCACGGCGCTGATCACCTGGGCCTGCCACGCCTGGCTTTGCGGGTTCAGGTAGGTCGGGTCGCCGTCGACGGCGAACCCGTGCTGGGCGCCCTCGATCTTCAGCAGCCGAGATGCGCTGTTGAGCTGCTCCATCGCGGTCACCGAGGTGTCGATGGGGACGATCGTGTCCGCGGTGCCGTGGACCACCAGGGTCGGGGCCTGGATCTGACTGATGACGGTGTGCGGCTGGAGCCAGAACACCTCGTTGTAGAGCGCGCGCCCGTGCCGGAACGTCGGGGAGTGCTGCAGGTAGCCCGCCTCGCTGAGCTCGGCGGCGTGTGCCTCGTCGAGGTGGTCGTGGTGCCAGTAGGGCTTGTTGTCGATGGTCCTCTTCTTGTAGTCCAGCTGGGGGCACAGCAGCACCAGGCGGTCGATCTCCTCGGGACGCTTCGCGGCGTAGTAGGCACAGATCCCGCCACCGAAGCTCTGCCCCACCAGCGACGTCCGGACCACGCCGGTGGCGTGGCGCAGGTACTCCAGCGCTGCGCGGATGTCGTTCAGGACGCCCGCCAGCGTCAGCTCCTCCTGACTGCCGCCGGAGTCCCCGTGTCCGCGGACGTCGAACCGCAGCGCGGCGGCGCCCGCGGCGGCCAGACCTGCGGCCTTCCGGTCGAAGAACCCCGCCTCGTGCCGGGTCACTCCCCCGCCGTGGACTTGTACCACCCCGACCGTCGGCCCGCCGTCGGGCAGCACGAGGTCACCGACGAGCTCAAGCCCGTCCAGGGATCGGAACCGGACGGTCGACTGCGAAGACATGGAGCGGCTCCTGGGGTCGGGTGAGATCAGGTTCCCAGAGAGCAAGACGGGCTTCCAGCAACCGACCGGGCCCGTCACCGTAGACGGCGCTCAGTCCCCAGGAGCCATGCCGCCAGGCGCTGCAGACGGGTGGGCGGCGGCCACGGCATCCCGGCGTTGGGCGCGACGACGGCAGCAGGGTCGACGAGCGGTTCAGGAGTGTCGTGGCCGAGAGCGCTGGGGTCGGGCCACTGCCCACGGGCGGATTCCTGGAGCGCGGCGACGAAGCGGCGATTGAGGGTGTCGGTGTGGTCGAACCAGTCCGTGTAGTACAGCTCGTCGAGACAGGTGGTGTAGGAGTCCTGCCAGCGGTGGGTGATACCTGGGCGTGAGTCGTACTCGCCGGCGTCGTCCGGGTTGGCGTACATCAGGCTGGTGCTGCGGACCGGCATCAGCAGGTCCTCGCCGTGACGCAGCGCGCCCCACAACCGGTGCCTGCCGTTCTGGACGCCGAGGTAGGCGTTCCACGGGTCCGTGCACACGGCTTCGCCGTCACGGAACCAGGACCGGACGATGTGCACCTCGGTAGGCGTCAGTTCTCCGGGTGGTTCTACTTCGACCCGGCCTTCCCGGGTCGACTCGCCTTCCCAGAACTGCGGTGTCCAGGCGCTCGCGGCCAGCTGGTCACCGACGCTCGCCACGGTGGCGGCGATCAGGTCCCAGTGCTGCTCGTCGCGGTCGTCGTGCCGCTGGTACTTGTCGGTGTCGTCCGGGCTGGCCTGCAGGTTGACCCACTCGCGCAGCCGGCCGCCATCGGCCCGCCACCAGAACCTCGGGCGGGCGACATCCACCACCAGAGTGGTCACGAGGCCTCGATCCGTACCGGGCGGACGTTCAGGGCCCGCCATCCTTCGGGCACCAACGCCAGGACCGCGGACCGGGCCAGCTCGTAGTCCTCACCGTGCGCCTCGATCTCGCGCGCGGGTTCGGTGGACGTGCCGCTCAGGTCGCCGGGGACCTTCTCGATCCACGCGAAGATCTGCATCGTGGTCTCGTTTCTCGTGCGGGCCATGGACGCCATCCCAGACGTCCCCGGTCAGGCTACGCGGCGGCGCGCCGGACATCGCCGACGGCGCTCGCGGATCCTGGCACCGGCGGGCGGGCCGTCGTGACTGGCGGGGCACGTTCGTCATCACGCGATGCTCGAGGAACGCGCCGCGGCGGCATCTGCCCAGTTCAGGTCGTTGAGGTCCGCGAATGTCGGAAGCACCATCCGGCCGGGGCGGACACGGGTGTGCGCGAGTTTCGAGAGCGTTCCCCCGCTCCCACCGGGCCAGCAGAGCTGGCGCGCAAGGCTCGGGCGGCAGGGTCCCAAGGTCGTGACCCGTCCCGGGCAGGGCTGGAACAGCCGACGGGCGAGGGCCACCCACGGCGGCGAAGTCGAGGTCGGCGCAGCGCGAGAATGGCGTCATGACGACGTTGCGGTTCATCGCGGTGCGCGAGGACGGGCGCTGGGTGCTGCACAGCGAGGCGCTGCCAGGCCTGGAGCTCCGGGTCGCGCGGCTGACGAGCGCGCCGGGAAAGGCTCGCGCCGCGGCCGCCGAGGCGCTCGGTCTCGCCGCGGATAACGTCGTCGTGGTGATCGCCCCCGAGCTGCCCGACGACGCCGCATGGTTGCTGGAGCGCGCCCGGGACTGGCAGGCGCAGATCGCCGAGCTCGTCGACCGCGCGAGCATGGCGCTGGCCGAGGGGGTGCAGAAACTGCGCGCCGACGGGCTCAGCCGGCCTGAGGTCGCCCTCGTCCTGGGCATCACGGTCGACCGGGTCCGTCAACTCGAAGATGCGCCGATCGAGGAGAGGGTCCCCATGAGCGAGGCTGCATGGCGGAACCTGTATGAATCCGGCGCACTGCGCAGCGATTTCTGAGCTGGTAGCCCACCCGTCCAACCCGCGAGGGTGAGATCCGCGGGGACCGCGTCACGGAACCGGACCGGCGAGGTCTGGATACGTGAGCCTCATTCTGGCAACTGCTGTTGCCAGATTCGCGGCGACGACGGTTGCCCGCTCCTTGTGCCTCGCGGCCACCGCCAGCCGGTACGAGCCTTGCCCGTCGACTTCGACGACGTCGCCTGGGCGGTTGTCCTGGACGACGGTGTCGGAGCCGCTGGGGTCAGCCCGATCGCCGTGTGGATCGCTGCCCAGTCCTCGCGTCGCCAGGCGTCGAACAGCTCCAGTGTGGACACCACGGGGTGCTCGAGGGAGTCGACAAACGCCTGCCGCTGGTACACGGCCGTCGACCGGTCCGCGGGCGGCAGCTTGTGCTGGTGGTTCACGATCAGCAGGGCGCCGGTCAGGGGCTGGTCGGGCCGCAGCTGCGGCCACGTCTGCCGGTGGCGGTGCAGCGCCTCGGTCAGCCGCTCTGGGGCGTTGCCGCCGACGGACTTGACCTCGACCAGGACCCGATGACCGTCGTGCTCGACGAGGAGGTCACCGCTGACGGTGCCCAGCTCCTCGTCGAGTTGCTCCACGCCGAGCCCGGCATCGGTCAGCACCCGGGCGACTGCTGCCTCCAGGGCTGGACCCGTGCCGAACAGCATGACGTCGCGCACCGATGACGCTGCGGCGCGCGCCTGTGCGAGCTGGTCCTCCAGGTCCGCCTTGGCTGTCTCGTACCGCTCGGTCAGGGCGGCCAGCTCGTCGGTCAGCTCACGCTCGCGGGCCGTTTGCAGGTTGGGCTGCAGGTCGATGTGGCGGCGGGTCCGGGCGGCGGCGGTGGGGATCAAGTCGGGCACGGCCCGTTCGACGAGCCAGCGCAGGATCGGCTCGTAGGACGGCATGTCGGGCAGGACGTAGTGCCGGACGGGGACGGTCATGTACCGGTCGTCGCTCCATACGCCAGCGACGGTTCGCCCGTCGGGGGTGAGGAGCAGCGGGGTCCAGGTCCCGATGAACCGGCCGTCGCTCTCCCCCGAGCCGTCTCCCCGGATCAGGTGGTACACGGCGGGCTCGAATGCGATCCACTCCTGCTCCGGCGGGCGCTCGTTGCGGATCCGCAACGCCAGGTCCTTGTCGGTGGCGCTGAGGCCGTCGGCGAGCGCCGGGGGCCTTGCCAAGCTGAGGGGTTCGCCCGCGATGTGGAAGTGGTCGAACCCCAGGTAGGGGAAGTCGACGTTCCTCGAGCGCGGGCGCTTCATCATCGGGTACCCAGGGAGTACCACCGGCGGCGCGTCAGATGGTGGCTCGGCCGTGGTGACGAACAGCGCGAGTTCGGAGCGTGCCTCTGCTCCTGCGAAGTACCGGCGCCATTCGTCGGCGCCGCGGTCGGTCGCCTCCAGCGCGGCCACGGCGGTACTCGTATCCTCGCCGACCCAGCGGGGTTCCAGGCCGAGATCGGTCCAGGCGACGGCCTCTGCGCCGATCCGGGGCCGGACGCCGCGAGTCAGGATGCCCAGGGGGGTCTTGTCCCGCTCGCGTTCGTCCCACGCCGCGGGAGAAAAGGTGCCTACATGCACCTCGAGGAGTTCTTGCACGGAGCCGAGCCTATGTCGGCACACCGACACCACCCCGAGGATTTCGACGACGGCTGATCGGTTGCCACGAGGACGTCTCCTGCCGACGGCCCTACGCTCCCGTCATGGAGTTCTGGACGGCTCAGCTCGGACCGCTCTGGGAGGAGCACATCCCGACGGACGACCGCGAGAGGCACATCGGCACGCTCGCGTGCCCAGTCTGCTACGGGACCCTCGCCCGGTTCGTCGAGAGCCCGGACGGCATAGGGTTGCGTGCCTTCGTCCGGGCAAGTTCACCGACTGCGCCAGGGAGCGCCACGACCGGGTTCGCCGTCTTCACCGAGGTCACGGACGAGCAGCCGGCGGACGAGGCCGTGGCCGACCTGCACTGCTGGAAGGGCTGCTCAGGGCACTACCGGGTCAACGGGGCCATGTGCCGTGTAGCGCGGGACCAGTACCGGGCGACCGGGAAGAGGCCGTGGATTCCGGCGCTTCACGTTGTCTGATACCGGTTCATGCGGGTCCGGTATACTTGGGCTACAACCGATTCGCCTGAGGCGGGACCACTCGCCAGGTCGGCCTGGACATCCGACACAAGAGCTCCCCGGAGGGGCCTGTGTCCTGTGCTGTCATCCTCTTCCTCGTCGCCGCCGTCGTGCTGGCCGGCATCGCGCTGATCGTGTTCCTGACGCTCACCGCCGTCAACGCCGAGGCGCCCCACCGTCGCGAGAAGGCCCTCGAGGCCCTTCGGATCTTGCTGCCTCAGGAGGTGCGGCTCTGGCTGCTGCACGTGAGCCGGTCCTCGCCGGATGGCCGTCGGCCGCACGACGCAGCTCCGCACGAGCCGACCGACTCGCCGCGGCGCTGATCCCTGGACTCCGGGTGCCCACCGCCGCGTGGTGTGCACCCGGCGCACCCGCCGACGTCCGTTCGTCCAGCAGCCCCCTGTGGACGGCGCGCCGGCGCTCTGGGGCCGTGCCTACGGTGGCGTCGTGAGCGCAGAGGAACTGGCCGAGCTGGACGCGATGTACTACCGCGTCGAGAGGCGGTGGCCGGAGCGGCCAGGGCTGGACCCCGTACTGCGGGCGAAGGCTCGCGAGCTCGCCGAGGTGCTGCTCCAGGACGACGGCGACTCCCTCGCGCCGCCCTGACAGGGACCCGCCGCGCCCTCACGCCCAAGACCTAGAATCGTACACATGTTCGATCGGCCGGGTGGGGAGGCGCTGCAGCGGGCGCGCAGCGCCCTGCGCCTGGCCGAGCTGCGCACCGGAGTCCGGTCCCAGGTCGAGGCCTCGGTGCGGACGCCACCACCGTCGTCGCGGCTCGTCGACGTCCTTCCCGGCCGAGCGGTCCCCCGAGGCGCCGTCACGGTGGTCACGGGATCAGCAGGCCTGCTCACGTGGATCGTGGGCGAGACCCAGCACGACGAGTGGGTCGCAGTGGTCGGGTGGCCAGACCTCGGGGCGGTGTGGATGCAGGACGCAGGCATCGACCTTCAGCGCACCCTCCTGGTCCCCGAGGTCCAGGGCCGCGGCGCCGAGATCGTTGCAGCGCTCCTGGACGGGTTCGAGCAGGTCGTCGTCGGACCCCGCGTCGCTCTGAACGCAGCCGGACGCCGGCAGCTGCTCGCCAGGGCCCGCCAGCGTGAGTCCGCGCTGATCACACCGCTGGCCTGGGAGGGCGCCAGCATCCGGATGACCGCCGCCGCCACGTGGTCCGGCCCCGCCCGGGGCGACTACTGGCTCCGCCGGGCCCGGTACGACGTGGTCTCCGCCAACCGCCAGGACGGCGGCCGCGAGCGCCGCTTCGTCATCGAGCGGGTCTGGCAGGGAGGGTTCGCCGCGGACGACGGGCCGCTGGTTCGGGTGCAGGAGATGGTCTCGGACATGGGTTCTCGGCCTGCGTTCGGGCGGGCCGTGTGAGCCCGGTTCGCCCCGGGGTGCTCCATGGCGGCGGGCGGCTACTTCTGGCGTCGGATGCAGGCCAGGGTGAACGCGGTGGCCAGGACCGAGGCCCACCACAGGATGTCAATGGCGTGCTGATCGGTGTCGACCAGGTGGTTGAGGACGATCTCGAAGAACGTGAAGGCGCCCACCCAGGTGACGCCGTGGCGGCGCAGGAGGGCGCACTGGTCCTCGGTCAGGTGCAGCCCTGACCACTGGAGCGGGGCCTGAGGGTCTGCAGGGGTGATGAGCTGGGAGGCGGGCGCCGCAGACGTGGCCGGGATTGTCGCCCAGCCCGCGGCGACGTCGTGGGGCAGGAGGGCGGAGTCGTCGAGGGCGACGTCGATCAGGGACCCGGCGTGCTGGGTGATCGCCTTGGTCGCCGCACGGGCGATGGGCGACTGCGCCCACTCGGCGCGCACGGCGCGAGCCGCCAGGGACGTGTCCAGCAGGGCGCGAGGCCGCGTGGAGGAGAGCAGGTCGGCGTACCCGCTGGCCAGACCGGCCAGCCGTACGGTCTGGGCCGCGGGGTACAGCTCCCCAAGCCTCCTGATCGACTCGGCATGGCGGCCTGTCGCGGCCAGCAGGCTCTGGTGGGCGGCCACCGGCGTGCCGAGCGCCGTCGCCCAGTCGCAGCGCGGTCCGAGCGCCTTGGCGATCTGCGCCTGCATCCCCTCGCTCACCGCGAGCGCCCCGCCGATTCCGCGCAGGGAGCCCAGGGTCGCCATCTGGTCGTCGTGGAGCCGGAGCTTCGTGATGAGGCCGGCGGCGCCCGTGATGCCCGCCAGCCTCGACGGGTCGGAGAGGGCTGCCGCCCGGCCGATGGTGGTGGCCCACGAGCTGGTGTTCTGGGAGGCGATGCTGCTGAACTGGTCAGCGAGACCGGTCGCCTTGGCGATGGACGAGGCGAGCGTGTGCGCCCCGTCATGGGCGGCGAAGACGTCGCGCGAGACGGTCAGCGCGGCGATGGCCGGGCTGGCGCTCGCGCCGATGCTGCTGAACGTGTCGACGCCAGCGGCGGCCCTGAGCAGGGCGCTTCGCTCGCCCAGGGCGGCGGCAGCGGCGATCGCGCCTCCCCAGTCGGTGGCGCGGGTGCTGCGGGCAGCGCGGGCGTAGCCGGCCGCCAGGTCTCGGGTCGAGGACGGCGCGACGGCATCGTTCATCCCCAGAGCCTACGTGGCGACACTGACGTGGCCGACGGCGCGGCCCGCGCGCCCGCAGGGTCAGGGCCGGGTGATCTGCCCGGCGGGAACCCAGGCGAAGGCGGAGCGGCCGGCGGTCATGAGGCTAGTGAACGCCGTGACGGGGTCGGTCATGAACTGGTCTGTCAGGACGCGGTAGCTGATGGCCAGGACGAAGCCGCCGAAGTCGTCAACGGCGGAGGTGAACTGGTCGGTGATGTCCAGCGTCCAGGTGTCGACGGTCGTGATGCGCAGGGTGTGGGTCGTGCGGGTGACCTGCGACCCCTCGGGGAGGTGGGGCAGGTCGGCGGGCTGGCGGTCGAAGGCGGCCGCCAGGCCGAGGTTGTGGAACGGACCGATCGGGGGCACCCAGCGGCCGGGCTGGGCTTCGATCGAGGCGTGGACGTCCAGGGACGGGTTGATGACGACCATCGGCAGGTCGGCGTGCACGGTCTGGCCGAAGGAGTTGCGTCCTTCCAGCGAGCGCAGGAGCCACATGGTCCCGAAGGTTGCCGGCGGGGTGAGCAGCACATCCTGGGAACCGAACGCAGCCTTGGGCGCGCCGCACGCGCGGTGCGTGGGGACGAAGGTGGCCATGCCGGTGCCCGGGCCGAAGGCGTTGATCCGCACGGGCTGGGTGCCCAGCGGTTCCTGGCAGATCGCGCAGTCGCCGGTCGGGTGGATGCTGGCGCGGATCTCGTTCATCAGCGTGGTGCCGTAGATGCTGTCCAGGTCGCGGGTGTCGACGAAGTGCATCAGTTGTTCTCCTCGGGGTTGATGGTCGGGGTCTTCTCCGCGACGGCGTGCAGCTGGACGCGGTGGCGGCTGCTCTCAGTACAGGCCGGTGGCGCGGCTGGTGGGTCGGCCGAAGTCGGGGGCGACGAGCACGGTGACGGGGAACAGGGCCTGGTCGAGCTGGTGGCTGGGGAAGGCCAGGGGGCCGGACCAGTAGTCGGCGCTCGCGGCCTCGCTCAGGGCGGGCTGGCGCACGACGAGGACCTGGTCTGCGTCGTGGGGGTCCTGGCGGGCGGTGTAGACGTTCTGATCGCGGCCGAGCACGACCAGGTGGCTGAAGGGGGCTTCGGGGTCCAGGACGATCTGGTCGAGCTCTTCGACGTCGTGGATGCGGGTCCCTGGCTGGTCGAGCAGCTCGGCGAGGGTGCGCAGCAGGCTGGCGATCTCGGGGTCCAGGTCGGTGCGGGCGGCGGTGAGGCGGATCGTCCAGGCGCGGCCGGGTTCGGCGTGGGCGGCGGCGCGGATCTGCGGGGTCAGGGTGGTGGCCATCAGGGTCTCCGTTCAGGCGGCGGTGAGGGTCTGGTCGACGATCTTGCGGGCCAGGGCGTGGGTGTCGTGGGCGGCCAGGTGTGCTTCGCCGCTGCGGCGTGCGGCCACCGCGAGGCGGTCGGCGCAGTTGTTGAGCGGGTCGGTGGCGTGGGCCTTGGTCCAGACCAGCTGCAGGTCGAGGCTGCGGGTGTGCCCGGCGATGATCCGCATGGCCCTGATCGCGTCGCTGGGCAGCGCGGTGCAGTCCAGGACGTCTTCGCCGGCGGTGGCGGCGGTGATGGCGTGGATGGCGTCCTGGGAGTCGGTGCGGACGGTTGCACTGGTCGTGCCGGGTGGTAGATGGTCCAGGGCGTCGGCGATCGCGGTGAGCTCGGCGGCCAGGACGGTGTGCACCTTGGGCAGGTAGCGGGCGCCGAACCCCCGGTCGCTGGTGACCCATGCGGCGCC
>Ga0079224_100001432_pt1 | contig 27425 bp, 26 predicted proteins | sample Stecom2015_FD_80414 | JGI IMG/M metagenome (GOLD analysis project Ga0079224, IMG submission 80414) | Agricultural soil microbial communities from Utah to study Nitrogen management - Steer compost 2015 | ecosystem: Environmental > Terrestrial > Soil > Agricultural land | place: USA: Utah... | reverse complement strand
CGGTGCGTGCGAAACCTGCCGGAGCATCGAGCATTAGCATGCCGAACGCAATGCGGCGAATCCGCCTGGTAGTACGATGGAAGACATTCTCATCACCGATCGAGCACTGGAGAAGATTCGTGAGATCGCGGCCAACGAGCACGTCGATCTCGCCGACACCATGCTGCGCGTCGCAGTCGTGCCCGGCGGGTGCTCGGGTCTGACCTACGATCTCGGCTGGGATACCACGGAGCAGGAAGGAGATCGCGTAATGCAGATCGGCGACGTACGCATCGTCCTGGATCGCCGAAGCCGCGTCTACCTGAGCGGCACAGAGCTAGACTTCTCCGACGGCCTCGAGGGAGCCGGCTTTCATTTTCTGAATCCGCAAGCCGCCCGGACGTGCGCCTGTGGCGAGAGTTTCGGGCTCTAGTCCAGTCGACCATTCTCAGTGACGACCAAGGGCGTGGAACCGCCCTCAGCCTCCGTCCACTGTCCGCATCCAGCGCACGGTCTGCCCTTCGCTAATTCCGTACGTATCGCAAAATCCTGCGCGAACTTCGATGACGTAGCGCGCGGGCGCCGCCGATACTATGCTCCGCGTGCTGTAGGGGCGTGTGTATTTCGCGATGTCGACGATCTGCGAGTCGGCATCCACAAAAATAAGATCAAGCGCCAGCGGCGTGTTGGCCATCCAGAAGCTCTGCGTCTCCTGAATCGGGAAGATGAATAGCATTCCCGCGCGCTCCGCAAGGGAATCCCGCTGCATCAAACCCCGCTGACGTGACGAATCTGAGTCGGCGATCTCGATATCGATGGTGACGATCTCAGCGTCATCACCCGCGAAGAAGGTTAGCTCACCATCTTTCCGAAACGGGATGGTGACCGCCGGCTCACCGGTATCATCTCCGTCGCGCCCACCCATATCCCCGCATCCCACCAGGAGGGCACCTGCGATCACCAGTGCGCATCCCCATCTCATGGCGCCACTCCATCCCGCGACCACGCGATGCGCATACCCTCCGTGATGCCCAACCGATCCGAGTACCCTCCGCGAACTTCCACGACGAACTTTTTCGGCGCCGCCGGCCGAATTACTTCCTCCGAGAAAGGCGTCGTTCGCCTCACGATGTTGATGATGTGAGAATCGGCCGCGACGAACATGATGTCGAGCGGTAGGGGAGTATTTTTCATCCAGAAGCCGGTCGTGTCCTCGTCGTCCATGATGAAGAGCATACCGCTATTTGCCGGGAGCGCGCGCCTGCGCATCAGGCCTGTGGCGCGCTCCACATCGGTTTCGGCGATCTCGATGTCGATGGTCTGCACAGTATCCCCATCGGGCGTCAGGAAACTCAACGTGCCCTCTTTCTGAAAGGGGACGTCCGTGCTGATGACGGGCAAGTCCCGACCGTCCGATCCGCATCCCGTCAATAGCATCACCGCGATCAGTGCAAGGAGCTGTGGCCCGCCGAACAATCTCCCGCGGACCTGGGTCAATCGAGAAGTAGTCGTGTGGTGATGGCGTCGCACAGCAGTTTTCCTTCGTCGGTGAGGCTCAAGCGCCGGCCGTCAAGCGGCTGGATGTATCCACGCCCTTCAAGTTCCGCAATCTCATCGGCCTTCTCGAAGAGCAGGTCCACCCCGTAGCGACTCTCGAAGTGGCCGAGGTCGAGGCCGTCGGACGTCCGAAGCCGCAGCAATATGTACTCGTTTGCGAGCTGATCCAGCGAGAGGTGCTCGCGACCTCCGAGTGGAAGGGTGTGCTGGTGCAGGAGGGCCTCATACCGGCGGAGGTTTCGCTCGTTGTACCACCGTTGAGCCGGTAGTCCGCGCCACCAGAACGAATGGGCGGAGGGACCCAATCCCAGATAGTTTCGATGAGACCAGTACACCTGATTGTGCAGGGAGCGCATACCAGGTTTTGCGAAGCTGGAGATCTCATAGTGCTCGTATCCGTGCTCTCTCAGGTACTTCATCGTGAACACATATCGCTCTTCCCACTCTTCCTCCGGCGGCGGTTGCACGATGCCGCGCTGCACCATCTTCGCGAGCGGCGTCCGCTCTTCGACCGTCAGATTATAGGTCGATACATGAGGAATCTCCATACGGACGACTTTTTCGAGGTTCGCGTACCAGTACTCTTCAGGTTGATCGGGGAGGCCGAAGATCAGATCCACGGAAATATTCTCAAAGCCAACCTTCTTGGCGTTCTCGACGGCAGACTCGGCCTGCTCCGCCGAGTGGCTTCTGTTCATGAATTCGAGATCCGACGCATAGAACGATTGGATGCCGATGCTGAGCCGATCGAAGCCGAGCGACTTGATGCCGCTCAAGTAGTCCTCGGACGCGTCCTCCGGATTGACCTCGATCGTGGTCTCGCGGACGTGCTCCACATCGAATCCCGAATAGATGCCCTGAAGCAGACGAGCCAGATCTTCGAGGGCGAGCAATGACGGAGTACCACCACCCAGATAGATGGTCTCGATCGGCTCCCCGCCGCCGTACTGCGAGGCGTAATAATCGAGCTCGACGCGCATGGCCTCCACGAACGGGCCATGGTTGCGCTGCGTGGTCGTGAAATAGAAGTCGCAGTACACGCAGCGCTGCGAACAGAAGGGGATATGGAGGTAGAGACCTGCCATGCGGGTGAACAAAACGCGATCCGCATGGCGAATGTTTTCGATCTTTCGACCTAGAAGATCACGCCGATCCGGACCGGAATGGCGAGGTCGATCCCCTCTTCCCTGATAATCAGTGCCGGATTTACTTCATAGAACAGCGAGGACTCTTGTAGAGATCGAACCCAGCCGATTCCGCCGTGAATGGTGGGCCCGCTCGCCGCGCCGCCGTCGCCACCCGCGGGGATGTATCCCCCCATTCCGAACAACAAATAGGTGAGCCGGTCACTGGCCGGTGGAAGGGAGACGATAAGAGAAACCTGCGGATCGAAAATGTAGTCGGCGTTCCTTCGTCCACCGAGAATGAATGCCGTCAGACCGAGGTCGGCGGCCAGCGACAGATCGGCATTCACCGGGGCGGACGCGCGACCGCGAAACCCGATTCCGAGACCGTCCGCCGTGCTCAGAAGCGCATTCGCACCGATTCCAAAACGCGGATCCAGCCCTTGTGCCGTAGCGCTCTCAACGAGGGCACCCGACGCCAGAATTACGATGAGAAAAAGACTCCCAACTATGCCGCGCATTCCGATGACCGCAGTGGATTCTTGTGGCTGAGAAACTGAGATGCTATGAGATGAAAGTCCAGCGCCGCCGTTCCGCCTCGATATGGATTGAGCAAATCTTCGCTTAACATCGGCGACGGCTTCGTTAAGTTGCCGCGCTCGCATGGATGAACCATATCGTGCATTCGATCGACATCCCGAATGAAGTTTGTCGTCTGCATCAAGCAGGTCCCCGACGTTGCATCGCCGATCCAGTTGAGCGGTGAGAGAATTGTCACCGACACGGGCCGGCTCGTGCTCAACGCCTACGATGCCTCCGCCGTCGAAGAGGCGCTCGTCCTTACGGAAAAATATGGAGGCGAGGTTCATGTGGTACTGGCCGGGCCGGCCACGGCAACAGAAACGATCCGTAAGGCCCTCGCCATGGGCGCCGAATCGGCGACTCACCTGAAGATCGACGGCGAGCTGGACTCCCGCGGCTACGCGGAGATACTTGCTGCGCACCTTCGAGCAGAGTCGTTCGATGTGCTTGCCTGTGGAAAGCAGGCACAGGATACGGACGCCGGCCTTACCGGCTCGATGCTGGCCGAATTACTCAGCCTTCCCTACGCCGGAAACGCCGTTGGCCTCGATATCGTGAACGACAGGCTGATCGTTACCCGTCAGGGCGATGGCGGGCAGGAGATCATCGAGCTCCCTACCCCGTGCCTGGTGACCTGCTCGAACGATATGAACGATCCGCGCATCCCGAACTTGAAGGGAATCATGCAGGCCAAGAGGAAGAACATCCAAGTGGTGGAGGTCGAGGAGCCGACCGGTCCGCCCGCTACCACGATCAGGCGCTTCGAGCCGATGCCGGAAAGGGAGCCGGGCCGAATTCTGGATGGAGAGCCTGCTGACGTCGTCGCCAGGCTCGTATCACTTCTCAAGACCGAGGCAAAGGTCCTCTGACGCATGGGTAACATCCTCGCCTACATCGAGACCCAGGATGAAGTCTGCAAGCGGTCCTCACTGGAGGCCCTGACGCGAGGTCGACAGATCGCGGAACAGAGAGGGGATAGGCTTGTGGCTGTAGTCCTCTCGCCGGAGCCGGAGCGCTACGTCGCTCAGATCGCGCGCTACGGTGCATCCACCATCTTCATGGTGCGCCATAGCCTTTTTGCCAATCACCTCAACACGCCGGTGCTGGCGGCTCTGGAGGAAGCGGCCCGTCGCGCCGCGCCCGATCTCTTGGTGTTCCCCTCGAGCGAATCGGTTAAGGAGATACTCGGGGCGCTGTCGATTCGACTGGACGGATCGGTCCTGCCCGATGTTGCTGCGTTCGAGCAGACGGAGACCGGAGCGGAGGCCCTTCGGCCGGTACTTGCCGCCAAGTTTCTGGCTCGCGTCCGGGCCGAGCACAAGCCCGTGCTGGTCTCTGTGCGCTCCGGTGCCTATTCGGCGGAGGAACATCCCGTCGAGGCCCAGGCCGAGGAGATCCCATTCGACTTTGACCCGGCAACACTCAAGCAGACGCTACGCGAGATCAGGGCGCCGCAAGTCGGCACGGTCGATGTATCCGAGGCGCGCATCGTGATCGCGGCGGGACGCGGCGTCCGCGACGAGCGCGGCAAACAACTCATCGAAGAGTTGGCCGACACCCTGGGCGCCGCGATTGGGTCGTCGCGTGCGGTCGTCGAGTCGGGGCTGTTCCCGGCTTCCTCGCAAATCGGCCAGACGGGCAAGGTCGTGGCCCCCGATTTGTATATTGCCGTCGGAATTTCAGGTGCCATCCAGCACGTAGCCGGGATGGCGGGCAGCCGCGTGATCGTGGCCATCAACAAAGATGCGGATGCGCCCATATTCCGGATGGCCACCTATGGGATCGTCGGTGATCTGTACGACATCATCCCGCGCCTCATCGATCAGTTGAAGAACGGCTAATCCGCCTCGACACGCGCCGAGGCTTCGCGCGGATGCGAGGCAAGCGGCTCCACCATGGACGAAAAGTTCGATTGCATCATCGTCGGGGGCGGTATCGCCGGGCTGAGTGCGGCGGTCGAGCTGGCGCGCGGCGGCGCTCGCTTTCTGCTCGTAGAACGAGGTGAATTTGCGGGGTCTAAGAACGTCTCCGGCGGGGTTCTCTGGGGCCACGATCTGGCACGACTGGTTCCCGAGTACTGGACCGAGGAAGATGGCTTCGAGCGGTACATCCGGCACCGCCGCCTCACGCTCATGGATGAGCAGTCGGCCTTTTCGATCGACTTCAAGTCTACTCATTTCGATACGCCGCCCTACGCCGGCGTCGTCGTACTTCGCTCCCGGTTCGACCGCTGGCTGGCGGCCAAGCTCGAAGAGACGATCGCACGAAGTCCGCATCCCGATGAATCCTTCGTCGCCACCAACATCCTGGTTGAGGAGATCGTGCGCGAGAACGGCCGCGTCACGGGCATCCGGGCGGGCGACGAGGTATTCCACGCCGATGTGGTCATCCTCGCCGAGGGCGTGAACAACCTGCTTACTCGCCAGATCGGACTGCAGGATGACTACGTGCCCGCCGACCACATGATGATCGGCATCAAGGAGGTGATCCGGATGAATCGGCGGACGCTGGAAGACCGCTTCCAGCTGAACGGCCTGGCCGGAATGTCGAACGAATTTGTCGGCTTCTGCAGCCGGGGCGTCGAGGGCGGAGGTTTCTTGTATACCAACCGCGACTCCCTCTCGGTTGGATTGGTGCTGGGCATCAAAGATCTCCGCGAAAAACGACTCCAGCCCCATGCTATTCTGAATGATTTCAAACTGCACCCCGTGATCGCCGACATGCTTCGTGACGGAGAGGAGGTGGAGTATTCCGCGCATGTGGTATCGAGCGGGGACATGAGGGTGATGCCGCGTGAGATTTATGCAGATGGAGTCCTGATCGCGGGCGAGGCGGCGAATCTATTGATCAATGCCGGGAAAGCCATCCAGGGCATGGATTACGCGATGCGATCCGGCATCCTCGCCGCCGAGACGGTTCTGGCGGCCCGCGATCGGGGGGATTTCTCCGCAGAAAGCCTCGCGCAGTATCGAAGAGCACTGGAGGAGAGCTTCTTGCTCAAGGACATGCACAATTTCCAGGATGCCGTCCGGCTTCTGCACGATCCGAACATGTACACCACCATCCCCTCGCTGATCTGTGACTTCGGGCGTCGGATCTTCACGGTCCGAAGTGCACCTACGCAGAAGACGAAGCAGGTCCTGAAAGAAACGATAAAGGATCACACGTCGTTCTGGTCGCTGGCGAAGTTCGGATACAAAGCCTCACGCTCCCTATGAAGAAGTTGAGCACGGCCGAACGCCTCGGCCTGGTAGCGTATCGCAATCAGGGCAGGAGTGAGGCGAAGCCGCACATTCTCGTCGATACGAGCATTTGCAACTCTGTCTGCCCACACCATTGCACGACATACGTATGTCCGGCCGAATGCTATAAGTTTGACGAGGATGGGCGAGTCTTCTTCCAATTTGAGGATTGCATCGAGTGCGGCACATGCATGTACGCCTGCGACCAGGGCGCGGTCACTTGGTCGTATCCCGACCCGGAGAGCGGTCGAGGTGTGACCTGGAATTTTGGTTAGGCTGAACCGTCGATTCGCCGCTACGACGTCAACGAATACCTGCACATCCACACATGCCGAAATACCACTTCAATCCGGAAGACGCCTTCCTATTCGAATCGATGCTCGAGGAAGAGGATCGGCTCATTATGGAGTCGGCGCGCGAGTACGCACAATCGAAGCTGGAGCCACGCGCTCTCGAAGGCAATCAGGATGAAATCTTCCACGAGGAGATACCCCGCGAGATGGCCGAGCTCGGCCTGCTGGGTGCGACCATCCCCGAAGAGTACGGAGGTGCGGGTGTCAGCTATACGGCATATGGGCTCATCGCGCGCGAGCTGGAGCGCGTGGATTCCGCCTACCGCTCGTTTGCCTCGGTGCAGTCATCACTGGTCATGCACCCCATCCACAAGTTCGGGACCGAGGATCAGCGACAGAGATTTCTTCCGAGGCTGGCATCGGCCGAACTGATCGGTTGCTTCGGCCTCACGGAGCCGGATCACGGTTCCGATCCCGGTTCGATGAAGAGCACAGCCCTCCGCGTGGACGGAGGCTTCGTGCTGAACGGCGCAAAAATGTGGATCACGAACTCCCCGATCGCCGACGTTGCCATTGTCTGGGCTAAGGCCAAAGAGAAGCAAGGAGAGGAGGGGGTGATTCGTGGCTTCATTCTGGAGCGCGGGATGGAGGGATTCTCGACCCCGGTCACTCACAACAAGATGTCACTCCGCGCCTCCGTTACGGGTGAGATCGTGATGGAGGATGTATTCGTGCCCGATGAGAACGTGTTTCCAGACGTTCGGGGTCTGCGGGGACCATTTGACTGCCTCAACAGCGCTCGCTTCGGGATTGCCTTCGGTGCCGTTGGCGCGGCCGAAGACTGCTACCAGCGGGCGCTGCGCTACGCGATGGAACGCAAGCAGTTCGGGTACCCGCTCGGAGCCATGCAGCTCATCCAGACTAAGCTGGCCGACATGGTGACGGAGATCACGCAGATGCAGCTCCTCGCGTGGCGACTCGGCCGACTCAAGGATGACGGACGCCTCGTCCCCTCCATGGTCTCCCTCGCCAAGCGCAACAACTGTGGGAAGGCTTTAGAGATTGCTCGAACGGCGCGTGATATGTTGGGAGGCAACGGCATCACCGGCGAGTACCGCGTCATCCATCATATGGTGAATCTCGAAAGCGTCAATACCTACGAGGGCACGTACGATATCCACGGGCTGATTCTCGGGCGTGAGCTCACCGGGATTCAGGCCTTCACGCCAAGGGGAAATGATCTCGCCGATGCGCGGCCCGCGCCGAAGCGCGAGATGGCCGAAGCCGAGTAGCGGCTGCTGGAACGACGCGCTTCGAAGGACGTCGGGCCCTTTTGCGCGTTCCGAGCCGTAACCGTCGTTCAGGTCCGCCGTAGCAAACCCGAATTATAAACCGTGCTCAACGAACCTCTGGATGGGCCATGGAAGATGTCCTGATTACTACAATCGTCTTCGGATCCATACTTGCCGCGATCAAGCTATGGTTCGACTACCTTAAAACACGGCGAGAGACACATTCCAGAGGGACGGCAGGTAAGAGTTTGACCGAGAGCGAGCTCCGGCTACTGGTGCAGGAGGCGGTCGGCGAGGCCCTGCAGGAGCATATGGCGCGGCTGGAAAAGCGCCTCGTAGAGCACTCGGAACCCAGGCTCATCCCCGCCGGCGAGCGGGGCAGCGAGTTTGACCAACCCGCCGCGCCGCCCGTTCGGGGAGATCGCGAATCAGTCCGCTAGGTGCGCCATCAGGCGCGGCCATTTCGGAGCGCAGCCTGAGCGGCTGCGAGGCGCGCAATGGGTACGCGGAACGGCGAGCAGGAGACGTAGTCCATCCCAACCCTGTAGCAGAACTCTACGGACGATGGGTCTCCTCCGTGTTCGCCGCAGATTCCGATCTTGAGGTCGTTTCGGGTAGATCGCCCTCGCTCCGTGCCGATCTCTACAAGCTGACCGACGCCGGCCTGATCCAGAGTCTGGAAGGGATCGTCGGGCAGGATCTTATTCTCCACATAGTATGGCAGGAACTTGCCCGCATCGTCCCGGCTGAAGCCGAAGGTCATCTGCGTCAAATCGTTCGTGCCGAAGGAGAAGAACTCCGCTTCCTTGGCGATCTCGTCCGCCATTAGAGCTGCCCGCGGCACCTCGATCATCGTGCCGACCAGGTAGTCCACCCTGGCACCTTTCTCCTGAAAGACCGCCTTCGCGGTTGCATCGATGACGCCTTTCTGATGGGCGAATTCCTCGACCGTTCCGATGAGGGGTACCATGATCTCCGGCAGCACGTCCACACCCTCTTGCTCGAGCTCGACGGCAGCTTCGAGGATGGCCCGCGCCTGCATCTCCGTAATCTCCGGGAAGGTGATCCCGAGACGGCATCCACGATGGCCAAGCATCGGATTGAACTCAGCGAGGGAATCGAGCTTCGCCCTGATGTCCTCGATGCTGATGCCCATGGTAGCGGCCATCTCTCTCTGCCCGGCCTCGTCATGGGGCAGGAATTCGTGGAGCGGCGGATCGAGAAGGCGAACCGTTACCGGCTTGCCGGCCATCGCTCGGAAGATTCCGATGAAGTCCTCCTTCTGGTAGGGCAAAAGCTTGGCGAGCGCTTTCTTGCGCGCCTCTACCGAATCGGAGAGGATCATCTCGCGGACGGCACGGATTCGGTCGCCGCCGAAGAACATGTGCTCCGTACGGCAAAGCCCGATGCCCTCAGCGCCGAACTCCAGCGCCTTCTGCGCATCATCGGGGGTGTCCGCGTTCGTGCGCACCTTCATGTCGCGATGCGCGTCGACCCACTCCATGAACTCGGCGAACTCGCCGCTGAGCTCCGGATCCACGAGGGGTTCCCTGCCCAGCACGACCTCACCGGTGGTGCCATTGATGGAAATCCAGTCACCTTCTTTGACGGTGACCTGACCGTTCGTAAATGATTTCCTTGCGTAATTGATGACGATGTCTCCGCAGCCGGCCACACAGGGCTTCCCCCATCCACGTGCCACGACGGCGGCGTGGGAAGTCATTCCGCCGCGGGATGTCAGAATGCCCTGGGCCGCATCCATGCCACCGACATCCTCGGGACTCGTCTCGATGCGCACCAGGATAACTTGCTTGCCGTCGGCCTTCCATCTTTCGGCATCGTCGGCCGTGAAGACGACCTGTCCGACCGCGGCACCCGGCGAGGCCGGGAGGCCCTTGCCCACGACGCGATCCTTGTAGGCATCCGTATCCTCGAATTGAGGATGCAGTAGCTGGTCGAGGTGAAGCGGCTCAACCAGGTCTTTCACGGCCGTCGCGGGATCCACCAGGCCCTCCTTCACCATATCCACAGCAATCTTGACGGCCGCCGTCCCCGTCCGCTTTCCGTTTCGTGTCTGCAGGATGAAGAGTCGACCATCCTGAATGGTGAACTCGATGTCCTGCATGTTTCTGTAATGCTTCTCGAGCCGCGAGGTGACTTCCAGCAGCTCCGCATACGCCTCGGGGAATTCCTCCGCCATCTGCTGAATGTCTTCAGGCGTACGGATTCCGGCTACGACGTCTTCGCCCTGTGCGTTGACAAGGAACTCGCCATAGAGCTCGTGTTCGCCTGTGGAGGGGTTGCGCGTGAAGCAGACACCGGTACCGCTGTTCTCGCCCATGTTGCCGAACACCATGGCCTGGACGTTCACGGCCGTACCGAGCAAACCCGTGATCTTGTTTATTCGACGGTACTTCACCGCACGATCGCTATCCCAGGAATTGAAAACGGCATTGATGGCGAACTTGAGCTGTTCACGCGGATCCTCCGGAAACATATGTCCGGTGTGCTTCCGATATACCGCCTTGTACCGATCGACGAGGGTTTGAAGGTCTTCGGCCGTGAGCTCGACGTCTTCCTTCACGCCTCGCTCCTCCTTTAGCGTACCGATCACCTCCTCGAAATGATCGTGAGCCACACCCATCACCACGTCACCGAACATGTCAATGAAGCGCCGATAGGCATCGTAGGCGAAACGCAAGTTGTCCGTTCGGCGAGCAAGTCCTTCCACGACTCGGTCGTTCAGGCCGAGGTTCAGCACCGTATCCATCATGCCCGGCATGGACACCGCGGCGCCGCTTCGTACGGAGACTAGAAGAGGATTTTCGGGATCGCCCAGCGTAGCGTTCATCGCCGATTCCAGGTGGCGGATGCCTTCCTCGACCTGCTCATCGAGGCCCTCCGGCCACTGGTGTCCGTTGGTCGAGTAAAAGTGGCATGCCTCCGTCGTAATGGTAAACCCTGGCGGTACGGGGAGCCCGATGGAGCTCATCTCGGCAAGGTTCGCACCCTTGCCGCCGAGCAGGGCCTTCATCGACTTGTCTCCTTCAGCCTTGCCGTCGCCGAAGCGGTATACAAACTTAACCGTTTCAGTCGCTCCAGCAGTTTTCTCCTGTACTTGCGTTTCCATAAGGCAGATAATCCTCTAAATGACTTGGATTCGGTGCGCCTCGACGCGCTGCAGCGCTCACGACGGCGGGCAGCAACAACGAACAGTAATGACGCTAATATGCCCGAGTGAGTTCGTTGACTTGCGTTAAACCTTCATAAACAATCAAGGCCGTTAGAGCCGACGCCCCCGCCAGAAGGCCGACGCCCGCAAGCATTCCTCCCCCCGCGTATTTGCCGAGACGCGACAGCGCACGGGAGATCCCCGGTGCGCCTCCGACGTCCCCTCGGGCCGCCGTCAGGAGCCCGATTCCTGCTCCAACTCCGGCTGCAACGCCGGCGATCAACGCGGTGCCCGCGACGAGTTCCGTTCTGCCCATATCCAGGGATGCCGTTGAGTAGGTGCATGGCGGCTTGCCTTCGGTCGAAGCAAGGTACAAAACAGGGGTGGAAAAAGACGAAAAGCCGCCGGAGCACCCTATCACCGCCGGGTTACGGGCAAGCAGCTTCTGCGGGGACTCGTCCGCCTCCCCACCTCCACGTCACTGCGATGACTCCGGCCGCCGCTCCGCGTACATACGCAATCCACCATCTCGACAGCACGAGACAGGCGCGTGCAGGTCGTCGGAACGATGCAGTATGCGGTGCGTGAGATTGCCCCGTCAAATCAATATCCATTTCTGCTAATGAAGCGACTGGTCGTTGTAGAGTCCCCGACTAAGGCCAGAACGATCCGAAATTATCTGCCGCCCGACTTCGAGGTCGAGGCGAGTATGGGTCACATTCGCGACCTGCCGGCATCGGCGTCCGAAATCCCGGCTGAACTGCGCGACAAGCCCTGGTCGAAGCTCGGCGTCAACATCACCAACGGTTTCGAGCCCATTTACGTGGTGCCGTCCGGCAAGCAGAAGGTCGTGAAGCTGCTTCGCTCGAAGCTGAAAGAATCCGACGAGCTCTACATCGCCACAGACGAGGACCGGGAGGGCGAATCTATCGGGTGGCACCTCGTGGAAGTGCTCAATCCCAAGATCCCGGTTCGGCGAATGGTCTTTCACGAGATCACACGCGAAGCCATCGAAGAGGCGTTGGAGCGCACGCGTACCATCGACAAGAATCTCGTCGACGCCCAGGAGACGCGACGCATCCTCGACCGCCTGGTAGGGTACACGCTGTCCCCGCTGCTGTGGAAGAAGATCGCGCCGAAACTTTCGGCGGGTCGCGTTCAGAGTGTGACCGTAAGGCTTCTGGTGCTGCGAGAAAAGGAGCGGATGGCGTTTGTGCCGGCCCCGTATTGGGATCTGAAGGCCCATCTCGAGAAGGACGGTGCGGCCTTTGACGCCGTGATGACGCACTACGGCGGCGTCCGACTCGCGACGGGCAAGGATTTTGACGACAATACCGGTCGCCTGAAGTCCGATCTCAAAGCAGGCGTGGATGTGCTCCTCTGGTCCGAGGCGGAAGCCACCGAGCTCGCTGCGCGCCTCCCGGAGCGCACGTGGCGAGTCGTTGGTGTCGAAGATCGTATTTCCACCCGTTCTCCATATGCGCCGTTCATCACGTCCACGCTCCAACAGGAAGCGAACCGTAAGCTGAATCTTTCGGCGCGGCGGACGATGGAGATCGCCCAGCGCCTTTACGAGAAGGGGCTCATTACATACATGCGTACCGACTCGACGACGCTCTCCAAAGAAGCCATCGAAGCGAGCCGTCGAGCGGTGGAGGAGCGCTACGGGAAAGAATTCTTGAGCCCGAAACCCAAACAGTATCAGAGTAAAGTCGCCAATGCCCAGGAGGCCCACGAGGCCATCCGTCCGGCCGGCCGCGACATGAAGACGCGCGACGAATTGGGGCTTACCGGACAGGAGGGCTCGCTGTACGACCTCATCTGGAAACGAACCGTGGCCAGCCAGATGGCCGATGCCCGGCTGCGTCTCATCACGGCCCACATCGAGGCCGGCGAGGGGGCCGAAGCGGCGAGATTCCGTGCATCCGGCCGGACCGTCGTCTTTCCCGGATTCTTCCGGGCCTATGTGGAGGGCTCGGATGATCCGGATGCGGCGCTCGAGTCGCGCGATCAGCCCTTGCCCGAGCTGCAAGAAGGCGATGAGCCGGCATGCAAAGGCGTCGAGGCCACCGGTCACGAAACAAAGCCTCCCGCACGGTACACGGAAGCGACCCTGGTTCGCGTCCTGGAGCAGGAGGGGATCGGGCGACCGAGCACGTACGCCTCCATCATCGACACGATAATCCATCGAGGCTACGTCCGGAAGCATGGCTCGCAGCTCGTGCCCACCTTCACGGCCTTCGCCGCCAACAACCTCCTCGAGGAGCAATTCAATCAGCTCGTCGACGTGAATTTCACGGCGGAGATGGAGCAGATCCTGGATGATATCGCCACCGGACAGCAAGACCCGACGCCTTACCTCAAGTCCTTCTTTCTGGGTGATGAGGGGCTAGACCTCCGCGCGAAGGCCGGGCTCGATAAGATCGACGCCCGCAAGGTCTCGACCATCACATCGCCGAAGTGGGATGGTTTCGTCGTTCGTGTCGGCAAATTCGGTCCGTATGTCGAAGGAAAGTTGGATGGCGAGCGAGTGACGGCGTCGATACCTGAGGATCTGGCTCCCGCGGATGTGACGGCCGAGCAGCTGCGCGAGCTCCTCGAAGCCGGAAATGCCGAAGACCGCGTCGTGGGGCGCGATCCGGAATCCGGGATGAACATTCTCTTGCGGACCGGACCTTTCGGTCCCTACCTGCAGCTCGGACGGGACGACGAGCAGGATGGAAAACCCCGTCGTGTTTCGCTTCCAAAGGGAATGACCCAGGAAGATGTCAATGAGCGGACGGCGCGTGGTCTGCTCAGTCTCCCGCGCACGCTCGGAGAGCATCCTGAGACGGGGAAACCCATCCTCGCCAACATCGGAAAGTACGGCCCCTACGTACAGCACGAGCGGACGTTCGCCTCGCTCAAAGAGGATGACGACGTGTTATCGATCGATCTCGAACGCGCCCTCGAGCTCTTGTCTGAAAAGACGAAGCGATCGGGTGCGCTTCGCACGCTCGGCGATCATCCCGAAACGGGCGAGCCCGTCGAAGTATGGAGCGGCAAGTACGGTCCATACGTGAAGCATCAGAAGACGAACGCCTCGTTGCCGCGAGACGTTAAGCCCGAAGACGTCACGCTTCCTCAGGCGCTGGAGCTACTGGCTGCCAAGAAGAAGGGAGGTAGAAAGGGGAAGAAGAAGGGCTCGACCTGAGGCGCGCTAACGTCCTACGTCTTTCTCGCCCAATCTGATGGAGTCGAGGATATTCAGGTAGCTCGAATACCGTTCCTCGCGTATGAGGCCCTTCTCGACCGCTTCCTTGACGCCGCATTCAGGCTCGTGATCGTGCGTACAAGTCGGGAAGCGACACTTCTCCAGGTGCGGCTTGAACTCGACGAAGAAGTGCGACAGCTCCCATGGCTCGATGTTGATCACGCCATACTCCCTGATACCGGGAGTGTCCACGATGAAGCCCCCATCCGAAAGAGGGTAGAGTGAGGCGTACGTTGTAGTGTGCCGGCCTTTTTGTGTTTTTTCACTCACTTCGCGCGTCGTGAGGTCCAGACCCGGCTCGATCCTATTCAGGAGTGATGATTTGCCCACCCCGGACGGCCCCATCAACACCGAGGTTCGGCCCGTGAGGCAGTCCCGCAACCGTTCGATCCCTTCACCCGTCTTTGCACTCGTCTGAAGCACAGGATATCCAAGGTCGGCGTACAGAGCGCAAAGATCGGTGACGAACGGTTTGTCCTTCGTGCGTATCAAATCAATCTTGTTGAGCACGATGCCGGCTTCAATTTCGTGGGCCTCCGCCATGACGAGGACGCGATCGATGAATCCCGGGTTCGGCCTGGGCAGGCGAACGGATTGAATGATCCAGACGAAATCGACATTGGCGACGATTACCTGCTCCTGGCCTACTCGCCGCCCGGCCGCGCGCCTGCTCAGTTGATTCTTCCGATCGTGAATCTCTGTGATGAGCCCGGTGTCATCAGGGTTCATCCGAACGGTCACCCTGTCACCGACCGCGATGGGATTCGTGGCATCATCGTGCATCAGCCGAAATTTGCCGCGGACCTTGGACGGCACCGTTCGGTCGCCGGCACGCACATCATACCAGCTCCCCGTTGACCGGATGACGACACCCTCAACGAATTCGTCCGAGGGGGCGTTCTCACGGGTTGAATTAAGGTTCGAATCCTGGCTCATGCCGTATCTTTAGAGGCCTTACGGGCTGAAACCTGCCTGTGCAAGTCACGTCTACAGAACACGTCGTCGATATCAAATCATTATAGCGCCGGAAGGTGCACAGATCCGATAGGTGCCAACATGAGTGAGCAGGGCCAGGAGCGAAAGGAACGCTATCGTCGGGTTCGATCGGAGTTCGACGACCTGGAGACGGAAGACAAGGTGCTCTTCCTGATGGAGGCGGCCGTTTCAACGATCGCCCGGGGCGTCGACGAGTTCGGCCGCGCCGTTTCAGACGAGTTGAACAAAGCGTTCAGCCGACGCGCGGAGAGACGCCGTCGCCACGACGAAGGGTCCGGCAAAACGGCTGCGGGATCGTCGGAAAATGATACGTCGTCGAGCACTGAAGGGACGATGGGATCAACGGGATCGACATCGGGACCTTCCGGCTCCGCCCCTAACGGATCCGACGGTGGTGAGTTCGACAACATCCCATGAGCGAATCCAAAAGGATCGTCGAATTCGAGCGCCTGAACACGCTCGGGAAGGCGGTGTTTTTCGGCGGCGCGATCGCCAAGTTGGCAGCCGGCGCCATAGACCGCGTCTTGCAACGCGCCGCCGATATTTACGTGGACGCGGAAAGAGCCTTCAAGCAAGGAATGGACCCCGATATCGAAGACGCCAAAATCCTTGCGGAGGACACGAGGCTGGAAGAGTAGTAGGTCCTGAAACAGGATTACGACTCCACTTCCACCACGGTTGAACCATTGGCGCCGTTGGCCACGGCCGACTCCATCCGCTTCTCTTTCTCGGAGACGGAGAAGAGCTCGGCCGGGTCTGTCATGGGTTCGCCCTCGTCGAGCACCAACCCGATGAGCTCCTCCATCCTCTTGACGTAGGTGATTTCGAGGCCTTGCAGCGCCTCTTCTTTGATCTCCTTGACGTCCTTCTCGTTCTTCTCGGGCAGAATCACATGCTTGATTCCGGCGCGCCGCGCGGCCAACACCTTCTCCTTGATGCCGCCGACGGGCAAGACGAGCCCGCGTAGCGTGATCTCGCCGGTCATCGCGATGTCGTGCTTGACGCGTCGTTGCGTGTAGATCGACATCAGGGCGGCCAACATAGCGACGCCCGCGGATGGACCATCCTTGGGTACCGCTCCGGCCGGCACGTGCACATGCACATCCCAATAGCGGAACGCGTCCAGAGGTATTCCCAGATCGTCTGCGTGGGCCTTGACGTACGACAGGGCGGCCTGCGCCGACTCCTTCATCACCTCGCCGAGTTTGCCGGTGAGGATCAAACGACCGGAGCCCCGCGAAACCGACGCCTCGATAAAGAGGATGTCACCACCGACCGGCGTCCACGCCAGCCCTGTCGCCACGCCCGGAACCTCGGTACGCTGGGCAACCTCGGAAAAGAACTTCCGAGCGCCCAGATACTCCTCGAGATCGTCCGCCGTAACGGTTGTAGATTCGATCTCTCCTACGGCCACACGCTTGGCGACACCTCTTGCCACCGAACCAATGGTCCGCTCGAGCTGGCGAACGCCGGACTCGCGAGTGTATCCGTCGATCATCAGGTTGATGGCTTCATCCGTGATCTGGAACTGCTCCGGCTTCAGCCCATTGCGTTCGATCTGCCGGGGCACGAGATACTGACGTGCAATCTCCAGCTTCTCGTCCTGGGTATACCCGTTGATCTCGATGACCTCCATGCGATCGCGCAGCGGTCCCGGAATCATCTCCAGGAAGTTGGCCGTCGCGATGAACAGTACTTTCGAGAGGTCGTAGTCGAGCTCGAGGTAGTGGTCGTTGAAGTTGTCGTTCTGCTCGGGATCCAGAACCTCGAGCAGCGCGCTCGACGGATCGCCGCGGAAATCTGAGCCCAGCTTATCGACCTCGTCCAGCATGAAGACCGGGTTGTTCGTGCCCGCCTTCTTGAGCCCCTGGATGATCCGTCCAGGTAGCGCACCGACGTAGGTGCGCCGATGCCCCCGAATTTCGGCTTCATCGCGCACACCACCGAGACTCATGCGAACGAACTCACGGCCGAGCGCGCGCGCAATGCTCTTTCCGAGGCTCGTTTTACCGACGCCCGGAGGGCCGTAGAAGCACAGGATCGGGGCTTTCATGTCCCCCTTCAGCTTCAAGACAGCCAGGTACTCCAGTATCCGCTTCTTGACCTGCTCGAGGCCGTAGTGGTCCTCATTGAGCACTTCTTCGGCACGCTTGATGTCGAGGTGGTCCTCGGAATACTCCAGCCACGGGAGGTCGAGTATCCAATCAATGTAGTTGCGCGTAACGGCATAATCTGGAGCCGCAGGGTTGGTGCGGGCCAGCTTGTCCAATTCTTTCTCGAGGGTCTCTCGGACGTGATCCGGGAGCTCCTTCTTCTCGGCCCGCTCCCGCAGCTCACGGATCTCGGCTCCTCCGCCTTCGCCCTCCCCGAGCTCATCTTGGATAGCCTTCATCTGCTGGCGCAGAAGGTATTCGCGCTGCTGCTTGTCGACATCCGACTTGACCTTGGTACGAATCTCCTCGGAGAGCTGCAGCACCTGGAGTTCGCGGTTCAATGCCGCCATTACCTTCTCGGCGCGATCCACGAGAGCCCGCGTTTCAAGTAGATCCTGTTTGTCCTCCACATCGATCTGGAGGTTCGATGCGATGAAATGGATCAGGAACGCGGGCGAATCGATGTTCTGAATCGCATAAGCTGCCTCGCTGGGCAAATTGGGCGACAAGTTGACGATCTGAATCGCCAGCTCTTTGATGGAGCGAATGCGCGCCTGAAGCTGCACATCGTCAATGGCCGTATCCTCCTCGATGGGAGTGACCCGCGCCTCCAGGTACGGCTCGACCTGCACGTACTCCTCGATCTTGAATCGGCGCTTGCCCTGGATCACGATGGACTTCGATCCATCGGGCATCTTGATCAGCTTCAGGATGGTGGCGACAGTGCCGCATTCAAACAGATCTTCGGGAGCAGGATTCTCGACATCGCTGCTCTTCTGCGCTACGACGCCGATCAGACGGTCGTCGTTGAAGGCATCCTTCACCAACTTTAGGGACGCGTCGCGACCTACGGTAATCGGAAGTACTACGCCTGGAAAGAGTACCGTATTGCGCAGAGCCAGGATCGGGAGGGTCTCCGGCACGTCGGACGTGCTCATTGCCTTTTCTTCGTCCGCCGTGGGGAGGGGAATGCTCTGCTCGGGCCCTTCGTCGTCGAGAAGAAGGATGGCCGTGCGGAACGAACCCAGATTGCGATCAAACATGTCTCCTCTTCTATCTTCTGGGGACGCCGAACAAACAGATGGGGCGCCCACCGATATCCATATTATAGACTTTGTAGTGAACCCTCGGGGGTTCAAAAACCAGGCCAAAGGAGAAACTCTGCCAATCTGACGCTGCCCCTGAGAATAGCTGCCCGGATCATGGTAACGCGCGCCTGGGTGAAGTGATGGGGAAGCGCTGTGAAATGTTGGGAATGCCGCCGATGTCAGCTCTCGGCGCCCCGGAGCAGATCCTGAATGGCAGCTTCGAGCGTGTCGATCTTGAAGGGCTTCGTAAGTACGACGTCGATCTCGTTTCCGGGCTCACCGAGATGGGTATCGCCTGAGAGCAGAATGATTGGGATGGATCCGAATCGAGCGCGGATCGCCTCGGCCAGCTGGCGCCCGTTCATCTCGGGCATGCCGAGATCAGTGAAGACGATGTCGAATGTCTCGCGCTCCAGGCGGTTCAAGGCCTCGCTTGCAGACGAAACGGCCGTAACGCGATGGCCTTTGAGAGTAAGCAACTTCTGGAGAATGCCGCGGACCATCTCCTCGTCGTCCACAACGAGCACGCGTGCATGGCGGCCTGGCTCGGGGGCCAGGTCGGCCTCTCCTTCCTCACGCGTCTCCTCGGCAGGAGGAAGCAAGATGCGAAAGGTTGTGCCCTTGCCGACCTCCGAGTTCACGGTGATGCTGCCTTCGTGCTCCTGGATGATCCCGTAGCTTACGGCAAGCCCCATTCCTGTACCGCGCTCTCCCTTCGTGGTGTAGAGTGGCTCGAAGATTCGCTGACGGACGCTCTCCGACATCCCGATGCCCGAATCTTCGACGGTAATGCATACGGCGCCATCGATGGGGGCGGTGCGGATGCGCATTGTGCCGCCCTCCGGCATCGCCTGAACGGCGTTCAAGATCAAGTTCAGGAAGACCTCCCGCAGCTCGGTGGCCGACCCCATTACCGCCGGAACCGGCTCGAATTCGTGCTCGACTTCGATGGCAATGCCCTGACGACGAGGCTCGTTGTACCAGTACGGGCGCGTGAGCGTGATACAATCCTGAACGAGTGTCGGGATGTCCAGCGGCGTGAAATGCGTCTGTTTATCCTGTCGGATGTACTGCTGGATCTTGCGGATCAGCGCGGCCCCGTCGAGCGCCGCTTGCTCGACCGTCCGCAGGTGTTGAACGAGGGTGTGATCGGAGACCTCATCGCGGGCATAGTTGATAAGGAGCTCCGTATATCCCAGAATGCCGCTCAGGAGATTGTTGAAATCGTGGGCGATGCCCATCGTCATCCGGCCCAGAGCCTCGAGACGATTACGCTGAGTCTGGCTTTGTGTCCACGACTCCGGTTCGCGAAGGATCTCGCCGGTGGCGACGATCGCGCCGATGACCGGCTCGCCCCGGGATCCGGGCACGCGCACGGGCAGGAAGTTGAGGAGGATGGGTAGGGGCTCATCGCCATCCTCCTGGGCTTGTACAAAGAAGATCTGGCTGGTCACCAGTGAACCCGTGGCGGCCTCGCGGAGGTACTCCATGGCCCGTTCGCGATCCTCGCGGCCCAGTCGCGACCAGTTCGCGCCGATAGTTTCCTTCCACTCTGTATTTGCGTATGTATTCTGCCCATCAGGAGAGAAGTTACTGATCAGCAGTTCGGGCTCAAGATGTGGGAACGATTCCACAGACGTGCAAAGGAGGAGAGCGCGTGAGCAAAACCAGGATTCGGGCGTAAGCTAAGTAACGGTCGCCATATTTTTCGTCGTGCGATGAGTCGATGCGAGCATGCCGCCCGACATCCACATGGGCTTGCTATGACTGCGCGACCATCGCCGTCGGGCTGCCGGAGTGGATCGGCCAGGAGTGCAGCCGTACATCATCAGCGCAAGCCAAACGGAGTGGACCATGTGGTTCGAATCCATTGTTGACGCCATCGGAAACACGCCGATGGTTCGGCTCGGCAGCATCATAGAGAATGCGCCCTGCACGGTGTTGGCCAAGGTCGAGTTTTTCAATCCCGGTGGGTCCGTGAAGGATCGCATCGGCATTGCCATGATAGAGGCCGCCGAGGCTACCGGTGACCTCAAACCGGGCGGCACCATCATAGAAGGCACAAGCGGCAACACGGGTGCTGCCCTGGCCATTGCTGCCGTCACCCGGGGCTATCGTTGCATCTTCACGACCACAGATAAACAGAGTCCCGAAAAGCTGGACGTACTGCGTGCGTTTGGCGCCGAGGTGATCGTCTGCCCCACGAATGTGGCACCGGACGATCCTCGTTCGTACTACTCCGTTGCCCGCAGGCTGGCCACGGAGATCCCCAATTCAGTCTACCTCAACCAGTACGATCACCCCGCCAACGCGGAAGCCCACTATAAGACGACGGGCCCCGAGATCTGGGAACAGACGGAAGGACGCGTCACGCATCTGATCGCCGGGGCGGGCACGGGCGGCACGATCTCGGGATCGGCCCGATACCTGAAGGAGCAGGACCCGCAGATCAAGGTCATCGGAGTCGATCCATTCGGGTCGGTCTATTTCAAATACTTCCACACGGGTGAGTTCGACAAGAACGAGATCTATCCCTATCTCACGGAAGGTGTGGGCGAGGACATCCTCGCCAAGAACATGGATTTTGAGCTGCTCGATGACTACGTGCGAGTGACTGACCGCGAATCGATGCAGTGGACGCGCCGGCTTGCCCGCGAAGAGGGGCTCTTCTGTGGCCAATCGAGCGGAATGGCCGTCGCCGGCGCCAGGCAATGGATCGGTGCCAACGCCGAGGATCTGTCGCCTGACGACGTCATCGTCATCCTCCTGCCTGATTCCGGGTTTCGCTATCTATCGAAGACCTTCAACGACAACTGGATGCGTAACCACGGCTTCCTGGAGAGCAAGCCGGACCTGACGGTAGACCAGGTGCTTTCCGCACGGCGAGTTGGCGGGAGGATCCTCTCGGCGACGCCCGATGACACCCTGGGCGAGATCATCAAGCTGATGGCGGAACAAGGCATCTCGCAGATACCGGTGTTCGAGGGGGATCGCGTGGTCGGGAGCCTGACGGAGTCCGTAATTCTAAACCGGCTCATCGAAAACCCGGACACGCGCGACCAGGCCGTGCGCGATGTCATGGGGGAGCCGTTTCCCATCGTCCCGCGCACGCTCCACCTCGAACATTTGTCGGCCTACCTGGAACAAGGAGCGGGTGCGGTGTTGGTAGAGCCAGCGGACGGCAAGACATTCGAGATCATCACCAAGAGTGACCTCATTAGTGCCCTCGCGACGACGGGCCTCGGAAAGAAAGGACACAACGGAAAACGCGGATGAAGGACGCAGACAGCCAGCAAGGACAGCAGCAGTTTAACATCGAGCTCGACGAGCAGACGGCGGAAGGCGTCTATTCAAATCTGGTGATGATTTCGCATTCACCGGAAGAGTTCATCCTGGACTTTATCCGGGTGATGCCGGGTGTGCCCAAGGCACGCGTGAAGAGCCGGATCATCATCACGCCACAGCACGCCAAGCGGCTACTTCGCGCGCTCGCCGATAACATCGAGAAGTATGAGGTGGCGCACGGCATCATCGAGGAGCGGACGCCCCCGGGTCAGCCCATCCAGTTCGGAGGAATGGGAGGGGAGGCTTGAGAGCCGCTATTTGCGAACGCGGAAGAGCATGATGAGCCCCATGACCGCGAAGACCGCGTGGGGGAGCCAGGCCACGATCAGTGGGGGGATCTCCCCCGTATAGCCGAACGGTTCGGTGATCTTCTGCACGGCCAGATACGCGAAGGCCACGACCAGCCCAAGGCCGATCTGGATCGCTTGCCCGCCGCGTCGCCGCACCGAGGCCAACGGCATACCGATCAGGACGAGGATTAGATTGGCCACGGGGTACGCGAATTTGGAATAGTAGCCGACCTTCGAGCGGCCGATACTCCCCGCTCCCGATCGTTCCAGGTCGGCTATGTAGCTTCGTGCGGCGGGGATGGACATCGACTCGACATCCCTCTCCGTACGTGCAAGATCGCGGGGAAGAATCTGGAGGACGGTATCGATGCGTGCCTTTTGTATCCGGCGCTCGCCGGTCTCGTCGAAGACACGAATGACTGGATCGCTGATGCGCCAGATTCCGAGTGAATCGACCCATGCCATCGAAGGCGCGTCGATGCGCTTCACGAGGCGTTGCGAATCCGAAAATATCTGGATGGAGACCCGCTGTGCGGTCTCGCGGCGACGATCGTAGTACCCGACGGTAACGAAGGTGCCGGGGCGATTCTGGCGGTGAATGTCCGTCACATCAACGACTCTCGGGGCATCCTTCAAGTATTGCTGCTCGAACGCTAGCACCGTTCGGTTCGTGACAGGGACGATCCACCCGTTGAACCAGAACATGAACCCCGTCAGGGCAACGGCCACCACGAGATAGGGAACGATCAGCCGATAAAGCGAGACTCCGCTGGTTTGAAGGGCCATCAGTTGGAGGCTCTGGCTGAGTCGGCCCGTCAGATATACACAGGCCATGAAGATGGCCAGCGGCGAGATCAGCTTGACGATCTCAGGGATGTAGCTGGGGTAATAGACGAGGAATACTTCGCGCATCGTCGCGCCGCGATCATAGAAATCATCGACGAACTCCACATAATGGAGCACTATGAAGAAGACGATGAGCACCGCGACGAGCAGCACGAACCCGGAGACGAGTCGCCAGATGATATGCCGATCGAACCGATTCACAGGCCCACCGCGCGAATCCGATTACGTAGATTCTTCAAGAACCGCTATCGTACCTTGCGACGTGATTTCGATGCATTCAATTCATGGTAAGGTATGAAGCTCCACGAATACCAGGCCAAAGACATTCTGGCGGCGTATGGCGTGTCTGTCCAGCCCGGCCGTGTGGCGCGAACGGTCGATGAGGCCGTCGAAGCGGCCAGGGCACTAGAGGCCGATGGCGCCACCCTGTTTGTCGTGAAGGCGCAGATCCACGCCGGAGGTCGCGGCAAGGGAGGAGGCGTCAAGCTGGCGAAGAGCGTAGAGGAGGTACGTGAGAAGGCGGGTCAGATCCTGGGAATGAACCTCGTCACGCATCAGACCGGGCCTGAGGGGCAGAAGGTCAGGGCGATACTCGTCGCGGATGCCGTCGAGATCCAGAAGGAATATTACCTCGGGATCACGCTCGACCGTCAGAAGAGCATGAATGTCATCATGGCGTCGACGGAAGGGGGTGTGGAGATCGAGAAGGTAGCGGAGGAAACGCCGGAAAAGATCACAAAAGTGTGGATCGATCCCACGATCGGTCTTATGCCCTATCAGGCAAGGATGATCGCGTTCAACCTGGGGCTGGAAGGCAAGGCGATGAAGCAGGCGTCCCGGTTCATCGAGGGCCTTTACGAAGCTTACGCGGGATCGGACGCTTCCCTGGCCGAGATCAACCCGCTCGTCCTGACCGATAAGGGAGAGGTCGTGGCCGTCGATGCGAAAATCAACCTGGACGACAACGCGCTGTACCGGCATCCCGATCTTGCCGAATTGCGCGATGTACACGAAGAGGACCCGCTCGAAGTCGAGGCCAGTGAGCACGGCCTGAACTACATCCGCCTCGATGGCAACGTCGGCTGTATGGTAAACGGCGCTGGTCTGGCTATGGCTACGATGGACGTGATCAAATTGGCCGGCGGCGAGCCCGCGAATTTTCTGGATGTCGGGGGCACCGCGAGCGCTGATACCGTAGAGGCCGGTTTTCGGCTCATCCTGAAGGACAAGAACGTGCGGGCCATTCTGGTGAATATCTTTGGAGGAATCGTGCGTTGTGACCGCGTGGCGAACGGTGTCGTAGAGGCGGCGAAGAAGGTCGACATACAGGTTCCGCTGATCGTACGTTTGCAAGGCACGAATGCGGAAGAGGGCCAGCGAATACTCGATGAGAGCGGGTTAAAGATCGAGACGGCCATTTTTCTGAAGGAGGCCGCCGAGAAAGTGACGCGCGCGCTCGGCTCGTCCGTGGCAGCGTAACCTCGGTACTCACGGTCGGCGGGTGGCCTGGAGCATCTCTCGAAAATGTCCACTTCGAACACGGCCGTACACATCGACCAGGTCTCCAAGCGATTTGGCACGACGACGGCCGTCGACCACGTCGATCTCGAGGTCCGGCGAGGAGAGTTTTTCTCGCTGCTCGGTCCTTCCGGGTGCGGGAAGACGACGCTCTTGCGGATCGTAGCGGGATTCGAGCAGCCTGACGCCGGGCGCGTGCACATAGGCGGACGGGACGTAACCGGGACGACACCCCAACGGCGACCGACGGCTATGGTTTTCCAGAACTACGCGCTGTTTCCCAACATGTCGGTGGCGGAGAACGTCGCCTACGGTCTGCGTGTGCGAAGAATCGCCGCCGAGGAGCGACGTCGACGCGTGGAGGAGGTTCTCGGCCGTGTAGACCTGCAGGATCTTGCCGACCGGCCGGTTACGCAGCTCTCCGGGGGCCAACAACAGCGTGTAGCGCTCGCCAGAGCAATCGCCGTGGAGCCGGACGTCATCCTATTCGACGAGCCACTCTCCAACCTGGATGTGGCGCTTCGGGAGCAGACACGGCGCGAGCTCAAGGTGCTCCAACAGCGTCTCGGCACAACCAGCCTCTATGTGACGCACGATCAACAGGAGGCGCTGGCATTGTCGGATCGGATCGCCGTGATGCGGGAGGGGCGCCTGGTTCAGGTAGGTCGCCCCGAAGACCTCTATGAGCGGCCCGAGACCGCGTTCGTTGCGGAATTTCTGGGTGGAAGCAACCTCATCCCAGACCGCCGGCTTGCTGAGCGCCTCGCCGGAACCCCACCAGAGCCTGATCGGGTGTTGACCATCCGACCCGAGCATTTTCGTGTCGATGACGATGGCATCGAGGCGCGTGTCCTGAGTCGGCAGTTCCTGGGGATGATCGCTGAATGGTGGGTCGAGATCGATGGTCAGTCCGTTCGGGTGTGGCTGGATCCCGCGCTCGAGGCATCGGAGGTCGTTCACCTGTCGGCGACGAGGAGCCGTTGGGTGCGCAACGACACCGGCCGGAACTAATGCGGAGATGCCAGGGTCGCTAGGCTGAGCATTTCAAAATCAGGAGTTTCAGAGATGGCGAGGCTCACTCACGAGCGCGAACGACATTCGAAAATCGAGAACCTCGAGATTCGAGAAGGTCTCGATGGACTGACTCCGTCGAGAATACAGACGCTATATCGTAGGGCGCCCCTGCTGCGCCCCGCCGGTGATCCGAGCCGGACCTGGTCGATGTTCGAGAATGCCTCGCTCGTGCTCACGGCGTGGCACGAGGGCCACCTCGCGGGCATTGCGCGCGTGCTGACGGATGGTGTGCTTTACAGCTACCTGTGCGACCTCGCCGTAGAGCCTGACGTTCAGAGATTGGGCGTGGGCAAAGCCCTTATCAATGCCGTCCTTGAGCGATGTAAGGGCACCGAACTGGTGCTACGGGATTCCGACATTTCATCGGGATACTACGAGCACCTGGGGTTCAAGCGAGTCGAGAATGCCTGGGTCCGGAAGGCGGACTAGGCTAGCCGAGGTCTAAATCGTCGTTGACGTCGGCCGTCTCCTGGAAGCGTGAGTCGACGAGCTGAAGGTGGGCGACGACGCCTTTGACGCCCGGAATCTCACGAACGAGCGAAACGAGTAGTTCGCGGTCGAGGTCCGTGCGCACGGTCCCGTAGAGAGTGACCACGCCGTTCTGGACGTAGAAATGGATGCCCTGAATCTCGGCGAGCTTCAGATCCCGCTCGAAGGTCGCATACAGGCGGCGGGCGAGCGAAAGATCACGGCCGGTTTGCCGCGATTCATCGCTTGCAGCGCGGCGAAGGCGGTGACGGATCGCATTTAAGCCGTGTGGTATCATGCAGGCTAAAGGGTCATTGACGGCACATGCTGTCTAATGTCCCTTCCTCGTGTGTATGATGGGTGGCAAATGCAGTCTTATGATTTCGGTGCACCGCGGCGCCGCGAGGCAAGTTTATATGGCCGGTGGCCGGGCGGGTTTCCGGGGCAAGGCTCTTGGCTGTGAGGCACTTCTTAGCCCGCTTTAAGCCCACTCACACCGGCTCAGCCCGCTCTCGGCCGGCGTGGAATAAAATACCGGTTGTCTACTCGGCGAACAAACACGATCCGGTTACCTCAACTATGGTGCCGATGTGCTCGATTTCGGCGCAGCATGAGGCCCTTCTCTTTCAATCGCTTACTTAAGCGGGCGCTAATTTAAGAGATTGCTGAAACGCCCGCGCACATCTTCCCTGGGCTGGCGCAATCGTAGGATGTCCCGCAGGGCCCCGCTCTTCACATGCAGATCAAAGCTATACGACTGATAAGGGCCGAAGGGCACCCAGTTGATCGCCATTTCCCAGCATTCGAAATCCCTCAGGATGCTGAGGCTGGTGTAGACGAGCTCCTGCCGCTCGAAATCATAGCCCGACCGGCCCTGTACCTTCCAGTTTGGGGTAAGATTGAAGTCAAAGCCGGTATTGATCGTAGCCGTATGATCCGGCCCTGCGGATCGGCCGGGCGTCGCCAGCAGAAACTGATAATTGTAGGTGATGTCGAGGGTTAGCGACCACGGAATCGCAAAGTCGGCGTAGCCGAGGGACGTATTGTAGTAGGGCGTACCACCGGCGCCGAGGGGATCTCCCATATCCAGTCCCGGCTGGCCCGGAGGCCCGAGCGGAGCACCGGCCATCGTCATGCCCGGCGGTGCATACGG
>Ga0079224_100001431_pt1 | contig 27430 bp, 26 predicted proteins | sample Stecom2015_FD_80414 | JGI IMG/M metagenome (GOLD analysis project Ga0079224, IMG submission 80414) | Agricultural soil microbial communities from Utah to study Nitrogen management - Steer compost 2015 | ecosystem: Environmental > Terrestrial > Soil > Agricultural land | place: USA: Utah... | reverse complement strand
GGACAACGCGCTGCTCGGTTTTTTGTGGCTGCAGCACGGCGGCTACGACGAAGACGAAGTGAGCTGCCTCTTCCTGCCGCAACCGGCCGCACAGGCGGCATGGGATTTCGATGTGTGGGTGCACCCTGCGCAGCGCAACAGCCGCTTGTTCCTGCGACTGTGGGACGCGGCCTTCGCCTATCTGCGCGAACAGGCCGTGCGCTGGACCATGAGCCGCGTCAACGCCTACAACCCCGAGTCGCTCAAGTCGCACAGCCGGCTCGGCGCGGTGGTGGTCGGCACTGCGACGTTCTATTGCGCCGGCGCGCATCAGTGGCTGCGCGTCGAGGATGCGCCGTCCTTGCGACGCGATGCGGATCGCGATGGCCGTCCGGTGTTGCGCGTGTACCCGCCTGTCGACGCCGACGACTCGATGAAAGGGAGCGCAGCGTGACGCCCGGACCCCACCTCATGCACATGCGGGACCGCGTCGCATGAATTTCGAAACGTTATCGTCCCGCCCCGAAGTGCACCTGATCAACCCGATGACCGATGTCGGCGGCTCGGAACTGCACGCCGTGGACATGCATCGCGTGCTGTCGCGTCACACCCGAGCGACCATCTGGACCGAATACGATCCCGACCCGCAACTGGAGGCGCTCGCGCCGATCGAGCGCATCAATCTTGCGCGCATGCGCTTTCCGCGCCAGGGCGTGTTCCTGTTCATCGGCGCCTATTTCGAAGTGGGCACATGGTGGCGGCTCGCCCGTCCGCGCCGCACGCTGCTGCTGTACAACATCGACAACCGCCGCCGTCTGGCGCACATGCTGCAACGGCTCACGCTCGGCGGGCGGCGCAACGTGGAAATGATCTACGCCTCCGAGCGCCTGAAGGACGACGCGGGGCTGCCGGGTATCGTCGAGGACTCGCCCATCGATCTGGAGGTGTATGCACCTTCGCGCGCCGCACCGAACGACAACTTCGTCGTCGGGCGCGCAAGCCGCGACGATCCGCTGAAGTTCGCCCCGGGTGACCCGGTGCTGTTCCAGCGGCTGGCAGGTGCGGGCTTTCATGTGCGCATCGCGGGCGGCACCTGCCTGCGCGAACGGATCGCGCCGCACCCGCGCATCGAACTGCTGAGCATGCTCTCGCCGCTGTCACTGCCGCACTTCATGCAGGGCCTCGATTGTTTCCTGTACCGCACCTCGCCGGAATGGCCCGAAGCCTACGGCCGCGTCGTCGCCGAAGCGATGGCCTGCGGCGTACCGCCCGTGGTCGCGTCCAATGCGGGCATAGCGCAGCATATCCGTCACGGCGAGAACGGTTTCATCGCCGACGAGACCGACGACGTGATGGACATCCTGCTGCGCCTGCGCGAAGACCGCGCGCTGCGCGCGCGGGTGGGCGTCGCCGCTCGCCGCACCATGGAAGACCGTTACGGCGAAGCGCGCCTGGCGGAAATCGCCGCGCACTATCTGCGCGCGCCGGCACGGATGCCGGCATGAGCGGGCGACGATGAGCCTGGGCAAGGATGTCGCGCGCAGCGCCGGCTGGATGCTGGCGATCCGCATGTCGGCGCGGGTCATCGGCCTGGCGAGCACGCTCATCCTCGCCCGCCTGCTGGTGCCGGCCGATTTCGGTCTCATCGCCATGGGCACGTCCATCCTCGCGGCGCTCGAAGCGGCGACGGCGGTGGGCCTCGAATGGGCGATCATCCAGAAGCAGACACAGCAGCGCGTGCATCTGGATTCGGCATGGACGCTCAATATCCTCATCGGCGCATTGAAAGCGACGCTGCTACTGTCGCTCATTCCCGTCGGCGTGGCGATCTATCACGAGCCGCGCGTGGCGAACATCATGATGGTGCTCGCCGGCACGGCGCTGGTCGGCGGCTTCCGCAACATCGGTACGGTATTGCACGAGCAGGCGCTGCGCTTCAAGCGCATTTTCCTGCTCGGCCTCATCACCCGGCTGTGCGCCTTCGTGGTGACCGTTGCGCTGGCGTTCCAGTGGCAGAGCTACTGGGCATTGCTGGCCGGCATGGCGACACGCACCCTGGCCGATGTGTCGCTCAGCTATGTGCTGTTCACCTATCGGCCGCGCCTCACCCTGTCGCACGCGCGCGACTTTTTTTATTTCTCCAAGTGGGTGGCATGCAACAGTGTGCTGTTCTTCATCCAGCAGCGCGGCACCGATTTCATTCTCGGCAACCGCGCCGGCCCGGCCGCGCTGGGCGCGTACAACCTCGCCTATGAGATCTCCAGCCTGCCCACCACGGAACTGACGCACCCGATCATGCGCGCCGTGTATCCGGGCTACTCCCGCCTGCAGGGGGACAAGGGACGTCTGGCCGACGGCTTTCTCACCGTGTTCCAACTCATTGCCGTGGTCTCGCTGCCGGTGGCCGCGGGACTGTCGGTGCTCGCCGACCTGTTCGTGGCGGTGATGCTGGGCGACAAGTGGCTGTCGGTGATTCCGCTCATGGCGCCGCTCGCGCTGTTCGGTGCGATCCGTTCGCTGCAGGCGACCTTCGGCACCACCTATCTGGCGCTCGGCAAGCAGTATCTGTCCGCACGGCTGATGGCGCTCTATATCGTGCTGGCCTTCCCCACTTTCGCGCTGCTGCTCACCTATCGGGATCTGACCGCCGCCGCCTGGGGACTCACCGCCGTCTATTTCTTCACCGGCAGCGTGAACGTCACGCTGCTGCGCGCGCTACTGGACCTGCCCGCGCGGCGGATTCTCGCCGCGCCGTTGCGGCCGGTGCTCGCCTCGCTGGTCATGATCGGTGCGCTCGTCGCCTTGCGCGGCACCGGATACGGCTACCCCGCGCAACTCGGTTCGCAACTCGTCACGCTGCTCGCGCTGATCGGTGCTGGCGCAATTGTTTACACGCTCGCTTTGCTTTTGCTGTGGAATCTGAGTGGTCGTGAAGAAGGCGCCGAAGCCCGCCTGTTGCGCCTGGCAGGCGACTGGCTGCGGCAAAGCAAATGGACGCAATGGAGGCAGACATGAATCCGGACGCGACGGCGGCGCGCGACGAGAGCGTGACGGCGATCATCGCCACCTACAATCGCACGGCCTATCTGCGCGAATGTCTGGACAGCGTGCTCGGCCAGAGCCGCCCGCCGACACAGGTGATTCTCATCGACGACGGCTCGGACGAGGACACGCACGCGGTGGCGAAGGAGTACGCCGGCCGCATCACTTATGTCTGGCAACCCAATGCGGGACGGCCCGCCGCCTTCAATCGCGCGCTGGAGATGGCGACCGGCGAGTGGCTGTGGTTCTTCGACGACGACGATGTGGCGCTGCGCGACGCCATCGAGCGTCGGCTCGACGCGGCGCGCGCGCAGCCCGATGTCGACATCGTGATGAGCGAGCATTACCTCGGCGTCGACGGCCCCGACGGCCGCATCGAACGCGGGCGCCGCATCAGCGCGCGCGGCCCGACGGATCAGCGACTGTTCGTCAGCATCCTGCGTAATCATCTTTTTCTTTTTCAGGGCATGCTGATCCGCCGTCGCTGCTTTCAGGCGGTGGGCGGTTTCGATACGACATTCCTGCGCAGCGCGGACTACGACATGACCGTCCGTCTTCTGCGCCACTACAAGGCGGCGGTTCTGCACGAGCCGACTTTCATCTGGCGCGATCACCAGGGCCTGCGCGGCCCCAAGGCGCTGCGTCACGACGAGTCGGCGCGTAAAAAAGTGTGGATGGAATTCGACGGCCGGCTCGGCCGGCGCATCCGCAACGAACTGACGCTGGGCGAATACCTTGCCCCGGCGGTGCGCGGCCGCCCGCTCACGCCCTGCGAGTCGCGGCTCGCCGTGCTGACACGCATGAGTGTGATGGCGAGCAAGGGGCTGATCGACGAAGCGCTCGACGACATCGCACTGGCCGCCGACATCGAAGCGCGCTGCGGCATCGGCGGCCTGAGTCGCGAGGAACGTGCGCTGTGTGCGCGCGCGATGATGCACCAGTACTGGCTTGCGCGCGTGCTGGAAGATCCGACTGGCTTTCTGCTCAAGTTGCGGGCGCGCTCCTCCGGCCCGCTGATGCGTCTGCTGGTGGGTTGCCTGGCGCGCGGATTGCTGCATGCCGCACGCAAGTCCGAACACGTTGCGCGCGGCCGTGGAGTGTTATGGCGCGTGTGGTTGCGTGTGGCGGCTTTCGCCGGACCGCGGCCCGTCGTCCGCGCCTACCTGGGACGTTGATCGAGCGATGCGACCCATTCCCTTCTACGGCGACGAAGAGCCCGTTCCGCTCGCCTGGCAGCGCTGCTCGGTGAGTTATTCCAGCGCCGCCGACAAGCGCAACGACAGCCTGTTCGAAGCGCTCGCCGGACAATGCCGGCGCGGCTACTGGGCCGGCCGCTGGCTGCTGCGCCATCCCGCCAAATGCAGCGACCTGCTGCGCGCGCAACTGCGGCTGCGTCATGCGCGACGTCAGGGCGAAGTGGTGACGCTGGACGGCATCAAGGTTCGACTTCGGCCCGAGTACTCGCTGCGCCTTGCGCGCGATCTGCTCGCCGGCACTTATGCCACGTCCGAACGGCAACTGGTGCACGACGCACTGCGGGCCGATGATCGCGTCATGGAGATCGGCGCGGGCATCGGCGTGCTGACGGCGCTGTGCGCACAGCGCGTCGGCTCGGAACGCGTCCACGCCTACGATGCCCATCCGGACATGGTGCTGGCGGCGCAGGAAACCTGCGCGCTCAACGACGTCTCGCCCGAGATTACGCATTGCGCCCTCGGGCGCGTCGCCGGAGCGCGCAGTCTGTATGTCGGCCCGCTGCTGGGCGAGGGCGCACGCGGCGGCGCGTCGCGCAAGCTCACGGTGCCGGGCGCCACGCTGAGCGATGCGATCTGCCACCATCGTCCTACCCTGCTGATCATCGATGTGGAAGGCGGCGAGTGCGAACTGGTGAAGGACGCGATCGGCCTGCGCGTGCCGAAAATCCTGATCGCCTTTCATCCGCATCTGCTCGGCCCGCTGGCGGTGATGCGCGCGCGCCGCGCGTTCGCACAGGCCGGCTACGCCGCCGTGTCGCAAAGCATGGACGGCAACCGCGTGCTTTACCGCTGTCTCCATCGCGCCGCCCCGACACTCACCTGAAGCCATGCCGCAACATCGCGTCTCGGTGATCGTGCCGACCTACAACCGCGCCGACCTGCTCGAGGAATGTCTGCATTCGCTGCTCGGCCAGACCGTCGCGCCGCATCAGATCATTGTGGTGGACGACGGCTCGACGGACGACACGGCCGCACGCGTGCGAAGCGTCAACAATTGTTGCGACGATCGCATCAACTATCTATGCAAGGACAATGGCGGCAAGCCGCGTGCGCTCAACCAGGCCCTGCCGATGGTGACGGGCGAGTGGGTGTGGATCTTCGACGACGACGACGTGGCGCTGCTCACGTCGATACAGAGCAGGCTCGCGGCGCTGGAGCGTCAGCCGCGCGCGAAGATCGTGCTGAGCAACCACCTGTGGGGCCGCAGCGGCGCGGACGGCACGATCGAGCCGACCGGTGAACATCGCTGGCCCGAGGTGAACGAAAGCAATCTGCGCCTGCTGTTCATGCGCAGTTGCTTCACCACGCTGCAGGGCGCGCTGGTGCATCGCGATTGCTATCGGCAGGTCGGGCCCTTTCGCGAGGATCTGCTGACCTCCGAGGATTACGAGATGCTGCTGCGCCTGCTCCGGCGCTATCCGGTCGCGCTGCTCGACCGGCCGACGTTCGTATTCCGGCGCCACGAAGGTGCGCGCGGACCGGCGTCTCAGCGTTATGCGCATGCGGAGCGCGAACGCCTGTTCATGCGTCATGACCGATTGGTCGGGCGGGCGTTGCGGCAGGACGCGGCGCTGGGCGAATTTCTCGCGCCGGCGCGTGCGACGCTGAACGAGCCGTCGCTCAAGCGGCTGGCGCTGCTCAACCGCATGACGGTGATGGCGGGCAAGGGGTTGGAAGAGGAAATGATCGAAGACGCGATGAGCTACGCCGCGCTGACCGACGGCAGCGAGGCCGGTCCCACACGCGACGAACGCCGCATGCTCGTCCGCGCGGCGCAGCAGCGCTACTTCGTGCTGCGCGTGTTGGAGAACCCGTTCGCCTTCTACACACTCGCCCTGCGGCTGCGGCGCAGCAGCACCGGCCGTACGGTGCTCGCCGCCCTGGCCCGCGGCCTTGCGGGCGTGGCGCGCTGGGGCGTGGCTCAGCGCGGCGAACGCTTGAAACTGCTGGGCCTCGCCGCGCGGCTCTACGGCGCAAGCTTTCCCGGTCTGGCGGGCCGGCCGCGTCAACGGGAGGCGCACTGATGGCCGCGCCGCGCGTCTCCGTCGTCATGCCCGCCTACAACTGCGCCGCCACGGTGCGCGAAGCGGTGGACAGCGTGCTCGCGCAGGACGGCGTCGATATGGAACTGATTGTGGTGGACGATGGCTCCACAGACGGAACGCGCGATGTGCTCGCAGGCTACGGCAAGCGGCTGCGCCTGCTGCGTCAGGCGAATGGCGGGCCTGCGGCCGCGCGCAATCGCGCGCTGGCGATCGCGCGCAGCGAATACATCGCCTTTCTGGATGCGGACGATGTGTGGCTGCCCGGCAAGCTGCGCGCGCAACTCGATTACTTCGCCGCGCATTCGGACATCGACGTGGTGTACGGTAATTGGCTGCGCTGGCACGCGAGCGAGCCGCGGCCGGCCGCGCCGCCGGAGGACGAAGGCATCGACGAGGACGCTTCGGGCTGGATCTACACCGGCATGCTGCTCGACAGCATGATCCACTCCATCACCGCACTCGTGCGCCGCAACGTGATCGATGCCGTCGGCGGCTTCGACGAAAGCCTGCGCACCGGCGAGGACTACGATTTCTGGCTGCGCGTGACGCGTCGTCATCGCGTCGTCAAGCTCAAGCGCGCGCTCGCGCTGTATCGCATTCATCCCGCGTCGACCACGGCAACGGAACGACGCGAGAACAACGAGTACCGCGTGCTGGTGCGCGCACTGCAGCGCCTCGGCCATGCCGACGGCGAGGGCCGGCGCGTCGACCGCGTGCAACTGGAACGGCGTCTGTCGCGTCTTTGTTTCGGGCACGGCTACCGCCACTACCGGCGCGGCGATATGCGCATCGCCTATCAATCCTTTCGCCTGGCCATGCGCCATTTCGATTTTCGCCCACGGACGCTCGCGTACTGCGCCGGTGCCGGCGCGCGCTGCGCAGCACGCAAGGTGTCCAGCATCCTGATGGGAGGTCTGTCGTGAAACTCAAGCTCCTGCAAGCCGGCGCGCTTGCCCTCGCCGCCACCCTGTCTCACGCGCCCGCCGTTTACGCTCAGGAGGGCTGCGGGTCGCTGGAAAATCATTTCGGCCCTTACGACTACCGCACCGCGCCCGCAGACCGGCGCAAGATCGTCGAGGACTATCACTTCACGCCGCAGGTCGAGCATCTGCGCACGGGTCAGTCCGGCGCGAACATCGCCAAGGATTTGACGTATACGCTGCGCGCCTTTCCCAATCACCCGCGCGCCCTGAACGCCATGGCGAATCTTGCGCGCCGGGAAGGCACCATCAAACCCAACGGGTCCGCATTCACGCTGGAGTGCTGGTTCAAGCGCGCGCTCGCGTTCGCGCCGAACGATCCGAACGTGCTCGGGGTATACGGCGTGCAATTGATGCGCGACGACAAGCCCAAGGAAGCGTTGAAGCAACTGCACAAGGCGGAGCAGGCCGGTCCGAACGGCAACCTCTACTACAACATCGGTCTGGCCTACTTCGAGCTGAAGGAATACGACAAGGCGCGCGGCTACGCCCGGAAGGCGTATGACAGCGGATTCAACCTGCCGGGCCTGAAGGAAAAGCTGCAGCGTGTCGGTCACTGGAAGTGAAGCGGCAAGACTCCCGGCTCTCCAACTCTTCGCTCTCGACTGAATCCGTGACCGATCTCGCCCTGCATTCCATTCCCGCGCCGCTCGCGCCCTTGCTGGACGGCGCACTCGATTTCTCGCAGCGCAGCGCGGCGCCTCCCGCCTTCGGCCGCGAAGCCTTCGTGAACGGCGTGCTCGAGGACGCGGGACTCAGCCTGCGTTACGACCCGGCGCGCGTGACCTGCGGCATGCGCGGTCCGCTGCTCATCGCTACGCTGGGCACGCCGCGTTTCCGCAGCGGCGGCCGGCCGCGCCCCGAGCAGTTGCTGGACGGCTGGGCCGAGGCGTATCGCGTGCATCAGCTCGACGCCGCCAGGGGGATCGAAGGCGCGTACGCGGTATTCATCGCCGACTTTCAGCAGCGCCGCGCGCTGCTGGCCTGCGACCGGCTCGCGCGCGAAACGCTGTGCTTCGCTCTTGACGGTACGCGGCTGTGCTTTGCCGATCGGGCCGACACGGTGGCGCGACGACGCGGTGCGGACTTCGATGCGCAGGCGATCTACAACTATCTCTGGTTCCATTTCATTCCCGCGCCGCAGACCATCTTCCGGGACGTGCACCGCCTGCTCGGCGGCGAAACGGCGCAACTGGAGAGCGGCCGCCTGGCGTTGCACCGACACTGGACGCCGGTCTTCGAGGAACACAGCAAGCTGCCATACAGGACGCTGCGCGAACGCTTCCGCGAACTGGTGCGTCAAGCCGTCGCGCGCGAGGCGGCCGATGCCAAGGTCGGCTGCTTTCTCAGCGGCGGCACCGACAGCTCGACCATCGCCGGCATGCTCAAGCAGGTGACCGGCGAACGCGCGCGCAGCTACTCCATCGGTTTCGCCGCCGCGGGCTACGACGAAACGGAGTACGCGCGCATCGCCGCGCAGCACTTCGATTGCCGCCATCACGAACACTACATCACACCCGACGAACTGGTGGCCGGCATTCCGCGCGTGGCGGCCGCCTACGATCAGCCTTTCGGCAACTCCTCCACGCTGCCCGCCTTCTACTGCGCGCTCATGGCCAAGGCCGACGGGTTGGACAAGCTGCTGGGCGGCGACGGCGGCGACGAATTGTTCGGCGGCAATACGCGCTATGCGCTGCAGCGCAATCTGCAGTTCTATCACCGCGTACCCCTGCCCTTGCGCAACATGATCGGCGCGGTCACCACGGCGCCGGTGCTGTCGCGCATTCCGCCGGTGGCGAAAGCCGGGCGCTTCCACGCCTATGCCAGCGGCGCGGTGCCCGACCGGCTGGAACGCTACAACCTGCTGCGTCGTCTGGGTCCGGACGAGATCCTGGAAGAAGACTGGCTCGCGGGCGTGGATCGCGATCAGCCGGCCGAGTTGCAGCGACGCGTGTACGAAACGACGCCGTCCGGCGCGTTGGTCAACCGCATGCTGGCCTACGACTGGAAATTCACACTCGCGGACAACGATCTGCGGAAGGTCATCACCACGAGCGAGCTGGCCGGCATCCAGGCCGCCTTCCCGCTCATCGACGATGCGCTGATGGATTTTTCGCTGCGCCTCGCGCCACACTACAAGCTGCGCGGCCGTACGCTGCGCTGGTTCTTCAAGAAGGCGCTGAACGATTTTCTGCCGCCGGAGATCATCCGCAAGAAGAAGCACGGCTTCGGTCTGCCCTTCGGGCGCTGGCTCACTCATCATCCGGCGCTGCACGAACTCGCTTTTGGCGCGCTGCAGTCCCTGCGCGCGCGCGGCTTCGTGCGTGCGCGCTTCATCGACGACCTGTTCCAGGAGCGCCTGCACGAACACCCGGGTTACTACGGCGAAATGGTATGGATATTGATGATGCTGGAACTGTGGATGCAGGCCCATCAGGCCGCGCCCGCAACACCCGCGCTAAAACCCCAGCATCCGGCCCTCGTGTAGAGTAGGGGTTGTTACGTCGATCCCCGGGGTGTCTGTGAAGAAACTGCTTTGTGCGCTGCTTTTCGCATCGATCCTCAGCCCGGCCGCCATGGCGAACGAAACGGCGGTGGGTTCCGCACTCCCCGCCAATGTCCGCGCGCTGCTGATCCAGGAGATGCTCGCCGTGCTCGATGCCAGCAAGAAGATCTTCGAGGCGCTGGTGCGCGGCCAGGATGAAGTGGTGGCCAAGAACGCGCAGGCGATACATGACAGCTTCATCATGGCGCAGCAGATGACCGACGCGGACATGCAAGCACTGCTTGCCGCGGCGCCGAAGGCCTTCCTCGAACGCGACGAGGCCTTTCACGAATTGAGCGCGCACCTGGCCGATGCCGCGCGCAAGAGCGACAAGGCCCTGCAGCGCAAGCTCTACCACGAGATGATCGATGCCTGTGTCGCCTGTCATGCCGCGCATGCCACCGACCGCTTCCCCGAACTACGACAAAGGTAGGCCATGAACAAACCCGGCGCGCTCATTCTCGTTCTGTTGCTGCTTGCGGGTGCGCTCGCCGCCTATCTCTGGTGGCAGCAGCCGGAGACCGTGACCGAGCCGTCCGTCGCGCCGCCTGCCGTCGTGCCCGATGAACCGGAAACCCCTCCCCCCGCGGAGCCGGCGGCACCGCGCTTCCCCATCGAGGACGTGGCGCCGGAGCAGCCGGTGGAGACACCGCCCGCGCCCGAGCGGGCCGACGACAGCCTTGAAGCGGCATTGATCGATCTGCTCGGCAGCGAAGCCGTCGGACGCTTCCTGCGCATCACCGGTATTCCGCAACGCACCGTGGCGACGGTGGACAACCTCACGCGTGCGCATGCTTCGCCCAAGGCGTGGCCGGTGCAGCCCATACCGGGACGCTTCCTCCTCGAAGGCGAAGGCGACGGGCAGACGATCGCCGACGCGAACAGTGCGCGCTACGACGCTTTCGTGCAGATGCTCACCTCCGTCGATGCCGCGCGTGCCGTGGCGCTGTACAAGAAACACTATGCAGTATTCCAGGAGGCCTACGAGGAGCTGGGTTATCCCGACGCGCATTTCAACGACCGGCTGGTGGCCGCCATCGACAGCCTGCTCGCCACGCCCGAACCGCGCGAGCCGCTGCGTGTGCAACTGATCGAGCTGCCGGAAGGCCGCGAGCGCGTGCAGCCGTGGGCCCATTACAGTTATGTCGATCCCAAGCTGGAAGCACTGCCCGCCGGGCAGAAGATGATGCTGCGCATCGGGGCGGAGCATCGCAAGGCGCTGAAGAAGAAGCTGCACGAAGTGCGCAGCTATCTCACCGGCGGCGACCGTCGTTTCTGATGCGCAGCACTTGAACGCGAAAGCCTCGCACGACGATCAGAGCCGGCCGGCGCGCTTGATGTCGAGATAACGGTTGACCAGGGTGATGGGCAGTTGTTGCGGCTCGACGTCGAAGCACTGCGCACCCGCCGTGGCGATGCGCTGGAAGGCGCGGTCGCGCTGACGCAGGTAATCGGCGGTGGCGGCGTGGGTCAGGGCGTCGTCCAGCGCTTCCACCGGCGCGTGCAGCACGCGTCCGAGCGAGGCTTCGCGCAGACTCGCAAGCACCACCAGATGGCGCTGCTGCAGCAGCCGCAATGCCGGCGTGATGCTGTCGTCGTCCTCGTCGCGCATGTTGGTGACGATGACGATCAGCGCGCGCTTGCGCAGGCGCTTCATCAGCTCCATCGCGGCCACGTAATAGTCGGTCGCCGACAGCGTGGGCTGCAGGTCGTACACCGCGTTCAACAGCAGATCGATGGTCGCGCGCGACTTGCGCGGCGGCAGCCAGCGCGCAGGCCCCGCCATGGTCATCAGGCCCACCGCATCGCCCTGACGCAGCGACACGTACGCCAGCAGCAGCGCGGCGTTGAGCGCATGATCGAAATGCGCGAGTTCGCCGTCCTGCGCGCCCATGCGCCGCCCGCAGTCGAGCAGCAGCACCACCTGCTGGTCGCGCTCGTCCTGGTATTCGCGCGAGACGAGCTTGCGCATGCGCGCGGTCGCCTTCCAGTCGATTTGACGCGGGCTGTCGCCTTCCCGGTATTCGCGCAACTGATGAAAGTCCAGCCCCTCGCCGCGCCGGCGGCGCTGCAGCACGCCGATCTGCGACAGCCGGTTGTCGGTGGCGAGCAGCGCATACTTCGTCAGCGCCGCGAAGTTGGGATAGACGCGCACCGTCGATTCGAGCGCGATGCGGTGCTGCGCCTGCCACAGACCGAGCCGCGACGTCATGCGCACGCTGACGGCGTCGAAGCGCAGTTCGCCGCGGCGCACCGGCCGTATCGCATAGCGCTGCCCGCCCCACCCGCCCGCAGCGACGCGCAGACGGATGGGCAGCCCCTCGGCGTCCATGCCTTCGGGACAGTGATCCTGGAGCGCAACCGTGCACACACGCGCGGCGCGATTGCTCGCGCGCAGCGTCACCTCCTGCCGCACGCCCAGCGGCAACGAACCGGACACGATGCGCTCCACCGCCGGCGCAGGCAACCGCCGCGCTTCGCGCGCATCGAGCAGCGCCACGACCGCCAGCGCGATCGCCGCTGCGATCCACGGTCCGAGCAGTGCCGGCCAGATGGACACGGCGATGCTCGCCACGACGAGCAGCGCCGTCGTCTTGAGCAGCCGGGGAGCGGGAATGAGCATGGGCGACTCAGTCGCGCGGTGCGTCGACGCCGTCCAGCAGGCTCTTGAGAATCGCGTCGCTGCTGTGGCCTTCGATTTCCAGTTCGGGCGCGGGCACCACGCGATGACGCAGGCAAGGCAGCGCCATCCGCTTCACGTCGTCCGGCGTGATGTAGTCGCGACCGGCGATGAGCGCAGCGGCGCGCGCGACGCGGATCAGCGCAATGCCGCCGCGCGGACCGGCGCCGCTGGCCAGACCGTTCCAGGTGCGCGTGGCGCGCACCAGTCGCAACGCATAGTCGATCACCTTGTCGTCGGCTTTGACATGGGCGGCGACGGTTTGCAGCGCGACCACGGTGGAGGGCTGCACCAGCGGTGCGACGGATTCGACATTGAGCCGGTCGCCCACTTGCCCCGTGGTGACACGCTTGATCATTTCCAGTTCGTGCTGCGGCGCGGGGTAGTCGATGCGCACCTTGAGCAGGAAGCGGTCGAGCTGCGCTTCGGGCAGCGCATAAGTGCCTTCCTGCTCGATGGGGTTCTGGGTGGCGAGCACCATGAACGGCGCCTCCAAACGATGCGCCTCGCCTTCGATGGTGACCTGCCCTTCCTGCATCACTTCCAGCAGCGCCGCCTGCGTCTTGGCCGGCGCGCGATTGATTTCGTCGGCGAGCAGCAGATTGGTGAACACCGGACCGCGCCGCGTGGTGAACTGCCCGGTCGACTGATCGTAGAGTGTGTGCCCCGTGACGTCGGCGGGCATGAGATCGGGCGTGAACTGGATGCGGCCGAACTTGCCGTCGAAGGTGCGCGCCAGCGCACGCACCAGCAGCGTCTTGCCCAGGCCGGGCACGCCTTCGATCAGCACATGGCCGGCGGCGAACAGCGCGGCCAGCACCTGCTCGACCACTTCGTTCTGGCCGACGAAGGCGCGCGCGATCTGTTCGCGCATCGCCGCGGCGATCTTCACCGCCTGGTCGTATTTTTCGGCTGGAATGAGTCGGTCGTTCATGGTTGTTGCTCCCGGGTGCGGCGGCGTGCGAGCCGCGCATGTAGACGTTGATAGAGCTGCAGCGCGGCGAGGAATTGCGGCATGCCGGCGACGTTGCCGCCGGCGGCGAGCGACTGCGCCTGTTCGTCGCTCAGCGTGTAGCGTTTCTTCAGTTCGACGGCCAGCGCGCGGCTGTGCAGGCCGCGCAATGCGGGATGCCGGCGCAGCAGACGCTGCATGAGCACGATCCGCGCCGACTCGGCCAGTTGCGGTCCGGCACCGTGGTGCCAGTGAAAGCGCCCGGCCGCGGCCAGGTGTTCGCGCAGGTCGCGCCGCGCATCGTCCTCGTCCGCCGCCACCCGGCCGAAGCGCGGCACGATGCGCCACAGCCACAGCAGCAACAGCAGCGCACCGCTCGCCAGCACCGCCGGCGCATGCTCGAACAGCCAGGCGCGCAGGGACAGATCGGTTTCGTGCAAGAACACCACGGCGTCGCCGCCGTTACCGCTTTGTGCAAGCGCCCACAGGAAATCGGCGTGATCGGCTTCGTCGAGCCCCTGGTTGGTCATGAAGTACAGATCGTTGAGCACGGTCACATAGCCCGCGCCGTAACGGAAATGCAGGACATGCGTGGTCTTGCCGCTGCGCGCCTCGATCAGCAGCGGCTGGTCGGTCTGCAGACTTTGCTCAGCATGCATCTGTACTTTGTAGATGCGGTCCATCCATTCCACCGCCACCGTGCGCCGCTCGCCCGTCCGGCCCTTGGTCGCACCCACGCCCAATGCATCGAGCAGCGCATCGCCGCGCGCGATGTCGCGATCTTCGGTGAGGAGATGGCCGCCTGCCTCAACCCAGTCGAGCAGGCGTTGCTGCGCGGACGGCGTGAGCGTCTCGCGCGCCTCGGACAGAATGACCACGCCCGCCGCCGGCAGGTCGGCATCGGTGCGCGGCACGCCGATGCGGCGCGTTTGCATGTCCAGCCGGGCGAGGGTGCGTTCGGCGGCGAGAAAGGGGTTGTCGCGCGCGGCGCCGCGCATGCCGACGTAGTAACGGTGATCGACCTGCTCGAAGTTCTGCAGGAACCAGTAGATCCCCGCCGCCAGTGCGAGCGCGACGAGCAGGAAGGCGAGCAGCCGGCCGCTCATGCCGCTTCCGCCTTCGGCGCGAAATGCCGCGACCATTCGCTGCACAGCAGCGCCACCTCATCGGCACGCGCCGGCGCGCGGCCGTAGGCGGTCTGCCGCCACGCCCTCACCAGACGCGCGAAATAATGATGCGTCGGCCGGTCGAGCTGCTCGCCGACGCGGCGCAGACAGTCGCCTTCCGTATCGCTCGCCTGCAGCCGCACCTGATGGCCGTGCACCAGCCGCGACAGCGCGCCGCGATAAAGCAGCGACAGCGCTTCGCGCACGCGTCCTTCGCGGGCGAGCGCGGCCGCCGCGGCGGCGACATCCTCCGGCAGCGTTTCCGGACGCACGTCCATGCCGAACAGCGCGGCCGGCGCGACATAGGCGGCAGCGGCGCCCGCATGCGTCGTGCGCCAGCGCAGCGCCGCATGCAGCAACAGCGCGACGATGAGTCCGCCGGCGATCCACGCCACACCCTGCCCGATGTCGGCGACGAAGCGGAAGAAGGACTCCAGCCAATAGGGCGGCCTGCGCGTTTCGGACTTTTGTTCATTGCGCGGGGCCCAGCGCTTGCCCTCGCGATACTCCTGAAACTCCGGTGCGGACAACACTTCGGCCGCCGCTTCCTTGGGTGTGAGCGCGTTCGCATGCGCAGGCTGCGGCGCCATGAGGCCGAAGTTCAATGCAAACGCCAGCACCGCCGCACCCGCGAGCGGCCGCAGGCGCGCGGCGAGGCGGCGCAAGGACAGTTCGATGTCCCAGGCTTCCAGACTCGCGCGACGATTGAGGTAGAGCGAGAATCCGGCGCAGACATAGAAGGGCTCGATGACCGACACTGCGGCGACGTAGAGCAGCCCATCGCTCCATGACCACGCCGCCGCCAGCGACTGGAAGAGGCCTTCCCAGTCCACGTCCGCTTCCACGCCGGCGGGCGCGAGCAGCACGTGGATCAGACCGAGCGAGTACAGCACCACATATTCGAAATGCGCGCAGACCACGGTCAGCCAGACCGCGTAGCCGCGCATGCGCTTGCCCAACACCTTGCGCCGCGCGCGTGCGGCACTGCCGCGCTGCCCTTCCAACAGCACCACCGGCATCATCATCGAGCGCGCGAAATCGAAACGCCGCCACAACAGCGCGCCGACGAGGCCGGGCGCCAGCCAGGCGCGGGTATCGCGCAGCACCTCGCGCAAAGTGGGCGGCGCGCCGAACACCGCCTGACTGACGACATGCATGACCGCGCGGTCGAACGCGGGCTTGAGCCACCACAGCACGAGGGCCGCAAGCCACAGATTGTCGTACAGCAGCAGATGGATCAGCAGCGCGACGGGCAGATAAACCGCGAACCACGTGCGCCAGATCGGCCGCCACCAGGTACGCGCGATCTGGAAGCCCAGATCCATGGCCTGCCAGCCGCTGCGCGGTCGCACGGTGACGGCCAGTTGCTCAAGCTGCATGACGGAGGCGCCGCGCGCGGCCGGCGTAGACGAGATAACTCAGCACCACGATCCACATGCCCAGCCCCACGGCGTACTTCACCGCGGGCGGAATGAGAGTGTGCGGCGACCAGAAGGCTTCGACCAACGCGGCGGCGGCGAACATCAGCGCCGCACCGTACATCAGCCGCACCGCCACGCGGGCCGCGGCGACGAGCGCCGCCTTGCGGGTGAGCAGACCGGGCGCGATCGCGGCCATGCCGAGCTTCAGGCCGGCGGCGCCGGAGATCACGATCGCCGTCAATTCCAGCGCACTATGACCCGAGACGAAAGCCCAGAAGGGTGTGCCGTAGCCGATGGCGGTGAGATAACCCGCCACTGCACCGAGGATCAGCCCGTTGTAGATCAGGAAGAACAGCGAGCCCAGACCGAAGGCCATGCCGGTAGCGAAGGTCTGGAAGCCGATCTTGATGTTGTTCCAGATGTAATGCGCGAACATGGCGAGGTTGGTGTCCGCCTCGCGCATGCCGAGGCGCAGGTTGGCCGGGTCGTACATTTCGCGCATGTGACCGAGTTGCCGTTCGTCGAGCAGGTAATGCACGAACTCGGGGAACTGCTGCAGCAGCACGGTGAGCGCGACCAGCGGTCCATAGAACAGCAGCGCGGCGGCGATGACCAGCCGCCCCTCCGCGCGCACCAGACGCGGGAAGTCGGTCAGCACGAACCGCCGCCAGCCGCGTCCGCCGCGGTGCCGTGCGCCGTAGAGCGCATGGTGGCCGCGCAGCGCGAGATCGTTCAGACGGTCGACGATTTCGGCGCTGTACTGCCGCTCGCGTGCCAGCGCCAGATGCTGACAGAGCCTCCGGTAGGCTGCGGGCACGTCGCGATCGGCCATGTCCGTCGTCGTGGCGCTTCGCGTCGTGCGGCCCTTGCGCCGGTTGCCGAACTTCTCCTGCGCGTCGAGCCAGGCTTCGAAGCGCCGCCAGTCTTCCCCGTAGCGCGCAACGAACAGCGACTGTTTCATGCGCGACCGATCAGATGATTGGCGATACGTACCAGACGGTCCGCGGAACCGGCGCGCGCATTGCGCACCAGCGGCTCGACCAGATCGGCCAGTTCCTCGGCACGCTGTGCGGTGAGCAGCGGCGCACGCCCGGCGAATTCGATGATCGCCCGCTGTTCCTCGACCGACAGCGGCACGGCGGGCGCGAGCGCGGGCGCCTGCGGCACCTCGCTCGCACGCGGCTTGTCGCCGCGATAGACGACGATGGTGCCGGCCGCCAGATCGCCCAGGCGCTTGAAGTCGCGGTTCATCAGCATGCTCGCCAGCCCGAAGCCGTAGAGAAAGGGCAGGAAGTCGATGGCGCGCAGCAGATTGCGCGTCATCGACGCCGACCAGCCCACGGGCGTGCCGTCGTCGTGCAGCACGCGCAGGCCGAACAGGCGCTTGCCCGGCGTGGCGCCTTCATGGCGCACTTCGCACCACACCGGGAACAGCCATTCGAGAAAGAACCACAACAGAAAGAACACCGCGTAGCCTGCCTTGCCGAACAGGCCCAGCACCATGGCCACACCCATCATGATGCCCAGCCGCAGCAGCAGGTCGAGCAGCCAGGCCAGTGCGCGGGGCACCGGCCCGGCCAGCGGCAGCGAGAGTTCGATGCCCTCGGGCGTGGCGATCCGACGCGCCGTATCCAGCAAGCGCGCCTACTCCTGATAGAACACGTCGCGATAGCTCGTGTACACCGCCAGACCCGCGAGCGGAATGGCGATGATCAGACCCAGACCAAAGGGAATGGACGCGACGAACAGCACGACGAATATCAGCACGCCGTACACCAGGAAGGGCAGGATGTTCTTCAGGCAGGCGGTGAAGCTGGTCTTGATCGCCTGCAGCACTGCGTAGTCGTTGATGATGACTAGCGACGAGGCGAACCACAGCGCCATATAGAGCGGCACCATCAATGCCATGGCGATGAGCCCGCCCAGGATGATGGCGAACAGACCCGCGCCCATGTCGGCGCCCGCACCGGTGAGGGCGCCGAGGCTGACGCCGCCCACCCCGAGACTGAAGCCCACCAGCAGCGCGGCGAAGGTACCCACCAGACTGACCACACCGAGCAGCAGCAGGGGTACGAAACGCAGGCTGAAGCCGGCGAACAACTTGCCGAAGGTGAGCGGCTCGCCCTGATCGAGTTGATACGCCCCGTAGACGATGCCGGCGAGCAGGATCGGCATGAACAGCGACACGGCGATCTGGCCGATGATGGGAATCAGCGACAGCACGACCGCCAGCACGAAAGCCGCGCCGAATTGCAGCAGCCACATCAGCGGCTGTTCGCGGAACACCCGCCACGCTTCCGCGATCCAGTTTAGACCGCGTCCGGCGGAAACGCGCTGGCCCTCTTCGATGAAATTCGCTTCGTCGCCCTGTACCGGCACATCGGCGACTTCCGCGGTCGGCGCCGCATAAGGATTGGTGGACATGGCCGTCTCCCCTTTTTTGGTTGTTATCCATCCGAACCGGAATTGCGCCGTGCAGCCTAGTGTCCCGCTGCCGGGTCGGCAAGTCGAATGACACCGGAATGCGGAGATTTGGCCGCGCGGCGGCCGCGCAGGCGCATTTGCCGGTAAGTCGCGGCAGGCTCAGGCAGCGGTGTACCTTCGCCTTTCCGGCTCTTGAACGCAGAGGTTTCAGTGAAGAACTGGCTGTTTCTTTCGGCCGCCATCCTGGCGGAAGTGATCGCCACGTCCGCGCTCAAGGCGAGCGAGGGCTTCACGCGCCTGTGGCCGTCGCTGCTGGTGCTATGCGGTTACGGCGTCGCCTTCTATCTGCTGGCGCTCACGCTGCGCGTCATCCCGGTCGGCATCGCCTATGCGGTCTGGTCCGGTGTGGGCATGGTGCTGATCTGCCTGGTCGCATGGCTGTGGTTCGGACAGACGCTGGATGCGGCCGCCATACTGGGCATCGTCCTGATCGTGGCCGGCGTCGTCGTGCTGAACCTGTCCGGATCGGTCGTACACTGAGACGACCCTTCACCCTGCCTTCGCCATGTACGAACTCAAGACCCTTGCGCTGTTCATCGTCACCGCCGTGGCCGAAATCGTCGGCTGCTATCTGCCCTATCTGTGGCTGCGGGAAGGCAAGAGCGTGTGGCTGCTGCTGCCGGCGGCGGCAAGTCTGGCGCTGTTCGCCTGGCTGCTGTCGCTGCATCCCACTGCGGCAGGCCGCGTTTATGCGGCCTACGGCGGCGTCTATATCGGCACGGCGCTGCTGTGGCTGTGGGCGGTGGACGGCATCCGGCCGAGTACCTGGGATGTGGTGGGATCGGCCGTCGCGCTGTGCGGCATGGCAATCATCATGTTCGCGCCGCGCGGTGCAGCCTGAGGACTGAGGCCGTATCGATGTCGCGACGCTCGTTGCCGGATCGCAGTCCGGCACCGATACTGCAGGCATCCGTTGTCGCGCCGCCCACCCGCTTGTCATGCCCGCCGCCGCACTGACCGTCTGGACCATCGGCCATTCCACACGCACGCTCGACGCCTTCCTCGACCTGTTGCGCGCACAGCGGATCGAAGCGATCGCCGATGTGCGCCGCCATGCCGGCTCGCGCAAGTACCCGCATTTCAATCCCGATGCCCTGACGTCCAGCCTCGCGCAGACAGGCATCGCCTATGTCGCCTTTCCCGATCTGGGCGGACGGCGCAAGGCGCGTCCGGATTCGCCGCATACGGTATGGCGCAACGCCTCCTTCCGCGGCTACGCCGACTACATGGACACGCCGGCCTTCGCGCGCGCCTGTACGCGCCTCGTCGAACTGGCCGGGCAACGGCGCACGGCATTGCTGTGCGCCGAAGCGGTGTGGTGGCGCTGTCATCGTTCGATGATCGCCGACGCGCTGAAGGCGCGCGGCGCCTGCGTGCTGCACATCATGGAGGGCGGCCGCGTCGAGGAGCATCCCTACACCGCCGCGGCGCGAGTGGTGAACGGCGAGCTGCGCTACGGCGCCGAACAGGGGCGGCTGCCGCTATAGCGGTCGCCGCTACCCGAATAGGTGGTTAAACTGCCGTTGAAGTTGTTTGCTGCCGCACGGCGTCGTTCGTGAGAACACACGGGAGGGAACGATGAAGCGCAATGCGCTACGCGTGCTGGACTGGGATGCGATTGCCGGCATCATCGCCGCGGTCACGGCGATCGTGCTGCATCAATTGCATGTCATCGATGTCGGCGTTTTCCTGAGCATCACGGTCGTGCTCATTGCGCTGCTATTCATCCGCGACCTGCGGCGCGAACGCGCGGCGGACATCGCCTACGCGCGCATCGAGGAAAGCCACGCCGCCGTGCTGTCGATCCTCAACAACCTGTCGCCGCCGGATGCGGTGCTGGTCGGTCCGGGTCATCTGCGCAGCGCGAGCGAGCGCTTTTCCGCCGGTGCGACCGGCGAAATGATCTGGTTCCACGTGTGCCTGTCGATGTTCAAGCCGCAGTCGCTGTTCGACAAACTGCTGCGGCCGGCAATCGAGAATCCCGCCGTGACCGGCATCCAGTTCGTGCTCGACGCCAAGCAGAAGGCGCTGTGGGAGGAGGAAGTGGTGCCGAAGATCGCCGTGTGCAACGGCGCGGCGAAAGTCCATCCGCCGCAGTGGACCACCATCGACGAGTCGGTGTCGATCATCATCGCCGACGGCGGCACGAACGGCCGTGCCGAATGTCTGTTGAGTTTCTGGGGCGAGCCGTTCATGGCCCACAGCGCCGAGCGGCGCGTGCCGCGCTACATCTTCCATGTGCAGCCGCATTCGGAACTGCTCAGCCGGCTGATGGAAGTGGTGCGTAACTACCGCTTCACGGCTTGAGACGGGCCGCCCTTGCGGCGGCCCGCAGTGCGGTCAGTCGCGGAAGGTGTGGTCGCGACCGAGCATGGTGAGGGTGACGAACTTGCTCGCGTTACGGCTCTCGGGCGAGAAACGCACGGTGTAGCCGCCCGCGTCGTAGTCGTGCAGGCTGTCGAGCGCGCGAGCGAGCGAGGCGCGCGTGGGATTGGCGCCGGCGCGACGCAGACCCTCGACCAGCGCCTTGGCGGCGATGAAGCTTTCCAGCGCGGTGAAGGAATTCGCCTTGTCCGGATCGATGGCGGCGATGGCCTGCTTGAATTCGCTCACCACCTTGACCGAAGCGCGCGAGGGCGCGGGCACGACCTGCGACATCAGCACACCCACGCCCTTGTCGCCCAGTTCGTCGGCGAGCGCGCTAGCGCCGGCGAAGGAGGTGCTGACGAACTGCGCCGCGGAACCCTTGCCGCGGGCGGCCTTGATGAATTCGGAAGTGCCCAGATAGCTGGTCGTGGCGATCACCACCTGCGGCTGGACCTTCAGCACGGCGGCCACTTCCTTCGACACGTCTTTCTGGCCCCGCTTGAGCGGCGCGGTCGCCACCGGTTTGAGCTTATAGGCGTCCAGCGCGCGTGCCACGACCGCGAGGTTCTGCTGGCCGATGGTGTCGTCGTAATGCACCACCGCGAAACGCGTCATGCCGAGCGAGCTGTAGTGCTCGACGATCTTTTCCAGTTCGTCCGCGTAGCTCGCGCGCAGGTTATACACATAAGGCAGATTGCGGCGCAGCACGTCGGCGCCGCTGAAGGGCGCGAAGAACGGCACCTTGGCGCGCTCCACCAGGTCCAGCGCCGGCACGCTGAGCGTCGCGCTGCCGTAGCCGAACAGCGCCAGGACATTGCGCTTGTCCACCAGCGTTGCCGTGTTCTCGGCCGACTTGGCGGTGCTGTTCGCGTCGTCGAGCGAAATCAGTTCCAGTTTGCGGCCGTGCACGCCGCCCGCGGCATTGACCTGGTTGAAGTAGGCTCGCGCACCGTCGCGGATGTCCTGCCCGACGGCCATGCTCGGGCCGGACAGCGGCGCCGATTGACCGATGAGTAGCGGGGCTTGTGCCAAAGCCGGCGCGCACGCGGCCAGGCCGAGTGCCGTCGCGGCACGGAGGAATAGGGTGCGTATCATGTCTGTTCCGTGTTGTCGTTGTTATGCGAAACGCGTTCGCAACGCGTGTTTCCCGTCCCCTGCGTCGCCGGGCGGAGCAAAACGCCCCGCTAAAGGACCGAGCGATGCCGGGTTGCCGCGGCTATGCCGTCGGCATAGCGACCGATTCTATAGACCGGATATGAGTGCGGACTAAAAAACCCTTATGACCCCATTAGGGAGCGCCTGGTGCCTCAATCTTGAAACACGCAGGACACGGAGAGCAGGGTGTAGAAACGACGCGGTGCACATTTTTGTCGCGAAGCGATCGCTTGCACGGTGCGGAGGCGCTACAAAAAGCGTTCACCACTGAGAACACAGAGCGCATAGAGAAAAAGAAGAGCTCGGCTGCAATGTTCTTTTCTGTGTTCTCTGCGTTCCAGAGGGGTTTAGCTCTCGACTCTCTACCCTCCGCTCTCGACTCTTCAGTACGATTCCTCGTGCTGCCCCCCGCCGAGCGCGCGGCGGATCGCGGCACTCATCTCCTCGATGCGGCGCAGACCATCCTCCACGCCGCGGCGCGCCTCTTCCATGTCGCGATAGATCGATTCGTCCGGCGGCGGCGAGCGATCTTCCACCGGCGCGCGCCGCCGGACCGGTTCCTCGGGCGCCTCCTCCGCTTCGCCGCCCCATTTACGGATGCGCCGCCCCAGATCCTCCCACCAGTCGCGCAAGGGGTTCTCGCCGCGCGGACGCGGAAACTCGGCGTCCTCGTTCAGCAGCTTCGCCTTGAAGCTGCGCTGAAAGAAATCGCCGACGATCAGCAGCGCGTTGTTGCCGCCCTGCCCCCAGTAGCCGCTGCGCATGTGCACGCGCGGATCGTTGAAGCCCACCCACGCACCCGCCACCAGTTGCGGATGCATGAGGATGAACCAGCCGTCGGCGTTGCTCTGGGTGGTGCCGGTCTTGCCGGCGACGTCGGCATCGATGCCGAAGCGGGCGCGCAGGCCGCGGCCGGTGCCTTCGTCGATGGCCGCGCGCAGCATGTCGATCAGTTCGACGGCGTTCTGCTCGCTCATCGCAACTTCGCTTTCGCGACCGAACTCCTCCAGCACATTGCCGTCGCGATCGGTGATGCGCCAGATCATCCACGGCGCCTTGTAGCGCCCCTGGTCGGCGATGGTCGCGTAGGCCGAAACCATTTCCAGCAAGGTGACCGGACTGGTGCCGAGCGCAAGCGAAGGCACGGGCGTGAGCTTGCTGCCGCGCACGCCCATCTTGTGTGCGAGCGAGGCGACGCGCTCGGCGCCCACTTCATTGATCACCTGCGCGGTGATGTTGTTCTTCGAATAGATGAGGCCGTCGCGCATGGGCACTTCCTCGCCCGTGGGCTTGCGTGCGTCGGACGGCCGCCACACCTTGCCGTCCGGCATCGGGATCTCGACCGCCACGTCGGGAAAGCCGTGCCGCCCCGCGATGCCGCGCTCCAGCGCGGCGCCGTATACGAAGGGCTTGAACGTGGAGCCCGGCTGCCGCTGCGCGGCGTTGACGTGATCGTACTGATCGGCGGCGAAGTCGCGGCTGCCGACCCACGCCCGGACCGCGCCGGACAGCGGTTCGATGGCGACGAAGCCCGCCTGCAGGCGCGTCTTCTCCTCCTGCAGTTTCTTCAGAAAGGCGCCGTCGGCGCGCAGGCGCGCAAGCGCCGCCTCCTCGCTCTCCCCCGCGGCGACGGCATTGCGATAGGCATCGGTGCCGGCAATGAACTGGTCGAGCAGATCGGCGCGGCTCTGCCAGAAGTAATCGAAGGGCTGCACCCGCTTGGCGAGCCCGACATAGTGTCTGGCGTCGGTGGCGCGCACACCGCCCTTGGAGCTCGCCCATTCGACCGCCGCGACCGCCTGCAGCATGGCCAGTTGACGCTCGACCGCCTGGTTGGCGAGCTTCTGCAGGCGCGCATCGATGGTCGTGTGCACGCGCAGTCCGTCGGTGTAGAGGTCGTAGCCGCGCTCGTCGGCCCACTCGTTCAGCCAGTTGCGGATCTGGAAGGCGAAGTGCGGCGCCGGGCCCAGTGCTTCGGCCGGCGGATTGAAGTCGAGCTTGAGCGGGCGCTGCTTGAGCTTGGCCGCTTCAGCCGCATCGAGCACCCCGCGCTTCTCCATTTGCGCGAGCACCACATTGCGTCGTTCGCGCGCACGCTCGGGATGGATGCGGGGGTTGTAGTAATAGGTGCCTTTGAGCATGCCGACCAGCGTCGCGCTTTCCAGCACCGTGAGTTCCTTGGCCGTCTTATCGAAATAAGTACGCGCCGCCATTTCGACGCCGTGCGCGTTGTACAGAAACGGCACGGTATTAAGATAGAGCTCGAGGATCTGCGGTTTGGTGTAGGCACGCTCCAGCTTGATCGCGGTGATCATTTCCTTGAGCTTGCGCGTCACCGAGCGCGAACGTCCCATCTGCTCAGGATAGAGATTGCGCGCGAGCTGCTGCGTGACGGTGGAGCCGCCCTGCGTGTCGCCGCGCAAGGTATGGACGATCGAGGCGAGCGTGCGGCGCACGTCGATGCCGTGATGCTCATGGAAGCGATGGTCCTCGGTGGCGATGAGCGCCTCCACCACCGGCGGTGCGATCCGATCGAGCGTGGCCCAGCTACGATTGACGCGCCGGTAGGCCGTCAGCGTGGAGCCGTCGGAGGCGAGCAACAGCGTGGGTTGTTCGGTACTGCCCTTGAACGCCTGCGACACGTCGGGCGTCAGCGGGATGAGCGCCAGCGTGTAGAGCAGCAGTACGCCGACACCGAGCGCCGCGAGCGTGACCAATCCGACGAATCCCGCCTTGATACGGGCGATGAACCGCTCGCCGGACCCGAACACCGTACGCCAGGGCGCAAGCAGTCGCCGCAATGCGGTCTGTAAGAGACGGATGATGGATGAGCCTCGCTATCGGATCGTGGACCGTGCGCGCCGATGCGCGCGCCGTCATTCTAGCGGTGCAATGCTGTGCAAAATCGGGCGGGAAAGCGGCGCATTGCGCGCCGGGCGTCGCGAAACGGCGACAGTCGTTCGGATGCCGTCAGAGTGCAGGCGATTGAGATGCGTGAAAACACGAACGCCCGCGTCAGCGGGCGTTCGTTCATTCAAGGTGACGCCCGATTCCGAGACGTCTTGCAAACCGGCGTCACTATTTCGCTTCGCCGCTGCCCGAGCCGCTCGACGCTGCGGCCTCTTCGGCCTGACGGCCTGCACGAGTCCAGACGTTATCGACCTTTGCCGGCTCGGCTGCCGTTTCGCTGCTACCGCCTGCCGAACCGACAGCGCCGGCGGTTTCACCGGCGGAACTCACAGCGCCGCCCTCCTCGCTTTGTTGTCCGCAACCGAACAGGCCGATCGCGGCTATTGCCATAATCGCTAAACACTTACGCATGACGTCTCCTTTCGTCGGAAATCGTACTGCCTTGTGCAATTGGCGCTCCGCTGTTCGAAGGGCTGCACTTCGCATCCTCCAACCCCTGGTCGAACGGGACCGTCATCCCCCTTTAACAGCCACTACAGGATACGGCGTCGCGCCCACTGCCGCAATAAAAGCCGGCTTTGTCTTAAGCACAACAAACAGCCGATCGATCCGGCGTTCGCCCGCCCGGCAGGGACATACGGTCCGCGTCGCGCCTGCCCCTTCGCCGGACGCACGGGACCGTCTCGCCAGCGCCTCGCAGCACCCGGCCAAAGCGCTTGTTTTTTATACCGAAGACGCGGATGCTGGCGACCCGGAGACCTGCGACCAGGAGAGAGAATGAGCTTCACCAAACTGATCGGCGTGCTGCTGATCGCGGCCGGCGCGCTGGGCCTGATCTACGGCGGCTTCAGTTATACCAAGGAATCGCACGAGACGCGGATCGGACCGATCCAGTTCTCGATCAAGGAGAAGCAATCCGTCAACGTGCCGGTGTGGGCCGGTGCAGGCGCCATCGCGCTGGGCGTGGTGCTGCTGCTCGTCGGCCCGAAGCGCTGAGCCAGGCCTACGGGCGCATCACCACTTTCACGCATTCGTCCTGCTTGTCGCGAAACATGCGATAGCCCTCGCCGGCGTCGTCGAGCGACAGCCGGTGGGTGATGACGAAGCTCGGGTCGAGCTCGCCATTGCCGATGCGTTCCAGCAGCGGCTGCAGATAGCGGTGCACATGGGTCTGCCCGGTCCGGAGGGTGAGCGCCTTGTTCATCAGCGCACCCATCGGCAGCTTGTCGACGAACCCGCCATAGACGCCCGGCACGGAGATGGTGCCGCCCTTGCGGCAGGCCATGATCGCCTCGCGCAACACGATGGGACGGTCGGTCTCCAGCATCACCGCCTGCTTCATGCGATCGTAGGTCGCCATGCCGCCGTGCGCATGCGACTCCATGCCCACCGCGTCGATGCACCGGTCGGGGCCGAGTCCGCCGGTGAGATCCTGGAGCGCTTCGTAAATCGCCGTCTCTTCGTAGTTCAACACGACGGCGCCTTGCGTTGCGGCCATGCGCAGCCGCTCCGGGAAGCGATCGATGGCAATGACCCGTTCGGCGCCGAGCATAAAGGCGCTGGCGATGGCGAACTGTCCCACCGGCCCGCAACCCCACACGGCGACGGTATCGCCCGGCTCGATGTCGCACTGCTCGGCCGCCATATAACCGGTGGGCAGGATGTCGGACAGGAACAGCACCTTTTCGTCATCGAGGCCGTCGGGAATCCTGATCGGCCCGACATCCGCGAAGGGCACGCGCACATACTCGGCCTGGCCGCCGGCGAAGCCGCCCAGCAGATGCGAATAGCCGTAGATGCCGCAGGGCGAATGACCCCACATCTTCTCCGCCATCCAGGCGTTGGGGTTGGAGTTCTCGCATAGCGAATACAGCTCCTTCCGGCAGAAGAAGCAGGCGCCGCAAGCGATCGGAAAAGGCACGACCACGCGGTCGCCGACCTTGAGCTTGCGCACGGCGCTGCCGACCTCGATCACCTCGCCCATGAACTCGTGGCCGAGGATGTCGCCTTTGAGCATGGTCGGCACGAAGCCGTCGTAAAGGTGCAGATCCGACCCGCAGATCGCCGTCGCCGTGACGCGCACGATGGCGTCGCGCTGGTTGAGGATGCAGGGATCGGGCACCTGTTCCACGCGCACATCGTGCTTGCCGTGCCAACACGCCGCTTTCATCGCCTGCTCCCGGTATGGCGGGCAGCGACATGCCACCCGCGTCGTTCGGCGCGCCGGCGGCGCGCGCGGATGCGTTCATTGCGAGGATTGTGCGCCGCGTCCCACATGCGCCCGGCCCTCGTCCCGGTCCGCACCGGCCGACTGGCCGCGCGTGGTGATGATCTCGCCCACTTCCACCAATTGCTTCAGCCGGCGCAGCGCATCGGTCACATAACGCTCGGGCGCCTGGCCGGTCATGCGCGCCAGGGCGGCGCCCAGTGCACCGACCGGCGGCCCGT
>Ga0079224_100001430_pt1 | contig 27436 bp, 26 predicted proteins | sample Stecom2015_FD_80414 | JGI IMG/M metagenome (GOLD analysis project Ga0079224, IMG submission 80414) | Agricultural soil microbial communities from Utah to study Nitrogen management - Steer compost 2015 | ecosystem: Environmental > Terrestrial > Soil > Agricultural land | place: USA: Utah... | reverse complement strand
CGGGGACGGGGGAACATGCCGGGCCTTGCCGCTTACTGGCGTGCCCGGGAGGTGAGTTAATCGCAGAGGGACCGGACAGTGTCGGAGAAACCGCCTGGGAACGGGAGTGTCCGAGACTGCCGGTCTTCCTACGGTCCCCCAAAGCGAGGCGTCGTTGGCCGTCGCGGCTATCTCTAGCCTGCGTGTTTCACACCGAAGAGGTCACTGATTCGATCCCAGCATCGCAAGCAGATCAGAGGCCGGTCCTCCATCGGAGGCACCGGTCTTTCGTCGTATTGTCACCCGCCCGTTCGGACCGTCCCGTCAGCACGTCCCGGCCTCTTCATTGAGCTCCAACCCCAGCCGCTCAGCGACACCCGGGACGTGGTCTTCGGTGAGTACGGCGGCTGTGGTGCCATAGACAGTGCGGCCGCCACGGCTTCGGACTGATGGGACCCAGGGGATCAGGATGTGCGGCGGGACGTTTTCCGCGTGGTGGGAGCGTCCTCTTCGATCAGTCGTGATCGGCTGGTGAGGCCGTGACGGACCAGCGACTGGGCGGTGCGCAGGACTGTCTCGTAGGTGTCGCGTTTGGGGTTCCACCATTCGGCGGCCCAGTTGAGTGCGCCGATCACCAGCAGCTGGGCGGTGCGGGGATCGAGGTCGGGTCGTAGCTGGCCCTCCTCGTCAAGGTCGCGGATGAGGGTGCGCCATAGTTTGCCGTAGGCGGCTTCTTCGGCCAGTTGCCGGGTTCTGAGGTGTTCCGGCATCTGTCCTGAGTTGCGGATGAGAGCGGTGGCGAAGTCGGACAGTTCGAGTTCGAGGTGGAGGTGTGCTTCGACGGCGGCGCAGATCCGGTCCATCGGGGAGGTGTCGTCCGGGAGTTCGTCGAGGACCTTGGTGACGTGTTCGCGTACGCGCTGGGCTCCGGTCCACATGACTTCTTCGATGAGTTCCTCGCGGGAGCCGAAGTAGTAGTAGATGGCCGGTGCTTGCAGTTGTGCTTGGTCGGCGATGTCGCCCAGGCGGGTCCCGGCGTAGCCCTTGCGGCTCAGGACATGCGCTGCCGCGTCGAGAATCCGCTCGCGAGTGCGGCTGGACTTGGAGGCGGTGTTGTCGGCTGGTGCGGTTCCGTCCCCGGCCTTCTGTCTGCGGCCCCTGCGTGCTGGGAGGTGTTCCGGGGTCAATGGTCCAGGCCTCCCCTGCGGACGAGCTGGGAGGCGATGACGTTGCGCTGGATCTCGTTGGTGCCCTCTCCGACGATCATGAGCGGGGCGTCTCGGAAGTAGCGCTCGACGTCGAACTCGGTGGAGTAGCCGTAACCACCGTGGATACGGACGGCGTTGAGTGCGACCTCCATGGCCGTCTCGGAGGCGAAGAGCTTCGCCATGCCGGCCTCCATGTCGCAGCGTTGCCCGAGGTCGAGTCGTTCGGCGGCGTGCAGCGTGAGCTGGCGTGCGGCGGTGAGCTTGGTGGCCATGTCGGCGAGGTAGTTGCCGATCGCCTGGTGTTTCCAGATCGGCTTGCCGAAGCTCTCACGCTCCTGGGCGTAGCGCAGCGAGTCCTCGAACGCGGCCCGGCCGACGCCGAGCGCGCGGGCGGCGACCTGGATGCGGCCGGTCTCCAGTCCCTTCATCATCTGGGCGAAACCGCGACCCTCGACGCCGCCCAGCACCGCGGAGGCGGGAGCGCGGTAGTCGTCGAAGGAGAGCTCGCAGCTCTCCACACCCTTATAGCCGAGTTTGGGCAGGTCCTTGGAGACGGTCAGGCCGGGACCGTGCTCGACGAGCAGGATGCTCATGCCGCTGTGCGCGGGTTGCGCGGCCGGATCGGTCTTGCAGAGCAGGGCGATGAGCTGGGAGCGGCGGGAGTTGGTGATCCAGGTCTTGGCACCGTTGATCACGTAACCGTCGTCGGAACGCCGGGCCGTTGTGGTCATGGCCTGCAGGTCGGAGCCGCCGCCGGGCTCGGTGAGCGCCATGGTCGCGCGGACCTCGCCGGTGGCCATGCGGGGCAGATAGCGCTGCTTCTGCTCCTCGGTGCCGAAGGTCGAGATGAGCTTGGCGACCACGGTGTGCCCGCCCATGGCGCCGGCCAGGCTCATCCAGCCGCGGGCGAGTTCCTCGGTGACCATCACGTAGCAGGGGGTGGAGACCAGAACGTCCCCGTAGGGCTCGGGGATGGCGAGCCCGAAGATCCCGAGCCGCTTCATCTGCTCGATGAGCTTCTCCGGGTACTCGTTGGCGTGCTCCAGGTCGCGAGCTACCGGTTTGACCTCGCGGTCGACGAAGTCCCGCACGGTCTCCACGACCGCCTTCTCCTCTTCGGGCAGCGCTGTCATCCCGACTCCTCTCGTACTGCCGCTGCGCGGCTCCGGGGCGCCCATCTATTTTATATAATATAAATTAAAAACCGACCCCTCCCGGCCGGGACTTCAGCCCCGGCCGGGAAGCCGAACTCAGGATCGCGCGGCGAGATCCCGGCCGATGATCTCCTTCATGATCTCGGTGGTGCCGCCGTAGATGGTCTGGACCCTGGTGTCGACGAAGGCCCGGGCGACGGGGTACTCGAGCATGTAGCCGTAGCCGCCGTGCAGTTGCAGACACTGGTCGACGACACGTTTCTGCAGCTCGCTGATCCACCACTTGCCCTTGGCCGCGTCCACGGGAGTCAACTCGCCGGCGTTGTAGGCGAGCACGCACCGATCCGTGTAAGCCTGGGCGATGTCCAGCTCGGTCTCCATCTCCGCCAGGGCGAAGCGAGTGGCCTGAAAGTCGCCGATCCGCCGGCCGAACGCCTCCCGCTGGAAACAGTAGTCGCGAGTCAGCTCGTAGACGGCACGGGCGCCCGTCATGGACTGCGCGATGATCCCCAGCCGCTCGCGCGGCAGATGGCTCATCAGGTATCGCAGCCCGTGGCCCTCGGCGCCCAGCAGGTTCGCCTGCGGCACCCGGACGTCCTCGAAGAACAGCTCCGCGGTGTCCTGGCCGTGCAGACCGATTTTGTCCAGCTGCCGCCCACGGGTGAAGCCGGGCATTCCGTCCTCGACGACGAACAGGCTGTAGCCGCGTGAGCCCGCCTCCGGGTCGGTCCGGGCCGCCACGATCACCAGGTCCGCGGTGATCCCACTGCTGATGAACGTCTTCTGCCCGGTGAGCAACCAGGAGTCGCCGTCGCGCCGGGCGGTGGTCCGCATGCCCCGCAGGTCGCTGCCGGTGCCGGGCTCGGTCATCGCGAGCGCGCCGATGGTGTCGCCGGTGGCGAATCCAGGCAGCCAGCGTCGCTTCTGCTCTTCGGTGGTGAGGTTCAGCAGGTAGCTCAGCACCAGGTCGTCCTGGAGCCCCAGGGTGACCGTGAAGGTCGTCGCCTGGGCGCGGGCCACCTCCTCGCACACCACCAGGCGGTAGCGGTAGTCCTTGATGCCGGCGCCGCCGTACTCCTCGGGAACCTCCAGCCCGGCTACCCCCTGCCTGCGGGCCGCGGCCAGGACGCCGCGGTCCATGCCGCGCTCCTCCTCCCAGCGCCGGTAGTGGGGAACCACTTCACGGGCCAGGAACTCGCGTACCGTCTCCCGGTACGCCTCGTGGTCTTCGGTGTAGAGGTCTCGTCTCATGCTCAGCCGAGCCGCTCGATGATGGTGACGTTGGCCTGGCCGCCGCCCTCGCACATGGTCTGCAGGCCGTACCTGCCGCCGGTGCGCTCGAGTTCGTGCAGCAGGGTGGTCATGATGCGGGCGCCGGAGGCGCCGAGGGGGTGGCCGAGTGCGATCGCGCCGCCGTTGACGTTCACCCGGGCGGGGTCGGCGCCGGTGTGCTTCTGCCAGGCCAGCACCACGCTGGCGAAGGCCTCGTTGACCTCGAAGAGGTCGATGTCGCCGACGGTCATCCCGGCCTTGCGCAGTGCGTGCTCGGTGGCGGGCAGCGGCGCGATGAGGAGGTTCACCGGGCTGGCGCCGCGCACCGACAGGTGGTGGATCCGGGCCCTGGGCACCAGGCCGTGCTCCTTGACGGCCCGCTCGGAGGCGATCAGCAGCGCGGCGGAGGCGTCGGAGATCTGGCTGGAGACCGCCGCCGTCAGCCGCCCACCGGGGGCCAGCGGCTTCAGGCCCGCCATCTTCTCCAGCGTGGTGTCGGCGCGCGGGCCCTCGTCGTGCTCCACCCCCTCGTAGGCGAGGATCTCCCGGTCGAAGCGGCCTTCCTCGCGTGCTGTCAGGGCGCGCCGGTGACTTTCGAGGGCGAAGTGCTCCATGTCCTCGCGGGAGAAGCCCCACTCCTCGGCGATCATCTCGGCGCTGCGGAACTGGGAGATCTCCTGGTCGCCATAGCGTGCCTCCCAGCCCTTGCTGCCGGTCCACGGGTCGACCGCACCGTACGGCTCACCCGCGAGGAACGAGGACAGGATGGGGAACTGGCTCATCTTCTGAACGCCGCCGGCGATGACCAGATCGGTGGTTCCGCTCATCACGGCCTGGGCGGCGAAGTGGACCGCCTGCTGCGAGGAGCCGCACTGCCGGTCGATGGTGACGCCGGGGACGGCCTCGGGCAGCCCGGCTGCCAGTGCGGCTGTACGGGCGATGTCGCCGGCCTGAGAGCCGATGGCGTCGATGCAGCCGTATACGACGTCCTCGATCGCCTCGGGGTCGACGTCGGTGCGCTCGACGAGTGCGCGGATCGGCACGGCGCCGAGATCGGCGGGGTGTACGTCCGCGAATCCGCCGCCGCGCCGGCCGGTGGCGGTCCGGACGGCGTCGACGATGTAGGCCTCGGGCATGTCTTCCTCCATGTACGGGATGGTCGGGGAGATGTAGGGACGGGGACGATGCTCAAGGCATCGCGTAGCCGCCGCTGACAGAGATCACCTGGCCGGTCACCTGACGGGCGGCCGTGGGGGAGGCGAGCCAGAGCACGGCGCCTGCGATGTCCTCGGCCGTGGTCAGCCGGCGCAGCGGCGTGGCCTTGAGCATGTAGTCGACCTGCCGCTCGTTGAAGATCGCGTCCTGGCCGCCCGCCCACAGGCTGGTGGCGCCCACGGCCTCGGGGCCCTCCGGGATGACCAGGCCGGGGCACACGACGTTGGCGCGGACGCCGTGCCGGCCGTGCTCCTTGGCGGTGGTCCTGGCCAGGGCCACGATCCCGGCCTTGGAGGCGCCGTAGACACCCTGGCGGATCTCGCCGAACGCCGCGTCGCTGGCGATGTACACCAGGGCACCGGCGCCGGCTTCGCGCATCGGCGGGAGCGCGGCCTGGGTGCCTTCGATCGTGGCGAAGAGATTGACCTCGAAGGTGCGCTGCCACTGCGTCCGGTCGTTGTGCTCGGCGATGAATCCCGGGATGCTGATGCCCGCGTTGCTCACCAGGGTGTCGATGCCGCCCCAGAGCTCCAGGACCCGGCCGACGGCTCGGGTGGCGGCTCCCTCCTCGGACAGGTCGGCCTGGATCACCTCGGCGGCGGCGGCGCCGCGCTCCAGCGCCTCGCCGCGCACCCGCGCGGCCTGGTCGCTGTCGAGGTCGCAGATTGCGATCCGGGCGCCTTCGGCGGCGAACCCGTGCACGATCCCCCGGCCGATGTTGGAGGCGCCACCGGTCACCAGGACTCGGGCGCCCGCGAGACCAAGATCCATCTAGTGTTCTCCTTCGTGCCGGGGCCGGACGGTTGTCGTTAGTTTCTTATTTAATCTAGATTAGAACAGATCCGCGAGGTGCGGCGCACCCCCACCAGGAGGAAACATGAGGGTCTTCACCAGTCTGAACGAGCTCGTAGAGGCGCGTGGCGAGGTACTGGGCACCAGCGACTGGCTGACGGTCGAGCAGGAGCGCATCGACGGATTCGCCGACGCGACCGGCGACCACCAGTGGATCCACGTCGACGTGGAGCGGGCCAAGGACGGCCCCTTCGGAGGCACGATCGCGCACGGGTTCCTCACGCTGTCACTGCTCCCGGTGTTCTTCCAGGAGATCTATCGGGTGGACGGAGTCCGGATGGCGGTCAACTACGGGCTCAACAAGGTGCGCTTCCCCGCACCCGCCCGGGTGGGCGCCAGGCTGCGGGCCACCTCCCGGCTCGTGGAGGTCACCCCGTTGGACGGCGCGGTTCAGGCGGTTCTGTCCACGACCATCGAGGCCGAGGGCAGTGAGAAGCCGGTGTGCGTGGCCGAGTCGGTCGTGAGGTACTTCGCATGACCAGCACAGGACTGGTCGCGGGCCGCACCGCGATCGTGACGGGTGCCGCGCGGGGGATCGGGCTGGAGATCGCCCGCCTGCTGCGCGAACACGGTGCCCGGGTGGTCTTGGCAGACCGGGACGTCGAGGAGGCGGCCGCCGCGGCGGCCGGGCTCGGCGACGAGCGGTCGGTGTGGGCGCGCGGCTGCGACGTCACCGACGAGGCTCAGGTCGACGCCCTGATCGCCGATACGGTGGAGCGGTTCGGGCCGCTGCACATCCTGGTCAACAACGCGGGCATCACCAGGGACGCCTCCCTGAGGAAGATGACCCCGCAGGACTTCGACGCGGTGATCGGCGTCCATCTGCGCGGCACCTGGCTGGGCGTGCGCGCGGCCGCCGCGGCGATGCGCGAGACCGGATCCGGCTCGGTCATCAACATCTCCTCCCTGTCAGGCAAGTCCGGCAACCCCGGGCAGACCAACTACAGCGCGGCCAAGGCCGGCATCGTCGGCCTGACCAAGGCCGCGGCCAAGGAACTGGCCCACCGCGGCATCCGGGTCAACGCCGTCCAGCCTGGGCTAATCCGCACCGCCATGACCGAGGCGATGCCTCCCGACGTCTTCGCCGCCCGCGAGGCCGACATCCCGATGAAGCGTGCCGGTGAGCCGCGCGAGGTCGCGGGCGCGGTCCTGTTCCTCGCCTCGGACCTGGCGAGCTACATGACCGGCGCGGTGCTCGAGGTCGGCGGCGGGAGGCTCATGTGAGCGGCGTGGTGCTGACCCGGGTGGACGGTGCCGTGGGGCACGTGGTGCTCAACCGCCCGGAGGCGATGAACGCCATCACCATCGAGCTCGGCCGCGAGCTGGAGGAGGCGCTGGTCCGGCTCGCCGAGCAGGTCAACGTCATCGTGGTGCGCGGGGCCGGGGGGAACTTCTCCGTCGGCGGAGACTTCCACGAGCTCGAACGGCTACGCGCCGGGGGGAGGGAGGCGATGCGGCCGCTGTTCGAGCACTTCGGCCGGGCCTGCGCCTGCATCCCCGGGCTCCCGGTGCCGGTCGTGGCGGTCGTCGAGGGATACGCGATGGCGGGCGGCTTCGAGTTGATGCAGTCCTGCGACATCGTACTGGTGCATGAGAACGCCAAGATCGCCGACAACCACGCCCGGTTCGGGCAGGTGCCCGGCGGGGGAAGCACCCAGCGGCTGCCCCGGCTCGTCGGGCGGCAGCGTGCGCTCGCCCACATCCTCAGCGGCGACAGACTCACTGCGGCCGAGGCCGTCGCGTGGGGCCTGGCCTACCGCTCGCTGCCCGCCGACGGCTTCGACGAGGCGGTGGCCGCGTTCGCCGCGCAACTGGCCGGCCGTGACCGCGACGCCGCGCGGCGCATCAAGCGCCTGGTGCACTCCGGCCTGGAACGGTCGCTGGCCGAGGGACTCGCGCTGGAGCTGGAGACCGTACTCGACCACCTCGGCGAGGATGCCGCGGCCGCGGGCATCGCCGCCTTCAAGGGAGCCTGACATGACACGCAAGCTGATCGATTCCGGTCCGGTGCTGCTGGACCTCGACGACGACGGGGTGGCCCGCCTGCGGCTCAACCGCCCGGAGGCCTCCAACGGGATGGACGTGCCGCTCCTGCAGGGACTCTACACGGCGATCATGCGCTGCCACGGCGAGCCGGACGTGCGCGCGGTGCTGCTCACCGGAGAGGGCAAGAACTTCTGCGCCGGCGGCGACGTCAAGACCTTCGCGGCCAAGGGCGAGGCCCTGCCCGACTACCTGCGCGAGGCCACCTCGTGGCTGCAGATCTCGACCTCGGCGCTGATGCGGCTGCAGGCGCCGGTCATCGCCGCCGTGCACGGCTTCGCCGCCGGCGGCGGCGGGTTCGGCCTGGTCTGCGCGGCCGACCTGGTGATCGCCGCCGACTCCGCGAAGTTCCTGGCTGGAGCCACCCGGGTCGGCATGGCGCCCGACGCCGGCGTCTCCGTTACGCTCAGCCGGCTAGTCGGCCTGCGCAAGGCGATGGAGATCGTGCTGACGAATCCGGTGCTCACCGCGGCCGAGGCACTGGAGATCGGCCTGATCAGCCGGGTCGTCGCCGCCGGCACCCTGAACGGTGAGGCCCTCGCGCTGGCTCGGGAGCTCGCCGGTGGTGCTCCCAGGGCCCTGGCAGCCGCCAAACGCCTGATCTGGGACGGCCTTGGGGCGAACGTCGAGGCCAGGCTGCCCGAGGAGGCCCGCACGGTCGCCGAGCTCTCCGGGACACAAGACGCGCGCGAGGGCCTGGCCGCCGTCATCGAACGCCGGAGCCCGGTCTTCACCGGCCGCTGACGGCTGATCGAGCATCACGCCCGCCGCGGGCACGGCAGCCGTGGACCCACGGATGCGTGTGCCCGCGCCGGGCGCGGTCAGGACGGAGCATAGACCCGGACGCCGTCCAGATCGGCGGCCACGAGCACGCCCTGGTCGGCCAGAACGTCCAGATGGGCGTCGGTCTCCAGCACAGCCAGCATCTGCCCCATCGCGTCGAGGTCGCCCAGCCTGCGCGCGCGGCGGGTCCACGGCAGCGCGGCCGCCACCTCGTACGCCGTCCCCGCCCCCGCCGTCACCTCGCGGGCGGCGGCCTCCAGCCGTTCCTCGTGATGGATCAGCAGCTCCTCGATCCTGGTGTGAACACTGGGGGTGATCGGTCCGTGCGCGGGCAGCAGCAGCGCGTCGGTCATCCCCTGAAGCAGACGGAGGGAGTCGAGGTAGCTGCGCAGCGGCTTGGCCAAGGGGGCGACCTCCAGCCCGATGGACGGGGTGATGTGCGGGAGCACGTGGTCACCGGCGAAGAGGAGGCCGGCCGTGGCGTCGCGCAGCACGACGTGCCCCCTGGTGTGGCCCGGCGTGGCGAGCACGTCGAGCTCGACCGGGCCCAGGCAGACCCGCTCGCCGTCGTCCAGCCAGCTGTCGGGAGGTTGCCACGGCACGTCCTGTTCGAAGGAAGAGAGCTCCAGGGCGGCGATCTGGTCGGCGAGCTCGGGGGCCCCGCAGACGCGCAGCAGCTCGATCTGGCGGGGGTAGAGGCCCTTCCGGGGATCGAACGTCTCGATGGAGGGGCGCTCGCCACGCCCGAGCCGTACCCTGGAGCCGAACGTGGCGCGCAGTGCCAGGGCCTGGGAGTAGTGGTCCCAGTGGGCGTGGGTCACCAGGACGCAGGCGACGTCCGACAACTGGTGCCCGAGCGTGGACAGGGCTTCGGCCAGAGCTTTCTCGGTTTCCGGCATGGCCCAGCCGGAGTCGATGACCACCGGCCCCTCGGCACTCTCGATCACGTAGGCGTTCACCGCGCGCAGGTCCTGCGAGGGCAGCGGCAGCGGCACGCGGTGCACTCCCGGCTTCACCAGATGGGCGCCCGGCTCGGTCCAGTCCTCGGGTTGCTCACCGATGGTCATGGGCGTCTCCTCACTGTTGGGGTCTTGTCGGCGGTCATGGTCACCGTTACTCTATTATTCAAAATTAGATTCAAAAACCTAGGTGGGCCATATGTCGCTGAAGGCCGAGGCCAGCGATACCTGCGTCCTCGTCGCGGATCGCGGTGCCGTGCGGGTGCTGACCCTCAACCGCCCGCGCCGGCGCAACGCCATCGACCTCGAACTGCGGGTCGTACTCGCCGAGCGGATCGAAGAGGCGATGACCGACGCCGACGTGCGGGTGATCGTGCTTACCGGGGCGGGAGGCGTCTTCTGCTCCGGTGGTGATATCTCGACCATGAGCCGCCAGCCCCCGGAACTGACCCGCCCCCGGGCAGAGGCCGCACAGCGCATCGTGCGCGCGATCTGGTCCGGGCCCAAGCCGGTGATCGCGGCGGTCGAGGGCTTCGCCTTCGGCGCCGGGGCGGCGCTTGCTCTCGCCTGCGACCAGGTGGTCGCCGCCTCGGACGCCACCTTCAACCCGACGTTCACCCGGGTGGGACTCGCCGGGGATCTCGGCATCTTCTGGTCTCTGCGCCGCCGTGCCGGGCTCGCCGCCGCGCGACGGCTGCTCATGCTGCCCCGGGCGGTTCGCGGAGCGGAAGCGGTGGAGATGGGGCTGGCCGACGTCCTGGCCGAGCCCGGCGCGGCGCTCGAAACCGCGCTGGCCGACGCCGATCAGCTCGCCGCCGGACCGCCGCTGGCTCTCGCCGCCATCAAGGAGCTGCTCGTCGCGGGGCCGTCCGACCCCTACGAGGTGCTCGCGCGCGAGATCGACAACCAGGTTCGCCTGTTCGACACCGAGGACTTCGCTGAGGGGGTGGCCGCATTCCACGAACGCCGCCCGCCGATCTTCCGCGGCAGGTAGCCGATCCCCGCTCCGGGAGTGAAGCCCGGCAGGTCCGCGGTCACCCCGGCACAGCTGCAGCAAGTAACACCTTATTTTTCTAATCCAAATTATGTAATCTGAGTCACCCTTGGCTGCCGGCGCATCTCGTCGGCGCTCGCCCGGGTGTGGGCTTCTTCGCACTAGAAGGGTGTGACCTATGACTACTGACCAGCACGTCGGCTCCACGGTGGTGCTGCCGCTCAGCGAGTCCTACTGGCCGCGCGACATCAGTGTCCCTCTGATCGACCACACCGTCGGCGCGCTGCTCGCCGAGCGGGCCGCTACCCACGCCGAAACCCTGGCCATCGTGGGCCACACCCACGGCACGGGAGAGGAGCGCCGGCTCAGCTACGCGGAGCTCTACGCCGAGGCCCGGCGGGTGGCCGCCGGCCTGGCGAAGCTGGCCCAACCGGGCGAGCACGTCGCGATCTGGGCGCCGAACGTCGTGGAGTGGCCGATCGTCGAGTACGGCGCCGCACTGGCCGGCGTGGTCCTGGTGGCCCTGAACCCGGTCCTGCGCCCCGACGAGCTCCAGTACGCGCTGAACCACTCGCGTGCCGTGGTGCTGATCCACGCCGATCGCAGCCGCGACTACGACCTGGCCGCGGTCGTGGCCGAGGTCGCCCCGCGCTGCCCCACGCTGCGGCACACGATCAGTCTCTCCGAGCCGGAGCGCTGGACCGCCGAGCCGGTGGAGTGGTCCGCGCCGGAGCTCGATCCGGACTCGGCGGTCATGCTGCAGTACACCTCGGGCACGACCGGCAAGCCCAAGGGCGTCCTGCTGTCGCACCGGGCGCTGGTCAACGTGGCGAAGCTGACCATGGAGACCGCGGAGGTGCCCGCCGGGGCGGTGTGCGCCGCGCCGCTGCCCATGTTCCACACCGCCGCGTGCGTGATCTCCACGCTCGGGCCGCTCTGGCTGGGGGGCACCATGCTCCTGGTCGAGCAGTTCGAGCCCGCCGGGGTGCTGCACCTGATCGAGCGGGAGAAGGCCGCCGTACTGTTCTACGTGCCGACGATCCTGATCGCCGTGCTCGAGGCCGCCCGCGCCGGTGCCGGGCCGACGCCGAGGCTGACCGCCGTGATCGGCGGCGGGGCGAACGTCCCCGGTCCGGTGATCGAAGCCGTCACGCAGGAGTTCGGCGCTTCCGTGCACAACCTGTTCGGGCAGACCGAACTCGCCCCGGTGCTCACACTGACCCGCAAGTCGGACACACCCGAGGACCTCGTCACGACCGTCGGACGGCCCATGCCGCAGGTCGAATGCAAGATCGCGGACCCGGCCACCGGAGCGGTGCGGCCGCTGGGGGTCGAGGGCGAGATTTGCGCCCGCGGCTACCAGCAGATGATCGAGTACTTCGATGATCCCGAGGCGACCTCCCAGGCTGTCGACGCCGAGGGCTGGTTGCACACCGGCGACCTCGGAACCATGGACGAGCGGGGCATCGTCACCGTAACCGGCAGGCTGAAGGACCTGATCATCCGAGGTGGGGAGAACATCGCCCCGGCGGAGATCGAGTCGTGCCTGGTCGCGCACGAGGCCGTGGTCGACGCCGCGGTCGTGGGAGTCCCGGACGATCGGTGGGGCGAGACGGTCGGCGCGGTGGTCGTGCTGCGCGGGCCGGCAGGTCCCGGGCTCAAGGAGGAACTGACCGCCCACTGCCGGGCACGGCTCTCTCCGTACAAGGTTCCCCAGCACTGGTACTTCACGGATGCCCTGCCGCTCACCGCGACCAACAAGGCGCACAAGCCCACGATCAGATCGTCCATCGCGGACGGCGTGCTGAGGCCGGCCGACTGACAGCAGGTGAGGGGGGACGACGCACGCCTTGACCAATTAATTTAAATAAGATTAAATAACTGCAGGAGGTTGACATGATCCCGAGTGTCGACGAGCGCAGGGCGTCGCTGAGCCGGCGCTTCCCGGAGTGGACGCCGCTCACCCTCGACGCCAGGCTGGACCGCTGCGCGGCGGAGTTCGGCGAGCGCCCCTTCGTCCTGACCGACGATCGGACCCTGACCTACGCGGAGACAGCCGCGTGGGCGGCCCGGCTGGCCGACGGGCTCGTGGCACTCGGGGTCCGCCCCGGTGACCGGGTCGGCCTGCTGATGGCCAACTACCTCGAGTTCGTCCCGCTGAAGTTCGCCATCGCGCGAGCAGGCGCCGTGGCGATCCCGTTCAACTACCTGTACCGGCAGGAGGAACTCGCCTACGTTCTGGCCCAGTCCCAGTGCAACGTGCTGATCAGCATGACCGGCTTCGCCGGCCTCGACTATCTCGAGATGCTCGACGGCATCGCCCCGGGCTGGGACCGCGGCGGCAGCGAGGCGCTGCCTGACCTCCGGAACGTGGTGCTGCTGTCGACCGACGGCCGCATCCGTGAGGGCGTCCTCACCGTGGACGGCCTCGGCGAACTCGGAGGGCGCAACCCCGGCGCGGCCGCGCCCGGTCTGCGGGCCCCGGAGGACCTCGGCGACATCCTCTACACCTCAGGCACCACCGGCTCGCCCAAGGGCGTCATGGTGACCCACGACGCCGTGCAGCGTACGGCCTACGCCTCCGCGCTGACCAGGGCGTTCGAGGACGGCCGGCGCATCCTGTTCTCGCTGCCCTGCTACCACATGTTCGGCTACGTCGAGGGCCTGCTGGCAGCCATGATGGTAGGCGGGGCGATCATCCCGCGGACCGCCTTCAGCCCGGCCGACTACTTCGAGGCCATCGAACGCCACCGGGCCACCGAGATCCTGTGCGTGCCCACCATGACGGTGGCGCTGCTGGAGCATCCCGACCGCGCCAAGCGCGACCTGTCCTCGCTGATCTCCATGCTGTCCGGCGCCGCGCCCTCCCCGGTGTGGCTGTGGGAGAAGGTCCGGGCCGAGCTCGGTGTCACCGAACTGGTCACCGGCTACGGCATGACCGAGTGCGGTGGGGCGATGACCATGTCCCTGCCCGAAGACCCGCTGGAGCGGGCTTCGGACACCGTCGGCAGGCCCAAGCTCGCGGGCGTGGCCGGGATGCCAGGAGACATCTGCGTCTACAGGACGGCCGACCCCATGACCGGGGAGTTCCTGCCCGACGGTGCCGAGGGGGAACTGGTATCCACCGGCCCGACGCACATGCTCGGCTTCTGGGACAAGCCAGAGGAGACCGCACTCGCGCTCCGCGATGGCTGGGTGTACTCGGGCGACCTCGGCATCGTCCGGGAGGACGGCTACCTACAGCTCACCGGCCGCAGCAAGGAGCTCTACAAGAGCGGTGGCGAGCTGGTGATGCCCAAGGAGATCGAGGACCTGCTCACGGGGCTGCCGGGTGTCAGCCAGGCCTACGCGGTCGGCGTGCCCGACGACAGGTGGGGCGAGGCCGGGTGTGTGTGGATCGTCCGCGAGCCGGGCGCTCAGCTCGATGCGGAAGAGGTCATCGAGGTTTGCCGGCAGAACCTGGCCCGTTTCAAGGTGCCCAAGCACGTGCTGTTCGCCGAGGCGTCGGAGCTGCCGACCACCCCCACGGGCAAGATCCAAAAATTCAAGCTTGTCCAGCAGGCCAAGGCACGAATCGAAGGAGGGAAGTCGTGACCGTCCAATACTCGGAGCTGATCCAGCCCGAGCGGGTGCACGGCTCGCTGTACACCAACCCGGAGATCTTCGCCGAGGAGCTTCGGCGCATCTGGTACCGGACCTGGGTGTGCGTCGGACACGTCAGCGAGATCGCCCATCCCGGCGACTACGTGCGCAAGCAGGTCGCCACGCAGGACATCATCATGACCAGGAGCTCCGACGGCGAAGTCAATCTCCTGCTCAACCGCTGCGCCCACCGCGGCAACCTCGTCTGCGAGGACCAGCGGGGCAACTCCAGCTCCTTCCGCTGTCCGTACCACGGCTGGACCTACCGCAACACCGGGGAGATGCTCGGCTACCCCTACAACCAGGGGTACGGCGGCAAGGGCAAGCTGAACCTGAACCTTGGCCGCGTGCCGCGGGTCGACACCTACCAGGGCTTCGTGTTCGCCAGCTTCGCCGAGGAGGGGCCCAGCCTGCGCGAGCACCTCGGCGCTGCGGCCGGTGAGCTGGACCGGCTGGCCCGGCTGTCTCCGGAAGGAGAGATCGAGCTCACGGCAGGCTGGCTCAGGCACCGGGCCAAGGCCAACTGGAAGCTGCTGGTGGAGAACGAAACCGACGGTTACCACCCGCAGTTCGTGCACGGCTCGGTCTTCACCGTCACGGGCAGCCACATCGGCACCCTCTACAGCGACAAGTCGACGGCTGTCACCCGCGACCTCGGCAACGGTCACAGCGAGAACGATTTGCGCTCGGAGTTCCGCCGGATGGGTAAGCCGATGACCTGGTTCGGCACCACCGAGGACAGATTCCCCGACTACGTGGCCAAGATGCGCGCGCTGCACGGAGACAAGGCCGAGGACATCCTCATCGAGGGCGCTCCGCACGTCATGGTCTTCCCCAACCTGTTCATCGCCGAGATCAGCGTTTTCATGATCAATCCGCTGGCGGTGAACGAGACCGTGCAGAGCGTGACCGCGGTGCAGCTCAAGGGCGCCCCCGAGATGAATCGACGGCTGGTGTCGCAGTGCATCGGCTCGGTCGGGCCAGCGGGCATGCTGCTCGCCGACGACACCGAGATGTACGAGCGTAACCAGCGAGGCGTGGAGGCGCGGCGGCCGGAATGGCTCGACATCCGGCGCGGCGTGCACCGGGAGCGGATCGACGAGAACGGCTTCAAGGTCGGCGCCGCCAACGACGAGACGGGGATGCGCGGCTTCTGGTCCCACTACCGGACCTTGATGGAACAGGAGGAGACGAAGTGAGCAGCGTGGCTGCCGAGGACACCGCCCTGGATCTCCGCGAGGTGGAGGCGTTCGTCTACCGGGAGGCGCGGCTGGCTGACGAGCACGACTACGACGGCTGGGAAGCGCTGTGGACCGACGACGCTGTCTACTGGGTGCCCGCCGGTGGTCCGGACATCGACCCCGTCAAGCAAGTGTCGGTGGTCTACGACAACCGCAGCCGTATCCGGACCCGGATCAGGCAGCTCAAGACCGGCAAGCGGTACGCCCAGTCACCGCCGTCCAACATGCGGCGCGTCGTGTCCAACATCGAGGTGGTCGGGGTCGAGGGCGCCGACACCGTAGCCGAAGCGAACTTCGTGCTCGTCGAGCATCGCGAGCGGGGCACCGTCCTGTGGGCGGGCCGCACCACCTACCGGCTGCGCCGCACCGAGGACGGCATCCGGCTGGCGTACAAGAAGGTCGTCCTGGTCAACAGCGCGGACGCGCTTCCCACCATGGCGTTCCTCATCTGAAAGGAGGCCGGCAGTGGATCGGTGGATCATCGCCAGCGAGTTCGCCGAGGTGGCCGTGACCCTCGACACCGACGCCAACGGGCCGCGGCTGTGCCTGGAGGACCTGCGCGGCGGCCGGGTCCGGTACCTGGACGCGCTGGAACTGGAGACGCTCGCTTGGATACCGGCCGAGCGGATGCGTGAGCTGCTGGACCCGTCGGCCGGCCGCTGGGGCGACAGCTCGCGCGATGCCTGAGATCTTGTACGAGAGCGGTCGGCTCGACCTGACCGCTCACATCAGGCCCGGCGACACCGTTATGTGGGGGCAGGCCTCCGCCGAGCCCCTCACCCTGACCGAGCGGCTCGTCGAGCAGCGCGCCGAACTCGGCGGCGTCCGATGTTTCGTCGGAATGCTGGCGGCGGCTACCTCCATCCGCCCCGAGCATGCCGACCACCTGTCTTTCCTGTCCTACTGCGGCAACGGCGGGAACCGGGCGTTGCACCGGGCCGGCGCGCTGGACATCCTGCCCAGCCACTATTCCGCACTGCCGGGCCTCATCGAGAGCGGCGCCCTCCGCATCGACGTCGCCCTGCTCCAGGTCTCGCCCGCCGACAGGACGGGCCGGCACAGTCTGGGGCTGGCGGACGAGTACCTGTCCGCCGCGATCGACCGCGCCCGCGTGGTCATCGCGGAGGTCAACGATCAGGTGCCCTGGACGCCCGGGACGCGCACGCTCACCGCCACCGACTTCGACGTGGTGGTGCACACGTCCCGGCCGCCCGCGGAGATCGCGGGGAAGAAGCCAGGGGAGGCCGAGCTGCGCGTGGCCGACCACGTGGCCGGCCTGATCGAGGACGGTATGACGCTTCAGCTGGGGCTCGGCGCGCTGCCGGAGGCGATCGCCGCCCGGCTGTCGGACCGCCGCGACCTCGGCGTCCACTCCGGTCAGATCGGCGACGCCGTCGCCGCACTGATGGAGGCCGGAGTGATCACGAACGCCCGCAAGACGGTCGACCGGGGCTGTACGGTCACCGGCGCGCTGATGGGTACCTCGCGACTGTTCCGCTACGCCGACGCCAACCCGGCGATCTCCCTACGGGATACCCGCTACACCCACGATCCGGAGATCCTCGCGGCCCAGGAGCGCCTCGTCGCGATCAACTCGGCCGTCGAGGTCGACCTCACCGGCCAGATCAACGCCGAGGTCGCACGTGGTGCGTACGTCGGGGCGGTCGGGGGTGCGATGGACTTTCTGCGCGGTGCCGCGCGCTCACGCGGCGGCTTGCCCATCGTGGCACTGACCTCCACCGCGCGGCGGCCGGACGGAGAGGCCGCGAGCCGCATCGTGGCGAAGCTGAACGGGCCGGTCAGCACGCCCCGCGCCGACGCCGGGATCATCGTCACCGAATACGGTGTCGCCGACCTGCGCGGCCGATCGCTGCAGGAGCGGCGCGACCTGATGCTGGCCATAGCCCACCCCGATCACCGTGCCGCGCTTGAGAAGGAGTGCTCCCCATGAGAAGAGCCGCCATCGTCGCCCCGGTCCGCACACCGGTCGGCGCGTTCGGCGGGACCCTGCGTCCTGTCCCCGTGGAGGACCTGGCGGCCACTGTCATCAAGGCCGTGGTCGAACGCTCGGGCATCGACCCCGAGCGCATCGAGGACGTGGCGATGGCCCAGTCCTACGCCAACTCCGAGACGCCGTGCGTCGGCCGCTGGGCCGCCCTGCACGCCGGCCTGCCGGTCGGCGTGCCCGGGTTCCAGATCGACCGGCGTTGCGGCGGCGGCCTGCAGGCCGTGGTCACGGCCGGGATGATGGTTCAGACCGGCGCCGCCGACGTGGTGGTGGCCGGCGGGGTGGAGAGCATGAGCAACATCGAGCACTACTCCACCCAGGTCCGCTGGGGCAGCCGGTCCGGCGGCGTGCAGCTGTACGACCGGCTCGACCGGGGCCGCGAGCGGTCCCAGCCCGAATGGCGGTTCGGCCCCATCTCCGGAATGATCGAGACGGCCGAGAACCTGGCCCGCGAATACGGCATCACCCGCGAGCAGGCCGACGAGTACGCGGTACGCAGCCACCGGCGGGCCGCGGCGGCCTGGGAATCGGGCGCCTTCGACGAGGAGGTCGTCCCGGTCCAGGTGCCGGTGCGGCGCGGCGACCCGGTGACCTTCGCCCGCGATGAGGGCGTTCGTCCCGACTCGACCCCCGAGACGCTGGCCAGGCTGCGCACGATCGTTCCGGGCGGCACCGTGACCGCGGGAAACTCCAGCCAGCAGAACGACGCTGCGGCGGCCTGCCTGGTCGTGGCCGAGGACAAGCTCGACGAGCTGGGCCTCACGCCCATGGGCTTCCTGGTCGGCTGGGCCGCGGCAGGGTGTGAGCCGGCCACCATGGGCATCGGCCCGGTGCCCGCCGTGGCCAGGCTGTTCGCCTCGACAGGCAGGAGGTTCGACGACATCGACCTGGTGGAGCTGAACGAAGCCTTCGCCTGCCAGGTGCTCGCGGTGCTGAAGGGCTGGGGATTCGAGAGCCCGGCCGACCTGGAGGACAGGCTGAACGTCAACGGATCGGGCATCTCGCTCGGGCATCCGATCGCCGCGACCGGCGTGCGGATGCTCACCACCATGCTGCACGAGCTGCGCCGGCGCGGCGGCGGTTACGGCCTGGAGACGATGTGCGTCGGTGGCGGCCAGGGCATGGCCGCCCTGTTCGAAGGAGTCGCATGACCGAGCTCGCGACATCCGGTACAGGAATCGTGGCCTACGCCGCTTACCTCCCCCGGCACAGGCTGCGGCACGCCGACCTGGCCGCGGTGCTCGGCGGCAGGGGCGGGCCGGGAGCACGCGTATGCGCTTCCTTCGACGAGGACAGCACCACCATGGCGGTCGAGGCCGCCCGGCGGATGCCGCTCGCCGGACGTCCACCCGAGGCGATCTTCTTCGCCACCACCTCGCCCGCCTACCTGGACAAGACCAACGCCGCGGCCGTGCACGCGGCCCTGGGGCTGGGCCATGATGGCTTGGCCGTCGACATGGCGGGCTCAGCGCGGTCCGGCACGGGTGCGCTGCTCGCCGCGGCGGCCGTCGGCGGGCTCGCAGTGCTCGCCGACGTGCGGACCGGCCTGCCGGGTTCGGCCGACGAGCGAGGCGGGGCGGACGGCGCCGCGGCGTTCCTCTTCGGCGAGCCAGGTGAGGCGATCGCCGAGATCGCCGCCCGTGTGTCGGTCACGGCCGAGTTCCTCGACCGCTGGCGGTCGCCCGGTGAGCCGGCCTCCCGCCGGTGGGAGGACCGCTTCGGTCTAGAGAGCTACCTGCCGCTGGTGACCGAGGCGGGGCAGCGGGCCCTGAAGGAGGCCGGCGTCCCGGCGCCCGACCACGTCGTGGTCACCTCCCCGAACCCGCTGGTGGCCCGGCGGGCGAGCGGGCTCTTCCCGGCGCGGGTCCCCGCCGGAAGGCCGCCGGGGCACGCCGGCGCGGCGGACGTCGGCCTGGCCCTGGCGGACGTGCTGGACCGGGCGGAGCCGGGCGAGACCGTGCTCCTGCTCGCCGCCGCGGACGGCTGCGACGCGCTGGTGCTGCGCGTCACCGGCCGCATCGCGCACGGGCGGCAGGCGCACCCGGTCGCAGATCAGCTCACCGCCGGCCGTGATGTCTCGTACGCGACCTACCTGACCTGGCGCGGCCTGCTGGATCGTGAGCCGCCCCGGCGGCCGGAGCCGGACGTCCCCGCCGCGCCCCCGTCGGCCCGGTCGCAGGCGTGGAAGTTCGCGTTCACCGGGTCGCGGTGCAGCCGCTGCGCGTTCGCGCACCTGCCTGCGGCACGGGTGTGCAAGGGCTGCGGAGCCGTCGACGCGATGGAGCCGCTCCCCCTGTCAGCCACCCGGGGGACGGTGGCCACCTTCACCGCCGACCGGCTGGCCTACTCGCCCTCACCGCCCCTGATCGACGTGGTGGTCGACTTCGACGGCGGAGGGCGGTACACGATGGAGCTGGCCGACGCCCTGCCCGACGAGGTGGCGATCGGGATGCGGGTCGAGCCGACCTTCCGAAGGCTCTACACGGCAGGCGGGACCCACAACTACTTCTGGAAGGTCCGGCCCGTGGAGGGGGAGAGATGAGCGCCAGAGGGATCAGCGACCGGGTCGCGATCGTCGCGATGGGCTGCACGCGGTTCGGCGAGCACTGGTCGTCTTCCGCCGACGATCTGATGATCGACGCGGTGCGCGAGTGCCTGTCGGCCGTGCCGGGCATGGAACTGGCGGACGTCGAGGCGTACTGGCTCGGGACGCTCGGCTCGGGCCAGTCGGGCCTGACTCTCAGCCGCGCGCTCGCCGTGGACTACCGGCCGGTCACCCGGGTCGAGAACTACTGTGCGACCGGCTCGGAGGCGTTCCGCAACGCCTGCTACGCGGTGGCGTCCGGGGCCTACGACAAGGTCATGGCGGTAGGCGTGGAAAAGCTCAAGGACTCCGGTTTCTCCGGCCTGACCCGGTCCGACCCGCCGGGGGACGGCACGGCACCGGAGAACTCGCTCACTGCGCCGGCGGCGTTCTCGCTGCTGGATCCAGCCTACTGCGCGAAGTACGGCGTGGACCCCGCGGACATGCGGGCGGCCATGACTCATGTGGCCTGGAAGAACCATGCCAACGGTGCGCTCAACCCCAAGGCGCAGTTCCGCTCGGGGGTGTCCAAGGAGAAGATCGACGCGGCGCCGCTGGTGGCCGGGCGGCTCGGGGTGTACGACTGCTCGGGGGTCTCCGACGGCGCGGCCTGCGCGCTGATCGTCCGTGCCGAGGACGCCCATCTGTACACCGACCATCCGGTGTACGTGAAGGCGCTGGCGTTGTCGGCCGCGCCGGGACGCGCCGCGATGGACACCGGCTACGACTACACCACCTTCCCCGAGGTCGTGCGCAGCGCCGAGGAGGCCTACCGGCAGGCTGGGATCACCGATCCGCGCAGGCAGATCTCGATGGCCGAGGTCCACGACTGCTTCACGCCGACCGAGCTGGTGCTGATGGAGGACCTGGGTTTCGCCCGGCGGGGTGAGGCGTGGCGGGACATCCTCGACGGCGCTTTCGAACTGGGCGGCCGGTTGCCGGTCAACCCGGACGGCGGCCTGAAGTCCTTCGGGCATCCGGTCGGCGCCAGTGGGCTGCGCATGCTCTATGAGTGCTGGCTGCAGTTCCGCGGCGAGGCCGGGGACCGGCAGCTCGCCGATCCCCGGCTGGCCCTGACCCACAACCTGGGCGGCCGCCCAGGGGCGTGCGTGTCCTTCGTCTCCGTGGTCGGTTCTGAGCTGGGCTGATCGGCATGAGGTATTTTTTTAGTCTATATTAAATTAAATCCTGGAGGGTCTTACGGTGAACGAGATACAGGCGGCTCGCGACCTCTACGCCGCGCTGACGGCCGGTGACCAAGCTCGGCTCGCGCAACTGCTGCACCCGGGCTTCGTCGCCAAGGCCACCGACGGACTGCCCCTGAACCTGGGCGGCGTCTACAACGGCGCCGAGCAGGCGTGGCAGGAGTTCTGGGGACGCATCGGGCAGCATTTCCGCGTCCGCGCCCAGCCACAGGACTTCCACCAGCTCGCCGGCGGCGGACTCCTCGTGACCGGCAGGTACGCGGGGAAAGCCCGGGCCACCGGGGTGCCCGTCGACGCGGCGTTCGCCCACGTGCTCCGGTTCACCGGCGGCCGGATCTCCGAGCTGGTGCAGTACACCGACAGCGCCCGCTGGACCCAGGCTCTGGACGGCCACCCCCCGGCCGAGAAGGCCGGACGCAGGGAACTGACGGTGGTCGACTTCGAGCTCAGCGACGGCCTGGCCCGGATCCGGCTCAACCGGCCCGCCGCGCGCAACGCCCTCGACCTCGACATGGCGCTCGACCTCAACGAGGTGGCGCTGCGCTGCGCCGAGACCCCCGGCCTGCGCGCGGTGCTGCTGACCGGAGAGGGGCCGGCGTTCACGGTGGGCGGGGACGTCAAACTGTTCGCCTCGACCCCCCACGCGGAGCTGGCCGACCTGGTCGGCACGATGATCACGCCTTACCACGAGGCCCTCGACCGGCTGGCCCGGCTGGACGCGCCCATCGTGTGCGCCGTCCACGGCGCCGCGGCAGGCGGCGGGCTCGGCCTGATGCACTGCGCCGACCTCGTGCTAGCGGCTGAAGACACCAAGTTCACCCTCGCCTTCAGCACCCTCGGCCTGTCCGGAGACGGAGGCAGCACCTGGTTCCTGCCCCGGATGATCGGAGCCCGGCGGGCGGCGGAGCTGTTCCTCGAACCGCGCGTGCTGACCGCCCGTGAGGCGCAGGAGTGGGGGATCGTCACGCGCGTCGTGACGACCGACGCGCTCGAAGAGGAGGCCCTCGCCGTGGCCCGGCGGCTCGCCGCAGGCCCGACCCGCGCCTATGCCGAGCTGAGGCGGCTCCTGCATGACAGCTGGCACCGAACCCTGCCCCAGCAGTTGGCCGCCGAGCAGCAGGCCCAGAGGCGGGCGCTCGCCACCGCCGACTCGGCCGAGGGCATCGAGGCATTCAAGAGCAGACGCGAACCCGACTTCCAGGGACGGTAACCATGAACATCGACACCCCAGAACAGCGGCTGCTCCGGCAGAGCGTCGGCAAGATCGCCGAGCGGTACGGTCACGCCTACTTCGCCGATCGGGCCCGCGCCGGCGGCCGGGTCGACGAACTCTGGGCCGAGCTGGGCCAGGGCGGTTTCCTCGGCGTACACCTGCCCGAGGAATACGGCGGCGGCGGGGGCGGCCTGTGCGAGTACGCCGTGGTGCTGGAGGAACTGGCGGCGCACGGCATGCCGCTGCTGATGGGCGTCATCTCGCCCGCCATCACCGCCTCGATCATCTGGCGGCACGGCTCCGAGGAGATGAAGCGCGACTGGCTCCCCGGCATGGCCGCCGGGACCAGGAAGATGGCGTTCGCGCTCACCGAGCCGGACGCCGGCACCAACAGCCACGCGATCACCACCACCGTCCAGCGGGACGGCGACGGCTGGCTGCTCACCGGGGCCAAGTACTACATCTCCGGAGTCGACGAGTCCGAGGCGCTCCTGGTGGTGGCGCGCGACGGTGAAGCACGGCCGTCAGGACGCAGCCCGCTGTCGCTGTTCGTGGTGCCCGTCGACGCTTCCGGACTGCGCACCCAGCAGATCGTCACCGAACTGGTCGTCCCGGAGAAGCAGTTCACCGTCTTCTTCGACGACGTGCGGATCGGGCCGGAGTCACTGATCGGCGAGGCGGGCCGCGGCCTGCGCCAGGTGTTCGCCGGCCTCAACCCCGAGCGCATCCTGGCAGCCTCGCTCAGCAACGGCATCGGCCGCTACGCCCTGGACAAGGCCGCTCGCTACGCACGCGAGCGCCAAGTCTGGTCCACGCCGATCGGTGCCCACCAGGGCGTCTCACACCCGCTCGCGGAAGCGTACATCGACGTCGAACTGGCTCGGCTGGCCACCGCACGCGCCGCCGAGCTGTACGACTCCGGCCAGGACGCCGCGGAGGCGGCCAACATCGCCAAGTTCGCCGCCGCCGACGCCTCGCTGAAGGCGCTCGACCAGGCCATCCAGACGCACGGCGGCAACGGGCTGTCCCGTGAGTACGGCCTGGCCGACCTGTGGTTCGCGGCCCGGCTGCTGCGCACCGCCCCCGTCAGCCGGGAGATGGTGCTCAATTACGTCGCCCAGCACAGCCTCCAGCTACCCCCTTCCTACTGACCGCAGGCTTCCCAGAGAGAAAAGAGGTTCCATCGATGGCAGGTGTACAGGATCGCGTGATCGTCGTGACCGGTGCCGGGGGAGGGCTCGGCCGCGAGTACGCGTTGCTGCTGGCGGCCAACGGCGCGAAGGTCGTCGTCAACGACTTGGGAGGAGCCAGGGACGGGACCGGCTCCGGACGTGGCATGGCTGATGGGGTCGTCGCCGAGATCAAGGAGGCTGGGGGGCAGGCGGTGGCCTCTTATGACAGTGTCGCCACCGCTGAGGGAGGCGCTGCCATTGTCGCCGCGGCACTTGAGGCGTTCGGCCGGGTCGACGGTGTGGTCCACAATGCGGGCATCCTGCGTGACGTCCCGTTCCACAAGATGACGACCGAGCAGTGGGACGCCGTGGTCCAGGTTCACCTCTACGGCGGATATCACGTGATCCGTGCGGCTTGGCCGCACTTTCGGGAGCAGAAGCACGGGCGGGTCGTGGTGGCGTCCTCTCATACGGGACTGTTCGGCAATTTCGGTCAGGCCAACTACGGTGCGGCCAAACTCGGTCTGGTCGGCCTGGTCAACACCTTGGCCAGCGAAGGCCGCCGCTACGGGATTCTCGCCAATGCCATCGCTCCCATGGCGGCCACGCGGATGACCGAGGACGTCGCTCCGCCGGAGATGCTGGAGAAGCTTCCCGCGGGGCTGGTCGCTCCGTTCGTGGGTCATCTGCTGAGCGATGAGTGCACCGACACGGGCATCGTCTTGACCGTCGGTGGCGGGCGGTGCACGCGGGTGCAGTACTTCGAGTCCGAGGGTGTCGCTTTCGAGGGCGTTCCGTCGCTGGCTGAAGTGGCCGGGCGATTCGCGGAGATCACTGACATGTCCGGTGCTGTGCCCGGCACCAACCCGGTGGGAGGCTGAGATGGAATTCGACGCGCTGGTGATCGGGGCTGGGGCGGGTGGTCTGTTCGCCGCTGCCCGGCTTTCGCATCTGGGTTATCGCACGCTGGTGGTGGAGCGGCTGGATCGGGTCGGTGGGCGTGCTTCCACGTACGACATCGACGGCTTCAAGATCAACAACGGCGCCATCGTGCTGGAGATCGGAGGCATCGCCGAGCAGACCTTCGCCGAGGTCGGCGCTCCCTACGACGTGCGCATGCCCAAGCCCCCGATCCTCTACCGGATCGGCGGCAAGGACATCGACGTGACCGGCGGCGGCTGGGGATTGCTGCTGGGCAAGCTCACGCGGCAGGGAGCCAAGCTGCTCCAGGGACTCGGCGCGGCCCGCGAGGACAGCGGGCTGCCCGACACCGAACTCACCACCGCGGAGTGGGTGTCGAAGTACACCAAGAACGAGAACGTGCACGGCATGTTCCGCAACATGTGCGGCTCCATCTTCGCCGTGGGTTCGGAGGAACTGCCCGCCCGCGTCTTCCTCACCTACTTCACCCGCAAGAGCGCCTTCAAGAAGTTCGGCTACCACCCGGAGGGCACCATCGGCGCCTGGAAGGCGCTCGCCGAGGTGGTGACCAGGAACGGCGGCGAGGTCTGGCTGAACAGCGAGGCCCGCGCTCTGACATTGACCGACGGGCTGGTCACCGGCGCGGTCATCACCCGTGGCGGTGAGAGCGTCGAGGTCGGCTGCCGGGTGGCGGTCAGCGACGCGGGCCCGGTGAACACCGTCGAGCTGGTCGGCCCGGGCAACCTGCCGGCCGACTACCTGGAGGAAGTGCGCCGCCGCGACCGGCCCTCGTCCATGATCACGGTGAACATCGCCAGCCGCGAGCGGCTGATCGAGGCTCCCGGCATGCTGAGCTTCGGCAAGACCCGGCGTCTGTGCTACGTCGCCAACTTCACGGACGTGTGCCCGGAGATGGCCCCGGAAGGATGGCACCTGTACGCCGCCGCCGGAGTACCCAAGCCGGCGGTCGGCGATTTCGACGAGCAGGCCGAAACCGAGCTGATCATGCAGGACCTGCGCGACCAGGTGCCCGGCTTCGAGAAGGCCACGGTGCTGTCCACGGCCGTCATGCGCGACGGCTGGCCGCCCCAGCGCGCCGTCGCAGGCTTCGACCTGGCCCCGCAGACCCCGATCACGAACCTGTGGAACGTCGGCGACGGGGTCAAGGAGTACGCCAACGGCGGCACCACCGCCTGCGCCGAGACCGCCAAGCTCGTCGTCGACCAGATCGCCGAGCGCTACCCCGTCACGGCCGGCCGTTGAGAGCCGGCACATCGCCGAAGGAGGAATCATGAGGATCATCGTCGACCGTGACAGGTGCACCGGCCTGGGCATCTGTGAGTCCCTCGCCTCCGAGTACTTCGAGGTCGATGACGACGGCGAGCTCATCCTGCTGCGAGAGGACGCGTCGGAGGAGGACCTCGAGGCGCTGCGGGCGGCGATCGACGGCTGCCCGACCGAAGCGCTGAGGCTCGAGTCATGACCGAGCGGCGACTCCTGGTCGTAGGAGCCTCCCTGGCGGGGCTGCGGGCTGTTGAGGCGGCCCGCAAGAGTGGCTTCGGCGGGCCCATCACACTCATCGGGGCCGAACCCCACCTGCCCTACGACCGGCCGCCGCTGTCGAAGGAGTTCCTGGACGGCGCCGAGCTGTCTTCCTTCCGCTCGGAAGAGGTACTCCGCGACGAGCTGGGCACCGAACTGGTACTGGGCACGGCGGCGACCGCGCTGGACACCGCGGCCCGGACCGTCCGGGCCGGGGACCGGGAGTACGGTTATGACGCCCTGGTCATCGCGACCGGCGCTACGGCTCGCACCCTGCCGGGCACGGGAGGACTGGACGGAGTTCACACCCTGCGCTCCCGCGACGACGCGATCGCCGTACGGCGGGCGCTCGACGCCGGGGCTCGCACGGTCGTGGTCGGCGCCGGGTTCATCGGCTCGGAGGTCGCCTCTGCCGCCCGCAAGCGCGGACTGGAAGTGACGATCGTCGAGGTGCTGCCCACCCCGCTGGTGCGTGCCGTCGGCGAGACCATGGGCCGGGCATGCGCCGCCCTGCACCTGCGCAACGGCACCGACCTGCGGTGCGGGGTCGGCGTGGCCGCCCTGGAGGGCGACGGCAGGGTGGAGCGGGTCCGGCTCACCGACGGGACGGTGCTCCCTGCCGATCTGGTGGTGGCAGGCATCGGAGCCGTCCCCGCAACCAGTTGGCTGGTGGGTGCGGGGCTGCGGCTCGATGACGGGATCGTCTGCGATGAGACCCTGTTCACGGGCGTTCCGGGCGTGTACGCGGCCGGAGACGTCGCCCGCTGGCACAACCCGGCCTTCGGCCGCCACATGAGGCTGGAACACTGGACCAGCGCGGCCGAGCAGGGCGCGGTGGCCGCGCGCAACGCCATCGACCCGGCGAACGCCAAGCCCTACTCCACCGTGCCCTACTTCTGGTCGGACTGGTACGACTCCCGCATCCAGTTCGTCGGAGTGCCGGCGACCGAGGAGGTCCGCGTCGTCGGCGGGGATCCCGGCGGGGATCGTTTCGTCGCCCTCTACCGGCAAGGCGACCGCCTGGCCGGTGCTCTCACCCTCAACGGTCAGGCGCAGATCATGAAATATCGCGGTCTGATCATGCGGAGCGCCTCCTGGGCGGAAGGCCTGGAGTTCGCCGAGCGTCGCCGTGCGGCCCTGGAGACAGCATGAACACCGACAGCAGGCTAGACGACGCACTGGAACGGATTCTGACGGAGCGGTACAGCTGCCGTGCCTTCCGTCCGGACCCGGTGCCTCGCGACATTCTCGAGCAGATGTTCGCCATGGCCCAGCGGACCCCGTCCTGGTGCAACTCCCAGGCATGGCAGGTCATCCTGACCAGCGGCGAGGCCACAGAGAAGTTCCGTACCGCCATGTACGCCGCCGCCTCGACCCGGCCGGGGCGCTCCGACCTTCCGCCGCCGCAGGAGTACCGCGGCGTCTACAAGACGCGGCGGCGCGAGGCCG
>Ga0079224_100001429_pt1 | contig 27437 bp, 26 predicted proteins | sample Stecom2015_FD_80414 | JGI IMG/M metagenome (GOLD analysis project Ga0079224, IMG submission 80414) | Agricultural soil microbial communities from Utah to study Nitrogen management - Steer compost 2015 | ecosystem: Environmental > Terrestrial > Soil > Agricultural land | place: USA: Utah... | reverse complement strand
TGACCGTCGAGGGCGAGGTCACCGACGAGGTGCTCGCAGAGGCCCGCACGGTCGCCGACGAGGTCCTGTCGAACGGGGTCATCGAGGACGTCGTGAAGATCGAGGTGGTCGAGTGACCGCGCGGATCGGCGTCGTCACCTTCCCCGGATCGCTCGACGACCGCGACGCGCAGCGCGCGATCCGCATCGCGGGCGCCGAGCCGGTCGCGCTGTGGCACGGATCCCACGACCTCGACGGCGTCGACGCCGTCGTGCTGCCGGGCGGCTTCAGCTACGGCGACTACCTGCGCGCAGGCGCCATCGCCGCCCTCGCGCCCATCATGACCGAGGTCAAGGACGCGGCGGGGCGCGGCATGCCCGTGCTCGGCATCTGCAACGGCTTCCAGATGCTCGTCGAGGCTCACCTGCTGCCGGGCGGGCTCATCCGCAACGCCCACCAGCAGTTCATCCGCCGCGACCAGAAGCTCGTCGTCGAGAACGCCGACACGGCGTGGACGAACGCCTTCGACGAGGGCGAAGAGATCGTGATCCCGCTGAAGAACGCCGACGGCGGCTTCACGGCCGACGCCGAGACGCTCAAGCGCATCCAGGGCGAGGGCCAGGTCGCGTTCCGCTACGCGGGCGTGAACCCCAACGGATCGCTCGACGACATCGCGGGCCTCACGAACGAGGCCGGCAACGTCGTGGGGCTCATGCCGCACCCCGAGCACGCGGTCGAGCCGGGCTTCGGCCCCGCCACGCCCGCGGCGATGCGCTCGGGCGTCGACGGCCTGCGGTTCTTCGAGAGCGCCCTCGCGGCGCTCGCGGCCCGCGTCGCCTGAGCTCCGGGCTCCGGGCTCCGCTCGGGGTAGCGTGGATCGGGTGACCGATCTGACGCTTCTCGTGCCCACTCAGCAGCTCGCGGACGACGTGCGCAGCCTGCTGGATCCGTCGCTCGACGTCGACATCGCCGTCTGGGACGACGCCGCCGCACCGCCGCGCGACCGCGCCGACATCGTCGTCCCGCCGTACATGCGGCAGGGCAGGACGCTGCGCGCCGTCGCGGCCCTCGAGCCGCGCCTCGTGCAGGGGCAGGCGATCGGCTACGACGGAGTCGCCGACGTGCTGCCGGAGGGCATCGTCTACGCCAACGCGACGAGTGTGCACGAGACGGCGACGGCCGAGCTCGCGGTGGGCCTCATTGTCGCCGCGCAGCGCGAGCTGCCGCGGTTCGTGCGCCAGCAGGAGCACGGCGACTGGTCGAAGGACTGGGCGCCGGGGCTCGCCGACCGCCGCGTCGTCATGCTCGGCTACGGCGGCGTCGGCAAGGCCATCGCGGCGCGCCTCGCGGGCTTCGAGGTCGAGCTCGTGCCCGTCGCCTCGCGCGCCCGCGACGAGGACGGCGTGCGCGTGCACGCGATCGCCGAGCTGGGCGACCTGCTGCCGACGGCCGACATCCTCGTCAACGTGCTGCCGGGCGGGCCCGCGACCGAGGGCCTCATCGACGACGCGGCCCTTCAGACGCTGCCCGACGGCGCGCTCGTCGTCAACGTGGGCCGCGGACCGACGATCGACACCGACGCGCTCGTGGACCACCTCACGCGCGGCCGGATCCGCATGGCGAGCGACGTCTTCGACCCCGAGCCGCTGCCCGAGGGCCACCCGCTGTGGTCGCTCGAGAACGCCCTCATCACGCCGCACGTCGGCGGCCTGTCGCAGGCCATGCGCCCGCGCATCGCGAAGCTCGTCGCGGGGCAGGTCGAGCGCCTCGCGCGCGGCGAGGATCCGATCAACGTCGTCATCGGCTGACGGCCGCCGCGCCGCTCGTGCCCTCGCTCGCGTCGAGGGACGGCGCGGGGCAGCCGTCCTGCGCCGCGCCTTCTCGCAGTTCGAAGTGCCATCCCTCGTTCATGTAGGTCTGGCAGAGGTCGTATCGGGCGCCGTTGCGCTGCATCCACTCCGCCGCGTCCCAGCTGCCGATGTCGACGGCGTCGCCCGTGACGTGGGCCGATGCCTGCGGCGCTGCGACCCAGCGCTCGGCCTCGGTGCGTGATCCGTAATCGTCGATGGCGTCGGCCAGGAGCTCCTCCTGAAGGCGCTCCGACCGCCATCCGCTGTTGACGATGACGTCGATGCCCTCCGCCTTCGCATCGTCGGTCGCCCGCTGCACCGCCTCGCGCAGCCGCGGATCGAGCCTCGTGATGCCCGGCACATCGTCGTATGCGCTCGTGCCGTCGGGCAGCACGCCATCGGCGAAGGCATCGTCTTGACCTCCCAGGGCGTGTGCGCTCGTGCCGTCGGGCGCCACGCCATCGGCGAAGGCATCGTCTTGACCTCCCAGGGCGTGTGCGGAGCCCAGCCAGATCGCGATGGCACCGGCGACCATCGCGGCGGCGATCAGAACGATTGCGGGGCGGCTCATGCGGGTGTGTGCTTTCGTCATGCCCCCAGCACACGCGGCCGTCCGTTGCGAGAGCGTATGCGGTTTTCGATACGCGGACGATATGCGCCGTCTCATAACATGAGCGCATGCGCGTCTTGATCGTGGAGGACGAGCCCTACCTCGCCGACGGCGTCCGCGCCGGGCTCCGACTCGAGGCGATCGCCTCCGACATCGCGCCGGACGGCGAGACGGCGCTCGAGCTGCTCGCGGTCAACGACTACGACGTCGCGGTCCTCGACCGCGATCTGCCGGGCATCTCGGGGGACGAGGTCGCGAGCCGCATCGTCGAGTCGGGAGCCGGCATCCCGATCCTCATGCTCACGGCCGCCGACCGGCTCGATGACAAGACGTCGGGGTTCGCGCTCGGTGCAGACGACTACCTCACGAAGCCCTTCCACCTCACCGAGCTCGCGCTGCGAATCCGCGCGCTCGAGCGGCGGCGCGGTCGCCCGCGACCGCCGGTCCGAGAGATCGCGGGCCTGCGCGTCGACCCCTTTCGGCGCGAGGTCGTGCGCGACGGCCATTTCGTCGCGCTCACGCGCAAGCAGTTCGCCGTACTCGACGTGCTCATGGAGGCGGGCGGCGGCGTCATCAGCGCCGAGGAACTCCTCGAGCGCGCGTGGGACGAGAACGCCGACCCCTTCACGAACGCCGTGCGCATCACGATCTCATCGCTGCGCAAGCGACTCGGCGAGCCGCAGCTGATCGAGACCGTCCCGGGCGTCGGCTACCGGATCCGCTCGGAGGCGTCCGGATGAGGCGACGCGGCGCGAGTGTGCGCCTCAAGCTCGCCCTGAGCTATGCGGGCTTCGTCATTCTAGCGGGCGGGATCCTGCTCGCGGTCGTCTGGCTCTTCCTGCTGCGATACGTGCCCGACGAGGCCATCCACAGCGCGAGCGAATTCGTCCCCAGCCGCTCCGACCTGATCCGGGCGTTCACACCGCGCGTCATCATCGCCGCCGTCTTCCTCGTCGTGTTCGGGCTCGCGGGCGGGTGGTTCCTGGCGGGACGCATGCTGGCGCCGCTCGACCGCATCACGGCAGCGACGCGGCGGGCCGCAGCGGGCTCCCTCTCCCATCGCATCCGCCTCGACGGCCCCGCCGACGAGTTCCGCGAGCTCGCCGACGCGTTCGATCAGATGCTCGCGCGCATCGAGGCGCACGTCGACGAGCAGCGCCGATTCGCTGCGAACGCGTCCCACGAGCTGCGCACGCCGCTCGCGACGACCCGCACGCTCATCGAGGTGGCGCAGTCGGATCCGGATGCGGACATCCCCGAGACGCTCGAACGCGTGCGCGTCACGAACGCGCGCGCGATCGCGCTGACCGAGGCGCTCCTCCTCTTGAGCCGCGCCGACCGCGGCGACATCCCCGCGGAGGAAGTGGACCTGTCGCTCGATGCCGAGGAGGCCATCGAGACCCTGGGCGCGCTCGCGGAAGCGCGCGGCGTCGACATCGACGCGCGCTGCGAACGGGCGACGACGCGGGGGTCGCCCTCGCTGCTCGGTCAGCTCGTGACGAATCTCGTGCACAACGCGATCGTGCACAACCTCCCCGCAGGTGGGCAGGTGACGCTCGTCACGAGCCAGGATGATCGCTCCGCGCGGCTCGCGGTCTCGAACTCGGGCCCTGTCGTGCCGGCCGAGCTGGTGCCGACCCTCACCGAGCCGTTCCAGCGGGCGGCCGGCCGCACGCGTTCGTCGACCCACGACGGCACGGGGCTGGGCCTCGCCATCGCGTCACGCATCGTCGCCGCGCACGGCGGGACGCTGCGCCTCGACGCTCCGCCGACGGGCGGCCTCGCCGTGGAGGTCGTGCTGCCGCGCTGACCCGCCCCGCACGCGAAACGGCGCCGGATCCATCTGGATCCGGCGCCGTTTCGCGTGCGCTCAGAGCCCCAGCCACTCCTGGATCGGGCCGACGAGGAAGTACACGACGAACAGCGCCGCGACGAGCCACATGAGCCAGTGGATCCCGCGGATCCTGCCGCGCGCGAGCTTCACCACGACGTATGCGATGAAGCCCATGCCGATGCCGTCGGCGATCGAGTAGGTGAACGGCATGACCGCGATCGTGAGGAAGGCGGGGATGCCGATGTCGGCGTTCTTCCAGTCGATGCCCGAGATCTGGGTCATCATGAGGAACCCGACGAGCACGAGGGCGGGCGCTGCGGCCTCGTACGGCACGAGCGCGACGAGCGGGGCGAGGAAGGTCGACAGCAGGAAGCACACGCCCGTCGTGATCGACGCGAGGCCCGTGCGGGCACCCTCGCCGACGCCGGCGGTCGACTCGACGAACGCCGTGTTCGACGACACGGATCCCATGCCGCCCGCGATCGCGCCGAGCGAGTCGACGAGCAGGATGCTGCGCGACTTCGGCGGGTTGCCCTCCTTATCGAGCAGCTTCGCCTCGCCGCCGACGGCCACCATCGTGCCCATCGTGTCGAAGAAGTCGGCGAGCATGAGCGAGAAGACGAGCAGGATGATCGTCACGACGCCGATGTTCTGGAACGAGCCCAGCAGGTTGAACTCGCCGATGAGCGAGAAGTCGGGCACGGCGAAGACGCCCTGGAAGGTCGGCGCCGTGTTGAAGCCGCCGGGGCCCTCGTCGCCGATGTGCAGCGTGTTCTCGAGGATCACGGCGAGCACGGTCGCGACGAGGATCGAGATGAGCAGCGCGCCCCGCACCTTGCGCACGTGCAGCACGATCGTGATCACAAGGCCCACGACGAAGACGAGGATCGGCAGCGTGCCGAGGTTGCCGAGCGACAGGATCGTGGATCCCTCGTTCGTCACGACGCCCGCGTTGCCGAGGCCGATGAGCGTGATGAACAGGCCGATGCCGACGCCGATCGCGGTCTTCAACTCGGCGGGCACGGCGCGGAAGACGGCCTCGCGGAACCCTGTCAACACGAGCACGAGGATCACGATGCCCTCGATCACGATGAGGCCCATGGCGTCGGCCCACGTGACGTTCGGGATCCCCGCGACGGAGAAGGCGACGACGGCGTTCAGGCCGAGACCCGCGGCGAGCGCGAGCGGGTAGTTCGCGACCGCGCCCATGAGGATCGACATGACGCCCGCGATGAGCGCCGTCGCCGAGGCGATCATCGAGAGGTTCGGCTGCGTGACGTCGGTGCCGCCGCCGAGCACCTGGCCGGTGCCGTCGAGCGTCGTGCCGAGGATCAGCGGGTTCAGCACGAGGATGTACGACATCGCGAGGAAGGTCACGAGGCCGCCGCGGATCTCGGTGCCGATCGTGGAGCCGCGCTCCGTGATCTTGAAGAACCGGTCGATCGCGCCTGGCGGGGATGCGCGGGACGTGGCGGTGGCAGAAGACGCCTGGCTCATGGATTCGATGTTCCCATAGCGCCGCTGGGACGTGAGAGGGAGGATGGGGCCGCGACGCCTTCGGTTCTCGACAGGTGTAGCATGAGATCAGCAGATTCCATGCGCAGGTATGGAACGTCATCGAGGTCCGAGGAGGACGAACATGGGTTTTGAGGGCAAGGTCGCACTCGTCACGGGCGGCGGATCCGGCATCGGCGCGGCGATCTCGAAGGAGCTCGCGGCGCAGGGTGTGGGGGTCGTCGTGACCGACATCAAGCTCGAGGCCGCGCAGGCCACGGTCGACGAGATCACGAAGGCGGGCGGCGAGGCCGCGGCATTCGAGGGCAACACGGCCGTCGCCGACGACAGCCGCAAGGCCGTCGAGTTCGCCGTGTCGACGTTCGGCGGGCTGAACTACGCCGTCAACAACGCGGGCATCGGCGGCAAGCAGGCCCCGACGGGCGAGATCGACCTCGACGACTGGGACCGCGTCATCGACATCAACCTCAACGGCGTGCTGTACGGCATGCGCTACCAGATCCCCGCGATGCTCGAGGCGGGCGCCGCCGAGTCGTCGATCGTCAACATGGCGTCGATCCACGGCACGGTCGCCGCGATCGGCAACGCGGCCTACACGGCCGCCAAGCACGGCGTCGTCGGCGTCACGAAGAACGCGGCCGCCGAGTACGGCCCGCAGGGCCTGCGCATCAACGCGGTCGGCCCTGGCTACATCGAGACCCCGCTCGTGAAGAGCGGCCTCTCGAAGGAGGCCTACGACGCCCTCGCCGGCAAGCACCCGCTCGGCCGCCTCGGCCAGCCCGAGGAGATCGCGAAGGTCGTGCGCTTCCTGCTGAGCGACGACGCCTCGTTCGTGACGGGCGCCTACTACCTGATCGACGGCGGCTACACGACCGTCTGATCGCTTCACCCGACAAGAGCGCTCGCCCCACGCCGGGGCGGGCGCTCTTTTCGTGTGGGCGCCGCGTCGTCAGCGCGAGTAGGTGCCGACGTGGCGGTTCTGCTCGATGACGGCGTCGGCGTAGTCGCGCAGGAACTCCTCGCGCGTCGGCTCGCCCTCGACCCTGCGGCTGAGCGCGTAGACCCAGAAGTAGTAGTTGTGGTCGCCGTGGCCGGGAGGGGGCAGCGGGCCCGAGTAGCCGGCCTCGCCCTTCGTCGTGACGCCTTCGCGCCCGCTGTCGGCCGTGATGCGCGCGGCGTCGGCGGGGATCCCGAAGACCGTCCAGTGGGTCCAGCCGTGCGGCAGGGGCGCGTCGGGGTCGTGGCAGATGAGCGCGAGCTCGACCGCCTCGGCGGGCACGCCCGAGACCTCGATGACGGGCGCCGTGTCGTCGTGCTCGGCCGTGAACCGGTCGGGGATGCGCGTGCGGTCGGCGAAGTCGGGCGACGTGACGCTGATCGTTCCGGGGAAGGCCATGGTTCCTCCTGCTCTCGTGCGGGTGGGTGCGCCACGAGGCTAGCGCGTCGCGCACCCACCCGCACGAGGATCCCGTTACGGCAGCCGCTCCTCCCCCAGCAGCGCGACGGCCTCCGCGAACGCGCGGAGGCCGACGGCCACGTCGGCCGTGCCGACGGCCTCGTCGGGGTGGTGGCTGATGCCGTCGGGGTTGCGCAGGAACAGCATGCCGACGGGCGCGATGGATCCGATCGTCATGCCGTCGTGCCCAGCCGGGCTGAACAGCGTCGCGGGCTCGGCGCCCGGATCCGTCGCGCCGATGCCCGCGCGGACGACGTCCTGCAGCAGCGGATCGCAGAACAGCGCGGGCGCGGCGTGCACCTCGCGCGCGGCCCAGCGCAGGCGGCGGCGCCCCATGATGGCGTCGAGCTCGGCCGAGATGCGGGCCCACGTCGCGTCGCGCGCGCCGTCGAACTCGCCGCGCAGGTCGATGCTGAACCGCGCCTCGCCCGGCACGACGTTGACGGCGCCGGGGAACGCCTCGAGCCGGCCGACCGTGCCGATGATGTGGTGCTCGCTCGAGCAGATCCGCTCGACCGCGAGGGCCGCCTCGCTCGCCCCGAGCAGCGCGTCGCGGCGCATGTCGTAGGGCGTGCCGCCCGCGTGCCGGGCCTCGCCCTCGACGACGACCTGGAAGCGCCTGGCCGAGGCGATCGACGACACGACCGCGAGCGGCTCGCCGCGGCGGTCGAGCTCGACGCCCTGCTCGATGTGGGCCTCGAGGTAGCCGACGAGGCGCTCGCTCGTGCGCGCCGCCTCGCCCACGCGCTCGGGGTCGAGCCCGAAGGCGCGGTACGCCTCGCGCAGCGTGATGCCGTCCGCGTCGGTCAGATCCCACCAGCCGTCCTCCCACGCGCCCGCGACGGCCGAGGATCCGAGCAGCGCCTTGCCGAACCGCGTGCCCTCCTCGTCGCTGAAGGCCGCGACCTCGAGCCCGAACGGGAAGGGGCTCTGCCACCCGCCGTCCGCAGCCCGCTCACGCAGCAGGCGCACGACCTCGATGCCCAGGAGCACGCCGAGGATCCCGTCGTACCGCCCCGCGTCGGTGACGGTGTCGAGGTGCGACCCGAGCATCACGACGGGGGCGTCGGGATCGGCCGCCGGCAGCACGCCCGTGAGGTTGCCGGCCGCGTCGGTCCGCGCCGTCATGCCGACCTCTCGCATCCACGCGGCCACGACCTGGTTGACCCTCGCGTGCTCGGGCGAGAGGTACACGCGGGTGATCCGCCCCTCGCCCGCCGAGATGCGCGCGAGGTCGTCGCAGCGGCCCATGATGCGGCGCGCGGCCGAGGCGAACGCGTCGGGCGCGACGGATCCGATGCGCGGGTGCGCCGTCGCGGCGGTCATGCGCCGGCTGCCCGGAACACGTCGGCCGCGGCTTCGACGCCGCCCACGGGGACGTCGATATGGCGGCGCAGCACCTGCTCGAGGGCCGCGAGCGTCGTGAGCACGGCGTCCCTGCGCGCGTTGTAGCCCATCGTGCCGATGCGCCAGACGCGGCCGTGCAGGGGGCCGAAGGAGGTGCCGATCTCGATCGCGAAGTCGTCGAGCAGCGCCTCGCGCACGGCGTCGGCGGGCGCGCCGTCCGGGATCTCGACCGCGATGACGTTCGTCATCTTGTGCGCCCGGTCGCCGAAGACGGTGAGGCCGAGCGCCTCGACGCCAGCCCGCATCGCGCGGCCGGCGACCTCGTGGCGGGCGATGACGGTGTCTCGCCCCTCCTCGAGCAGCACGGCCGCGCACTCGCGCGCGGCGTAGAGCATGCTCGTCGCCTCCGTGTGGTGGTTGAGCCGGCGCGGGCCCCAGTAGGCCATGATCATGCCGAGGTCGAAGTAGTTCGATCGCACGAAGTCGGCGCTCTCCGCGTCGCCCGTCTCGCGGATCCCCGCCTCGACGCGCGCGCGGGACCGGACGACGTCGGCCGCGCGCTCCGACAGCGTGATGGGCGAGGATCCGCTCGGCCCGCCGAGGCACTTCTGCAGGCCGGCCGTCGCGGCGTCGAGCCCCCACCCGTCCGCCTCGAAGACGTTGCCGCCGAGCGTCGCGGTCGCGTCGGCGTAGAGCAGCACGCCGTGCTTCTCGCAGATCGCGCCGAGCTCGTCGAGCGGCTGCGCCATGGTCGTCGACGTGTCGCCGTGCACGACCGCGAGGAGCGCGGGCCGCACGCGCGCGATCTCCTCCTCGATCCGCGAGACCGGCACGACCTGCCCCCACGGCACCTCGATGCGGTGCACCTCGGCGGAGGATGTTGCGGTTGTCGAGCTTGACCTTCGCGAGCGTGCGGATGCCGCTCGCCGCGACCATGCCGAACAGCGCGATGCCGGCGCCGCCGAGCACGGCGCGCGGCACCCCCTCGACGAGCGCCGATACCTTGGGCAGCAGGCCGAGGACCACGAGGATCGCGCCCGCGGCCGTCGCGACGAAGCGCGATCGCACGCCCGTGAGCGAGACGAGCCCGACGTTCTGTGCGAAGGCCGTGTAGGGGAAGGTGTTGAAGACGCCGCCGATGACCGTGCCGAGGCCGTCCGCGCGCAGGCCGTCGGCGACCTGGCGGCGCGTGACGGGCTTGTCGACGATCTCGCCCACCGCGATCATGTCGCCCGTCGTCTCGGTCATGATGACGATGCCGACGATGAGCATCGACACGATCGGCACGATCTCGAAGGTCGGCAGGCCGAAGTGGAACGGCGTGACGAGCCCGAACCATGCCGCCTCGCCCACGCCCGACCAGTCCGTCATACCGGGCACGAACGCCGCGACGGCCGTGCCGATCACGAGGCCGAGCAGCACCGAGACGCGGGCGAGGCCGCGCGGCGCGAAGCGCTCGATGAGGATGATGAGCAGCAGGGTCCCGCCCGCGAAGGCGAGCGAGAGGCCGGATCCCGAGCCGTCGTCGCTGCCCGTCACGATCCAGCCGGCCGCGACGCTCATGAGCGACAGGCCGATGATGAGGATCACGCTGCCCGTCACGATGGGCGGGAAGAACCGCAGCAGCTGCGCGAAGAACGGCGCGATGAGGATCATGAACAGCCCGCACACGATCGTCGCGCCGAACACGGCCGTGATGGGATAGCTCTGCCCGATCGCGACCATGGGCCCGACGGCCGCGAAGGTCACGCCCTGCATGATCGGCAGCCGCACGCCGAAGCGCCAGAAGCCGACCGACTGGAGGATCGTCGCGAGCCCCGCGACGAGGAGGTCGGCGCTGATGAGATACGCCAGATCCGCGCCCTCGAAGCCGAACGCGCCGCCCACGATGAGCGGCACGGCGACGGCGCCTGCGTACATCGCGAGGACGTGCTGCAGGCCGAGCGGGAAGAGGCGGGCGAGGGGCGGGATCGTGTCGACGGCGTTGCCGTCGCGATCCGTCTTCGGCGAGCGGGTGGTGGTCATGCCGCGACGCTAACCAGACCGCGTTTCCCGGGCGTTTCGGCCGTGCGACGAAATGACGGCGCACGGAAAACGCCCCCGGGATCGGGCGATCCCGGGGGCGTTGTGGCGCCGATTCAGCGCGTCGCGCCCGCGCGGCGCTTGTTGTAGATGTCGAAGGCGACCGCGATCAGCAGCACGAGGCCCTTGACGATCTGCTGGCTCGACTGGGGCACGCCCATGAGCTGCATGCCGTTCGTCATGACGGCCATAACGAGGCCGCCGACGAGGGCGCCGCCCACGCGACCGACGCCGCCCATGGTCGAGGCGCCGCCGATGAAGCAGGCCGCGATCACGTCGAGCTCGAACATGTTGCCCATGCCGGGCTGCGCGCCGTTGGACCGCGACGAGAACACGGCGGCCGCGATGCCCGTGAGCAGGCCCATGTTCACGAAGATCCAGAAGTTGATGCTGCGCACGTTCACGCCCGAGAGGCGCGCGGCCGACAGGTTGCCGCCGACCGAGTAGACGTGGCGGCCGAACACCGTGCGGTTCGTGATGACGTTGTAGACGAGGATCAGCACGGCGACGAGGATCAGCACGACGGGGAAGCCGCGGTTGTAGGCGAGTGCCCACGCGAAGGCCAGCAGCACGGCCGAGACGGCGACGAGCTTCAGCACGAACAGGGGCATCGACTCGACCGTCTGGTTGTAGCCCTGGCGCGTGCGGCGGCTGCGCCACGAGCTCACGACGAGGCCGATGACGGCGAGCACGCCGATCACGAGCGTGAAGATGTCGACCGTCTGCGCGACGCCCTTGAGGCCCTGTCCCTCGCCGATCGTGATGGATCCGAACAGCCCGTCGAGGAAGCCGCTCGCGACCTCGCGGTACTCGGCGGGGAACGGCGAGAGCGAGACGTTGTTCAGCACGAGCCACGTGAGGCCGCGGAACATGAGCATGCCGGCGAGCGTCACGATGAACGCGGGGATGCCGACGAACGCGACCCAGAAGCCCTGCCAGATGCCGACGATGAGGCCCGTGACGATCGCGGCGAGCACGCCGACCCACCACGGCATGCCCATGCGGATGACGAGCACGGCCGACACCGCGGAGGCGAACGCGAGCACGGATCCCACCGACAGGTCGATGTGCCCGCCCACGATCACGAGGATCATGCCGAGCGCCATGATGAGGATGTGCGCGTTCTGCAGCACGATGTTCGTCACGTTCTCGGGGCTCAGCAGCGTGCCCTTCGTGGTCACCGTGAAGACCAGGATGATCGCGACGAAGGCGATGTAGATGCCGGACGTGCGCAGGTTCTGCGTGAAGAGGTTCTTGACCTCGGTGAACACGTTGTTCATGCCGCGGCCTCCTTCTGGGATGAGCTTTCGATCGTCATGAGGGACATGAGCTTCTCCTGCGACGCCTCTGCGCGCGGAAGCTGCCCGGTGATGCGCCCGTAGGCGAGCGCGTAGATGCGGTCGCACAGCCCGAGCAGCTCGGGGAGCTCGCTCGAGATGACGATGACGGCCTTGCCCGCCGCGGCGAGCGCGCCGATGATCTCGTAGATCTCGTACTTCGCGCCGACGTCGATGCCGCGCGTCGGCTCGTCGAGGATCAGCACCTCGGGATCCGTGTACAGCCACTTCGACAGCACGACCTTCTGCTGGTTGCCGCCCGAGAGGTTGCCGACCACCTGCGCCACGGTCGGCGACTTGATGTTGAGGTCCTTGCGGAACTGCTCCGCGATGCGGATCTCCTCGTTGCTGTTGACGAAGATCGACGCGGTCGAGAGCTTGTTCAGCGCCGACGACGAGACGTTCGTCTTGATGTCGGCGATGAGGTTGAGGCCGTACTGCTTGCGATCCTCCGAGACGTAGGCGATCTTATTCGCGATCGCCTCCTTGACCGTGCGCGTCGAGATCTTCTTGCCGTGCAGGTAGACCTCGCCCGTCGCGTCGCGGCCATAGCTGCGCCCGAAGACGCTCATCATGAACTCGGTGCGCCCCGCGCCCATGAGCCCCGCGATCCCGACGATCTCGCCCGCGCGCACCGACATCGACGCGTCGTCGACGATGACGCGGCCGAGCTGCGTCGGGTGCCACACCGTCCAGTGCTCGACGCGGAAGATCTCCTCGCCGATGTCGGGCGTGCGATCCGGGAAGCGGCTGTCGAGCGAGCGCCCGACCATGCCGCGGATGATGCGCTCCTGCGTCGCGTCGGGCCCGTGCATGTCGATCGTCTCGATCGTCGCGCCGTCGCGGATGATCGTCGTCGAGTCGGCGATGTCGACGATCTCGCCGAGCTTGTGGCTGATGATGATGCACGTGATGCCCTGATCGCGCAGGTCGCGCAGCAGCCCCAGCAGGTGCTCGGAGTCGGTGTCGTTGAGCGCGGCGGTCGGCTCGTCGAGGATCAGCAGCTTGACGTCCTTCGTGAGCGCCTTCGCGATCTCGATGAGCTGCTGCTTGCCGACGCCGAGCTGGCCGACGGGCGTCGTGGGGTTCTCGTGGAGGCCGACGCGCTCCATGAGCTCCATGGCGCGGGCGTTGGCCTCGTTCCAGTCGATGAGGCCGCGCTTGGTGGCCTCGTTGCCGAGGAAGATGTTCTCGGCCACCGACAGCGCGGGCACGAGCGCCAGCTCCTGGTGGATGATGACGATGCCGGCGCGCTCGGAGTCCTTGATGGCGCTGAAGCGCTGCGGCTCACCGTCGAAGATGATCTCGCCCTCGAACGAACCGTGCGGGTACACACCCGACAGCACCTTCATGAGGGTCGACTTGCCGGCGCCGTTCTCGCCGCAGATCGCGTGGATCTCGCCGCGGGCGACCGTGAGCGTCACGTCCTTCAGGACCTTCACGCCGGGGAAGTTCTTGGTGATGTTGCGCATCTCGAGGATCGCGTCAGACATCGCTGCTCCTGTTCATTGAAATCGCGAGGAAGCGGGCGCTCGCGTGCCGGGCCGCCGAGGGGCGACCCGGCACGCGATGCGGGGAGGGGTGCTTACTCGGCCACGCCCGAGGAGATCTCGTCCTCGGTCCAGTAGTCGGAGTCGACGAGCAGCTCGGTGATGTTGTCCTGCACGACGATGTCCGACTCGAGCAGGAACGACGGCACGACCTTCACGCCGTTGTCGTACGTCTCGGTGTCGTTCGCCTCTGGCTCCGAGCCCTCGGCGTACGCCTTCGCCGCCTCGACCGCCTGCGAGGCGAGCTTGCGGGTGTCCTTGAAGATCGTCGCGTACTGCACGCCGTCGGCGATCATCTTGACCGACGCGATCTCGGCGTCCTGGCCCGAAACGATGGGCAGGCCGTCCTCGATCGTCGAGCCGTAGCCGGCGTTCTCGAGCGCCGTGATCACGCCGCGCGAGATGCCGTCGTAGGGCGAGAGCACGCCGTCGAGCGGCTTCGAGCCGCCGTCGTAGGTGCTCGTGAGCAGGTCCTCCATGCGCTTCTGCGCCGTGGCCGGGTCCCAACGCAGGGTCGAGATCGTATCCATGTCGGTCTGGCCCGACGGCACCGTGAGGCGGCCGTCGTCGAGGAACGGCTGGAGCGTGTCCATCGCACCCTGGTAGAAGAAGCCCGTGTTGTTGTCGTCGGGCGAGCCGGCGAACAGCTCGATGACCTTCTCGTCCTCGAGCCCCGTGTCCTCGTTGTTCTCGTCGAGGTATCCGAGGCCTCGCAGCAGCGACTGCGCCTGCTGTACGCCCACCGTGTAGTTGTCGAACGTGACGTAGAAGTCGACGTCCTCCGTGCCGTTGATGAGGCGGTCGTAGGCGATCACGGGGATGCCCTTGTCGGCCGCGTTCTCGAGCTGCGTCGCGAGCGCCGTGCCGTCGATCGACGCGACGATGAGGATGTCGGCGCCGTTCGTGATCATCTGGTCGAGCTGCTGCTGCTGACGGGGGATGTCGTCGTTCGCGAACTGCAGGTCGACCGTGTACCCGGCCTCCTCCAGCTGCGACTCGACGGCCTCGCCGTCGGCGATCCAGCGCTCGCTGGTCTCGGTCGGCATGGCGACGCCGACCGTGATGTCCTCGGGTGCGGCCTCGCCGCCGCCTTCCTCACCGGATCCGCTGGCGCAGCTCGCCAGTCCGATCCCCAGGGCCAGGACGCCCGTGACACCCATCATCCGCAGGCCAGTTCGCTTCATTGCTATGTCTCTCTTCATCGAAAGGAGGCGCCCCCGCGGGTGCGGGAGCATCCGGTCGTGACGCGGCGGTGCGCGACCCCCTGGTCGCGCCGCGAGAGGCGCGCTGCGAGCGCGGCCGAAAACCCGCTCGCGAATCGCCTCTCGCACCGATCCGCTGTCAGGCACGATACATATTGACGAGCCTATGGACAAATTACTTTCGCGTAACATACGGGGATCGCCGTGCCCCGCCGCGACGCCGCGCGTGGCCCGCGACACGCCGAGCGACGCGCGAGAGAGGATCCCGTCAGCCGACATGACAGACCCCGTCCTCCGCATGCGCGACATCACGATGCGCTTCCACGGCGTCACGGCGCTGTCGGACGTGTCGCTCGAGGTCGAGCGCGGCGAGGTGCACGCGATCTGCGGCGAGAACGGCGCGGGCAAGTCGACGCTCATGAAGATCCTCTCGGGCGTGCACCCCGCGGGGTCCTTCGACGGCGCGATCGAGATCGACGGCAGACCCGCGGCCTTCCGATCGCTCGGCGACAGCGAGCGCGAGGGCGTCGTGATCATCCACCAGGAGCTCGCGCTCGTGCCATCGCTATCGATCGCCGAGAACCTGCGCCTCGGCAACGAGATCACGAGGCGCGGCCTCATCGACTGGGATCGCACGATGACGAGCGCGGCCGATCTACTCGAGCGGGTCGGGCTGCCGCAGAACCCCGCGACGAAGGTGCTCGAGCTCGGCGTCGGGCAGCAGCAGCTCGTCGAGATCGCGAAGGCGCTCGCGAAGGACGTGAAGATCCTCATCCTCGACGAGCCGACGGCCGCCCTGAACGACGCCGACTCCGAGCGCCTGCTGTCGCTCATCGAGCGCTTCCGCGACCAGGGCATCACGTGCATCCTCATCTCGCACAAGCTGCGCGAGGTGCTGCGCGTCGCCGATCGCATCACGGTGCTGCGCGACGGCGCGACGGTCGAGACGATGCGGCGCGACGACCCCGAGACGGGCGAGGGCCGCATCATCCGCGCCATGGTCGGCCGCGACCTCGACAGCCTCTTCCCGCCCCGCGATCCCGACATCGGCGACGAGCTGTTCCGCGTCGAGCACTGGAGCATCGCGCACCCCGCGGATCCGGATCGCCTCGTCGTCGACGACGCGAGCCTCACGCTGCGCGCGGGCGAGATCGTGGGGCTCGCGGGCCTCATGGGCGCCGGGCGCACGGAGCTCGCGATGAGCATCTTCGGCCGCTCGTACGGCCGGTGGGTGTCGGGCACGGCCTACAAGCGCGGCCGCGAGGTCGACCTGCGCACGGTCGAGCGCGCGATCCGCAGCGGCGTCGCGTACGCGACGGAGGACCGCAAGCAGTACGGGCTGAACCTCATCGGCGACATCCAGGTCAACGTCTCGGCCTCGGCCCTCACGCGCCTCGCGCGGCTCGGCCTGCTCGACCTCGTGCGCGAGCGCAAGGTCGCCGACGCGTACCGCTACAAGATGAACATCAAGGCGCCGAGCGTGCGCGCCGTCACGGGCAGCCTCTCGGGCGGCAACCAGCAGAAGGTCGTGCTCGCGAAGTGGATGTTCACGAACCCCGACGTGCTGATCCTCGACGAGCCCACGCGCGGCATCGACGTCGGCGCGAAGTACGAGATCTACGGCATCATCAACGAGCTCGCGGCGCAGGGCAAGGCGATCCTCGTGATCTCGAGCGAGCTGCCCGAGGTGATCGGGCTGTCCGACCGCATCTACGCCCTCTCGGCGGGGCGGATCACGGGCGAGCTCGCGCGCGAGGACGTGACGCAGGAGCGCCTCATGCGGCTCATGACGGCGGGCGCGTGACCGTGGCGGCGAGACGGCCCGGATCCGGCGACGCGCCGCGCGACACGGCGTGGTGGGCCGCGTCTCCCCCGCGCACGATGGGCGCGCGCACGACGAACGAGGAGGTGCGCCAGCAGAACCTCTCGACCGTGCTGCGCCTCGTGCACGTCGAGGGGCCCCAGTCGCGCTCGCACATCGGCACGGCCACGGGCCTCAACCGCTCGACCGTGACCGCGCTCGTCGGCGAGCTGCTCGAGCTGGGACTCGTGCGCGAGACCGAGCAGGCCCCGACGGGCCGCGTCGGCCGCCCCTCGCTCGGCGTCGCGGCCGACGACGCGGTCGTCTCGCTCAGCATCCGCGCCGAGCCCGACGCCGTGACGGTCGCGCTCGTGGGCCTCGGCGGCACCGTGCACTCGCGCCTGCGCCACGACCTCGCGAGCGCGCCGAGCCCGCGCCGGTTCGTGCAGATCGCCTCGTCGCTCGTCGACGGCATGCGGGCCGACATCGAGCGCCACTACCGCCTCGTGGGCGCGGGGCTCGCGATCCCGGGGCTCGTCGACGAGAGCGGCACCGTGCTCGTCGCGCCGCCGCTCGGCTGGAAGCGCGAGGCGATCGCGCCGCGCCTCGAGCACGCGCTCGGGATCCCCGTCACGGCCGGCAACGACGCGAGTGTCGGCGCCATGGCCGAGGCGCGATTCGGCGTCGGCCGCGGCACCGACAACCTGCTCTACCTCGGCGGATCGGCCTACGGCATCGGCGGCGGGCTCATCTTCGACGGCACGCTGCTGCGCGGCACGTCGGGCTTCGCGGGCGAGCTCGGGCACACGGTCGTCGTGCCGGGCGGCACGCGCTGCGGCTGCGGGCGCCGCGGCTGCCTCGGCGTCGAGGTGCACCCGGGCAGGCTGCTCGAGCTGCTGGGGCGCCGCAGGCTCGACGAGGACGAGCTCGACATCGAGCTGGGCGTGGCCCGCGATCCGGCTGTGCGCGCCGAGCTCGAGCGCCAGGTCGAGCTGCTCTCGCTCGCCCTGACGAACTTCGTCAACGCTTTCGCGCCCGACACGGTCGTGCTCTCGGGCTACCTCGGCGTGCTGCTCGCGACGAGCCGCGAGCAGCTCTCGCACGCGATCCGCGTGGATCCCGTCGGCGCCGAGGGCAGGCAGATCCGCCTCGAGCGCGCGCACATGCGCTCGCACCTCATGCAGTTCGCGCCCGCCGAGCTCGCGTTTGGTCCGCTGCTCGCGGATCCCGCGGGGCTCGCGCCGCGCGCGGGCAGGTGACGCGCGGCGTCAGGCCGTGAAGACCGTGTGCACGTCGCCAGCGACGGCGCGCCCGCCGAGCCCCTCGAGCTCGAGGATCACGGCGGATCCCGTCACGACGGCGCCGAGCTGCGCGATGATCTCCTTCGCGGCGCCGATCGTGCCGCCCGTGGCGAGCACGTCGTCGACGAGCAGCACGCGCTCGCCCTCGCGCAGCACGCCGGGCGCCTCGATCGTCGCGGTGCCGTACTCGAGCGAGTAGGTCACGGCCGCGGCAGGCTTCGGCAGCTTGCCCGCCTTGCGGATCGGCAGCATGCCGACGCCCTCGGCCGCGGCGATGTAGCCCGCGAGCAGGAAGCCGCGCGCCTCGATGCCGCCGACGATGTCGAACTGGCCGCGGAACGGGGCGATGAGCGCCTCGCACACATCGCGCAGGGCCGCGGGATCGGCCAGCATGGGCGAGATGTCGCGGAACAGCACGCCCGGCTCGGGGTAGTCGGGCGTGACGGCGATGAGCGATTCGGCGCGTGCGAGGTCGGCGGTCACGTGCAGACACAGTAGCCGCGCCACCTGACAGAATCCGCCTGTCGCGTGCCGAATCGGCCCGCGCGGGCGCATGATGGTGGCATGAGCACGATCTCCCTCGCGACGCAGACGGCCGAGCTCGCCCCCGCCGGCGGCCAGATCACGGGCATCGTCATCGCGATCGCCGCGGTCCTCATCATCGCCGGCGCCGTGCTGTTCTTCGCCATGCGCGCCCGCAGCCGCCGCTGACCGCGGGGCCGTTCGGCCCTACGCTTGAGGCATGACGTCCCATCTGCAGGCCGACGCCGATCCCGACCGCTGGGTCGCCATCCGCGGGCGCGGATTCACGGGCGGCCGCCACCGCAAGGCGGCGATCCGCATGCTGCTGTCGACCGCCGGCCTCGGCCAGGGCCAGCCCGGATCCGGCGTGCTGAACTTCCTCGCGAACCGCGCCGTGCGCGCGGGCCTGCGCCGCGCCGACGGCCGGTTCCTCGCCTGGTCGTGGCGCGAGGATCCCTCGGCGCTCGCCGCGCTCGCCCAGGTACAGGAGCTCACGCCGCACCTGCGCGCCGCCCGCGCGTCGATGCCGATGGAGTACGACGACACCGAGAACTTCTCGAACCCGCACCTCGGCGTGGGCGAGAAGCTCGTCATGGCAGACCCCACCCACGCGCGCACGCCGTTCGCGACCTACACGTGGGACACGGGCAGCCAGCTCATCACGCTGCACGCCGTCTCTCCCGACAAGGAGCGCTTCCTGCTGTTCGTGCCGGCGCTCGACGAGCTCGCGCGCACGCTGCGCTGGGTCGAGGATCTCGAGGTCGGCGAGTCGAGCGTGCTGCGGCTGCCGCCCGCGTAACTTGCACACAGCTGTGCAAGTTCCTACACTGGAGGCATGACCTCATCAACGCGGCGCCGCGATGCGGTCGCCAACAAGGAAGCGATCCTCGACGCCGCGGCCGAACTGCTGCGCCGCTCGCCGCAGGCGCCGCTCGACCGGATCGCGGCCGCGGCGGGCCTCACGCGCCGCGCCCTCTACGGCCACTTCGCCTCTCGGGACGAGCTGCTGCGCGAGCTGCTCGACCGCGGCGCCGCGCACATCTCGCGCGCGCTCGAGGGCGTGCGGCACGACGACCCCGCCGTGCACGTCGCACTGCTCGGCTCGGCGATCTGGCGCACGATCGCGCACGTCAAGCTCGTCGTGCAGATGCTCGTGACGGGTCCGCTCGAGCACGCCGTGGGCGAGGCCGTCGCACCCCTCAGGCGCTCGCTGCGCGACGCGGTCGAGCGCGGCTGCGCCGACGGATCCTTCCGGCAGGACGCGACGCCGCAGGTCGTCACGCGGCTCGTCGAGGAGGCGGCGCTGAGCGTCCTCGACGTCGCCGTCGCGCGCGACCTGCCCGACGACGACGCGCAGCGGATCCTCATCGCGACCGCGCTCGGCGTCGCGGGCCTGTCGTGGCGCGATGCGCAGGACGCGATCGCACGCGCCGACCTGGCCGCGGAGGCCGCCGCGTGAGGCTCGCGGCGCACGGCGTCGCCAAGGGCCCGCTGCCCATGACGACCGTGACGGCCCGCACTGGCGAGGTCGTGCTCGTGCCCGTCGAGGGCGGCCAGCGGCCGACCCTCCTCGCGCTCATCCTGTCGGGGCGCATGACGCCCGCGGCGGGATCCGTCACGATCGACGGCGACGACGATCCGCGCATGCTGCGGCGCCGCGTCGCGGTCGTCGACGCCCCCGACGTGAGCGCCCCCGTCGACGACCTGCCGCTCGCGTCGGTCGTGACGGAGGAGTTCGTGTTCACAGGGCTGCGCGGCCCGCGCCGCGCCACGCGCCGACTGCTCGCCGACGAGGGCCTCTCGGATCGCGCCGGCACCCCCATCGGCGACCTGCCGGCCGCCGACCGGATCCGCGTGCTCACCCGCACGGCCGCCGCGCCGCCCGACGTCGACGCGCTCATCCTCACGACCCCCGATCGCCACGGGGGCGACACCTCCTCGTGGCTCGACACGGCCCACGCGTGGGCCGCGCGCGGATACGCCGTCATCGTGCTCGCTTCCGCGGGCGCGATCGCCGCCGCCCGCACCTGACCTCACCAGATGCGGAGATCTCACGAATCGCGGATCGGATCGCCCGATCCGATCCGAATCGCGTGAGATCTCCGCGATTCGTGACGCACTCCGAAGGATCGTCCATGCAGTTCCTCACCCTCATCCGCACCGAACTGGGCCGGCTCACGTCGTCGCCCATGAAGGTCCTGGCCCTCGCCGCGCTCATGCTCGTGCCGCTGCTGTACTCGGGCCTGTACCTGTGGGGCAACGACGACCCGTACGGCAACCTCGACAGCGTGCCCGCGGCCCTCGTCGTGCAGGACGAGGGCGCGAACCAGAACGGCGAGGACGTCAACTACGGCGAGCAGGTGCGCGACCAGCTCGTCGACGACGGCACGCTCGACTGGCACGTCACGAGCGAGGATCGCGCGGCCGAGGGCCTGCAGTCTGGCGCCTACGACTTCGTCGTGACGTTCGGCCCCGACTTCTCGCGCTCGCTCACCTCGATCGCCGACGACGACCCCACGAAGGCCGTCGTCGAGCTCACGACGAACGACGCCAACAGCTACCTCGCGGGCACGATCGCCGACACCGTCACCGACACGGTGCGCGACAGCCTGGCGCAGGAGGTCGGCGAGCAGGCCGCGCAGACGCTGCTCGACAACCTCGCGACGATCCGCTCGGGGCTCGCAGACGCAGCCGACGGCGCGTCGCAGCTCCACGACGGCGCCGCGACCGCGAAGGACGGCGCCGACACCCTCGCGAGCGGATCCGCCGAGGCGGCGGAGGGATCCGACGCCCTCGTCTCGGGCCTCGACACGCTGAACGCCTCGGCCGCCGCGCTGCCGGATCAGGTCGCGCAGCTGAACGACGGCGCGCGCCAGGTGGCCGACGGCAACGCCCAGCTCGACGCCCAGGTGGCGCCCGCGGCGCAGCGGATCGCCGACGCGGTCGCGGCGCTGCCGTCGGAGCAGGCGATCCGCGACCGGCTCTCGGGCGCGGGGCTCTCGGAGGAGCAGATCGGCGCCGTGCTCGGCATCGTCTCGCCCGCCCACGCCGACATCGAGAGCGCGAACGAGCAGGTGCAGCAGGCGGCGGGCGCCGTGCACCAGCTCGCCGACGGATCCGGCCAGGTGGCCGACGGCACGCAGCGGCTCGCCGACGGCATGCCCGCCCTCGCGAGCGGGGTCGCGAGCGCCGCGACGGGCGCGTCCGACCTCTCGGACGGCGTGCACCAGCTCGCGGACGGGTCCGATGAGCTCGGGGGCGGGCTCGGCGAGCTCGTGAGCGGATCCGACGAACGCGCGACGTCGCTCGGCGACGCCGTGACCGAGATCCCCGACCAGTCGGAGGACGAGCGGCAGACGGCGGCGAAGATGATGTCGGATCCCGTGCAGGTCGACTCCGACGCGATGACCGCGGCCTCGTCGTACGGCGCGGGCATGGCCCCGTTCTTCATCAGCCTCGCGGCGTGGATCGGCATCTACGCCCTCTTCCTCATCGTCAAGCCGTACTCGCAGCGGGCCGTGACGGCGCTGCGCCGCCCCCTGCCGATCACGCTCGGCGCATGGGCGACGCCCGCCCTGCTCGGCGCGCTGCAGATGGTCGCGGTTTTCGCGATCGTGGCGCTCGCGCTCGGCTACTCGATCGCGCAGCCCGCCGCCATGCTCGGGTTCATGGCGCTGACCTCGATCACGTTCGCGGCGATCATCCTGGCCCTCAACGTGCTGCTCGGCAGCATCGGACAGTTCCTGGGGCTCGTGCTCATGGTGCTGCAGCTCGTCTCGGCGGGCGGCACGTTCCCGTACCAGACGCTCCCCGCGCCCCTGCGCGCGCTGCACGACGCGCTGCCCATGAGCTACGCGGTCGACGGGATCCGCCAGCTCATGTACGGCGGCGACACCTCGCGCGCATGGGCCGACCTCGCGTTCCTCGCTGTGTGGCTCGTCGTCGCGCTCGGCGTCGCGTTCCTCGCGATCTGGCGCATGACGCGCAGGCGCACGCTGCGGGATCTGCGCCCCTCGCTCATCGGCTGAGGCCGCGGCGGCCGCTCGGGTGGCTCGGGTCGCCCTGCGGGCGACCTTCATATCGGTTCGGACGCGGCGGTTGTGAAACGTTTTGCGGTGCCCTAGGATCAGCGGGAAGCGCTTTCCCGTACGCAAAGAAGCAAGAGGAGCCACCCCGCAATGAAGCCCCAATTCAGGCGCACCCTGACGATCGCCGCAGCCCTCGGCGTCGCCTCCGTCACCCTCGCCGGCTGCGCGTCCGGCGGAGGGGGCGGCGACTACGAGCCCGGCGACGAGGTCGAACTCACCTTCACGTGGTGGGGCAACGACGACCGCGCCCAGCGCTACCAGGACCTGATCGACGCCTTCAACGAGGAGCACCCCGAGATCACGGTCAACGGCTCGTTCAGCGACTTCCCCTCGTACTGGGAGAAGCGCCAGACCGAGGCGGCCGGCGGCGGCCTGCCTGACATCATGCAGTTCGACTACTCGTACCTGCGCCAGTACGCGGGCAACGGCCTGCTCGCCGACCTCGGCGAATACGGCGACTACGTCACGACCGACGCGATCGACCAGGGCCTGCTCGACACGGGCGCCCTCGACGGCACGCAGTACACGCTGCCCGTCGGCTACAGCACGTGGGCGGTCTTCCTCAACGACGACCTGCTCGCCGAGCACGGCATCGAGCCCTACGAGGGCGGCACGACGTACGAGGACTACTCGGCCTGGATGGCGGAGGCGACGGAGGCCTCGGGCGGCGAGGTCTACGGCGGCACCGACTACACGCAGCGTATCCAGAACTTCGAGATGGTGCTGCGCGCCGAGGGCGGCAACCTCTTCACGGAGGACGGCGAGCTCGGCTTCACGAAGGAGCAGCTCGCCGAGTTCTGGGAGCGCGGATCCGCCGACCGCGACGGCGTCGTCGTGCCGCAGCAGGCGCTCGAGGAGATCAACCCCGTCTCGGGCTTCGGCGGCAACCTCACCGTGAGCGAGGCCAGCTGGAGCAACTTCATCGCGAGCTACCTCGGCGACTCGGGCGCCGAGAGCATCTCGATCGTCGCGCCGCCGACGGGCGAGGAGGGCTCGCAGGACCTCTACCGCCAGGCGGGCCTGCAGATGGCCGTCTCGTCGTCGAGCGACCACCCCGAGGCCGCCGCGATCTTCCTCGACTACGTCGTGAACAGCCCCGAGGCCGGCGAGATCTTCGGCACCTCGATGGGCTTCCCCGCCTCGGAGACTCGCCTCGAGGGCGCGACCCTCGAGGGTCCCGACCAGCAGGTCGCCGACTTCCTCGAGACGGTCGAGCCCCGCATCGGCGACGCGCCGCCCGCGCCCGTCGAGGGCTACGGCTCGATCGAGCAGGAGTTCTGGGACCTCGGTAAGGAGCTGGGACTCGGCACGACGAGCGTCGACGACGCGGTTGACCAGTTCTTCCGCGAGGCCGACGTCATCCTGCAGGGCTGAGAAACCCCCGGTCGCGCGGCGCCCACACACCCCGCCGCGCGACCGGGTCACGATCCGGCAACACCGCCGGATCGATCGTCCGCCGCATCTTGTGAATCGTTTCGGGCACCCCCTACGATGAGCGGCAAGCGCTTTCCATGCGCCACCCGACGATGTGACTCGGGGCCTGAACGATGACGTTCTGAGAGGACAAGCACAGATGCTTCGTACGACCAAATTCCTCGCGGCCACGGCCGTGACTGTTGCGGGCGGCCTCGCCCTCGCCGGCTGCTCGACGGGCGGCGGAGCCGGCGACGGCTACGACCCCGAAGAGGAGATCACGCTCAACTTCGCCTTCTGGGGCAACGACGAGCGGGCCCAGCTGTACGACCAGGCGTTCGAGGCGTTCCAGGAGGAGCACCCGAACATCACGATCAACAGCTCCTTCCTCGACTTCCCCGGCTTCTGGCAGAAGCGCCAGACCGAGGCGGCCGGCGGCGGTCTGCCCGACGTCATGCAGTTCGACTACTCGTACCTGCGCCAGTACGCCGAGAACGGCCTGCTGCTCGACCTCGAGCCGTACCTCGGCGAGGAGATCAGCACCGACTCGCTGTCGGACCAGATCCTCGACATCGGCCGCGTGGCCGACGGCAACTTCGGCATCACCACCTCGACCAACGCGTGGGGCCTGTTCAGCAACCCCAAGCTGCTCGAGACGGTCGGCGTCGAGGACTTCGCGGGCGGCACGGCCGACGACTACAACCAGTGGATCATCGACGCGACGAAGACCGCGCAGGACGGCGGGCACGAGGTGTGGGGCGCGAGCGACTGGACCGGCCGGATCCAGCTGTTCGAGCTGCAGCAGCGCGCAAAGGGCGAGGACCTCTTCACTGAGGACGGCGAGCCGAACTTCACGGAGGAGGACCTACGCGCGTTCTGGGAGCAGGGCTCCGAGATCCGCGAGGAGGCCGCCTTCCCGGCCGCCAAGGCCGAGGAGGTGTTCCCGCTCGGCGGCTTCGACACGGCGCAGGTGCTGAGCGAGGGCACGTGGGACAACTTCGGCGCGGGCTACCTCGCGAACCTCGGCGAGGAGTACACCGAGCTGACGCTGCAGGCCCCGCCCGTCTTCGAGGAGGGCGCGCAGGACCTCTACCTCAAGCCCTCCATGCTGCACTCGGTCGCCGCCACGACCGACCACCCCGAGGCCGCGGCCATGCTCGTCGACTTCCTCGTGAACTCGGAGGAATCGGGCGAGATCTTCGGCACGAACCGCGGCCTGCCGGCGTCCACCACGGCCCTCGAGGCGGCAGAGCTCGACGAACTCAGCCAGCAGATCAAGGACTACGAGGAGTCGATCGCCGACCGCCTGGGCGACGCCCCGCCCGTGCCGGTCGTCGGCTACGGAACGCTCGAGGAGAAGTTCCGCCAGATCGGGCAGGAGCTCGGCTACGGCACCATCACGGTCGACGCGGCCGTCGAGCAGTTCTTCTCGGAGATGGACGCCACCCTCAATTAACGACACGACGGTGGGCGGGGCGCCGCCCCGCTCACCGCGATCGATCGGGAGATCATGAGCACGACTGAAACGAGACGGGTCGTCACGGCCCAGGGGCCCGGGCGCCCGGCGCGCCCCAAGGCGACGCCGGCGCAGCGTCGACGCACGCTACGCGAGACGCGCGCGGGCTACACGTTCCTGCTGCCCTGGATGATCGGCTTCCTCGGCCTGACCGTGGGTCCGATGGCGTACTCGCTGTACCTGTCGTTCACCTCGTACAACCTCTTCGCACCGCCGAAGTGGGTCGGGTTCGAGAACTACATTCGGCTCTTCACGGACGACCCCGTCTTCGTCCAGTCGGCCACGATCACGCTCGTCTACGTCGTCGTGGGCACCCCGATCAAGCTCGCCGCGGCCCTCGCGGTCGCGCTGCTGCTCAACTACCGCGACCGCGGCGCCGCGTTCTTCCGCTCGGCGTTCTACGCGCCCAGCCTCATCGGCGCATCGGTCTCGGTCGCGATCGTGTGGCGCGCGATGTTCAACACCGACGGCCCCGTCGACAGCGCGCTGTCGTCGGTCGGCATCAACCTGGGCGGCTGGATCGGCAACGTCGACCTCGTCGTGCCCATGATGATCCTGCTCGCCGTCTGGCAGTTCGGCGCGACCATGGTCATCTTCCTCGCGGGTCTCAAGCAGGTGCCGAAGGAGCTGTACGAGGCGGCCGAGATGGACGGCGCGGGCGCGTTGCGCCGCTTCAAGACCGTGACGATGCCCATGCTCTCGCCCGTCGTGTTCTTCAACCTGCTGCTCGAGCTCGTCGGCGCCTTCCAAGTGTTCGCCTCGGCGTACATCATCTCGAACGGCACGGGCGGCCCCGCCGGCATGACGAACTTCATCACCCTCTACCTCTACAAGCGCGGATTCTCGGACTCACAGATGGGCTACGCGTCGGCGATCGGCTGGATCGTCATGATCGTCGTCGCCGTCATCGCCGTGATCCTGTTCCGCACCCAGAAGTCCTGGGTCCACTACTCGGGAGACGACCGATGACCGCCACCGCACTCGTGACGACGGGCAAGCCCGCCCCGCGCAAGAAGATGACCCGCAAGAAGTGGCAGACCGTCGTGTGGTTCGTCGCGCTCATCGCGATCACCCTCGTCGTCATCTACCCCCTCGTGTGGCTGTTCGCCTCGACGTTCAAGCCCAACAGCGAGTTCGGCCAGAACCAGGGGCTCATCCCGCTCGAGCCGACGCTGCAGAACTACGCGACGATCATGGAGGGCATCGGCGGCGTGCCGATGTGGCGGTTCTTCATGAACTCGCTGATCCTCGCGGTCGCCGCCGTCGTCGGCACGCTGTTCTCGTCGTCGCTCGCCGCGTACGCCTTCGCGCGTGTGAAGTTCAAGGGCCTCGGGATCTTCTTCTCGGCCATGATCGGCACGCTGCTGCTGCCCGTGCACGTCGTGATCATCCCCCAGTACATCTGGTTCAACAAGCTCGGCCTCGTCGACACGTTCGTGCCGCTGATCCTGCCGAAGTTCCTCGCGACCGAGGCCTTCTTCGTCTTCCTCATGGTGCAGTTCATCCGCAACCTGCCCCGCGACATGGACGAGGCGGCGCGCATCGACGGCGCGGGCCACGGTCGCATCTTCTGGTCGGTGATCCTCCCGCTCATCAAGCCGTCGCTCATCACTGGCGCGATCTTCGCCTTCATCTGGACGTGGAACGACTTCCTCGCGCCGCTGCTGTACCTCAACAGCCCCGAGAACTATCCGCTGCCGATCGCGCTGAACCTCTACAACGACCAGACGTCGACGAGTGACTACGGCGCGACCGTGACGGCGTCGTTCGTGGCGCTCATCCCGATCCTGCTGTTCTTCATCGTGTTCCAGCGGTTCCTCGTCAACGGCGTCGCGACGCAGGGCCTGAAGGGCTGACGGCCGTGGGCAAGGTCGAACGCGCAGCGCGTCGGGCCGCGCGCTCCGGAGCGGCCCCCACGAAGGACGCACCCGCCGCGAACCCGGGCGCCACGGCGGCGTTCGCGCTGCTCGCCGAGGTGCTCCTCGCGGGCATCCTCGTGGCGGCGTTCGGCCTCGCCCTCGTGACGCTTCCCGC
>Ga0079224_100001428_pt1 | contig 27445 bp, 32 predicted proteins | sample Stecom2015_FD_80414 | JGI IMG/M metagenome (GOLD analysis project Ga0079224, IMG submission 80414) | Agricultural soil microbial communities from Utah to study Nitrogen management - Steer compost 2015 | ecosystem: Environmental > Terrestrial > Soil > Agricultural land | place: USA: Utah... | reverse complement strand
TTAGGGTGATGTGTCTGCATAGTTTCGCTTGAGGTGTACGGGATGGATGAGGGTGCCCCTGTCGCGGGCTTTGTCGTGCAGGCCGCCCTTCTGGCGGTGGAAGGTGTAGGTCAGTCCACCGGCAATGGCCAGGATGGTGACCAGACCACCGAGGTACATGTTGGTGAGTGCCCCGGTGAGGCCACCGCCCACCAGCCCGAGAGCCAGTGAGCCGATGCCCCATCCGATAAACTTTCCCTTGAAGCCTTTATATACGAGCGGCTTCTGGAGCCCCTTGTATATGGAGAACCTGCGGATCATCAGACGCCGAAAAAGGCTTTGATGACCACCGATACCAGCACCAGGAAGAGGCAGGAACCGCCCCAGCCCATCAGTTCCTTGTTGATGTCCTGGTCGCCCGAGTTCCACTTGATGTAGACACGGACGCCGCCGATGATGCCGACCACGGCGCCGATGGCGAGCGTGAGTGTGGATACGGGGTCGACATAGCTGGTCAGCGAAGAGGTGGCGGCATTGATGCCGGTGGTTCCCCCTCCGGTCTGTGCCATCAGGGAGTTTGCCGCGGCAAGGATGGCCACGGCGGATGCGAACAGTTTTTTTGTTGTTGCTGTCATTGGTCAAAAAAATTAAAGGGTGTATGGAAAATTCGGGTTAACTGATCCCGTAGAGGGCTTTGAGGAATGCGCCGATCAGGGTCAGGAACAGGCAGGAGAAGAACCAGCCCATGACCTGCGCGTCGATGTGGTGGTGCTTGCCCGACTGCCAGTTGGTATAGATGCGCAGCCCGCCGAGGATGCCCGCGATGGCCCCGATGACCAGTACGAGGTCGGACAGGGAAAAATACCAGCGGTGCATCTCGCCCGAGGCGCGGTAGAATTCGTTGATGCCGGGCTGTGCCGAGGATATCACCGGAAATCCCAGCAGACATGCCAGGGTGGAAATCCCAAGCAGCTTCATAGGTACCCTGCTATCCATAGGGTATGGCACCGGTGTACTCAAAGAGGTTTTCTTTGGCCATGCCGAAGAGCTCCCTGAGCCCCACCGCTCCGGTGGAGCGTATCGGTCCGGAAAGTCCGGTCCGTGCCGCAGGGGGCAGCAGTGGGGTGTGGGGAGGAGGCTCCGTCCCGCGGTGAGGAAGGGGCACGGGCCCGTCCGCTTCGGTAGTATCCTCCTCTGGAAGATCTTCCCCGGTTTCTTCCGGTACGATCAGCTGCGGCCTGTCGTCCCGGTCGAAGAACAGCAGCTCGCCGGGGGATTCCTCCGGTGGTTGCCGGCGGGACATCAACAGGTCGTAGAGCAGGTTGAGGCCGTAGTAGGCCAGGTAGCACATGGCAAGTGCGATGAGAAAAGTTGTCCAGTTCATGGTTCTGAGTTTTTAAGGGTTTCTTGGATATGTTCTGGTAGCCAGGGGTGCTGGCCGAGGTATTGGTGCAGGGCGTAGACGATGAAGCGGTTCATGTCGATCCCCTTGGCGAGCTTCATGCGCTTGAGCAGCTGCAGTGTCCGGGCATCGACCCGTATCATGCTCTTTTCGGTGGTCTCGATCCTGAATTCTTCGATTGCCCGGAAGAATGTCTCTGCTTTCCGCTGTTCGGGCGTTGCCTTCGGCGGCTTCTTGGGAATGGCGGGTGCGGGTGTACCTGCATTTTTCTTTTTTGCAGGGGGAGCCGGCTTTTCCGTGCCGCCGGTACGTAGTTTCTCCCGGAGCTGGTCGGCGAGTGATTTTATTTCGTTCATGTTGCCTCCTTCCTGTTGATGTAGCTTGCGTATATGAGGTCGAGCAGGGGCAGTACGGCGGGCAGTACGACCGCCGGCGTATGGAGGGTGTCCACGCGCTGGAAGTCTATTCTGTCTGCGATGCCGGGGCTGACCGTGCCGAATTTCGCCAGCACCCTGTCCACCTGCTGCCGGGTATCGTAGCGCACGGTTGTCTTGATCCGGTTGGGCACGAAGACGATGGGCGCGCGGTTGTTGATCTTGGCGGCGACCATGGCAAAGAGCAGGGTCGAGTCGACGGAAAACTCGTCGTAGTTGAAGGGGCACAGGATGAGGTCGCCCGAGAGTATGACAGGGATGAGCCCGTCGTCGTCCATCTTGCCGGGCAGGTCTATGAGTACGGTCTCGTCGGGGTTCTTGGTCAGCACCTGCAGGAGCATGGGGAAGTGGGTGAGGTCTGCGGGTATGACCTCGTAGGGAGGGTCGTTTTCCAGCACCCTTGCCTTTTCATATTTGGCGGAGACGGACTGCTGGTAGTCCATGTCCAGGACGGTGACCTTGCGCTGCTGTGCTGCCGTGAGGTAATTGGCGAGCAGCAGGGTGAGCGTGCTCTTGCCTGCGCCGCCCTTTTGGTTTCCAATCAGTATGACCATAGCGGTATTGTTTTTTAAGTGTTGTTTATCATCTGGTGTTGGTCCGTGCCTTTTGCCTGTGGCGCCGGTTGCGGCCATGGATGGCCTCGTCGTCCACGTCATCCGAGATGCTGATCTCGATTGCGGGCAGCGGCAGGTCGGGGTCGGCATGGGGATATGTGTGTGGCTGTGGTGCCTGCCCTGTCCCGTTGCCGGGACCGGAGGTATCGCTCTCCTGTGTTTCGCCGGTATTTGTAGGATGGGGCTGCGGGATGGTGGGCTGCTGTCCATGGTTCTGTGCTTTGCCGATGTCCTGTTGACGTTCCTCGGATTTTCCGGCCGCTATGAATTCAGCCAGGGGCATGATCTCGCCGCCTTTGTAGACGGCTTTGCCGGCGTGGTCGATGACCGTGTAGCCGTGCGGGGTTCTTCCGTCCCTGCCGTGGAACAGTACCTGTATCCCGAACTTTCCCTGTAGGAAATCGGCGAGTGCCGAAGCGTACCGGTTATCGGTGATCCAGATTGCGGGATCGTGTCTGTCCCGGTACCGCTGGATAATGGCGCGGATCTGGTCGACCCTCCCCTTGTCCTTCCGGCGTCCGGCGATCCGTGCATCGACAGTTGCCACTTCAAGGCTGGCGAGCTGCCTGCCGTATTTGCTGACGACGTATCTTCCACCGTCCAGTGTCAGCGCATATCCCTGCGCCTCGAGGAGCATCATGAACTGTGCGCGGGTGGAGAAGCTGTAACCGAGGGCTTTTTCCAGGTCTTTGGTGACCGTCTGTTTTTCGTCCTCGCCGAGGATTCGGTTCATCACGCGGTATGCCCGGAGTTTCTCGTAGCGGTCGGATATCTTTTTGCCGTCCTTTCCCACGCGCGTGGACACCACGTGAAGGTGGTTGTTGGCCGTGTCCTTGTGGTAGATGAGCAGGTAGGGCTGCTGGCCGTAGCCCATGCCGTCCATCCATTGTTGTGCGATGCCAGCCAGTTCCTCCTTGCTGTGCTCTCGTCCCTTGGTGGAGATGGCGACATGGAACTGGGGATATTTCGTCCGGGTGCTGCGTGCCGATGCCGCTTCGAGATAGTTGATGTAATCCTGCGGGCGGAGGTTCTCCAGTCCTTCGAGTACGCCGAAGTTCTTGGCGAGCATCAGCTCTCCCTGGTCTTTCTCGACCTTTCCGGTATTGTAACGGACAGCTTTGAAGGTGGCGGATTTCTGGAGTATCTTGACGATCATCGTATGGTATTAGGTTTATTTCATTGCCCGGAGCAACTGCCGGAGTGTCTTTTCGAGTTCGTTCTGGATGCGGATGTAGTCCGTAAACAGCCTGTTGAATTCGATTGCCACTTCGGGGTTCAGCCTGCCCTGCCTGTTCAGGACGTTGGCGTGCCTTGCCAGTTGGTTGATGTTGTTTCCTGCCCTGCCGAGTTCGGCACCGATGCCGTCGAGCGTGGTGAGCAGCTCCTTTGTATTCACGACCGTGCCGGATGCACCGTGGTTCAGTACCCGTCTGCGGATGAGTTCCATGCGATTCAAGCCGGAGGCTCTCTGGATGTCGAGGAGGGTTTTGAATTCTTCTTCGGTGAGCTTTGCCTTGATGATGCGTGTCCGCTTGCCGGTGAGCATGGGTGGCCTTCCGGCCTTTCTTCTGGGTTTGTCCATGGGTGTTGAATGTGGTCTTTGGCCATTGTTTTGGAAGAAAAACCAAGTTGCGCAGGTTTTTCCCCCTTTGTCCGAAGCTCCCCGAAAGGGGTGTCGCAGGTCAAAGGCAAGATGGTTTTCGGGGTACCCGAAAACACAACTTGCAGCTGACAAAACAAAAGGGGATCGGTGTGGGGTTTTGGCTGCTGACCGGAGGCTTTCCACTTGCGGACGCGGTAGCGGACGTGGGTGGAAACTCCGGAGGGTTGTGTAGTGGGCAGGTAGCTTGGTATGGTCTTTTCCGTAGCCTGCCTATTGATGGACTTGCCTATCGGTGGCTTGCCTGGCTACTTTGCTACTTGGCTGGTCCATCGCTTAGCATACCTATTGAGGAAATGCTTAGCAACTTTGCTATTTGTCTTGCCCATTGTTTGGCTTGCCTATCGGTAGACTGCTTGGCTACTTTGCTACTTGGCTTGTCCATCGCTCAGCATACCTATTGGGGAAATGCTTAGCAACTTTGCTTGCCCATCAGCCTGTATCTGCTTATTGAAATCTCGGTCGTGTTTTTTAATTTTATAGAGATTAATGTACATCGTTGAAATGTTAACTAAAATTGAACAGTATGTATCTACTCTATGGTAAATTGACCGCAAAAGCAGGGGAAGCAGACAGGCTCGCGGAAATATTGCTGGCGGCTTCGAAACTTGTGTCTACTGCCCCGGGATGCCGGTTGTATCTCATCGGTAAAGATGCCAACGAGGCCAATGCGGTATATGTCACGGAGATCTGGGAAAGCAGAGAAGACCACGATAACTCCCTAAAGGTGGAAGGTGTGCGGGAGCTGATCACGCAAGCCATGCCACTGTTGGATGGGCAGCCGACAAAAGGCCAGGAGCTTGAGATTCTGGGCGGTATAGGCATCTGATCTTACCTGCGGTAGGTGGCCATCATCTTCTCGTAGATGTGCCCTTCGTCATACAGGATGTTCTGGGGAGGGCGTGCCATGAGCATCTCGTTGTAATCCTTGTATCTCCGGTATGTGTGGGAGCGGTCGATGGCATGCGGGATGGATTGCCGTAACCTGTCAAGCGCAGCCTCGCCGGCGCTGTCGCGGTCGAAGTAGACATTGATGGTGGCAAAGGAGCTGGCCTTGTCTACTGCAGCATCCAGCAGGTTGACCGAGTTGAGCACGATGACGGTATCGGTGGATTCGGAATGGTCGTGGAGCCAGCTGAGGTAGTCCATGTAGCCTTCGAAGAGCGATATCCGGTGTGCATCCCCGGCGATTGTCGTGAGGGCTTTGCGGCCGAGACAGGCCTTGAAGTCGCGGTCGCCGATGCGGTTGCGGAGTTCCCACCCCCCGGTGTCGTTCTGCCATCCTGCGGAGAAGAATTGCCTCCCTGCTTTAGGTCCGCTCTCGATGGCGTAGTAGACTTCCTTGATCCTGCCCTGTGCGAGCTGCCAGATGCCACGGCTCTGGAGGTAGCGTGTAATGGCGGGGTGGTTGCCCACTTCTTTGATTGTCTGTATCCTGTAATTGGATACCTTTGTGGGAGGTTGGGGCAGCCGTTGGCGGCGACCGTTCCCGATACGGTGGTCCGGTGAAGGTATTGCCATGACGTGGGCTATCTTATGGAGCACCTCACTGAAGGATGAGGGGTGCCAGTATGCCAGGCCGAAGTCGATGACGTTGCCGCCCTTGATGCCTGAAAGGTTTGGCCCTCCGTGATCAAACCATACGTCCATCTGCGGATTGACACAGAAGGAGGGTGTGTTTTCCTGCCGTAACATACTCCTGTAGAACAGCTCTTTGCCCGAACGGTATGCCGGGGTGTGGCCGAGCCGGGCGAGCAGGTCTACCAATGGGACCTGATCCTTGATCTGTTGTGTGTCTGTCATGATGATGGTATTGCGGCTGCCTGTTATAGGCAGGTGGTGAATATTTGGGTTAAGGGTATTGTCGAAACGGACGTTAGGGACAGGTGTGACACCTCTCTATAATAACAGAGGGGGCTTTTGGCCCCCTCTGGATATGTTGTTGGTAATTTGATATCTTCTATGATATGTTGTGGTGACGTATCGCTACGCGAGTGGACACTCTATAATATGTGTGTTCGGGAATACGCACGTGGGTATCTATATACCCGCCGAAACCGGCTGCCTATGGTTCATCGGAATGGGATCGATCTGATCCTGCCGACTGCACTGTAACTCCCGGCTCATCACCGGAAGCGCTTCTTCCCCCAATGTCAAAGAACGTGTCCTTTATTGGGGTCAAAATTGGTGAGGATGGGGACGGGGCTTTCCCAAGTTGGAAATGTTGGTATCGATTTTTTAGTATGGATTATTTAATAGTTAGTATTTAGATTGGGGTGTTAAAATAGGATTGCACCTCCTAAATTGATGGAATCGGGGTGCGAACGTTTGGAATATTGGGGTATATTCTTCCATTATGCAGGTTTTTATTGGGCTTTCCTGCACATTTGGCATGAGATTCCCTACCAACTTAGGAAAGTTGGTAAGGATTTATTTTCGGGAAAAGCAGTCTATTTCGGGACGGTCTGGCCTGACTTTTTCTTCGGCTTATGCTTGAGCGATTCCTCGATGTGCCGGTGTATGGCCTCGCGCATCTCGTCGAGGTACTTGGTATAGCTGACGGTCTTGCGCCTACGGATGTCGAGGAACATGCGGTATGCCTGTCCGAGATCGATATTCAGGCTATCCTCGAGCCATTGGACCACATCGTCGATTTCGGCCTTGCCGCCGTTGATGCGCTGGGTGTAGTAGATGCCGTAGGCGATCTCGATGAGTTCGACCTTGTCGCCGGACCACCATCGGTTTTTGTTGGCCAGCAGTTCGTTGATAAATGTATTGTCGGGGCTGCGGTACAATAGCCTCAGCCTGCGGATAATAAAATCCCGGAGCATTTCATAAGCACGGAATTTGGAAAATATAAAGTCATTGTTGGTGGAAAATCCTACCTCGTCCGCCAGTAGTTCCTGACCTGCGGGAAAAGGAGCCTTGTTCCGGCAAAGAAAAAATTCTTCGTCTTTTGCCGTTTCGTCGCTGAGGTAATACTGGTAATTGAAGGAATAGATCCTAAAGCAGCGGTTAACGATACCGAGTTCGTCCATGTAGTAGTCCCGGATCATCTGGTCTGTTCCGACCGGTACACCGCAGAGGATGTTATGGAGCTCCACGATATAGATGTACCAACAATAGAAACGGGGTTTTGTGTACTTGAAGAATGCGATCTCCTGCTGGTCATCGGGGAAAGGGTTGGCCTTTACGTCATTTTTCAACCGGTTCATTACGAAGGCTACGCAGGAAAGCGAGGCTGTGAGGTTCTGTACGGATTCCTTTATTGATCCGTTGATCTTATCCAGTTGCCGGAGCATACCGGAATAAAGCTTTTCGGTGTCTTTTATTTCCATAGTATGATGATTTGATATTGCCGCCCTACGCCCGGGCAGCGAAAAAATCAAAATTAGGACGGCACCAAATGGTCAGCTATAGCGGATTTGGCGTATCGCTGTACGTACAAAACACGTATTTCAACATTAAATTATCGTTAATTAAATGTTAACACAATCTATTTGCAATTCTTTCATGTGATACTGTTGAGCCTGGCGAACAGTTCCTCTCTGGAGGTGACACCGACTTTGAGGAAGATGCGTTCGGTGTGCTTGTCGACGGTGCGGTCGGAGATGAAGAGCTTATCCGCAATCTCCCTACGTTTGAGGCGGTGGCACAGCAGGATGGCGATTTCGGTCTCGCGGGGGCTGAGCATCTCCTTGGCGCAGTTCCGTTCGATTGCTTCGGTATCCAGTGCCAACATACGCAGATTTTCCAGTTGCTTCTGCTCGGCACGGCCGAGGTTGACGGAGCGGTAGACCAACAGGGCACTCAGGGCAAGGAAGCCCAGGTTGGTGAACAGGGTCTCTGTCAGCTGCCCCCAGGCAAAATAGACCACCGGTGCCAGGAACGCCCAGGGCATGATGGCGATATATGCCGCCAGCTCTTCGGTAAACAGCTTGCGGTTACAGTGCTCCCGGTAGGAAAACCGAATAGAACGCCCGATGGCCACGAGCAGAGCCAGCGAGTAGACCGTGGGGATGATATACCCGTAGCGGTGGGTGAAGGCAATGTCCCCATGGTATGTCAGCCCCACCAAAAAGAAAGCAACATAGGGCAGCAGCAGAAACAGCGGCACCCCATATATGGCCAGAAAACGTAGCTTATGCAGGCCGAATGCCCGGTAAAAATAAAAGGGGAAGTAGGATATAATGATAAAGCCCACCGTGTTGACGATGATGTGCTGTATATAGAGCGGCATCGTATAGGAGGGATTGGGCAGCAGCCCGTTGGCTATATTGAAGCCAAGCAGGAGCAGCAGCAGGATGATGTACCCGAGCCTTGTCCTGTCGTGTGGGCGCTGGAGGTAGAGCGCAGCCTGTGCACCCAGTATAACGAGTTCGATGATGATCGCAGCCAATGTGACCGGGTGCATCTGTGTACATCCTATCATCCGCGGCGCTCATTATGTTTTTCCAGTTCCTCCTGTATGATGAGGTCGAGCAGATAGGATATAATGAACAGCAACACGTTGAATATGATCAGGCAAATAATTATCAAAGTCAACATATCCGGCTATTTTTCGGTTTTCCTCAATCTGCGCATTCCTTCCGATACTTCGGGAACAATCTCTGCCCTGAGTTGCTTATAGTCCGAAGCATGCTGCTCGATTTCCCGTACCAGATCCGAGATGCGTTGATAAGTAGTTGCTAATTCCTGCTTCCGGTCGTGCCAGTGGCTGGTGTCTTTATCTTTTTTAATCAGGGTATCCAGCCTTGTCAGTAATGTAATATGTTCGTTTTTATTTATTAATACCGCCAAAATTGTTAAAGTTTATGCTAAATAAAGTTCTCCAAGTGCCGTGTATATCCGGCACAACATAAAAATACCCGGACCGGCCGCTGATCTCCGATCCGGGATACCCACATTTCCCTCCGCACTTTATCTTGTTGGTTGTTGTGATACGATGTTTTTATCGCTTATGCAGGACAGATGCTATCGTAACCGTATTTCATCAATGAGGCTACTAATGCAACAACCACCGGTAAGGCTATTGCCGGAACTCCGGATGCAAAGACAGGGATCAGGGCTACCAGTACTGCGCTGATGATTGTTTTCCAATCGAAGCCATCTTCACCACCGATGCTTCCAACCACGGTACAGAAAATCTTGCGGATCTTTTCTTTAAATCGTTTCCACCAACCTAACAGAACCATTTTTCCCTCAAGTGCCTTGCCCTGTTCGAAAGACAGCGCAAACTCTGAAACGGAAATGGCTTGAGGAGCGAAGCCCTCTCCCTGCATATCCGATTCCTCCTTGGCGAATACATTTTCCAGATAATCCTGTACCGCCGGATTCAATGCTTCGATGTCCAGAATATTTTCATTGGTGTACTTATCGAACTGGCGAAAGACCTGTGCCTTGTTCTCGATATAGGAGAGCAAATCTTTGTCTATCGCTTCCGCTGTTTGAAATAATAGCTGTGTCATATTTTTTATATTAGAATTTATGTTGATCGATTATAGGATTGATATTAGAAAATCTGGGTAGGACAGCACCGTTACCCTTCCCAGATCACTTTTTTGGATTTCTTTTTCAGCGCATTTACGTGATGATAGCTTATTGGAAATATTGCGCCAGATTCTGGTTTACTGTTCCATATACAAAGCGGGCTCTTGGAACGGGAGCTACTTTAGTACTTGATCCAACCGTCAGTAGCAGTAACTGGGAACTTCCTGCCTCAAAGTATCTTCTCGAATCATTATGACCATTTTTAAGATCCATGCTTCCGTACCGCCCTTTACTTAGTTCGGGAGGAAACAGAGCTTCTTGGGCAAAATTGCTGTATGGAGTTATATCTGTGCCTTTTCTATATATGTCAAAAGTGTATACGGACTGGTCATCTGGTAAAGGTGGTAACTCAAAAGCCACGAAGGTACCATCTGTAGGAACCGTAATTCTGATTCCCGGGTTGGTCACTGTACCCGAGTTATTCGTTGCGCTGCTCCGCACAAAAAACACTAGGTCTACTTCGGCGTCACCTGAAAAAGTTGGGGGTAAACTACCGGGCCATATCGGGTTGAACTGGGCATTGATGGCCATATTGGCCGGGTCAGATGGCGGTGTCAGTTCCGGAAGATCTTCGATCATCTCTGTACCATCGAAAAAGAAACGTATATCTCCTCCGGTTTGGTTGACATCTATCGGGATTGTCATTCTTGGTTCGGTTTCGCCCTTCACCCGTACCTGCAATTCTTTGTTCTCTCCCTCATTCAGAAGAATATCCAATCGCATATCCACAGCAAAACTAACCTCTGCCAGCACTTTATCGTCTACCACAAATTCCAAGTCACCGGATTGGACATAACCCTTGACGTTATAGAAAACCATATCGCTATAAATCTCGCCATTGTCGTAGTAGATCGACAAATTTTGCTCAAACGGAGAGGTTGTTATCGTTCGGGTAGTGAGAATATCTGTAGAACCCATCTCCCTAACCTGAATCTCGCCATCTGTATCTCCGGCAAGATCAAGCATAACAGAAAGGTCACGTTTTCCACCTGTGATATCCCATCTCGCGATTACTTCGTCCCGGAAAACAAATTCCAGATTTTTTGTGGAGATACCATTCAAAGTAAGATTAACAATATTTGGTGGGGTGTCATGGAGTATTTCCTGTTTTTTACAAGCATTTAATGCTAATGCTAATAAAGCAACAAAAAAAAGATAATAAGTATTTATTTTCATGTATGTATCTGCTAAACTTTAAAAACCGGGATGCAGGTAAAAAAACCTGCACCCCGGTATAATTTTTAAATCTGACTATTTAATCGCACTCACCGCAATAATCAAATTTTGCCCAAGATCCTGCAAAAGAACCAGGGAACCATGGTGCCGGATTGGCAGTGCTGGTTGTGTTGCCACCTACATCAATATAGTTACCCACTGAAAGGAAGCCGTGGATTCTGCTGTTTTCAGCAGTTGCCAATTCACATGCTCCAGAGGAAGCTTCTACAAAGATCCCTTGGTTGTAACCTGTTACAGTCGAGTTTTCAACTATTAATACAGCTCCTCTGCGAACATGTACACCATTCTCGTATAGACCTGCATTGCTTGCCGAAGATGTTCCCCAGATACTTACATTATCAAATGTAACTGTTGTTTGCGGGAACGATCCGCAATTGTCATCCGGATTATTGTCGATCTCTGCACCGTTGGAATCAGGTGTACCGCCACCGCTATGCGTAGAACAATCGTTGGCGATAGCTACGGAATTTGACAGGGTACCAGTGTAACCCAGATCAAAATCAAACTGATCGTCGTCGTTGGCATAAGCTACCAAATTAGAAGCGCTAACTGTACCGCCGAACCACTCAAATCCATCATCCAATCCCCAGGATACCTGTACATTGTTGATGGTCGTACCGGAACCTACACCGCCCATGGTCAAACCATTAACCTCAACGTTCGGTTCCAATTCGTATCCGGCATATTCGATCCGTACATACTGAAAGTTTCCGCTGTTATCACTATCGTTAGTTCCTCCAAAACTATTGATAGGGATTGTAGGTAAGCCCTCGATAAAAGAAGTTCCCGAAGGTGTATTTACCGTAGCACTTCCTAAGATAATAACACCGCCGAAATCTCCCGCAGTCCCGCAGGTTGTATCGTCGTTGTCCAGTAAGTAGCGGCTGGTAAAAACGATTGGATTGCTTGCGGTTCCGACAGCATTGATAGACCCTTCTGTAGAAATAACCAAGACGCCGTTTGGTGCTCCCGGCGTATTTACCGTAGACTTGATGTAAGTTCCCGGCTGAATAGTCAAGGTCGCACCATTGCGAACAGTCACCACGTCATCTATCTCATATACGTTGGAAGCCGACCAAGTAGTGTTTGTTGTGATGTCGCCAGACACCGTAACGACAGGTAAAGTTGACTGTGGGTAGTCCGCGGCCGCTGTACTGCGGTTATCAAACGAACTCGATGCGCCCTCATTTTTATCGCAAGAGGAAAACGAAGCTACGGTTGCAACAACTGCAACAGCAGTGACTACTTTTTTTGTAACATTTACGGCTGTTTCAGCAGTATTTATTGCCCAAGAATATGCTGAATTTAAAGATTTTAGTACCATGTGTTTAATAGTTTTATTTGACAGTGTCCTGTCTTTTTATTTTTATAATATTCCATATCTTTTTGTTATCTTTGCGCCTTGTCCTTGACAAGCAGCAAACTTTTGCTTGGGGTCATATCTTATTTTGGTGTATTCCCAAATGCCTTAACGGGTAAATCGTAACGAGGGGTCAGCTTCAACAAAGCCCTTCGTTTTTTTTTGGCAAAAAGGGAAGTTCCATAAATATCCTCCTTTCTCTTTTTGTTTATAGCTATATCTTCCTTCAGGCCACATATCATTTAAAAAGTATAAGTTAATGACGTGCTGAATGTCCTGCCAAAATGTTGCTTGAACATAATCAGATCGCCCTCTTCGTATTTCTCGGTAAAACCTTCTTTGAGCCGCTGCGCATTGCTGAGATCGCCATTGAATTCAAAATCGGGGTTGCGTTCATAACTGCCGAAGTTGCGGTACAAAATAGATGCTGTATTCAGTATGTTTCCGGCATTGATCTTCACTTCCAAACGCTTTTTCAAAAAGCGGTAGCTGATCTGTGCATCCAATTGCTCCCGTGGCTGTTCGTATTCTATATATTCTGGGAGGTCGCTGACCAACGCCGTACGCTGTCCGGCCTTGTTGTAAACCAGGTTTGCTCCAAAACGTCCCCCGGTATATTGCAGACCGGCATTCATCATATAAGGGGTCTGTCCGTACATCGAACGGTTTTCCTTCATGGTTGCCAGCACATTCTCACCGGCAGGGTCATCCGGGTTTGTCGTAAGATAAGTTGACTTTACCTCCGATTTTTGTAGGGTCAGGTTACCATAAGCGGCGAGGTTGTTCAGTATCTCGCTGTCATAGATAAAGCCGAGGCTTTTGCGCAGCTCAAATTCCAGTCCCCAGACCTTTGCCCAATCGGAACTTTTCAATGAATACGTCTGTGCACCGGATGCCGTGTATTGGTAAGTAAGCTCTGCGGGCTTGTCAAAATTCTTATAGAATGCTCCTACAGATATGATCTCGCCCAGTCCGGGGAACCATTCCACCTTAGCATCCCAGCTGTCTATACGGGTGCTGTAAAGCCCCTGGCTTCCGAAGCTGCCCCCGAGATACGCGCTGTAGCGGTAAAACCGGCTGTTGTCCATCATCTCCGGGCGTACTATGCTACTGGAATAAGCTACCCGGATGTTCAGCGATGACAGCGGGCTGTAGGTCAGGTTTGCCGAAGGCATAAACTCCCATTTTTTATCTGGCTTGAGATCAAAGCTACCGAATTGCCCTTCTTTACCGTTCAGGGCATTGTTGATCTCCGTGTATTTGTAATATTCTGCCCTTACGCCCCATACCAAGCGCCACTGATCCGTAAACCTATTGTCAAACATCGTATACGCTGCGTGGTTCTGGCTTTTTCCCTCATAGTAGTCTGTGTACCAAGGCATATACAGAAAACCTTGGTTGCCCATGTTCTCTGGTCTGGTGGCGTGGTTAATGGGCAGGTACAGGAGACTATCCTTGATATTGGGCATTGCTGCCAGAGACACAACCTGCCAGTCAAATTCTGCCTTTTTCTGTATGCCGAAATAACCGGCCTTTACGCTGTTGCGCACCGCTCCGATATCGAATGGCAGAGTAGCAGACAGTCCCCAGGAATAATGCTCCTCGCTGTTATGGTAATCCTGGCGTGAGGCAGGTTTGATACGGGGTTCCCGCGTACTGCTGTAATTGTAAAAGTAATCGTATTCCGTCCCAACCTTTCGCAGGATCTGCTCACTGATGCCCAGGTCTTTTTCCTTCCTGTCCACGGCTGTACGGGCAAATTCCCACTCCAGTTTCACCTTGTTTAGCTGGTGCTGCCCCGCCAGCTTATTCTGCAGCAGGCTGGTAAAGGTCGGGTTGTCCGCTTCTTCTATCGTATTGGGTTTTTGCATGGCTACCGCTTCCGTCATGAAAGGGTATTCATCATTAAAGCCGGCAATGCGCACCAGTGTGTTGTCATAGATACGGGTATAGGTATTACGCAGGCTGAAGCGGTGCGCGCCCAACTGCAGCCCCATATTCAGCAAGCCTCCCCCGGTAGTATTGAAGCCATAGGCATTGCCGGTATTGACCGAAGTATTGTCCCATCTGCTCCTTCTGGTTTCGTCGATGTTTCCAATGTTCTGGTTATTACGGTAGCTGAGCGATCCGGTAAAGCCAAACTTATTGGCATTGTTCTCTTTGTCCAGTTCAAAAAGACGTCCTATCGTAAACTGATAGTTCTGGGAGGGTGCTGTAGGGTTCTTATATACAGTAAAATTATCATTGGTAAAGCGCTTGCTCTGCTCGGTAATCCGTTCCATATTCTCGTTGAGGTTCAGCCCGCTGACCGAAAACAGATCCTTGGGAAAATCCCTGCCGCCGTCGTCAAAACCGAGGTAATCGTGCTTTCCACGTTTGTGGCTCAGGAAGTCTTTTCCCGTAGACTGGTCGTTGTACGATACACCTGCGGTAAAGCTCATGAAGTTTTCGTTGGGGATGTCCTTTGTGTTGATCTGTATCAGACCGCCACCGAAACTGGCGTTCATATCCGGCGTGACGGTCTTGTTGACAACGACGTTGTCCACCAGATTGGAGGGGATCATGTCGAAGGAAAAAGAACGGTTCTGCGCTTCGGTACTGGGCAATATCGTACCATCGAGTGTTGCTGCATTGTAGCGTTCTCCGATACCGCGCACCAGTACAAATTTATTGTCCACGGAACTCACGCCGCTGATCCGTTTTAAGCTCTCGCCGATATTCTTGTCGGGCGTGGCGCCGATCTGCTCCGCAGAGATACCGTTGGTGACCCCGGCGGCGTTCTTCTGCTGTGCCAACAGGCCGGATATACTTGCCTTTTTGTACCCGGAGGTTACCACCACCTGGCTCAAGGTATTGGGTTCCGCCTTCAGGGCGACCGTTAGCGGTGTACTCTCATTGGCCTTGATCACGACATCGGTGATGCGCTGCGTCTGAAAGGAAATATAGCTGATCTCTACGCTATAGGTGCCGGGATTTAGGTTAAGGGTATAATTCCCGTCATTATCGGATTGCGTGGCGTGACTGCTACTGCCCACGATACGGATAGAGGCACCGATCAGGGGTTCGCCCTTGTCGTCTACGACCTTGCCGGAGATACGTCCGGGTTTCTGTGGATCGGGCAAACGGTACAAGATGACCGTATTCCTGCCGGCTTCCTTAAAGCCGACCCTTTTGCCCGAGAGTAATTGGGTCAGTGCCTGCCGGAGTGTTATATTTTTTGCGTTCAGGTTGGCCTTGGCGCTGGCATCAAATATACCGCCTTCATAATTGATCTGGCATGCAGCGCTGTTGCTCAACGCGGTGATGCCTTCGGACATTGATACGTCCGATAGGTTAAGATTTACTTTGGTTTCCAACACCTGTGCGCTTACTGTACCGGCGACCAGTGTCTGGGAGAGCATGAACATGGAAAAGCACAATATGGCCAGTGAACGGAGATCCGTTCTGAAAAAAAATTTTTTCCAATGTGTATATATACCTACTTTTATAGGTTTAAGAGGTTTTTTAATTTTCACGGATTAAAAACTGTTTTAATTTTAGCCGTCCTGCGACAACAGGGCGGCTTTTTTATTTTTTCTATAATGTGTGTTAATAAATCGGTGTTCCTTTTGCTGGAACGGGAAATTGAGGGTATTTACGTGTTCATCGGCAGCCCTCCTTCCATAGTTTGACATCTTTATGATTGTTTTCAAATTTGTACTGTATGCGTCCTGCGCTCATCAGGTGTATCTGTTCCACCACATCCTTGATGTTCACGTTCTCGAATGTGGCATTGAATGAGCTGTAGGTGGACAGGCAGGATTTATCATAGGTAAAGCTGACCTTGTAGTACCTGCCGAGTTTCTCCAGCATTTCCGGCAGGCCGGTATCTTTGAATACAAAGCGGTTGCTGACCCAGGCATTCATATCGTCTGTCTGTTCTGTTGCCATCGTGTACTGCCCTTGCGCCCTGTCGAACAAAATTTTCATACCGGGCGTAAGCAATGAAAGTGTTGTCAGGTTGTCTCCCAGAGCTCTGGACACTTCCACTTTTCCGGTCCGTACCGCTACAGAAACTTCGTTATCCTCCGGATAAGCATAAATATTGAAGGAGGTACCGAGCACCTTGGTGCGGAGTTCTCCGCTATGTACGATAAAGGGGCTCAGGGAATCGGTCTTGACTTCAAAAAATGCTTCGCCCTCCAGATAGACTTCCCGGTTTTCGCCTTTTACAAAGGTGTCGGGCCACTCCAGCGTACTGTTGCCGGCCAGATAGATCTTTGTTCCGTCAGACAGGGTAATTTTTACTTTCTCCCCTATCTGGGTGGTCTTGCTGGACATGGTCAGTTCTACCGGCCGACTTTCCACCGGGCGCCTGCTGTGCTTTTGCCACATCATCGTTCCGGCAAAGAACAGCAATACCGCTGCTGCATAGGGCAGGTAAGGATTAAGCTTTTTGTATAACGGTTTTTTAGCGGATATCTTTTTCGTTATCTGACTGAACTCCCTGTCTACCTCTTCACTGTCGTTACGGTCACCGGGTTCCCGGTCCCAGGCTTCTTGTAGGATTTCCGTAAACTCATCTTCGGGGATATCGTTATCCCGGAGGTAATCCATAAGCTCTTTCTCCTCCGCCCTGGTCAAACTGCCCTCCATGTATCTCTTGAACAGTTCCGTTATATGTTTGTTATATTCCACTTAATACTTCTGTTTTTTAACCTCGCCAATACCGGCGTTCTATAAGTATTAAGATTGGGAAGCCAACTACAGCTATTCACTTTTTGAAAAAAAATGTAATCGGCTGATTTACAGTAAGAAAAATTTAAATAAAATAGGGAAAGGTAATGTTTGGAGTGGAGATATTGAGGAGGAGTTCCGCCTATAAGATCATGAATGTCCAGATCTGAAAGGCGGCAAAGGTGTACAGAACGGTATCGGGGGATAGCTGTGCGAATTTCTGCCGGATGTGGTGTATTGAATTTTTGATATGGTTATTGACCGTATTGGTCGATATGGACAGCTTTTCGGATATTTCTTTATGCGTGAGACCGTCTTCGCGACTCATACGGTAGACGCGTCTTGCCTGTGGGGGCATACTTTCCAATGCTTTGGACAGAATATCCTGGCACTCGATCAGATCCATGTGGCTATGGGTGGAGTCTGTGGTGGGTTCTTCCCAGTTCAGCTTTTGTAGGTAGTCATGCCAACGCTTTTTCTTTTTGATCTCATCTAAAAATGTGCTGCGGACCATGGTGAAAAGTAGGGCATCGGGATTTCTGGCGGGGTCGATCTGTTCCCTATTTTCCCATATTTTGACAAATATTTCCTGCGTCAGTTCCCTGGCTTCTTCCGATGAGCGGACAAATTTATAAGCAAGCCCCATTACTTTATTACGCATACGGCGATAAAATTCGCGGAATGCAATTTCATCCCCCACACATATTAAACCCCAAAGTTCTTCATTAGATTGATTCATATCGATTCCCCCGTAGATATATTACCGTGCTAAGATAGCTTTCACTTATTAACAGAATATTAAATCTTGACATGTTCTCTGTAAATTAGGATATTTTGCTTCACGGCTTTACGTTTATCGTACTTCTGTTTGCGTCCAGTAAGCGCGTGTCGGTCAGCTTCTTTATTTCCGATTGCAATGTCCCGGATGTTGTCCTGTTCTGACTGTTTGCTACCCCGCCGGTAATCAGAGAAATGGCCCGGGCAGTCAGCGGGTCGTTTTCGTCACCGATTGGTCGTAAGGGGAGCGATGCCAGCTCATCGACCCCATGGTCGGGAGTTATTCCATCGCTATAATTGCCTTGATTCTCTGCGTTGAACAATTTGTAGATAATGGGGTGTATTTCCCATTGGACTTCTTTCGGGCTGCGCTGGTCGTCTATCAGAAAGGACGCTTCATCTTTCCCTCTTGTTTTTTCCCCGATCACGATCACATCGATATACGGTTTTAGGTTATTGATGACAACCTCTGCGGCAGATGCCGTAGTGCGGGTTGCCAGTACGTACACTTTGCTGAGGTTAAGGGCATTTTGCTGAAGGGTCTGAAAATTTACGGTACCGTCAAAGGTTGCCGCTTGACCGGCACTTTCGGTTTTTGTCCCCCCGTTTTTGTTCCCTTTATAGATGATAAACGGTTTGTCGTAAGACAATCCTGCGATAAGGGCGGATAGGGCGGTAGCTTCTGCGACTTGCCCTCCGGCGTTGTACCGGAGATCGACGATCAGATCGGTAATGCCCCCCGCCTTGAAAGCCGCGAATTCATCAAACGTCGAAGTGGCTATCCCACGTGTAAAATCGTATAGATGGAGGTAACCTATATTTTTTCCTCCGGCCTTTAAGATGTGGCTTTCGGGCTGTTGCCCGAAGACAAAACCGGTCGATATGTCCACTGTCTCCGTATCTCTTAACGTGCTCCCGTCCAATTCGGCCAGTGTCAGTTCCACTCCCGTGGCGGACAATAATTCCTGCTGCAGGGCCGCTGCATTTTCTTCGGTTATCTGCTTACCGTTGATCTTCGTGATATAATCTCCTCGCCGCAATCCATTTCTTGACGCCGGAGAATCTTTTAATACGAGCTTGATCACCCCAAAGACCAATCCGGTCGCCTGATGCTTGACGGTGGTATAATCGAAGCCGTATTTCCCCCGGTTGCTGGGTGCAACGGTGCCGGGATCGTTCGGCAGCATAACATATGAAAATCTGTCGGCGCTATTACGTACGGACGCAAAAAAATCCAACGGGCTCTTGGCTAGGTCCGGGTTGGAGGGCAGGGATTCGTTCCAGTAATAATAGCGCTTGAGACTGTCGAGTATCCACTTGTTGATATTCTCGTCAGACCCAACCGGATAGGTTGGCTCGGGACTGTCCTTTTTACACCCCACTATACCTATCAGGAATAGGAGACATGCCGTTATACTTAAAATCCGTGCCGTAATAAACATATCTTACATAAAACTGTGTATAGGTTAAAATGCAGTTGTTCAAATGATTGGACAACCCATATCTTAAACGGGCTAATTACCCAACACAAAGATAGGTGCCCAATGTTACGTACATGTTAAATCTTTTGACGTATGGGGTTAAGTTGTGATGAACTGACTATTATTTTTTAAAATCGGGTATAGACAATGCACGGGATCGAAGTATATTTGCACCGGTTTCGTGGTGGAACCATATGCAGAGCACTCACTCCTCGTGAAGGGGGTATCCGAAGGTTCGAGTCCTTCCTCTGCGTCGATCTTCATTTCGTGTGTCCAAGACAAGGTGTTAATTTATCGAACCTCACGTGGCTTTTCGGTAAAAGATATAAGACCGCTTGTTGCAACGGTAGCATTTGTAACGTTTCAACGGCAAGAAAAAAAAGAAAGTCTTGACCCACCACGCGCGGGGAACCCGCTCGTGGAGCCACGCTGTCTTGCAGCGTGGACATTTGGGATTCTTGAAATCCGGATTGTCTAATCCGGGGTAATCGTTCGTTATTTCGGCATTCATATCATATAGCAGCATCACTGCCCACTAACATAAAGTACAGTGAGCGATGACATCAGGGTAAATTCTTTTTGAGCTACGAAGGTACATAAATGGCATAGGAGCAGTGTGCTGCCAGCCATGAACAAATTATTAAGTTTTCCTTTTAAGGATCGTTTATGTGAAGGGCTTAAAGCAGCCCTTCGTCCATAAATGAATAATACCCTTCCGATGTCACGATGATGTGATCCAATATGTGGATACTGAGGATTTCCCCACCTGCTACCAATCTTTTGGTGAGCTGTTTATCCGCCTGGCTCGGCTTCAGGGTGCCCGAGGGATGGTTATGGGCGAGCACGATACCTGTTGCATTGGCTTTGAGGGCTGCTGCAAAAATAAGCCTGAAATCGACCGATACAAAGTCCAGCCCTCCGGTTGATACTTCGTAAACACCTAAAACTTTCTTGCCGTTGTTCAGCAATAGGATCTTGAACTGTTCAACGAACTCGATCCGATCGTCGTCCCATGATGCCCTGAGCACCTCATAAGCTAGGCGGGAACTATTGACAACAGGCCGCTCTGAGGGCTTGACCTTGGACTTGTACACGAGCTGGACTTCCGCTGCGATGAGGTTGTTGGAGAATGTGCTGTTCGCTTCCATAATTGATTTCTTTAAAGTGATAGAATGAATTAATTATGGTGCTTCCATCGGCACGGTGTAAGCAAGCCCGAAAAGCAACGGAATAAATGCAGGGTGGTGGGCAGGCTTGTGTTTATGCCGGAATTTTTTGGAGCGCCCTGAAACACCGGGCCGAGCTTGGCACCGGAATTAAGGGGTTCTGGCAAAAAGAGAAAGTCTTGATCAGGTCTTTATCGTGTCGATTTGGCTGGATGTTCCTATATGCCAAGAAAGGCTGGTTTATAAGCTCAGTATGATTTAACAATTTCATCACATGATCTTCAACTTAAAAAGCCGAGAAATCCATTAATTTTGTTAAAACCCTGTACGATAAATGTCAGACCTTAAAATATATTATCATGAAAACTAAGAATCCGGTCGTGTGGTTCGAAATCTATGTCGAGGATATGGAACGAGCCAAAGATTTTTACGAAAATGTACTTCAAACGGAATTGACCGAGCTCTCCGTGCCCGACACGGGCAACGACGCCGAAATGCGCATGCTTGCTTTCCCCATGCATATGAACGGGGAAGGTGCTGCTGGTGCACTGGTCAAGATGGCAGGCTTTAAAGCCGGGGGGAATTCCACGATTGTGTACTTTGGGAGTGACGACTGCCAAATAGAGGAAAACAGGATTGAGGCGGCCGGAGGGAAAGTTATCCAAGGTAAACAGTCGATCGACGAATTTGGGTTTATGGTACTGGCCACCGACACCGAAGGGAATACGTTCGGGGTTCACTCCGATGCCTAAAACTTGGTCTGCCATGCAAACAATATTGGGCGCGGGCGGTGACATCGGAACCCTGCTTGCAAAAGAACTTCGGCAATTCAGCAACAAAATCCGGCTGGTGGCCCGTAATCCTGTTCAGGTAAACGGTGACGATGAGTTGGTTTCAGCCGATTTATTGGATTCTCATGCGGTATCCGAGGCCGTGAAAGGCTCGGAGATTGTGTACCTCACGGTTGGTCTGAAGTACGACCTTTCGGTCTGGAAGGCACAGTGGCCGGTTATTATACGGAATGTGGTGGATGCCTGTCTCGAGCACCGCTGTAAACTGGTCTTTTTCGACAACGTGTACATGTACGATAAGGATGCCATCCCAAATATGACCGAAGACAGTCCGATGGTTCCACCCTCCAGGAAAGGTGCCGTCCGCCTGGAGGTAGTCCGGTATATCTTTGAAGCGATGCATACCCGAAATCTCAAAGTATTGATCGCCCGAAGTGCTGATTTCTACGGCCCGGGATCCAAGAACGGAATATTGAATATCTTGGTTTTAAATGCCGTCTCCAAAGGCAAGAAGGCGAACTGGCAAGCCGATCCGCATAAGGTCCACTCCTTTACCTACACTCCCGATGCCGTCAGGGCTACGGCTCTCCTCGGCAATACGGACAGTGCCTACAATCAGGTCTGGCACTTGCCTACCTCGTCCGAAAGGCTTAGCGGCCATCAGTTCGTTGAGTTGGCGAACAGCATCAAAGGCCAGAAAGGTTCCTACCGGGTGCTGTCCTCGTTCATGCTGTTTATAGGAGGATTGTTTGACGGAACGATAAGGGAGCTGAAAGAGATGCAATACCAGAATGACCGGGACTATTTTTTCAATAGTGACCGGTTCTGTCAGGCTTTTGGGTTTACCCCGACAAGCTACCGGGAGGGTATCGCTGAAACGTTGGCAAGTGCGCAATAGGGTTTACCGAAAGAGATTCATAGTATAGCTTCTATTAAGAAATCATGAAATCTGATCGGCTCTGTTGTAGGGCTGGTCGGCAGCATATATCTTTGCGGCATCATAATTTAGGTTTATAATTGGTTAGTATGCATTCCCGACCTCCCCTGTCGGGAATTGCTGTTTTTGGCACTGTTGGTTCTGCCTAAAAACGGGCTTTGTCCCGGTCTGTTGTTTTTTTTGGAAAGTATCTCGAAATCATGTAGAGGTGATACCGGTATCCTTTTTAGGTTTTGTTAGGTAACTTTATACAGAATTAACAGCATGGACATATCTATGTAATACCGGACAGTTATGTTTACGGAGTTAAGATCCGCAAGGTGAAAACATGCAGACGGTAAGCAGAAAACATTGGAGGAGAAATAATAGCTATGGAAACGATCATTATTACCACGGATTTTTCGGAACCGGCGATGAATGCGGCACGGTATGCGACAGGATTGGCCAAGGCACTGGGTGTACCGAAGATCGTATTATACCATTCGTATGACAATGCTCCTGCAGCGACGGATATTCCGGTAGCGGAAACGGATACTACGCTGGCACATGAAGGGAGCCTGTTGGCGTTGGAGATTGTGGAGCGGGAAATCGGTCTGGTGCTTGGGACTGACAGCGGTATTACCGTCGATTTGGTGGTGAATGGGTTGCCATTGGAGCTTGGGGTCGAGCAGCTTGCCGAACAATGGCGTGCAGGGCTGGTGGTCGTGGGAACAACGGGCAAGAGTGGATTGGAGAAGTTTCTGATGGGGAGCAATACGGTGGGTTTGGCTTTATCCTCCCGGGTGCCGTTGCTGATCGTGCCGAAGGAAGCGGAGTTCGAACCTATCGAAAAGATCACGTTTGCCTGTGATCTGAAACAGGTTAACCGTAGCACCCCGGTTTCGGAGATCGGCTGGTGGCTGGATAGGCTTCAAGCAAAGCTGCTGGTATTGAACGTGGCGCTGGAAGGAAAACGGTTCGATCCCGACATCATCCCCGAACAGTATAAAATGCATGCGTTGCTGGATGGGTTCAAACCTTCCTACCATTATGAAACAGGCGATAATATTGCGGAGGAGATTGCGGATTTTGCAGAAGACGAGGATGCAGGTCTGGTGATTACGGTTCCGAAAACGTATGGTTTTTTTGAAGGGTTGTTCCATCGAAGCGTGAGTAAGAAGCTGATGGATAAAACCGAAGTGCCCTTGCTGTTGTTAAAAGAAAAGCAAATATGAAAGCCGCTGTCTACCGTTACTATGGAAGTCCGGATGTAGTGCATATCGCGGAGATACCGACCCCTACTCCCAAACCCAACGAGGTATTGGTCCGGGTACACGCAGGCACGGTGAACCGTACGGACTGCGGATTCAGAAGCGCAGAGTATTTTATCTCCCGGCTGTTCAGCGGGCTGTTCAGACCTAAGCATAAGGTGCTCGGATGTGAGTTTGCCGGAGTAGTCGAAGCCGTTGGGAACGAGGTTACCGGATTTAAGGCTGGAAACAGGGTGTTCGGTTACGACGACGATCATTTTGGCGGACACGCGGAGTATAAGGTAATCCGGGAGGATAAAGCTCTGGCATTGATTCCCGATGGTCTGGATTTTGCCACAGCGGCAGCCCTGACCGAAGGCAGCCATTATGCGCTGTCCAATATACGTGCGGAAAAGGTCGGTAAAGGAGATAAGGTACTTGTCTACGGTGCAACAGGTGCCATTGGCTCTGTCGCGGTACAGCTTTTAAAGCATTTTGGTGCTTATGTAGTGGCTGTCTGCAACACCAGGAATGTCGGTCTGGTCAAATCCCTGGGTGCAGACGAAGTGGTCGACTATCAGACACAGGACTTTACGGTAATATCCCATCGCTTTGATTTTGTTTTTGATGCGGTTGGCAAGAGCTCATTTGGACAGTGCAAGCCGTTGATGAAGGACAAGGGTATCTATATCTCCACGGAACTCGGCAAAGGATCCGAGAACATATGGCTGGCGTTGACCACCCGGTTTGGCCGTGGTAAACGGGTGCTTTTCCCTTTACCTCTGATGAAAAAAGAGGACGTGCTTTATCTTCGTGAACTTGCCGAACAAGGGTCTTTCAAACCGGTAATCGACAGGAGTTACGCGTTGGACGATATTGTGGAGGCATAGCGTTATGTAGAAACCGGACAGAAGACGGGCAACGTTATACTGAATATGGTATGACGGTCTTGATCGGAGCAAAAGAAAAATATTTGCAGGGTATCCTGGATCGGCCTGCTGCTGGCTGTCGTTAAACTATGGAGTTTGACGGTCGGGGATACGACGCTGCATTATGGATTTTTCAGCATGATAGAAATTGTAACCGGCACCAAATGGTACGCGATGTTCATCAACAACGTATCATTGGATAAACTTGTTGGTGTGCACATTTTCAGACTGATCGGTTTTTTCTTCGTTGCACTCGCCTACTATGAGGCTTTGCCGAAATGGTTCGGCTATATCGCAGGTATAGGAGACGTACTGACCGCTGTTTCCTGCATCTGGGTTTCCCGGGAACTGAGAAGAGGAGAGACTAGCTCTTTAAGGTTAACCTGGATATGGAATACCTTTGGGCTAATCGATATCCTGTTTACGGCAGTATCGGCTAATGTTTTGACCAAGCTCTCTATGGACAGCGGGATCATGGGCGTAGATACGCTGGCAAGGTTTCCTTTTTATCTTATTCCGGCATTGGCACCTCCGCTGATTGTCTTCCTGCATTATTCTACCTACCTGAAACTGAAAAAAAAGACCAACGTACTTTCTTGACATAGGTAAAGTTTTACTCCGGGGCGTACATTTAGTTTTGTTGCATTGTTCATCTTAAAACATATCAAAATGGAAAAAACAAAGGAATTTATGCTGCTTTTTAGGTTCGAGCCTGATTTTAGCCAGCAGCCCAGTGCAGACGAACTTTCATCGCAACAACAACAGTGGGGCGCATTTATCGGAAACCTCGCCCTACAGGAGAAACTGGTGAGTACGCACCAGCTGGGTTTTGAAGGCAGGCAATTGAACGGTAGCCTAGAAATATCGGAAGGGATTCATATGGCGGGAAATGAAACCGTAGGTGGCAATCTGGTTGTCATGGCAAACAGTATCGATGCGGCCACGGAAATCGCCAAGGGCTGTCCAATCCTGGCAATGGGTGGCCGTGTCGAAGTACGCGAAATCTTACCCATGGACTAAACAACTGTAAAATGAAGGCAAAGATGGTTATAGGAATTATTTCGGGAGCAATTCTCCTCTTTTTGGCAATAGGGATCTATCATGCCAATAGACTTCGTACAATCGAAATCATACGTTCGGTCGACATCAGGGCCGGCCAGGATGAAGTATATGGGATGATCAGCTTGCTGGGCAATTATCCGAAATGGTCGCCATTTCTTGCCCAAGATCCGACAATGCGCTATGAGGTAAAGGGTACGGATGGGACGGTGGGTGCATCCTACCACTGGGAAGGGAACAAGGACAAGGATTTGGGACAGCAGGAGATCGTAAAGCTGGAACCCTACAGATTTGTAGGGATACAGGTGCAGATCGAAAAGCCGTTCAAGGCCGGTCCTACGTTTGAATATACAATAAAAAACACCGGAGAAAAAACGGAGGTCATCCAGCGTTTCGAACTGCGATCGGGATTGGTCGATGCATTCTTTATGTGGCTTTTCGGCGTGAAAAAGGAAATGGAGAACACAAACCAGCAGGGTCTGGAATTGCTGAAGAAAGCTTCTGAGGGCTGATAGCAGTAAAGATTTCATAAATCCTTTTCCGTTTTATGGGAAAGGATTTTTTTTCAAATCTATCATGTCCGCTATGCCCTGAATTGTACAAATGTGACACCTTTAATTTTTTACAAAAAGACTAGAGTAGCTGAAATCAACTAATAAAAAGTAGTTTACAAGAACCGAAAGTGTTGTCGGTAACGATTTAGTAATGGTGTGTGCTGCACTTGCTTTCACTTGATTACCTTGTAAATCATTAATGCAAATGATTTAAATATATGGGTAAAGTACACGCTGCTTTACCTTTTTTCGCCCAATATGTGAAAAAATATCCCCGATGGGGGCAATATGTGGTGTTAGGTTTAATATTATCGTGTTGAGTAAAATATTATTGAGAATCCGGCTTCAGGAAGAAAAACTTTTCTCCCAAATGATGCGGACAGTAGATGAGGCATACCCAATGACCTTGTTCTTAAATGAGATGCTTGGAACCATCATTTCGACGCGTTAAATAAAACGCTATCTCATATGCAGTTGCTACTTCATGAGGTAAGCTATTTCTTTAGGGCGGACCATGCTTTCCCGGAAAACCCTTCCAAAGCAATCGGTAACTTTGATCTCTAAGGTACTGCTGGGTGACGATGCTTTTGCCTTGAACATGTGTGCCGTTGGGATCGAAACGAAAGAGCCCGTCGTTGCAGCGTTTCTATTCAGTCTTTGAGCGGCATACGATATAATGTGTAGCGGGTCTTTGACATATACCCTCGTGACCGGTAAAGAAATACCATGCTCCACCACTTCTACCGTCCATGCTGTATCATAGTTCCATACATTGATCAGCACCTCGTTATCCTGGTTCAGATTAACGTATTCTCCGGCATAGGTATCCCATGATAAACCAGTCGTATTGGGATCATGTAGGGGAACATACTTCTCTGCGGTGAGATGGACCTTGTTCAAATCATAAGCCCTAAATTGGTAATCCTCATTATACCCTATGCTTTTATAGGTCCATTTCAATTGCTTATCTTCTATTTCCCATATCGCATATCCTCCGGGAGTACCATCTTTGCAAATATGATTGCCGGCATAGCCGTCTCTTCCTGTCCACCACCATGTGGCACATACTGCGCCCGTATTATGCTCCATGATGGAGGGTGAAAGCCGGATGTTATAGTTTGCATGGACATGCCCGGAGATAATGTTGACGTTGGAGAAGGCGGTCAGCGCATCGATAAACAGTTGGGAATCTTCCATGCGAAAACTTCTGGACTCTTGTCCGCTTCCATTCAGTGAAGGATTTGAAACCAACTGAACATGCATGGCAATGACAATAGGCGTGCTCTTGTCTGTAATAGTGGCAAGGTCTTTCTTCAACCATTCCAGCTGATCCGAAACAATCTTGACATTGTAACTTCTTGTATCGGTATTACTTTGAAATTCTATGTTGTCCAGTACGATATAATGTATTTTCCCAATATTGAATGAATAATAAGTGGGGCCGATCACCTCCCGGTATTTATCTTCGGAGATCCAGTCACTGGTATAGTTGGGGTTATTGTCGTGATTTCCCATGGTGTTGAAGACCGGGGCATCGATTTTATTCATTTCCTTCACGTAGTCGGAGAGGC